>Ga0190363_1000441_pt1 | contig 24155 bp, 23 predicted proteins | sample 48721867_MG_FD_161272 | JGI IMG/M metagenome (GOLD analysis project Ga0190363, IMG submission 161272) | Hydrothermal vent microbial mat bacterial communities from Southern Trench, Guaymas Basin, Mexico - 4872-18-6-7_MG | ecosystem: Environmental > Aquatic > Marine > Hydrothermal vents >... | reverse complement strand
TAGGGATAGAAAGCTTGTCACTATGCCAGCAAATGCGATGGTAGCGCTTGTTAGGCCCACGATTTCGGCTCCGCCTATGGCTGATATGGCCATCCAGTAGATGAAGCCTGACAGGTTGTTGACTAGGCTTCTAAGATAAAGCCACAAGCCTCCTCTGACAACCCTCGTTAGACTTTGCGAAGACATTGAACAGACTCTCCATACATGGTTGACTTTAATATTTTAACCCAAGCTATTTGCTAAGGGGATTTCGGCATGAATCTTAGTAGGATTAATCCTTGACTTTTTGTAACGAATACGTGGCTTCGGGAGGCCTGCTATCTCTCCAGACACGGTGATCATGTCTACCCGTGTCCAATAGCTGGCATCTTGGCTTAGCGACCTTCTTATTAGACTTTGTGAAGGTTTTTTACTACACCCCCTCTAAGCTTTCTCTGTTATGGCGTCAACTGCCTTTTTCAGCTTGCTGACATCCAACTCGCTTATTGCGATAGAGACGCAATAAGGTGCGTCTCTTTTCTTGAGTAGCTCGAGAGTTTTCGTATCGTAAACTAATGCTATTGTAGGCACTTCCATCATCATCGAGAATATTATCGAGTGGAATCTCATACCTACGAATAGGTCAAAGAGCCTGAAGATGCCTAGGATTTCTTGAGGTGTATATTCAACATCGATTACCTTGAGTTTATCTCCGTTCTTCATACGCTTCTTAAGCTCGTTGGCTATGATGAGGTCGTTGTCGAAGAAGCGTTCGGGTGTGCTGCCGTATCCGAACGGTGTGAAAACCACTTCTGCACCACGCGCTACTAACCAGTCAAGAAAGTTTGATACTGTGTCGACGAGTTTCCATCTGGCCTTTGGGTGTAGGGTGCGTAGGTTCACTCCTACTAGTGGCTTGTTGCTGACGTTTACGCCGTGTTTGGAGAGGATTTGCAGGGATCTTCCGTGGCTCGAGGGCTTCAGCTTGAATGCGAGGTCTTCTTCTAGGCTTACTTCCTTAGTTACTCCGGAGGAGATCAATACACGTTTCGAGAAGTCGTCTCTGACGCTGACCCTGTCGGCTGATGTGAAGGCGGTTTTCATCAAAGCCCTTGTGAGTGGGTCGTTGAATGGTTTGGGTGAATTCGCGATTATGGGGAATCCTATCCACTCATAGGGGTATATTCCTAATGCTCTAAACTCGACCCTCTTCCCTAGAGCCTTTGCTAGAATCGCCAGTATGCACATTCTTCTCATGGTTTTCTTGCCGTATCTTCCCCCTCCGGAGAAGATTAGCGTGGAGGATCTGAGGAAGTTCTTCCAGAATCCTGGGGATGATAGTCTGTCGGGGCATGATTGGACCCCATGTAGCCGAGTTGTACGGTTAGGGCATGCTGAAAGGATGATAGGCTTGATACCCCTAGACCTGATCTCCTCGATGAGTACGTTTAGGGTGCCTTCGTCGCCGACGTTGCCCATACCGAAATATCCGTGGATTAAGGCTCTGGGCTTCATAGCTCCGCCTCGAGCCAGGGGACGATGGTTAGTTGGGGTAGATTGTACTCCTGGTGTAGGTATAGCCCGTACTCGCCGAGCATCTCCCCATGATCGGATGTGACGACGACCTTGTCGTACTTCAGCCCTACCTTACGGACGTAGTTGAGGAGCTCTTTAACGCCCATCAAGGCGATCAACATGTTACAGTAATAGGCTCTCCACACCCGCCCCCTATCAATGCCTTGTCTTTTTAAGGCGCGTCTCACAGTATCGGGGGGGACGAAGTCGTGGATGAGGACTTCACGCATGAGCTTTAGGGAGAGTTCGGGGTCGCAGATCCATGGGAAGTGGGGTTGAACGTACCAGACGATGTCCCTACCGCTTAGGCCGACCCTCTTAACAGCGGTGTTTACCTCAGAAGGTAGAACTGTCCCAACGTCTCTAAGTTTACCGGGTTTCACAGCGTACACTTCAGCGTTTTTTCCTCTGGGGATGAAGCCCTTAATCTTGATGTTGTGTGTCGCAATGTCTAGACTGGCATAGAATACCCTAACGTTATCGAACTCGGGTAATGAGAAGGCTTTGGGAAGCCATCCATAGGTGTGTGGTGGGGGGGCGAGAGCTTTACGGAGCATACCTCTTAAGTACCTCGGGTACACCCTTCTGAACACATCGTAGCGTGCGCCGTCGAGAACGATAAGTAGGAAATGCTCAGTTCTTAAAATATTTCTGAAGAGTTCAAACCAAGAGGCGGTGTTCCCACGTCTATACAAGGGCTTTAGGAGCACACTTAACACGTATTTAACCATAGCCTCGTGAAAAGCCCCATAAGCATCGATACTTAACGACTTTGCAAAACCCTTAATATCAGGTTGCATCGTAGAATCGCACCTCGGGTTCAGCGTTTTTCTTTTAAGTAAGCTTTCTCTACCACCGCTTCGAGGATCAGCTTTACAACGTCGTTAATGCTCCGATTATTGGTGTTAACATAGAGTACGTCGTCGTATGGCATCTTTCTGAGGAATTTCTTCTGAAGCTTAACGTATCTCAGCTGAGGGTCACCATAACCTCTCATACGCCATCTACGTAGCAGTTCACGATCGTTAGCATCCAGTAGCACTATCATGTCGGGTTTATGCGCTGACGCTAATACATGCATTATTACGAGTGGTAAGCGTGTAAGAGTTCTTAACCGAATGTTTAGAGCTGCATACGAATATAGGTAGTCGTAGAGAGCTGTGTAGAGGTATTCCTCGCAGAGTACCACGAAGCCTGCAAACCTGTAAAGCTTCGATATCAAAATTCTCGTGGGCATGTTTACGAAGGCATCAAGGTATACTGAAACCAGGGTTAGAGCCTTAGCTAAGCTGATGTGTCCACACTTGGGAATAACATACCATGGTGCACGCCCTTCGGGAAGGGCAAGGAGTTTTGCCGCGGAGGACCACAGTAAATAGCTTAGGCCGTGGAAGGCCTTGAGGAAGATCCTGCGAACCCTAATGCCTAAGGTGTTAAGTGCAAGTGTTAGTAGTCCTATTATGGTTGACTTACCTACACCTACGGGTCCAAGGAAGACTACGAGTATGCCCTTATGCTTAACTACACGCATTGCTAATCGTAGATTTACCTACGCATATTGAGCCTAGAAAACTGCAAATAAACTCTCCCCCGTACACTCAATCATCATGGCTGAAGCTATTTTCTAACCGCTACATTATTCCCCTATCTTTATCATGCTTCAATATCTTGACCCTATAGTGCCTTCTATTCTCTTTCTACTACATTTCTTTGCGTAAATGTACACACAGTCTCCATCTATTCTTCTTAGTATTTTCATAGCATAATCTTCCTCACGGAGTATAGAAAGCACTTTATCTAGGTTTTCATACCAAACTTCGATAATGATGTTTTCAGTTAAACTTAATGCCCTTCTAGCACCTCTAAGAACATCGACTTCCGCACCTTCAACATCAATCTTTATCCAGTCTATCTTTCTTATACCGAATTTATTGACAATATTATCGATAGTAATACAACGTACCTCAACATCGCCGGCAAACCTACGTGGTATTCTCGTAATTGAACACAGACCTGGGAATAAACTTCTGTGCAATATTACTTTTCCATTTTTATCAGAGGCAGCATATGGAAGTGTAATCACGTTGTTTAAGTCATTCAGCTTAATATTCAACATCAACAATTTGAAGTTTTCAGGATCGGGCTCAATGGCTATGACGAGCCCTCCTCTACCTACCATTCTAGCCGCCCTAACAGTGTATGAACCTATGTGTGCACCTACATCGATTACAACATCACCATGCTCAGGGTTAAATATGTCACGAGCCTCTGGCTCACGACTTAAGGTTGCTGCATCGATGTCTTCAGGTCTTATAATAACTTGTAAATCTCTGCTTATTCTGCATATTACGCGATTTATATTGATCAGCCTGAAAGATGCGATAAGAAGAGAAGGTTCTAAGAAGCAACATCTTAAGGTGTCCCTAAATACTTTAAATATCATCTTAAGCAAGATATATACAATAGGTGCACACATAAACAATTTTACTGTATCTGAAGCAGTTAAGCCTTTCAATCGTTTAAATATGCGGAATACAACTATCTTAGCCTCAAGAAAATCGCTTAGAGCCATCTATATCCCCTACAGGAATTTACTTAGTAGTGAGTGTAGCTTCCGCTCAAAGACTTTACTAGAGAACTTCTTAACATAAGTTCTATTAGTTTCTACAATTTCTTGCCTCAAAGATTCATTATTTACAATCTCACCAATTAACACCTCTGCTTCCTCAAGATTCTCATATGCAAAACCATGAACTCCTTGCTTTATATTTAGGATATCGATCCAAGAACCACCACTTTTATGAACTATGGGTACACAACCTGCAGCCATAGCCTCAACAATAGATACTCCAAAATGCTCACCGATCATTGCATGAAAATATATCTTAGCCTTACTTAAAATCTCGCGTTTTTCCTTGAACGGAACATTAATTTTCAGAACTACGTTTCTTAACCTGTTTTTGATAATCCCTTTCTTAATTTTAAAATAATAGGAAAGTTCGTCTCTACCTTTAACTGTACCCATGATTATGAATGTTATATTAGATTTCCTTTTAGCTAGTTCAAGAAGGGCTTCAAAACGCTTTTCAGGAATAAATCTGCCCACTGTAACAATAATGTTTTTCCTATCACGTACTTTACTTAGGGAAAGATACTTCTCTACATCTACTGGAGGATAAAGAACGAAAGCATCACGTTTTAGGTACTTTATTATAGCGTCTCTCGAATATTTTGAATTAGTTAATATGATATTGAAGCTTTTACCTACTTCCCTCAATAATATCTCACGAGGCTTTTTATAGATCTTGAGCAATGTATTCTTTCCAACGGTTTTTAAAAGTCCTGGGTAGTGAATATATATTATATCAGCAAAAGGTATGAAGGTGCCTGCGGTGTCCACCACCATATCAGCTTTCTGAAATAACTTGACAAGAAAGTTTATAACGATGTCCTGATAGGCTTTTAGAGGGAATACGTGCTTAGGTATTATACACTCTCCATCAGGACTAGTTTGTATACTATATATCTTTTTGATTAAGTTCCAATCTGTCTTACAGGGCGTACAGTATGTTACTCTGTATCCTAGTGTCTTAAGTACCTTTGCGAAGGACAGTGAAACACGTACGCCTCCGCCTAGATTCATCAAGCCGTATTTGAACATATGAACTACTAGCGCCTTGCGCATTATTAATTACCACCAATTTCTAGCCAAGGAACTTCAATAAGTTCAGGAACTCTTACACCTTCTGGATGACCAAATAAACCTCTTTCTCCAAGTAATTCTCCATGATCAGCCGTAATAACCACTAACTCCTTCCCCTTTAAGTGAGGGACAAGCTTATTAACATAACTCAATACTAGCTTTAAATTCTCTTCATAAGCCCTCCTTAACCCCTCCACCCCCAATTTGCGTGCGATCAACTCGTCATAGTCTAACGGCTTACCCACAAGCTTAAAAGCAAGCTTTAATCCTCTATCACCTAACAATTTCCCAAAAATCTTCCAACGAATGAATCCTCTAATTCTATCAATTAACCTTGTAGCTGTAGGACCTCTTTCCTTATAGATCCTTAATTCTGTGATTTTAATTCCTTCTTGGGCTAAGCTCAAGTAAGGGAAATGCGGTTGAATATAATGAATTATAAGTCTCTTATCAGAGTATAGTCGCGAAGCTACGAGTGCTACCTTATTTACTTCTCTTGGATGTACTGTGCTAAGTTCTTCGCTCCAACCCCGGTCCCATACATCGACTACCTTGTAAAAGCGTGATACGATAGGCTTAGGATTAAAGCCCCTGTATGGTATCCCCTTAGAGTTTATGTACGGATTTGCAGATATATACACTATGTTCTTGCACTCTCGGTCTTGAAAGACTTTTTCTAACCATTCCGTAGTTGAAGAACTTAGAGAAACCACTTTTTCTAGTCTTCCTGATTTTAACATGTGGTAGTCTTTATACACTTTCTCAAAGTAATCATAACGACACGCATCAAGAATAATGAGGTATTTCCAATTGGTGTTCCATATCTTAATCCGTTGGTCAATCATATTTAGCTACCCATTAAGTTATTGAATATACTACTCATTTCATCTATGACTTTATTCATGGAGTGAACCTTAATAACATAACTATACCCAGATTCTCCTCTCTTCATCCATTCATCATCCTCTAGTAGCCTCTTAAGTCCCTTGCTAAGACTTCCACTCTTCGCATAGTATCCAAAACTCTTAACTATGTTATCTGGGTTCACTGTGCTTAGTAATGCGCATTTGTGTGCTAATGCTTCTAGGAAAGCTATTGGTAGTCCTTCTCTTATGCTTGGTAGGCATAGGATCCAGCTTCTGGATAGGATCTTCGATTTCTCCTCCTCACTAACGAAGCCAGCGATCCTGAGGTTCTTAAGCCCTCGGTATCTTTCCACGATCTGCTCATATGATTCTTCGTAGAGTAGATTTGGCTTGCCTACTGCTATGAACGCTGTGTCTGGAAAGTTTTTCGCTAGCTCGAAGAATAGCCAGTACCTCTTCTGTGGATCCATACGCCCTAGGAAGCAAACTGTAGGCTCCCTAGATTTACTTATCGAGCTCTCATCAGGTATGTGTTCAACCGGATTGGGCAGGTATATAACCTTGTCTGGGTTTACGTGGTACAGCCTAGCTATCTTCGGTACGTAGTACTTAGCCTGCGTCAGTATCAGGTCGGCTCTCCTGTAGGCCCTCCCATAGAGCTTGGTCGTTGCCCAAAACTTTAGCCGACTGATTCTGTAGTTCGGGTCTATGGAGCCTAAAAGCATGTAGTCTTCCCAGCCGAAAGGGTCTTGAACCCATATAACGTGCTTCCTGTCAGGCATGATCTTCTGCGCCAGGTAGGTTTCGACCATGCAGTCGATGGACAGGTACACGTCGGCATCGGCCTTTTTAATCAGGGGTATGACCTTTCTGTAGTCGATTAAGTGCTTGAGCGACGAACGCGTGGTGAAGTCGTAGGAGTAGCTCAGGACATCCATCCCGTCGAGCTCTGTTGCCGGCTCTTCGCCAGGCCCACGCCAACAAATCACGGAGACATTGAAGCCCCGCCTGATAAGTTCACGCCCGACAACGCGGACCAGCTTACCGAAGCCTCCTCGACGCCTACCTGAGAATACTTCGCTGGTTAGGAAGCAGATGCGCATTGCCCTCGGCTACCTCCTCTTAATTTCACGCTCCAATCAGCCATCTCCTCACGATCTCCGGTATTCCCCGATCCTTGAGGACTATTGGTATGGTTCCCACAGCCATAGCTTCCATGACCATGTAGGATAATGGCTCCTCCCAGATTGAGGGATGAGAACTGCATAGCTCTTGGAGTAGAGCTTTAACACAAAGATGTTTAGCCTCTTCAAAGCTTTAAAGAAATCCGTTCTTTGAGTCTCTTTACATTAAAGCCGAATCCCGCTAGTCTTTCTTTATACGCCTTATAAGGTGTGGCTATGGGTTCGCTACTCATCATTATGTCATGCAACTCGCTTTTATCGAAAGCGATTAGATTGTTGCCAGTAGAGCAGAGTACGACGTTGCCAACTTCCGCTATGGACATACAGAAGTTGAAGTTGTAGTCATAGCTCTCTACATAAACGGGGTACCACGTATTCAAATCACCGGAAACAGTGATTGCCTGCGGAGCCCCGAAAGTTGCAACCCATAGCCCGTCGTCTAGCAACTTAAGATCGCACATCTGGGCTAAAGGAGCTCTCCTATCACGCCATCTGAAGAATGAAAATTTCCAAAGATCACTTTTCGGATAATAGATGCCCACTCCTCCCCTAACGATTCCGCTATCCATGCCAAAAACGATTCCATCCTCCAACGGCACAATAGGAACGAACTGCCATGGGCCTTTGTAAAGAGAACTCCAAGAGGAACCCAAATCTTCAGAAACAGCAACCCTTGTAAGACAGCCATCGCCTAAGGTAGTAACTAACCATTCTCTATAAGGGTCATAAGCTATGTAGTGAAAGTGCTTAGATGACCTATCTATATCAAGGTTCGTGGCTACTCTCTCCCAATCCTCAAGATTCTTAGATACGAAAATGCCAGTAGGAGGCTCTCCATACTCATGAATAAAAACATTTTCTTTTGCCTCCGTTGAATGCCAGAAAGTATTATTTGGTTTGCTTGCTGTTAATACAACTTCTGCTTCATTATTCCTGATTAGCAAGAGTTTATCATCTACACTGACTAAAGCTCTACCTTTCCCTAAATAGAGAACGATGCCTTTATGTCCTTTTACACTTATGACTTCGTCGATTATTTTCAGTTCTTTATCAAGGATTTTTAGGACTAGTATTTCACCTTCCTTCACAAGTGCGTAGATGCGTTCGTCTACAACTGCTATGCTTAAAGCGCTTAAAGGTACCCTTCTCACGACTTCTCTCCTACTTTGAAAGCTAGGATGTACCCCTTTTCGAGAATCTTTGATATCTTGAGTAAGGGCTTTAAAATGGTTAGGAAGACCTTAACCGTCTTTAAGAAGCGCGAGCAACCCGCTATATATATATCGTAACGCTTAAGATCTACCAGTATAAGACCTCGAAGCAAATACCTATAGAGACTATAGCCCCTATCAATAAGGTCTTTTACACTAACTCCCTTAGGAAGGGTTGGCAAGGCAAGGATTATGGAACCTTTTTCCTTAGCAAGGCTCTCAACGTGTGTTAAGATATCGGCTGGAAGGCCGTGAAGGACCTCTAAAGCAATTACTGTGTCAAATTTGATTTCAGGGTTAAAACTTCTAATATCCACTACGTGAAGCTTGTCATACAAATTAAGCCTTTCTACCTTGCGGATTTTCTCAGACGATATATCAACGCCTGCTAAATACGACACACCGCCTAAGTAAAGCTTGAGCAGAAAGGCGGTAAACCCTAAGCCACAGCCAACATCGAGAACTTTGCCTAAGGAGGCTCGCTCTTTCAAAAATCCTAAGATCCACGGCTCAATCCCAGGGCTATGGAAGGTATCCGTATAGTCCCTATCGTAACGTAATTTCATGCTTTAAATACACCCAATAGCTGTGATTTAACGACTTTGTTGTTAAATCTTTTCAGAATATCCTCTCTTAATTTATGTCCAATATCGATCAGCTGATCTTTAGATAAGGACAAAACTTCCTCTATTCTATCAGCCATTTCGTTAGAATTTCCTGGAGTGAACATCATCTTTTCCGCGTAAGTTTCTTTAACTACTTCGGGTATGCCTCCAATCCTAGATGCTATCGGTATGGTTCCAGCTAGCATCGACTCTATAACGGCGTATGGTAAGGGTTCTTCACAAATTGATGGAAAGAGGAGGGCATGACTGTTAGAGTAAAGCCTTAATGTTGCCCCATGAGATAAGAACCCCAAAAACCTAAACTTTCCCTTAAAAACGTTATTTAGCCTTTTCAAAGCCCCCTCTTGGCCAGCTCTTAGGCTTCCCATGAGCAAGAAATTAGCGTTATTCCCTCTTTTCAAAACCTCCATTGCTCCACGAATAAAGACTTGAAAGCCTTTAACATAACTACCTCCGCCAGAATATACGAATGCGGGGTATTCAAGCTTCCTTTCGGTAAATGGGATGTCAGGTAATGGATTGTATATCACTTTGATCTTGTGTGCCAGTTCAGGAGCTAGATCCGAGATTATATTAGCTTGTCTCCTTGAAACACAGACTATAGTGTCAGCTTCTCTTAGCCACATCCTGCATAACATGTTTGCTGGAGCGGACAGCGCTCCCAAAGCTCTCAAAACGCTACCATGCTCAAGGACTTCGAACCTGACGAAATCTATATCGAGACTGAAGCGCCCTTCTCCTACACGGTTAAAGACTACGGCATTATACGAAACTGGTTGATAGTCATGTAGGTGAACAACTACTTTCTTGCCAAGCCTCTTCGCCAGAGGTATGAGCGTGTAGCAGTACCTCGGGATGTAGACGACATCACAACTGCGCAGAGCCTTTAAAAACCAGCTCTGCCTAGTAAGAGCGAAACAGTTGATCCATAGCCTATGCTTATTCCTCACGCTCAAAAGCTTCGTGTAAACATAGTCAACGCCTTTAACAATCTCGGCCTCTTTCGTTCCATGAACGACCGTTAACTTAAACCCTGCATCACGGAGGATGCGGGCTATCATATGAGAGGCTAATATTCCGCCAGTACCCTCAGACCACCACTGTTCAGATATTACTAAAATTTTACTGGAGGCACACATCGACTTTTCTAAATCTAAATCTTATGTAACACTTCAATAAGGCTTCTTGTATACTTTTGTAATGTACATAGCTTTCAGATGAGAGTCCCTTACTTTAGTGCAATAATTCTAGACGAGGTTCTTACTAGATACCTCTTATAAATACCATAAACTAGCTTAATGGGGTTCTGAATGCAGAGAGGTACTCTTTTAATAAGTTTCTTTAATTTATTAGACTTAATTACATTATCCAATTCGTCAAGATACAATTCTAAAGGCATTGATACATGTCTGAAACCACTACTTTTAAAGAGTTTGATCCATTCTTTACTTTCAAAAAACCAAGCGTCTTCGTGACCACTCAATTTGGGCTTTAATTTAGGAGTTGGTATTGTAGCTATGAATATTCCTTTGAGTTTTAATACTCTGTAAACTTCATTTAAAGCTCTACTAGGTTTTTTAAGGTGCTCTAAAACCGAGAACGCTATGACACAATCGAATACATTTGCTCTAAACGGTGGGTTATGAGCGTCAGCCAGTATGAAATACTTTCTCACCTCTTCGATTAGCCTTGAGGAATCTATATCGAGACCTATGCACTCAAAAACCTGGTTTTTGAGATATAATGTAGCCCATCCAGAACCACAGCCCAAATCTAACACTAGGTTACATTTTGTTTTGACTATTAGCTTAAAGATGGGGCTCCACCATACTTTTGTAAAAACTTTCGATTCATACATACCCATCAGCTTTATGTATAATCTGCGTAAAAATGTCATTATCGTTTGACCAATGAGGAATATATTGAGCAATATTTTTCTGCAATTATTTTCCAGTCAAAGTTCTTTACTCTCTTAATACCTCGTAAGGATAGTTTATATTGCAATTCGTAGTCATTTAATAAGCTCAGTATTTTGTCTGCTAAGTCATAGGGATCTCTTGGCTTAAACAAAAGTGCTGCCTCGCCCAATATCTCAGAGGCAGTTGCTGCATTGGCAGCAATAATGGGTATGCCACACGCCATAGCTTCAAGAAAGACTAAGCCAAAGGCTTCGAAAGTTGATGTATGTACGAATATATCTGAAGCTCTATAGAGAAAGGGTAGTTTCCTATAGTCGATCCAACCTATATGCGGCCTTAACACGCCTTCCTTTTCAAGCTTCTTCACGCGATTTCTAAGTCTCCTCCAGTATTGCTTATTTAACCCCCTCCCCTTTATATAGAACAGTACATTCCTTGCTACTAACTCTGCAGCTTCAATAAGTGTTTCTAAGTCTTTTTCTGGGGAAATTCTACTATTCCAGAGTATTACTTTTTTATCTTTTGGAATATTTAGGCATTCTCTAGAATAGTCCCTGGATATTAAGGGATTGAAGAGGGTTGTATTAACACCCCAAGGAATTATGAGGATCTTGTTTTGAAGGTTTGATATTTGAGGAACGTTCTCTTTACTGCATTGTGATGTAAACCTTGAAGGTGCTACAATTACATCAACATAATCAAGAAGGTCTTCATATTCTTTAGGTAATGGTATTCCTAGCGTGAGTATTGTAGGTTTACAGGAGCCTTTAACAAGTTTTCGGATAAAACTCGTGAAGCCTGTTATGTGGATTACGTCGAATTTAGCGAGATAGTTCCTTAACATAGTATTGCTAGAAAAGAATTTGAATATTAAGTCTATAGGAACTAATTTTGCCTTATATCCATGTAATACCTTCTCCCTTGCAAGTGTAAACTTAGCTAAGTAGAGCTCCGGAATAACATGCATGTCAGCTCCTTTAACAATTAAGCTATTTACAAAGTCCACATTAATTGATACGAGATTACTGAATGCTTGAAAAAGCACTTTCAGTCTATACCGCTTTTTCATTTTTACACCATGCAAAGTGACAATGTTATTTCACTTTAATGAAGTTTTTAAGGGTTTTAACTCTGTTAAGAGTGCTTAACCGAGTTCTGAGCTCGACTATACACACCCTACTTTCACCAAACCTAAGTATTTTCCATCGCTTAGAAATACGTTAACCCAAGTATTACCAAGACGTCCATTAGAGAAAAGTTGCTGTATTTGGCTTAATCTGAAGACGTAGATGGTATTAGACTTTAGTTCACCCTGAACTATCCAATAATCTCTTTGATATTTAGGATCCATTGGCTCATACACTATTCCTTTTACCCAAGCATAGGGATCTAGGTAATTTAAAGTTAGAATTAATTCGCTTGTCAAATACTTCTCATAGCTAGGTACAGATAAGCCATATATTAAGGAAGATAATATGTACTGTTCTTCTCCTGGCGTTACAAAACCCGCTAATCTTGAACAACCCTCTGGCATATTCATGGGATCTTTTAAGGCTATAATAGCAGAAGTAACCAAAAACACCGTAACTAAAACCGGAATTATTAACTTCCTTGAATTAAGGAGCTTATACAGAACTGCAACAGCTGTAAGCATGAGAGGGCCGTAGCCAGGATACATACTTGCATGAAAACCCGTTTTGAAGTAGGCGCTTGAAAAGCCTAGAAGTAAGAATGCTAAACCACCAACAGCAAGTGCTGGAATTAGTGGATTACAAGATGACTTTTTTCTAAGTACAACATATAGGAGAAGTGCCGAGGCTATTGCAACAGGTAAAGTCCAGGGGTAAGCTAGAGTAGGATCAGCTCCCATTCTCTCATAGAGGGGTGCTGGAGCGCTTATTTCGCTAGGTTGTCTCCACTCTATCATTGCGAGAAAGTTTCCATAGAGTGACGGAACAATCTTCTGAGCTCCTCCACCCCACATCCACTTAGTGAGCGTGACTACTATGACAAATATCAGAAGAATCTTTGCTACTTTATTGTCATAAAGCCCTCTCCAGATACGTTCTTTAGTTAAAATACTCATTAGAAGAGTAAAGGCCAAGATTCCAGCTATGATAAACATGCCTAAGCCTGCTGTAGCATGGTAGAATATTCCTGAGACATACGCTAGAATCGCTATTACCCTATTGCTTAATATGCTTTGACCTTCATAGACTTTAGTAAGTGCTAGTGTCATTATGAGTACTAGCATTAAACCTGCTAACTTAGCATTGTGACCTAAGAAGTTAGCTGGTGGTGTAGATGCAAGTATGAGAATAGCCAGTATACCTACAGGCCAGCTTTCCGTCAATCTCCTAGCTAAGACATATAGTATTAAATCTATGACTATAAGCGTAATTAGTGGAGGGAGAAACTTACTTACCTTCAAGATTATTGGAACATGAGTGATTTTTGAAAATATTACCCATAGACCTAAATGGGAAGGGAAAGGATTATACGTGAAACGATAAGGTCCTGGTATATAATGTCCATCAATAAAAGTTTTTGTGAGTAAACGTGCCCATTCCCCGAAATATAGGCCGTAAGGTGGGTTGTAGACTATTAGTAAGTGTGTGAGTATTGCTGAGAATAGGAAGTATTTTGAGTAACGTTCCGGAATGTCTTTGAATAACGCCATGTACAGTACTAGCATTGAGTAAGCTAAGGTTACAAGTATTTGGTATTGAGAAGTTAGTTTATACTCAGGTATATGAAGAAGTACGAAAGTTATTATGACTAAAGCTAAAACTGGCACCATTAAGATTCTGGGAAACTTATTTACCTTAGTCTTCTTATGCTCCTTTTCCGTAGCTATGAGCATCACTAAGAATACAAATGTTAATGTTATTGCAAATAGTGGTAATGCTTTGGCAAACGATATCTGCACCATTTAGTTAACCCTTCTAATAACTTGGTTAATGGCTATACTATGAGCTAATGATGGAATTTTGCTAAAGAGCCTATCAATTACGTCCAAGACTTTGCACCTTACATACCGATGAATGCCTTGCTCATTAACTATGGCAAAATTATAAACTTTAAGTAGCGAACTGTGCTTAACGGTCATCAAATTCACATGCCCAGCGTAACTGCTTTTCTTCCTTACCCCTCCTGGCAAACCTACATGATATCTTTTGTAGATCCCAATAAACAGTCTGGTCAAGAGTATTTGTCGAATAGTTTTAAGAGTCTCCGTACGTGTTTCTTCCATGTATATTCTTTTTTGCATAGCTCCCATGCCGCACGACCCATTTTCCAAGCCAATCTCTCGTTATCAATTAATTCTCTTACCCGCTCAGCGTATTCCTTTAAGGGCGGTTTGCCGGATTTATCTTTAATAAAAAATCCGTGCAACCCATTAGTAAAGAGCTCCGAGGCCCCTGAACCTGCGTTAGCAACAACTGGCGCTCCGTTTGAAGCGGCCTCCATTTGATTCATCCCAAAAGGTTCCTTGTTGATATATAAGAGCACTCTGCATGTCAGATAGAGGTTGGTAAGTTCCTCATCAGTCAAATCCAATCGTATTTCATAGTTTTTCAGACCTGTTTTTCTTATCTTGTTGATGAGTAATCTTGATGTGCGATGGCTTTCACCGGCAAAGATAACTTTAATATCTTTGTCAATCAATAAGATGACTCTGGCTGCTAAGTCTACCTTTTTCCTTATTGACATTCTTTGAGCGCAAAGAACAAAATCACCTCTTTTCGCAGGTATTTTGCTTGCAGGACTACACCCTAGATATAAGATCTCTGATTCGACATCATAAGTATCACGAACGAATTTTTGGGTCACACGACTTGTGGAAATGATAAGGTCAACTTCATTCATAAGTTTGGTGGCTCGTTTTAGCTGCCTTTTTCTAATAAGCGGAAGTCCAGTTAGGAAATTAAGCAAGGATGGGGGATACGTGATTGCGTGAATAATAACCGCTACTTTGCACCCTGTTTTGCGTTTCATCTCTAACGCATCATAAATCAGCCCTAAACTATGACAAACTATCCAGTCCGGCTGATAATCTTTTGGTAGCTTAAGTGATCCAACAGCCCCTGAAATCTCTCTCATAAATGGAACTAAGAAACCTTGCATCAGCTTGGGAAAACGCAGGTTGATCTTGTAACGAACCTCTACATCGTCATATTTATATGGACTAGGGATAGGAAAACCCGCAATTAGCAATGACTGATGACCTTCACGCTGGAGGTGTCTTGTTTGTTCTAAAGCAACTCTTAGTTGCCCTCCACCAACACCTATATTAACCATATGTACGATATTCATCGTCCAGTCAGCTCCTCAGATGGGATTTTTCTTTATAAGAGCCACGCGCTAAATAGATTTCTGCCATATAAGCTCGGTGATCTTTATCCATTCTCTCACTTCTTTTAATGTAATTGGCGGATTAACTTTTTCTAAAATCGTCTCTATGAAAGCTCTACTAGCTACTTCCCAGCTACATCCTTGGTAAATTCTTGAAGAAATAACCCCGATTATGTTAGAGTAAACATTACTGAGAAGATTTTTTATGAAAGCTCTGGCTTGGGAAGAGCGAGACAATGCATAATTCCTAACAAGGGTTAGAGATAAAGGTGGATCCACAATTATAGAACATTTCTCACAGTTGATTACCATGGTCAATAGTGTATGCCTCACTTGCGGTCTTGCTGTTATAATGATCCTTGCGGATTTATCTCTACCTTCTAACAATATTCTAAGCTCATCAAATGGAAGCGCATTCGAGTTTCTTCTTCCTACACAGGATACATGAACTTCCTCTATATCTTCATTTAGTATTTTTAATGTAGTGTATAAAGAGTGTGTAATCTCTTCACCATATATCCCCCCCGGAAGGGAGTGTATCCATTTAGGCAGTTCACCCCTCTTCAATCTCTCAACCAATGGAGATATCGATGCATAAGTGTATATCTCGAGAATCTTGCCGGTTCTTCCTGAGGATATAAGGCTAATAGCCTTTTGTATTGCGGGTGTGAAAAGAAATTGCTCAATAGGGAAAAGTATGACCTTAGTATTTCTAGCTGTCTCCATCATTTCATCCATTTCCCTTAACGTAACGCATGGGGGCTTTTCCACAAGAACATGCTTGCCAGCCCTCATAGCCTCAATAGCTAATTTAGCGTGACTTTGAGGGTTAGTCAAAATATATATTGCATCAATCCTCTCCCCAGCTCTTAACATATCAGTTAGTGATTCATAATAATTGTTAATGTTATATAGTTTAGCAAACTCCATTGCTCTTTTCTTTATTATATCAGCCACTGCAATGATCTTAGCTTGCTTTATCTTCTTAAGAGCTTTGGCATGTGTATGCGCTACTTCACCACAACCTACTAGTCCTATATACACACTTTTCATTTCTATGCACCCCCTGCACTAGGCGGGATAAAGTTTAAACACTAATACATGTACTGGGCTGAAAATCGGCAAGGTTAAGGCGATTAGCGGAGTCAAAAATATGCGATGAGCATCCATGTCCCATTTAACGTTAACGTCTCCTCCTCTATCTGCAAGCATTAGGAGCATAAGGTAAACAGGTGTTAGAAATACGGTAAATAGCAAGAGACCCTGAGAGAAAGATATCAATTTACTTCACTCTGCTTGCTTATCTCCAATTAGGCACTCATAAAGTTGCTTACGGCTAAATTATAGATTTTATCGATTTTTCTGCACACTTTTCTCCAGACTAACAACCTTGCTTTTAGCCTTTCAATGTTTTTACGCATTTTCTTGAACAGGTCATCGTTATTTAGTAAATCTGTTAGAGCATCAGCTAACGATGATGGACTATCCGGATGTACAATCATGCCAGTTTTCAAATGTCTTACCCTCCACGGCAATGCTCCAACATTAGTGGTAATTATAGGGATTCCCCTTGCATAAGCTTCATCAACCACTAACGGGTACGCTTCTCCAAAGTGTTGTGTAGGAAATACAAAAACCCTAGAGGCGTCTAGAAGGGATATCTTTTCATCCTCACTGATATAGCCTAAGATTCTCACCTTGTCTTCTACTTTCAAATTCCTAGTAAGCATAAGTAGGCTTCTCCTGTAAACTTCAGAACCTCCGCCCGCTATAACTACTGTGAAATTATTAACTTCATGAGCGATGAGCGGTACTGCCTTAATCAAAACGTCTAAACCCTTAGATGGGTGGATTCTCCCAACGTAAGCCACAATATCCTCCTCATAAACACCATATTTCTCTCTAAACAACCTCTCGTCTTTAGGCTTCGTCAGATACTTCTCATCTATACCATGAGGTATGACCGTGGATTCAACTCCATATTTCTCCTTAAGGATATGCTGATCCCTCTCATTCAACGTTATAGCTTTATCAACAAGCTTCACGGCCTCACGCTGGAGCTTTTCCTGGTAGTAGCCGCCAAGATATCTGATTAGGGGGTTTGTATGGGACTTCAGATAGTCTAGTGCAAGGAAGTCCATTACGAGCGGCTTACCAAGTCCTTTAGCATGTCTTGCCAGAACCATGTTGAAAAGCGAGCTTTGACTATGTACGTGGACTACGTGAGTATGCTTAAGCAACTTCCCAGGCACTTCCAGAGGCACGGTCAGATCTGGATAGTGTAGCCTCCAGCCTCTCACCCTATGCACATAAACCCCGTTCAGCTCCTCCTCCCTAGGTCTACCTCCAGCTCCATGGACACTCGTCACCACATGAACCTCATGCCCTATCCTCACCTGCTCCTCAGCCAACCTCTGTATAACTCTCTCCATACCACCTATAACAGGATAATAGTTGTGAAAGATGTGGACTATCCTCATACCTCTTTATTCCTGGCCGCATCTGACTGTGAACGCTTCTCTAAGTCCCCGCATTGCTGAAGCAAACGCTTTGCCTCCATGTAGAAGAGCGTAAGCCATAACGATTGAGCTACTAGAAACAAGCTTATGAAACGGCTTTTTGTGTTTTAGCATATAGTAGGCGTGATTTCTGGCTTTCCAGTAAAATCTCGCAACAGCATCCCGTATCGCTCTATTACCCCCCTCCTCGAGGTTCAAGTGGTACGCATAGAATCTCGGTTCAAAGACTATCTTATAACCCAATCCCCGCACCTGCTCCTGCAAGTCGCTCTCCTCCCTATAGCCCGTACCCCCATACTCCGGGTCGTACCTCAACCCGTTTTTGATGAGACTCATCTTTATCGCCATAAGGGGTGTTGTGTAATCCACATATCTTGGTCCATGCTCAGTATCCAGGAAAATGAACCCCGTAGCCCTAGTTAACACATCAGCCACATACGGGAGGAAGTTAAGGCTGAAGTCCGGATCCACCCTTCTACGCCTTAAGTTAACCACCCTCCCCCCAACCACCCCGACCGCCCCATCAGCCAGCCATCTACTAACCGGGGACAGCCAATCCTCAAGCGGACAGATATAATCGTCATCGTAGGTTATCAAGACGCAGTTATCTGTGAAGAACTGATCCGCCAACTCAAAAACCCTGTTCCTAGCGTTTACCGAACCCCTCCTCCCAAGCCTAACATCATAAACCACATGGTCAAGAGCATCTGCAACATCCCTGACGATCTCCTCATACTCACGAACATACGCAGGCTCCGTAGCGTCAGCAACGATCACCATACCATCCATTCTCTTCGAACGAATCAGCCGGGATGCCGATAACCTGAACACCCGCGGCCTATTAAACGACGGTATACCGACGATAAACTTCATCCCTTTTTACTTTACCTGCTTACTCCAAGCTATTTCCCTGGACTTCAGATTCCTCAGGGTTGCCACCATGAGATAGAATTGCTGTATTATCCATGTACGGTACTCCTTAATCAACAGAGACGCCAAGCCCAGCGCCAAGAACGTCAGCGCTATCAGACTTCCCCCAGTAGCCGAAGCTACAAAGAGAGCCGTTGAGGCTAGGAGCACCCACGGGTTGATTAAGTGTAAATAGGCTTCTACGGCTAGGACTGTTTTAAACCGTTTCGGTGTTTTAGGCCTGGTTTTGAGAATCTTTGCGAAGTGCTGTATCAGGTGTTGCGCCCTACGCACCCTCCACCAGAAGTAGCCCTCGTTGGGAACAATCTCCTCCACCCAGAGGTCTTCGGGGACTATCGCTCTATAACCCATTAAGGCTATCCTCGTAGCTGTATAGCTATCATCCGCACCAACGTCGGTAGGAAACCCGTTCAGCTCTTCTAGGAGGCTTCTCCTGAACGCCGCCAGCTCCCCGTGGAATATAGGCGTCGCGTAGGCCTTGCTCTCAGCAACCCTCAAAACGTTGTAATACTGCCTGTAGCTCCCCTCAACCCCTTTAACGCTCGACCCCGCGGGCTCCTTCAGGCATGATACAGCTCCAACGACTGGATCGGAGAACCAGCTCAAAGCCTCCGCAAGGGCGTTGCCAGGCCATACGGCATCCACATCCGCGACGATGACAACGTCCCCCGTAGCATACCTCAACGCATGGTTCAACGCGTGAGCCTTACCCCTCCTCTCACCCTCCCTGATCAACCTCAGATCGACATCCCTGTGCTCAGAAGCCCACTCCTCGACAAGCTCTGGTGTACCATCCGTACTCGCCGAATCGACGACTACAACCTCCATCAAGTCCTTCGGATAGTCTTGACCGTAAACGTTGTCGAGCTTGCCCTGAATGAACTTGGCCTCATTGTAAGTGGGCACTATAACCGTGACCCTAGGCCTATAATCTTCGTCGATCTTAATGTTCCAAGGCTCATCCAAGTACCTGCTCTTCAGATAGAAGTAATAAAGCAATGGAACTCCAAAGTGTATCCCGGCTAACGTTAAAGCTACTAGCTCTAGCAACATTCGATAAGCTTTGAGAAGGATCTGTCGGCCTGAGCGTAAGTTTCCGGAGTCCCTATGTCAAACCATAGGCCTTCCAGCACGTAGCCGTAGACCGGCTCCCGTTCATGTAGCCACTCGACGAACCTTCCAGGTTCATCGGCCCCTAAACCCTCATCCACGTATTCCTTGACCTTCGGCAGGATCCTGCCGGGGAACATGTATATGCATGTCCCCACCAGCGTTGTTTCAGGGTTTGGCGGTTTCTCGACAAAACCCACGATCCTACCATCCTCGTCCATCACCACCGTCGAATAGTTTTTGGCCACCTCCAAACTCCCAACATCGTACAGGGCGATTACCGGCGCGCGTAGCAGGTTAAACATTTCAACCATACCCTTCAGGCTGTCCGTGAACAGGTTGTCTCCGGCAACGATAAGGCAGTCGTCGGAGAGCCTTGCAGTCAGCTCGGCTAGAGCTTTAACAGCGCCAGGCTTCTCCTCCTCACAACGAGAATCATCCGCAACCACCTCAACTTCTCGGTATCCGTTAACCGCCAGCCATTCCTCAAATTCGAACCTAAACCTCATGTTCGTCAATAAGATTATACGGTTAACAGGTAGCTTCTCAACCTTCTCCAGTATGTATTTCAGAATCGGCTTCCCAGCGACGGGTAGGAGGGGCTTAGGCCTATTTTTCGTGAGGGGCCACAGCCTTTTAGCGTAACCTCCAGCCAGGATTATGGCTATCATCTTAGATTTCGCTTATCAAGGATTTCGCCGCAAGCCTCACCGATTCTTCGCTGTTGTAGCGGGGCTTCCATCCCAAACTTTTCAGCTTGCCCACGTCGAGAAGCATGTTTTTCACGTCACCCTTCCACCCTCTGCCGCCGTCGACCCCGCCTGTAAGCTTAAACTTAACGTTTTTCAGCCCCATCTCTCGGACCACTATTTCGGCTATCCTCTTAACGTTCAGCTGATCTTCCGAGCCCACGTTGAAAACTTCAACCTGACCGTCCGCCTTCTCCAACCCGAGGAGCATCGCCTCGACGCAGTCCGACACGTACAGGTAAGACTTCGTCTGCGTGCCGTCTCCGAGTATCTCAAGCTCCCTGGGGTTGGACCTAAGCTTACGTATGAAGTCGTAGATCACACCATGCCTGCTCCTGGGCCCGACGATGTTCGCAAGCCTGTAGATCACAGCCCTAAACCCGTAGGTATGCGCATACGACGTGATCAGGGCTTCGCAGGCGAGCTTAGAGGCGCCGTACACGGATATGGGCTCCAGCGGAGAGTAGTTCTCAGGCGTAGGAATCCTCCTCGGCTCGCCGTACACGGTCGAGGAGGACGTGAACACGAACGTCTCGACGGACCTGGACCTCCTCACAGCCTCCAAGAGGTTGAACGTCGCCTCGACGTTCTGCCTGTAATGCACCTCCGGGCTGACGGACCCAACCCTAACCTCTGGGTTGGCGGCCAGGTGGAACACCACGTCAGCGTTCCCCACCGCCCTAAACGTCTCATCCATGTCTAAGAGGTCACCCTGTATGAACGTGAAGCCCCCGTGCCCGAGCCAACGGCTGATGTTCTCTACACTCCCGCTACTCAGGTTGTCAAAGACCACGACCCTACAGCCCCTCCTCATCAACTCGTCGACGAGGTGGCTTCCGATGAAGCCTGCCCCACCCGTCACGAGACACGTCCGACACGAGCTGAGCATCATGGAGCTCCTTTTGACACGACGCTTAAACCAGCAAGCTCCATGCGAGGGCCGTCCTCATCGTCTTCTAAGCTCCTCCACGATTCCGAGGATCCTCCTCTCAACCCTCTTGAGCAGGAGCGATATCGTCGACACCGTGAAGCCTTGAAGCCCTATCACCAGGAGGACGAGTCCTAGCCACGACCAGCCGACCGACCAAGCGTCAGACCCATAGAGGTACCTGAGCGTCAGCTGCCAGAGGAGTATGGCCGCCCCGGGAGCCGCGAAGGCAGCCGCGAGGGCTGAGAAGATGAAGATTGGGTTGTACAGCCAAGCCGTCCTCAGGGCCGTCGCGACGATCCTGAAGCCGTCGCTCAGCCTCAGCTTCTTCCTCCCCAGCCTCCTCCTGTAGCTTATCGGAACCTCGGTCACCCTACCGTAGAGGCACATCTGAGTGGCTATCTCAGCCTCGATGTCGAACCCGCCAGAGGAGAGCTCCAAGCCCCTAACCTTATCCGTCCTCAGCAGGTACATCCCGCTACAGGGATCGTACAGTCTACGTCCCGTGAGTAGAGTTAACGTGAAGCTTATTATCCGATTCCCGAGCCTGTGAAGCCATGGGATGTTCCCCCTGTCCATCCTAAGCCCTATGACCTCGTCGAACTCAGGAGCGTAGGCTAGCAACCTCCTTATGTCCCTCGGGTCATACGTGTAGTCTCCGTCCATGACGACCATGTACTGCGTGTTCACATGCTCCAACGCCGTCCTTATCGCCCCGGCCTTACCCCTGCCACGCTGGAAGACCACCTTCACACCCAACCTTCGAGCTATCTCAACCGTCCCATCGCTCGAATAACCGTCGACGATCAGTATGTTCCTGTAGCCCTCACGCCTAACCTCCTCTATAACCCTGCCTATCGCCTCAGCCTCGTTCAACGTGGGTATGACTACGGTCACATCGTCTGGAAAGACGGACCATCCGTGCGTCGTGTTTCTCGGAGACAACACCAAACTTTTCAGACTACACCAGCCCAACTGAGGGAAGGCCGTGCACACATCGCTCGCAGGACTCTCTACTACTCTCCGGAGGACTCTTCAAGCTTCTTAAGTTCCTCCTCGACCTCCTTCTCTATCTCCTCTATGGGCTTGGGAGGCGGGGTGGTGGCGAGCGTGTAGCCTATCCACGTCAGCACACCCAAAACCGCGGCGACCGCTATGAAGCCCGTGACCTGGAGCACGACCGTGACCCACCTCGAAAAGAACACGAGCCAACCGTAGATCAGTATGCCCAGTATGCTCCCAACCATCACAACAGCCCCATAGACCTGATCCCTACTCACACAGTTCACCCCGAAAGAGGCTCAAAGTAGTTTAAACTTCCAATCCACGTAAATCCAAGGTAGAGTATAAAAGACTTGTCTCTAACCCAACCCCTAATCTGGGGAGCCCAATCAACCACACGGCTAGACAGGATCCCGCGAACCCTCTCTAAGCCAGCCCTCAAAGCCCTAACCTTGGGCGTGCTCACGAGCACATCTACGAGCTCCCTCAGCTGGCCGACCAGAAACCTGTTAACTATCCCCCCAACGAGCCTCGCATACCTCAGGCAGGCCCTGTAAAGAGCCCGCTGAACCCTCGTAAGCCTACGCACATTCCCGTTCCTCAAACCCCTAACCCAAAACCTCTTAAGGTCCCAATAGCTTAGAACGTGGATACCACTGAAACGCCTTTTAACGGCTGCGTCAAACATGCAAAGCAAACCCATACTATTATTATTTTTATAATTTGGTAGTTCAGATAAAACTTTCCCCGTCCAAACTCCCCATTTTGCCCCAATAATCAACCATGGACAGAACCCCAGCCACCATCCACAACCTCAAACTCAGGCGAATCTCAGAAGACATCTCTCCACGACACTTCAACTATCCTGTCCCCACTACCTGAACAACATCAATCTAAATGACACTCTCAGTACAGAAGCGCACCTCCATCGAAAGGCTCCACCGAAACATATAAAAGTCAGACCGCAAACTGTTAATAATGTGATAAACATGGCTTGTTTGTCAAAAGAAACAAAAATGAAAACAAAAACACGATATTCGCCCGCTGCAGCGAGCTTATCCCGCCGGGCCCGCCAGCCGTAGCAGGTGGATGTTTCTTAATTTTTCAAAAAAAAGGCTTTAAGCATGGACAGCTCGTGGCTTGATTCTGTTATGAGGCCTGCAATGACCGTCAAGAGCGTGCCGCTACTGATGTTATCGAGAACGCATCGATGAAACACTTTTCTAATCAGAGCTGGGTGATGTATGAGGCCGGGGGCGTCGACTCTTAAAGGCAAAATCGACGAGCTTGACTTCGTAATCCAAAACAGGTTTGAGGATCATCTGCACAAATTTGAGCTCGCCGAACATGAGCCTAAGGTTTTTAATGTCATGCGCTTGAACGGCCCTTAAAACTGGTGCAAGCGTGAGATAAGTGAAGAGGAAGAGCGCTACGCCGAACGCCAGGTTGAGAAGACTTCCAAACGGGGATAGATGCAGAAATAGCAATACAGGTAGGG
>Ga0190363_1000440_pt1 | contig 24203 bp, 19 predicted proteins | sample 48721867_MG_FD_161272 | JGI IMG/M metagenome (GOLD analysis project Ga0190363, IMG submission 161272) | Hydrothermal vent microbial mat bacterial communities from Southern Trench, Guaymas Basin, Mexico - 4872-18-6-7_MG | ecosystem: Environmental > Aquatic > Marine > Hydrothermal vents >... | reverse complement strand
ATAGTTCAGGGTTATTGATATTATAGTTCCACATGTATTCTGAATTGCTGAAATTGAAATTAGTGTAAGTATTATCGCTATAACTGCCTTTTTATTCATCTTGTTTACTTGTGATGATATATCGGTGAGAGTAAGTGTGAAGATGGAAAGTCAATCTAATTAAAATAACGATCTAACTTAAAATAACGATCTAACTATACTTATCAACTACCTTGGATCTTAATAGAATTTTTGCTTATTTCTCCTCATATATCTCTAAACTCCTGAGACTACTCTCCGGTATCGAATGATCAAACTTCACGACCTCGTGAATTGGATATGTTTTTACATTATCTAAATTTAATTTGGTCAGGAATTCCTCGAGACCATGATAACCCCTTGCAGTGACGATCTTTGCAATTATCTTACCGTCAAATGTTCTGAAGACATGTCTTGCCTCTTCAAACTCCGCAATTCTCCTCGCGATCTCTTTTGACTGAGAGGGTGGCGCATCGATAAATATATAACCGATCTGCAAGCCAAGGTCATGTGGATGCAGAATTGCGGAGAACCTCTTTATTATCCCTCTCCTGAGCAAACGCTCAGCCCTTGTAAAAACAGTTGTATGAGGGATATTCAACTTCCTCCCCAATTCCCGAAAACTCAATCTTGCGTCGTTTTGTAGGTGTTTTAATATATTCAAATCGAGATTGTCTATTTTCATCTTTATAAATTTATTTGTTTTGTATTATAAAAATATGATGGAAATTGACAAATCCTTCATTATTCCGGTCATAGATATAAAGGATGGAATTGTGGTTGGTACTGTAGCTGGGGATAGAGAGAGCTATGGTGAATTAAAGAGTGTTATCTGCAATTCATGCGACCCATTTGAAGTTGCAAGATGCTATGAGAGACTTGGGTTTAGAGACATTTATATTGCAGATCTGGATGGAATACTAAACTCCGAGCCGGATATAGACCTAATAAAGAGAATCTATAGGGAGATAGAGTTGAATATCTACTATGATATCGGCATGTGGACATTAGAAGATATAAGGAATTTGGAGGGTGTTATCCCGGTAGTTGCAACTGAAACGATGTCTTCTCTGAATTTATTAATGCTTGAGAAGGATATTGTTGTGAGTATCGACACGAGGAACGGGAAATTACTCTGTGAGATTCCAATAGATTTATCTGAGTTACTCGGGATTATAAGGAATAGTTCGAGAATAAGGGAGGTAATTCTTTTAGATTTAGATAGAATTGGAATGCTGAAGGGTCCAAATCTTGGTCTCTGTATTTATGTTGTGAGGGAGTTGAAGGAAAAGAAGGTAATCTATGGCGGCGGAATTAATAGTTTAGATAATCTTTATACATTATACAGATTGGGGATCTCGCGGGCTCTTGTCGGCTCCGCACTTCATAGCGGAAGGATAAGAATTGATGAATTATGAGAGATGGAAAGGAATAAAATCATCGATGAATTAAAAAAATTGAGGGAGAGGGATCCATTATTTGAGAATGGGAGGATATTATCATCTGTATCAACGAAACCACCAAGAATTGCGTTGGAGGCATTTAATATCTTTCACGACACAAATGCCTTGGATAGATTTCTATTCGATAGTATCAATAAACTTGAGAGAGAGATCATTGAGTGGTTTGGAATTCTTTTAAGGAATAGGGAAGTTTCTGGGTATATAACAACTGGTGGAACAGAGTCAAATATTGTTGCGTTGTGGTCTGCAAAGAAAATCTACGAGGGGAGAAGGGAGATAATTGTTCCCGAGTCCGCACATTATTCGATCGAAAGGGCTGCCGATTTATTAGAGTTAGAAATTTCATGGATTTCATTGGATGATGAATTCAGAGCTAGGGTTAATGAAATTAGGAAAAAAATTGATAAGGATACATTGGCCGTTATTGCAACGGCAGGAACCTCTGCCCTTGGGGTTATCGATCCAATTGATGAAATTAATAAACTATGCAAGGATGTTTATTTTCATGTCGATGCTGCGTTCGGTGGCTTTGTAATCCCATTTATAGAGACTAAAGAGAGAATAGATTTCTCACTTGAGAATTTGGATTCAATAACTATTGACCCACATAAGATGGGTCTCTCCATAATTCCATCTGGATGCATTCTCTTCAGAAATAATTCATATCTTGAAAGATTAGAGATTTCTCCGAGTTATCTTGGCTTTAAGACATGGACTCTCAGTGGTAGCAGAACTGGGGGAACGATTGCAGCGACATGGGCAAATATCAAATATCTTGGAATCGATGGTTACAAGAGAATTGTAAATGAATGCATTGAGAATACAAAATTTCTGTGTAAAAAATTAAGAGAGATTGAGGGTCTGGAGATTGTTGTTGAGCCAACGATAAATATCGTCGCCATAAGAACGAGAGATACGGAGAGATTATTTTTGGAGTTAAGGAGGAGGGGCTGGAAAATACTAATGGACTCAAAGACGAAAAGCATAAAGATAGTTGTGATGCCCCATGTCACAAAAAATGTAATAGAGAAATTTGTTAATGAATTAAAGGAGATTATGAGAGATTATGAATGAGATTGCTTGAATGTTAATAATTTTATTCTAAATTCAACATCTGCCAATTGTTTTTTATACTTATCGGACAATTTGAGATAGATTTCCTCATCCATCTTACCACTCTCAAATCTCTCTCGTGCGATAGCCATCTTCTCCTTGATCTCATCTCTCTGAAGTATCAATTTCTCCAATTCATCCTTATAGTTTGTAATTGATTTTGCATAGGTTAGTTCCTCGCTGACTCTTTCCGGGACTTCTATTTTTTTCTTTTCTTCAACCTCAATATCCTCGTTCTCGCTCTTCTTGAATTTTCTATTTAATTCCTTAACTGCCAAGTATAGGTCATAATATACATCCTTCTCGCCACTCTCCTCTATCAATTTCTCCGCCTTTATGGCCCAGGGAATTAAGGTTGATTTTTGTTCATTTATTGCTCTGAGAAAATCATCCATCGTTATTTTTCTCTCAATCCCCTTGGTTATGGCCTCCTTCCACGGCGCCCTTGATGCATTTCTACATATCTCCGCAATATCTGCTGCCGAGTAACCCTCCGTTAGTTCTGCCAATTTTTTGAAGTCAATATCCTCCGCTATCGGCTTTCCACGAGTACAAATCCTGAAGATTTCCTCTCTGGCATTTTTATCTGGAGGCGGAACAAATATTTGTTTACTAAACCTTCCGGATCTTCTGAGTGCGGGGTCTAAGTCCCATGGGGTATCTGTTGCCGCTATGACCAAAACACCCTCACTCAAGCCCTCAACTCCACTCATATCCATCAAAAATTGATTTAATACCCTTCTCTTTGTGCCTTCGAGTTCACCCTTTCTTGTGCAGAGGGCATCTATCTCATCAAAGAATATCACGGCTGGAGCATTTTTGAAGGCTCTTTCAAAGATTTTATGCATCTTTTCCGCTTCATCCCCTTTTCCAGATAGAATATCACTTATATTCACATTAAAGAATGAAACACCACACTCAGTGACTGTAGCCCTCGCTAAATGCGTTTTTCCACATCCCGGGGGACCATACAATAATATTCCCCCGCCAACCTTCCAACCAAATTTCTTAGAAATTTCTGGATTTAGGAATGGATAAACTATAGACTCCATTATCTCCTTCTTTGCATCTTTCAGACCACCAATATCATTAAATGTTATCGTTGTTTTTTCGATGGGAATAGATTCCTCGGCATCAATTTCTATACTCAAAGAAATTGGTTTTAATGTTTCTTCTGTTGCATAATTTCTCTTAATATCGGAACTATTCTTAAAACAGATTGGATAGTAGAGCAACATTTCACTCGTCTTTCTAGATGATTCTATCAGGATACATGGTAGATAGCATATCTCTTCAAGAACAATATCGCAGAGGAATAAATTTCTTAGTATATTTGCAATTCTCTCTATCGAGTGTTCAATCTTCCTCTTTTTATATGATGTATCAATTGTATTGATGGTATCTAAGGATGAAAGGTCGTAACATTTGTTATTAAATTTTGGGATTTTATAGGATGGTCTCACATAGTACCCCCCCACTTCCTTCATCTCAAATGCTACTCTAAATATATTGAAAATCTTATTTGTCTTTGGTTCATATATCTCTATAAGCCCAGCCCTCCTTAGTTGTAGTATTTCATTTTCATTAAATTCCTCTATTCTACTGCTTCCACTCTCTACGAGATGACCAATAATTTTTATAAGATTATCTGAAATTCCCATCAGGGAATTTATTATGTTCAATTTATCTAATCTTGGTAAATTGGAGAAGATTCCCTTTCGATTTTTTAGTATGTAGAGAGAACAATCTGCTAAGTCAACATAAATAGTATTCTCACTCTTCCTAATACCCTTACCATGCTTATCTAATTCCCCAACCCTAACAGATCTAAACCTTGCAAGTGGATGATACTCCCTTATAAGATTTAATTTCCTTCTCCGAGAGCGTTTTATTAAGCGCGATTCAATTCTATTTGAGATTCCAAATGATGATGTATTAACTCTCCTTATTTTCATAACATTAAAATTTATGTTATTCTCGATAATAAAGTTTTATATAGGATGTATATGTTACTGTTACAGGTATCTTGCCACATACTTCGCCAAATCCACCATTCTATTTGAATAACCGACCTCATTGTCATACCAGGCCAATACCTTTACCAAATTTCCTTGAATTACATTCGTAGATAATAAATCAACTATTGCAGAATATGTGCTACCATTATAATCCACTGAAACCAATGGTTCTTCACTGCATTTCAAAATCCCTTTCATTTCCCTTTCCGCATTCTTGAAGGTAGAATTTACCTCTTCAATTGTTGTGTCTTTTTCTGTCTCTACAACTAAGTCAACCAAGGAAACATTGGGCGTTGGAACCCTTATTGCAATTCCATCCAGTTTGCCTTCTAACTCCGGCAGGACCAAGGAGGTTGCCACGGCAGCCCCAGTAGTTGTTGGAATCATTGAAAGAGAGGCAGCTCTAGCTCTTCTTAAATCCTTGTGTGGTAAATCCAGAAGTCTCTGGTCAGTTGTATATGAATGAACAGTTGTCATAAAGCCCTTTTTAATTCCAAAATTTTCCAATAAAACCTTTGCAACCGGAGCAAGACAATTTGTCGTGCAGGAGGCATTTGAGATTATATTATGTCTCTCAGGACAATACTTTTCATGATTTACGCCCATAACAATCGTTATATCGGGATTTTTTGCGGGAGCCGAGATTATAACCTTTTTCGCACCCGCAGATAAATGCTTCTCTGCAGATTCTCTATCTCTAAACCTACCGGTACATTCCATCACGATATCAATCCCAAGTTCATTCCAAGGTAAATTCCTGGGATCCCTCTCGGATAGAATCCCTATCTCCTCACCATCAACTATTATGGCATCCTTTTTTGCCTCTACCTCGACATCAATTTTTCCATGCACAGAATCATACTTCAGAAGATGTGCTAAAGTCTTTGCATCTGTGAGGTCATTTATAGCAACGAAATCTATATCTTTATCGTTTATTGCTGCTTTGAAAACGCACCTCCCAATCCTACCAAATCCATTAATTGCAATTTTTACCATTTTAATCCCCATATAATTTTTAAATTAAAAAAATTATAGGATTAAAAATTGATAAAATGATAAAGTTTTACATCCCGGATGGACACCTTGAGGAAAAAACCCTGGAATTATTTGAGAGGGCTGGATTTAAGATAAGAATTAGTGAAAGGGGCTATAATCCAGAGATCGATGATAAGGAAATTGTCTTAAAGAGAATTAGACCCCAGGATTTTCCATTTGTTCTTTCCCTGGGTAAGGGAGATTTGGCAATAACTGGATCCGATATATTCAAGGAATTCTGCCTTAAATTCCCAAAGGAGGCGGAGAAACTTAAGGAATTATTGGATTTAAAATTTGGAAGAACTACTCTCTGTGTTGCAGTTTCTGAGGAAATCATGCCAGATGTTAAAAATATCGATGATTTCAAAGAATATTGTGAAAAAATTAAGGGAGAGGGGGGGGAGGTTGTTGTTGCAACGGAATATCCAAATATCGCGAGGGAATATCTGAAAAAAAATGGAATTGAAGCGATAATAAGAAAACCAGCAGGAAAAACAGAGGCGTGGATTATCCCTCCGATGCCCGAGGCAGACTTGATTATTGAAACAACAGAGACTGGAAGAACATTAAGAGAGAATAGGTGCAGAATTATCGACACGGTAATGGAAGCAACAGCAAGATTAATTGCAAATAGAGACAGTCTTAAGGACAAAGAAAAGAGGAAGAAGATCGATGAGATCGTGGAGTTATTTAAGGGTGCGCTCAGAGGAAAGGGCAAGGTTAATGTGTACATGAACGTTCTAAATCCAAAAAATTTGGATTCTGTATTGGATGTTATAAAAGAATACGTTAAAAATCCCACAATAAGCAATCTAAAAGGAGGCGGTTACGATATATTCATTGTCATTGATGAAATGGATTTAAAATACATATTACCAGAACTCATCAGGAGGGGTGCAAGTTCGATTGCAATTTCCGATACCAGAATGATTATTGAGTGAATTTTAATCCTTAACTAAAATTGAGTTTAAGAAATGGGAATTCATGAGACTTTAGGTGAGGACTCCTGCAAAAAAGTAAAGGAAGCTATACTATCTAAAGCAGATTCAATATCTCGGTAGGGATTGAAATTGAAAAAGTTAGAGGATATTGGAGTTCGATGAATACCGTTAAGTCATCATAATACAATCAAATTATCTCTAATTTCTTCTTTGGGAAGATTTAAATAGTGGTAAACTAATTATTATAATTATGTTACCACAATTTGTAAACAGGAGTAATGAACTGAAGTTCTTAGAGGATATTTACGAAAATAGAGGATTTAATTTGGTTATACTATACGGAAGAAGGAGAATTGGCAAGACAGAGCTTATAAAGAGATTTATTGAAAATAAACCCTCAATCTATATTCTTTCTACAGATGAGAGTTTTAACGAAAATTTAAAATTTTTTAAAACGAAGTTTGCAGAATTTACAAAAAAGGATTATTTCTTAAAATTGGAAACAGACAGCCTATACGACTTGTTTAAATTTTTCGTGGATGAAATAAATGGAAAAAGATGTGTGATTGCTATCGATGAGTTTCCTTATCTAATGTCAACAAAAAAAGGTATCCTCTCTTTATTTCAAAAGACAATAGATGAGTTGCTCATTAATACAAATATCTTTTTAATTTTATGTGGCTCTTCAATGTCGATTATGGAAAGCGATGTTCTCGGAAAGGGCACGCCATTATATGGTAGAAATATGAATTCATGGAGATTGATGCCCTTAAATTTTAAAGATTTTGCTAAGTATTTCAAGAATCCATTCGAAGTTTTTTTTGTTTTTGGTAATGTTCCTTACTATCTGAAATTTTATGATAGTAAGAAAAGTTTAATCGAAAATATAAGATTGAACCTATTAACTAAGGGTAGAAATCTCTATGATGAACCCCTCATCCTGTTGAGACAGGAATTTAGAGAGTCCAGAACTTACAGATTGGTTCTCAAATACATTTCCTTTGGATATAAAACAATAGGTAAGCTATGTTCTGCTGTAGGAATGGATAAAAGCAATTTAATGAAATATCTTTCAACCTTGGAGGAGGTGGGTATACTTAGGCATATATTGCCCCTAGGTAAGAAGAGAAGGGGCATATACGAGATTAATGATCCCTTATTCAGATTTTGGTTTAAATTTGTTTATCCATATAGAGATTATCTGGAGATTAATGAAGTTGATGTGGTTGAAGAAATTATCGAGAGTAATTTAAATGACTATTTTGGAGTCTCTTTTGAATATATGATTGAAGACCTGATCAAACAAAAAATTATAGACGAATTAAAAAACTTTAATAAGGTTGGTAAGTGGTGGCACAAAGATAAGGAGATCGATATAGTTGCTCTAAACGAAAGAACGAGAGAGATTTTATTTTGCGAGTGTAAATGGCAAAATAGAGTGAATGCCGAGAAAATCTGCAAAGAATTAGTTGAAAAAGGCAAGTATGTAGAATGGCAAAATGAAAAAAGAAAAGAGAGCCTTGCAATCTTTGCCAAGAGTTTTAGCAAGAGAATTAATGAGTTTGAAGGCAAGAAGGTTCATTGCTTTGATTTAAAAGAGTTGGAGAAAATTTTTAAATTATAGACAAGATTATATAATTATGATTGAAAAAAATTTGTGAATAGAGAAAAGGAATTGGAATTTCTTGGAAAAAGATTTCAAAGAAAGGGGTTGGAGTTCGTGATAATAAGTGTATGGAAGAACAACGGGAACGATAATTTTGAAACCTTTAAGTTCTAGAGAATTTGGGATTTGTAAGGAAATTAATGCCATTATTTGGAAAGGGGGAGTATTATGATATCTCAGATAATTACACGAGATTCTGGTTTAGGTTTGTTTCTCCATATTTTTCTGATATTGTAGCTTTAAACGAGAGAAAAAAAGAAACCTCCTTATCCAAAAACCGTTATTTATGTTTAAAATGTGGTGTTGGATGATGAATTTTCAACCAGTAGAGTTATAATAGCCCATCCTCGCGCAAATATGACAATAATCTGTTTACAGAATAAGATGCTCTCGTGATTCCCATACTTCTTCTTTCTGTGTCTGTTCCAACCAGATATATGCCATCAATCGGTGTTTTTATATCTGCGAAAACGGTATCTACACTATAAACCGCCTTTTCGGGAATTAGTATTTGATGGTGTATCATATCAACATTCTTTTCTATCTCCGGCTTTATTTCATATATGGCATCCAACGCCCTTTTCTTTTCTTTATTTTCATTAAATTTGTCAGGTAATCTGAATGCAAAACCAACGAGTTGTTTTCCCTTGGGAGCGAGGGAACTATCGTAGTTTGATACGGGCACTACCCATGTATGTGGATCACAATCAACCCATATCTCTGAACCATTCCTTTTGAATATCTTCTTATTTAGACCCAGCCATATGGTCAGTGTATTAATATTGCGCAGTTTACTTAGAGAGGTTACATATTCTGGTGATAGTTTGTCATCAACAAGTTTTGGTATGTCTGAAGCAAATCCAGAGTATATTAATGTATTATATGAGTATTCATTTTTTGTTGTTTCAATCGTCTTTTCATTATCATGGATTTTTATAACTTCCTCCCCCGTCCTTATATCAACCCTTTTTTCTGGGATCGAGGATAGAATTGAGGTAATGAATGACTTGAGACCACCCCTAGGATAGGCATGATCCTGTGCACCCTCATTCATAAGTATGTGATATATTTTATCAAGTAAATTCTTGGATTTTGTTCTATAATGTTCAGCATCTATGAATCTCTCTACCGGCGCTTTCTTCATCGATGCGCCAGTCATAAAATATGACATACAATTAAGAAATCTTATTGTAGAGTCACTGAGGTTATTTCCTACAACATCACCCACCGATTTCTTTGATATATCCCCACCGGTATTGAGTATGTATGATATACTAAATAGTGTTTTCATGAGATACAGCCTGTCAATCTGCGGTATCAAATCAAATGAGACCCAGTCCCTTAAATTCCATGGAAATGGCTTTACCCTGTTATTTAGAACAACATAGTATTTACCGTGAGGTACAAAATTTGGCAGAATATCAAAATATTTATCCATCAATATCTTCAATGGCCCTTGAGCAATTCGTGTCATTATGTGCGGTCCCGTATCAACCTGATAACCATCAACATTATATGAGCGACACATACCTCCCAGATAATTTTCCCTTTCCAATACCAATACTTCCCTTCCCTCCTTTCCAAGAGCCAATGCTGTAAGCAATCCACTTACCCCGGCGCCAACAATTATAAAATCCTTGTGCCTCATTTTTTTAAATTTAAAAAAATACTTGATTAATTTACTAAGTCTTTCTATCCATATAAAATAACACGATATGAATAAATTTTTATATCGTTGAGTATCGCCTCTTATACCTTCCGATTATCTCATAGAATTCCCTTGCCTTATTTTTTGGATCATTATCGAGGATAATCGCTCTGGATACATTTATAAGAATATTATTTCCAGAATTTTTCATAATTTTTGGGATGTTCCCCCCCTGAGCCCCTATGCCCGGAAATAGCAATATTACCTCATTATCAACGATTTTCCTCACATCTCTGATATCATCTTCATCTACATTATCTGTTGCTCCCATAACCAGACCATCTGCTTGGGCATTCTCAGCTCTAATGGCAATTTCTTTAAATAATGGTCTGCCATTCAGATTCGCATCCTTCTGAATCCATCTACTCTCAAAATTTGACATTAATGTCAGGACGAAGACTCCGAGATTATATTTGTGTGCAATTTCTACCGTCTCCCTTACATTACCGGAAAATGGAGAGAAGGTAAATGCATCAAATTTTGCTTTATTTATCCAGAATATTGCAGATTTATTACTCGAGCCGATGTCTGACAACTTATGGTCGAGAATTGAAACGCTTTTCTCTTTATGAATTTTACTGTTTAATTCCCTGAGATGCTTTAAATTCAGGGGGAAGAGTAGGAATTGTGTATTTGGCTTATATGCGCATGCATACTCTGAGGTGTCTTCAACTATCTTTAAACAAAAATTCAATATATCCTCGGGCTCCTTTTCTGAAAATTCCTCTGGTGGGGGGTCCAGTCCGATACATAGGATGCTATCTTTCTCATCTCTAATTTTTTGGTAGATATCCAAAAACATTGCATAAATAAATTAAATAAATCTACACAAAAATAAAAGAATAAAAAAATGTAAATTTGCTTGAATAGTATCCAATATACTCTTAAATATGTCACTCAATAGATGTTCCGTTTTCATCAATTTCCATCAACTCCCATCTTCCATATATGCCACCTCCGTCCCATGTATCTTCTCTATAGAGCCCTCATCAAATACCAAATTCCCGCGAATAAATGTTTTTACAGGCCAACCCTTCAATTTCCATCCATCGAATGGGCTCCATTTACATTTTGTAAATAAATCCTCATTTCTTACCTTTTTTTCAATATCCATATCAACGATAACGAAATCCGCGTCATAACCAATCTCTATCTTGCCTTTATTTTTTATTCTAAAAATTCTTGCGGGATTCTCTGAGGTTAATCTTATTAATTTGAATATGCTCAGTCTACCTTTATTGACTTCATTCAAGAGCAATGGAAGCATCGTCTCAATTCCTGGGAGACCCGCACTCGCAGTCAATATATCCCTCTCTTTTGATTTCTTTAAGTGAGGTGCGTGGTCAGTAGCAATCACATCAATTAATCCCTCTTCAATGGCATTCCATAGTGCTTCTCTATCTCTCTCCGACCTTAATGGGGGATTTACCTTTGAATAATTTCCCAATCTTTTAATATCATTCTTTGTTAGAAAGAGATGATGCGGAGTAACTTCAACTGTAATATTGCTTGTCTTATTTTTCCTTATAAGTTCCAATTCCTCTACAGTACTGACATGGCATATATGCAATCTATTTTTGGCAATCCTCGACAGAAATAGGACGGTATTGACGGCATTCGCAGCACATATATTACTCCTAAATTCTGCATAATCCATCGCATCTGCATCTTTCTTATCTTTTAATTTATTCAGCCAATATTCCACCATATCGTTATTTTCAGCATGGACTGTAGCGGGAATCTTCTTCTCCGAGAGAATCTTAAAGTCCTCGAATATTATTGCTTCACTATCGACCTGTAGATTCCCGGTGGTTCTACTCATATAGAACTTGACCGATGCCACTCTATTCAGTTTCATTAAATCATTCTTGTTGTCAAGAGTTGCGCCAAAATGAAAACCATAATCCACAAGTGCCTTATCCATTACAATTTTCCTCTTTTCCTCTAATCTATCCATGGTTATGGTTGGTGGTTGAGTGTTGGGCATATCCAGGACCGTGGTGATGCCTCCAGCCACTGCCGCACAAGAGCCAGTAAACCAGTCTTCCTTTGAACTTGCCCCCGGTTCCCTGAAATGCACGTGACAATCGATTAAGCCAGGAAGTAGATAATTACCGTTGGCATCTATAATCTCATCGGCATCGGGTAGGTCTGTATTGCATTTTATACCCGAAATCCTTCCGTTCTCCACTACAACACCACCATCGAATATCCTATCTGGAAGCAAGATTCTCGCATTCTTTACTACCAAATCTGCCATTTTCCCCTCCTTTTATTACCAATCACAAAGATACTGCTACTTTAAGTCTTATAACGATTTCTCGCATCCTAAATATATAATTTACCTTCGAGACGATAACGGAAAGGTCGTGCCTCGGAGGTAAATAATTCTCTGCAAGTTTTTCCTCATAGCTTTGGACAACTTATCCACATTAGACTTTTACTCAAAGTATAGACACGATATATTCTTCGATTCTGATATTATATGCGGACTTGCAGACAAACAAGCCTACTTGACTTTACCTAATACCGACTTCAATCGGTGGATGTTTATTTTACTTTAGTAATATTCTTCATCTCGAGCAGTGTCTTCTCGAGATTCTCTAATTCAAGTCCATAACCGCTCCAATTTCCGTTTTGAATATGCTCTCTCGCATTGTAGTAATGCTTCAATGCCAGATCTACTAATTCTTCTATATCCATTCTCTCTTCCATTTCCTCGACTCTGCCATGTTCCTTCTCTTCGATTCTTCCCACCTTAATCTCTGAGAATAATTTTTCAAAGGCATCATCTAGGTTCCTTCCCATCACAACCCTCGAAGCATACGAAACTATAACCCTCTTCAATTCCGGCATTGTCGCCCTTTCTGCTCTTATGTAGAGCGGTTCAACATAGAGTAATGAATCCTCAATTGGAATAATAAGTAGATTACCACGAATAACATCTGAACCCCTCTGACTCCACAATGTGAGCTGTTGTGAAATCTCATCGTCTTGGTCTATTCTCGCCTCGATCTGCATCGGTCCATAAATCAATTTTTCCTTTGGAAATTTGTAAACAATTAAATCCCCATAACCTCTATCAAAATCACATCTTGCCACCATCCATGCGATCATATTGTCCTTATTCTTTGGTGTTAATGGAATCATTAATATAAACTCCAGGTCATCGTAACCAGGCGGTCTCGTCATTATGTAGTATGGCTCCATCTCCTGCCTTACACCCTGACCATAAACCTCCTCTGGAATTACCCATTGATCCTCCTTGTTGTAGAATACCATCGGGTCGGTCATGTGATATATTCCGTAAACCCTTGCTTGAACAATAAATAAGCCCTCTGGATATCTTATATGTCTCTTTAATTCATTTGGCATCTCGTCAAATTTCCTAAATAATCCCGGGAATATCTTCATATATGTCTCTATCAATGGGTCATTATTGTCGATGGCATAGAAACTAAGATTGCCATTATACGCATCAATTATAACCTTCACAGAATTCCTTATATAATTTATTTCTCTGTTATATGGAGTTGAATATGGATATCTATTTGTATATGTGTAGGCATCTATAATCCAATAAATTTTTCCATTCGCTATAACGGCATATGGATCGGAATCAAAGAGTAAGAATGGAGCGATCCTCCGCACCCTCTCATTTATATTCCTATTTAATAGTATTCTACTATCCCTTCTTATGTATCTGCTTAGAATTATATTTATATCATAGAGATGAATCGTCATTGCCAATTTTCTTAGGAACGAATTCAATTCTATACCTCCACTTCCATTATAAACAGTAAATTTATTTTTATCCCCAAGGGGATAATCAAACTCTTGGATCTCTGTCTTTACAATTACAAAGTTATCCGTTTTCTCGCCATAGTAGATCTCTGGTCTCTCCACTCTCAATTCGTCAAATCTTGATTTTGGAGGGATGTCCTTGATGAGAAACTCCGGCAATCCCTCCGAGGTAAATGAATTTACCGGACTCATGCATACGCCATAACCATGAGTATAAACCAGGTGTTCATTTACCCATGTCTTTGCCTCTCTGCTTAATTGCTCGTGATTTATCTCCCTTACAGATAACATGACTTGGGTATAGGTATTATTCAATTTATACCTATCAATATCAACATCATTGAAGTCATAATAACTCCTTATCTCTTGCATTTGCTCATAGGTATGCTTCAATGCCCTCCAGTCCCACAATCTTATGTTGTCAATTATCTCTCTATTCTCATCTATATACTCTTGACTCACATTCTCAACCGGCATCATTGGAATATCCTGAACATTATGTAGGGAGTATGCATATCTCGTAAATTCGATATTATTCTCTATGAATTCTCTCTCCAAGAGAAATTCATTTGGCAACACCCTGTACTCCCGAATTAACCCTGGCAATAACCCCAATCCAAGAATGATAATGATATAAATTATAAATATGCCTATCAGTAATCCTTTGGCATTTATCCTTATTATTCTTATTTTAGAAGAGATCGCCAGTAAAAATGACATGATTGCGAGAATTAATGATATAAATATACTCGCCGAGAGTAATGGGAGCACGGCATTCACATCGGAGTAAGTTGCCCCAAATACGACACCGCGAGTTGAGTACAGCACATCATACCTATCAAAGAAATGCCTCGATGAAAGGATGAGAAAGAACATCCCCAATAATGCACATAAATGAAACCTCGCTTTATCACTCACATTAATTCCGATTATTGATGTCGGTTTTATGGCATGGAAGTTAAAAAATTCATCCCCTCTGAGTATTCTTATAAGTGAAATCCCCCCATTTTTCGCATAGATCATTAAAATTAGAACACCAGAGACGAATATGATAAAGAACAGAAAATTCTGAATAATCCTGTAGAATGGCAACTCAAAGATATAAAACGCGATGTCCTTGGCAAATATGGGGTCATGGATATTGAATTCCGTTTTATTCATAAACATTAGATATTCATTCCAGAAATTGCTCATAACGAATCCAACAAATAATGAAATTAATATCGGAATTGCATATATCCTTAAATCTCTAACACCCGCAATATAAATGTTTGCCGATATGAACAACAATGCCATAATTGTGAAAATAAGAAATAAGAGAATCTTCGTCTTTAGAATTGTCATAAAAATTGACTCGAGACCCAATGAGAGAAACCAGAGAAAATCAACATATAGATTGAAAATTTTCGGGAGAAGTATGATAAGACCAACAAGACATGCAATAAATAGTGGTGATATGATATCTTTATCGATATCTTTATTAAACCTCATATGAAATTTATTGAAATTATTCCATAAAAATTATTAAATTATTCCATTAAAAATTTACCTTAGAGCCAGATGAATCCCTCTTATAGGCTCCAAATTCTGTATTTCTCAGATCTACCGCATTGAAAACCGGACCATCCTTACAGACCAGGAGACCATTCTCTAAGCAACAACTTCCACATATCCCAATACCGCACTTTATATATCGCTCTAAACTCAACTGACACGGAATTTTATATCTTAGTGAGAGGTCCATTACCCTCCTCATCATCAATTCTGGACCGCATGAATAAATGGAATCGAATCTCCTTTCCATTAATAAATCCTCGAGAACATTGCAAACAGAACCCTCTATACCGAAACTTCCATCATCAGTTGCTATAATCACCTCGATATTTTTATCTTCGAACCTATCCATTCCTATGATCTCGGATTTCGTTCTAAATCCCAAGAGCAGGAGTAAATCCCCATTTTTCTTTGCAATATCAACCAATGGAATTAAGGGGGCGATTCCAATACCGCCCGCAACTACACAGATGTTTCTTCCCTCCAATTTAAAGCCATTGCCATATGGACCGCGAATCCCTATAACATCGCCTTTATCCATAGAAAATAATCTTTCTGTGAATTCTCCGACCTTTCTAACCATTATCTCAATGTTCCCATCCAATTTGCTAAAGGTAAATGGCTTCTCTCCCACATCTGGGATCCATATCATGCAGAACTGACCAGGTCTTGCATTTAGTCTTTTATCCAATACGAATGTTTTTATGTCCCTCGCCTCCCTTCTTACCTCAAGGATTTTTACGATTTCTGGAATGTGTGTTGGACTCATTTTTGTTATAGTTATTGTAGTTATTTTTTTATTTTAATATTTTTATAGAGGTGTGCAAATTAAATCTCAAGCGAGTTACTCCAGTTGAGTTCTATCCAATGTCATCGGCTGAAGATATCACGGGAACCGCATCTGTTGCCATGGTAGTGTCTCTATTAGACTTTCATTATAGGTGTCTGTTCAAACACCTTTGTCTTGGAACATGGATTTAACACCATATTTTATTTTTCAAAACACAATAAGATTTATGGCAATGGATGATGTTGAATTCTTTATAGACAAGGCAAAGAGATTTTTCGAAACCACCCTCTACAATTACAGAAGGGAGGAGTATGATATAGCTCTATTCAACATAGAACAAGCATGTCAACTTCTGGTAAAGGCAAACTCCTAGAAGTTTCTGGAGAATTTCCAAAAACACACAATCTCATATTCCTGCTGAGAGAATTGGGAAAATACCATAAGAAGAATGAAATTGAAAGATTCCTAAAAGAGAATATAACTGGTCTCTCAAGGTTGGTGGACATTTATATAACATCAAGATATATGGTCAGAGAATTCTATAAGGAGGATGTTGACCTCGCTATAAATTTATTTAAGAAATTGGAAAAATCTCTCAGATAATGAAACTTGTATCAGTTGCACTAGAATTAACAAAGAAAAAGGAGATCTACTTTGAAAATTGGGAAAAATACTCCATAGAGATTAAAAATTTTGTTGAGGATTTATTACGGGACGAGGTGGAGTTGATTGTATTTGGAAGCATCGTCAGAGGTAATTACGCCTTAGGTATTAGCGATATAGATTTGCTTATAATTAGTGATAGATTTGGTGATAGAGATGTTAGATTTAATACCCTGGCAAGATTATTGGAGAAATATATGGAATCACCATTTGAATTTCACTTGGTAACGAGAAATGAATTTGAAAACAGGTATAAGAAATTTATCTTGGAGTATAGAAAATTCTGATTCAAATTTCATTCATGTGCCTTCCCTATCAGTTCCTCAATTCTAGAATAATTATATTGCTCCATAAACTTTTCAATTTCACTGCATATTCTTGTGAATATCTCAATCCCGTGATTCATCACCGCAGTTCCTATCCCAACTGCCGATGCGCCAGCCATCATCATTTCGATCGCATCTCTGCCGGACTGAATACCACCAATTCCTATTATCGGGATATCAACATCTTCATAGATCTCGTAGACACAACGAACTGCTATTGGTTTTATTGCCGGTCCAGAGAGACCGCCGAATTTATTTGCCAGTATCGGTCTTGATGTCTCTATGTTGATCGCCATCCCACTGCATGAATTTATTGCAGATATTGCATCGGCTCCGGCACCCTCAACCGCTTTTGCTATTTCTGCAATATCAGAAACATTCGGCGTCAATTTCACAATTACTGGGATATCTGTTGAATCCTTTACCATTTCTGTAATCCTCGCAGATATCTCAGCATTAACTCCAAAGGGTTTTCCTTCAATATTTGGGCACGATACATTTAATTCCAGAAAATCTGGCTTTACCCTTGATATTTTCTCTGCCACCTCCACAAATTCCTCAACATTTCTTCCATAAATGCTCGCAATTACCGGCACTCTCGATTTTTTTACCAAATTCTTCAATTCCTCGATCGACTCTCCTAAGGGGGGACACGACAGCCCGATGGCATTCAATAAACCGCACGGTGTCTCAACTACAACCGGATTCTTATGTCCTTCTCTCCTCCTGGGACCTATTGATTTCGTTGTTACCGCTCCAGCCCCGGAGTTTGCAACTCTCAGCAGTGTTGATGATGAAATTCCCAAGATTCCAGATGTCAGGATTGTTGGGTTTTTTAGTCTCTTCTTTAGCAATCTTGTTGAGATGTCAACCATCTTTCCAATCTACCATTTTAATTATTTTGGTTCATTAATTATATTTATGAGACCAAAAATTCTCATCACGGACAGGATTCATGAATGTGCAGTAGAAGAGGCGAAAAAATTTGCAGATGTTGATCTTAGATATGGAATTTCTCAGGATGAATTAATTGAATTGATTAAGGACTATGATGCATTAATAGTTAGAAGTGGCACGAAGGTTACCAGAGAGATTATAGAAAGGGCAGAAAACTTGAAGATCATTGGTAGGGCTGGCGTTGGTCTCGACAACATAGATGTTAAGGCTGCAGAAGAAAATAAAATCAAGATAGTGAATTCTCCAGAGGCTAGCACAATATCTGTTGCAGAATTGGTATTTGGCTCATTAATCTCATTCATTAGAAATATACATAAAGCGAATGAATCCATGAAGAGGGGAAAGTGGGAGAGGGAGAAATTTATGGGTAATGAATTATATGGAAAAACCCTCGGCATAATTGGCTTTGGAAGAATCGGTAGAGAAGTGGCAATGAGGGCGAGGGCATTCGGAATGAAAATTCTTGCATACGACCCGAGTATAACTGTAGAGGATGCAAGAGAATTTAACATAGAATACTCCGACCTAGAAAATCTATTGAGGAATTCTGATATTATAACATTGCATGTTCCATTGACTGAGGAGACAGAGAACATGATCGATAAAAGGGAGCTGGAATTGATGAAAAGGGATTCAATTCTCATTAATATCGCAAGGGGTGGGGTTGTGAATGAGGATGCATTATACGAATTTCTGAAGGAAAAGAAGATTAGGGGTGCAATCCTCGATGTCTATTCGGAGGAGCCCCCAAGGGATTATAGATTAATCAAACTTGATAATGTCTTGGCAACTCCCCATATCGGGGCATCCACAGATGAAGCCCAAATAAATGCCGGTCTGGTTATAGTGGAGAAGATAAGAAATTTCTTTAGATAAGATGTATGTCAGATTTGATGATGAAAAGAGAATAGAGGAGAAGAGTATTGTAGAGAAATTCATAAGAAATGGATTAGTGCTCACTTCTCTTGGATTCGAAAGTATTCTGGAAAATAACATTGATGTTGATGAGGTCATAGAGGAGGCAAAGAAGCGCAGGATATGGCTAATTGCAGATGAATTTATCCGGGAATTCATAAGGGAGAATGAAGAAGAGGATATCAATGATATTAAGGTAGTGGTTGAGAGGGGTGATGGGATATTTGCAAAAGAGATCGATTCCGAATTAATTATTCGTGAAGACACAGATGTCAGCGGAAGGTCCACATCTCAAGGGAGAATAGAGGATTTTCTTGAGTATTTTAATGATAGGTATAATTGCCTTAAAGATATTCTTAAGGAAAGACAAAACCTTAGAGACGCCATACCTATAAGATCTGCAAAGAAATATGGGGGTAATAACATCAGTATAGTTGCGATGATAACATCAAAGAGGGAGAGTAGAAAGGGCTATAAATTCATTGATGTTGAAGATCCGACGGGGGATCTAACAGTTTTAATTCCGAATAACTCCCCATTAGTAGAAATCTATAAGAATCTCCTGTTGGATGAGATTATAGGAATAAGGGGTAGATTCAGTAATGGCTTGTTTATTGCCGAGGAGATATTCCAACCAGAATTGCCAATCAATAATAAGCCACATGTTGCAGATGAGCCAGTGCATCTGGCATTATTGTCGGATATTCATGTTGGTAGCTATCTCTTCTTAGAAAAGGAATTTAATAAATTTATAAACTATCTAAATCTGAAATGCGACCAGAGGGAAATATTTGAGAAGATAAAATACATAATAATTGCCGGCGACCTCGTTGATGGAATTGGGATTTATCCAAATCAGGAAGAGGAACTCTCAATTCCCGACATCTACAAACAATACGACTTTCTCGCTTCATTACTCGAAAGAATTCCAGATTATATTGAGATAATATTATCCATGGGTAATCACGATGCTGTAAGGAATTCCGAACCACAGCCAAGAGTAAGTAGAGATATTGCAGCTCCCCTATATGAATTACCAAATGTTCACATTCTTGGAAACCCCGTAATGGTAGAAATGCACTCTGTAAAGACTCTGGTTTATCATGGAACATCCCTCGATACAATTATAAGTAATATAGCAGAATGTACATATTCCAGACCGGAAGTTGCAATGATAGAATTACTGAAGAGGCGACATCTTGTGCCAATATATGGTAACGACTCGATATCCCCAGAAAATAGGGATTATTTGGCAATACGGGAAATCCCCGACATATTTCATTCCGGGCATATACACACAAATGGATATGCAAATTATAGGGGCGTTATGGTAATAAACTCTGGAACCTTTCAAGGAAGAACAAAATATCAGGAGGAATTGGGACATGTTCCAACCCCGGGTAGGGTCCCAGTGGTGAATCTCCAGAATCATGAGGTTTCAATCATTCACTTTTGAATTATAAATGAACTACAAGAATGAATATCGAGGAATATATTGAAGATCTAAAGAGGAAGATAGAGTCTGCATATACGGTATCAAGAACCGCCAGAAAACTTGGCAAGGATCCATGCGGTGATGTCGAAGCATTACCGGCTGGTGACCTTGCAACGAGGGTTGAGGGATTGGTTGGACCGAAGGGGATTTCAAAGAAGATTAAGGAATTTGGGAGAGAAAACATCCCCAGAATTATCGACTACATAATAGGCGATTCCGAATCGATATCGGATCTATCAAAGAGTGAGAAGGAATCCAAGATTGAACAGGCGTTAAGGACATCCCTCGCGATAATAACTGAGGGCGTTGTTGCCGCCCCAATAGAAGGCATCTCCAAGGTCTCGATAGAGCAGAATCCAGATGGTTCAGAGTATTTATCAATCTATTTTGCCGGCCCCATAAGGAGTGCGGGAGGGACTGCTCAGGGATTGTGCGTTGTTATCGGTGATTATATAAGGAGAAAATTCAATCTTCAAGAATACAGACCAACGAGGGATGAGGTGGAGAGATATGTTGAAGAAATTAGAATATACAATGATAGGGTTTCAAGACTACAATATCTTCCAAGTGAGGATGATATAAGAGAGATAGTGAACAATACGGTTATCTGTGTTGATGGAGAGCCAACAGAAAGGATAGAGGTTTCAATTCATAGAGACTTGGAAAGGGTGAGAACCAATCATATAAGGGGTGGTGTCTGCCTGGTTATAGCCGAGGGTATCGCGCAGAAGGCGAATAGATTACTCAGATATGCAAGGGATTGGGGATTAGATTGGGAATGGTTGTCGAGAATTGGAAAACAAGGGAGGACAAGAAATAGCGTGAGAACGAGAAAGGGGTTTATGTCGGAGATCGTTGGCGGAAGACCGATTTTTGCAGCGCCATCATCAAAGGGAGCATTCAGACTTAGGTATGGAAGAAGCAGAATATCTGGAATTGCCGCAAAATCGATTAATCCAGCGACGATGATTCTATTAGATGGGTTCATTGCAACCGGGACCCAGGTAAAGGTAGAACACCCCGGGAAGGGCTGTATAATAACACCGTGCGACACAATAAATGGTCCAATAGTAAAGTTAAAGAACGGAAATGTCCTTAGAGTAGATACAATCGAGGATGCACTCTCTATAAGGGGTGAGATCGATGAGGTTTTATTTTTGGGAGATATCCTCATAAGTTATGGTGATTTCTTGCAGGCGAACACACCACTACTACCCGCCGGGTATTGTGAGGAGTGGTGGATTCAAGATGCCGAGAATGCAAATCTGAGACTCGATTATGAGAGAATTAACGAAATTAAGCCAGAGGAGGCGATTCAAATATCCAGGGAATATGGAATTCCATTACATCCAAGATATACCTATCACTGGGAGGACATATCGATAATTGAATTGAAGGCATTGATTAAATGGTTATCGAACGGAAAAATTAAATCCGATAGATTTGTCGTTAAATTGGCAGAAGAGAAGAGGATATTAGAACTGCTATGTGTTCCACATAATGTTGACAATGACGATGTTATAATTAATGAATATATCACCCTTCTCTATCCAATCGGAGCATATGACGGCTCATCACTAAACTTCGATAGATCCAAGAATCTCTTAAATGAATTTATCGAGAATTTAGAAGATGATGGAAAGGATATAGAGAAATTAACTGCATTAGAATTCATCAATAAGGTTTCAGAAATAAAAATAAGACCAAAAATAGGAACATATATTGGAGCGAGGATGGGGCGACCAGAAAAAGCTAGAGAGAGAAAGATGCAACCCCCAGTCCATTGCCTGTTCCCAGTTGGCGATTATGGAGGCTCTGAGAGGAACATAAAATTGGCATCCGAAAAGGGGTACATCTCTGTAGAAATTGCAAGATATGAATGCCCAAGGTGTAAGACATACGCGATATCCTCCAAGTGTCCAACATGTGGCAGTAAAACAATTCTAAGGAGGGTTTGTCCATTCTGCAGGATTTCAACCAGATTCAAGACATGTCCAAAATGTAAACGAAGCACACAATTCTATGAAAAACAATCAGTTAACTTGGCAAATATCTGGAAAACAGCAATTGAAAATCTCAATCTGAAAGAAATGAATGTCAAGGGTGTTAAGGGAATGATATCAAAGTATAAGATTCCTGAACCACTGGAGAAGGGAATTCTAAGAGCCAAGAATAATGTCTTTGTATTTAAGGATGGAACCATAAGATTTGATGCAACAGATGCTCCAATTACACACTTTAAGCCGAGGGAGGTAAATGTCTCAATTGAAAAATTAAAGGAATTGGGTTACGAGAAGGACTACCTGGGCAACGATTTGGTCGATGAGGAGCAAATTATCGAGTTGAAGACTCAGGATGTCATAATTCCAGAGAGTTGTGCAGAATACCTACTTAGGGTTTCCAGATTTGTAGATGAATTGCTCGAGAAATTCTATAATATGGAGAAATTCTATAATGCCAAGACGAGAGAGGATTTGCTCGGACACTTAGTAGTTGGTCTTGCTCCGCACACATCTGCTGGAATTATCGGGAGGATAATTGGCTTTACAAAGGCGTCTGTATGCTATGCGCATCCATTCTGGCATGCTGCAAAGAGGAGAAATTGTGATGGTGATGAAGATTCCATAATGCTCCTCTTAGACACACTGCTAAATTTCTCACAGAAGTATCTTCCAGAGACAAGGGGTGGTAGAATGGATGCGCCACTCGTTATTACGACAATTCTCGACCCAAAAGAGATTGACAATGAAGCACATAAGATGGAGGTTGTGGGGGGATATCCTATAGAATTCTATGAAGGTACTTGGAAAAGATTAAATCCGGCAGAAATTGAGATAAAGACCGTGAACTCGCTCTTAGACTCCGAGATTTATCCTAGGATTGGATTTACGCATCAGACCTCAGATATAAGTGGCTATGTTCTTGAGACAACATATGTGAAATTAAAGACGATGAGGGATAAGGTTGATGCACAGTTAAAAATTGCTGAAAAGATAAGGGCAATTAGCGAGAGGGGTGCTGCCGAACTTGTGATAAATTCACACCTCCTTAGAGATACATACGGAAATTTAAAGGCATTTTCAAGACAGAAGTTCAGATGTGTTAAGTGTAATGAGGCATATAGAAGAATTCCACTAATTGGTAAATGTAGGAAGTGTGGTGGCAGGCTTATCCTCACGGTTACGGAGGGCAGTATAAGAAAATATGTTGATATTTCACTCGATATAAGTGAAAAATATAATGTTTCTGAATATATAAAGCAGAGATTAATTTTGCTGAGGAATGATATAGATTCGCTATTCATTAATGACCTCGATGAGCAAAAAACTTTATCCGATTTTATGTAAATTGTTTATGTGGATTGTGTGTTTTATAATTTTATACCACAATATATATTCAATCCAAATTTAATAGAGGTGATAGAAAAATGATGGTTACAATAAGTCTGATAAAGGCGGATATTGGTAGTGTTGGAGGCCACATTATGGCATCGAATGAAATACTGAATTTATGCAAGGAAAGATTGGAGGAAGAGAAGGGAAAATTATTAATAGATTTCTATGTTACGAGATGTGGAGATGATGTTGAGTTACTAATGACTCACGAGAATGGTGTTGATGCAAAAGAAATTCATGAGTTGGCATGGAATACATTCAAGGAAGGGGCAGAATTAGCAAAGGAACAAGGTTTATACGGAGCGGGTCAAGATTTACTGAGCGATGCATTCTCCGGAAATG
>Ga0190363_1000439_pt1 | contig 24252 bp, 11 predicted proteins | sample 48721867_MG_FD_161272 | JGI IMG/M metagenome (GOLD analysis project Ga0190363, IMG submission 161272) | Hydrothermal vent microbial mat bacterial communities from Southern Trench, Guaymas Basin, Mexico - 4872-18-6-7_MG | ecosystem: Environmental > Aquatic > Marine > Hydrothermal vents >... | reverse complement strand
CTATTTCATGCTTCTTTCAATTTTCATATTTTCACTAATCGGAATATTTTCAACGGCTGTAGGGTTGAGAAAATGAGATTTGGTGAGCCTCCCGAGGTGGCTAGCTTGTCTTTAAAAAACCTTGAATGCACAAAGGATGGAGGTCTTCCCTTTAGCATAAAGCTCACTATCTTTAAAGAAAACAAGCTAGCCACGGCAATGATTATTTTAAGGAGGGATAGTGGTCGCTCGGCGACTTTCCCTCGAGGTGGTTGAATGTTAGAATACCTTTTAACAGCTCTATTCGGTATCATAGGAGCGATTGCAGTACTCAATGAAAAAGAAAAAGCAACCTTAGAAACTCACATAAAGGCTGCATTTATCCTTGGACTAGTCAGCGTATTCCTTGGATTTCTAGTAGTTTTCGAGTATTATGCATTTTCTGCTGTGCCAGGCTATACGGTTGAATTTCCGCAGACACTAATTCCAATACCTTCAGGAATGGAAATGATGTTTCCATTCATAGCTTTCTTTGGCTCTTTCATCAACTACATAATAGCAGGCATAGTAGCAAAGATATACTATTACTTTAAGGAAACAGTAAGATTGTAGAAGAAAAAACAAAAGCTCTAGCTTAGCTCAACTTTTTCTTTTTTATTTTTTAAAACAAAATGTGATAAGATGAAGAAAATTGAGATTTATCAGATAGTAAGCGGGATGGCTAGCATTCTTAGCTTAGCCTTGACTGTATTTTCAATAATCGGAATAATAAAACCGATACCAATCTATAGCTATAGCATAACCGGTCCTGTAAAAATAGAAATTAATCCATTTCCACTATTTTTCTTATCGTTCCTTACAAGCTTTTTATTTACAGTTTTCCTATTATTAAAAAAGTGAATTTACTAGCTCGCCTCTTTAAATAACACCTAAGAGCACTATACACTTTAACCGCATCTCCCAGTTGGATAACCTTGCTAACAGGGGTTCCTTGCTGGTAGAGCCTTGGGGAAAGCGGGCTAGTAAATTCCCCTTACTACACATTTTCTTCCTCTTGCATAATAGCTTAACCAAGGCATATCTTCTTCAGGATATATTATTTCTCCTGTTTGAGGCTCTATATGAATTAGGTTTGGGTTTTCCCTTGCCCAAAACCAATCAGTTTTGTTTTCTTCTACCACAACCCATGCATGATACCTATGGTTTAACCAACCACAAACCGGATAGGCATTTATTCCTTCAGCTCTTAGAGCTAGAACCAAGTCTTTTGCAAAATCTGCACAATTGTATCTAAAGCATAGCTGACCTGGATAGCAATAGCTATGGGTTGAAGCTATTAGCATTGCTATTTTTAATACCAAAGTTAGGTTTAGAGACATAAATATAAATATATAAACAACAATTATAAATGTTAAGTGTTAAAAATGATTTGGAAAAAGCTAACACTAATACTTTTGGTTATCGTCCTTTCTTACCTTATAGTGGATTATTATAGGAATTGGCACAATGTCGATTTAGCCGTAAATTTCATAAGAACGAATCGAGCTTGCGATTATTTCACAGTAGACGAATGCATAGATATAAGAAATTTGTATATTTATGGAGCTACTAGATTGCTCGTCCTTCCAGTTTTAATATTGATAGTTTCAATGCTTATAGGGTTTGTAGTTGGTAGGTTATGAAAATAGAAATAAGTTGTGGAAAATTGGTTGAGGTTGTAATAATAGCAGCACTAATAGGAATGCAGATATACAATAGCTATAGAATTTCAGAATTGAATAGTAAAATTGAAAACTTTCAATCTCCTATAATAAACCAACCGATAAGACCAATTCAACCTTCAGATTGGCAAGTTGATTGCGGAAAAGATTTAAATGGGTATGATGCAGTATTCATTTATTTGCCTACATGCCCTCATTGCCAGAGAATGGAACCATTGGTTAAATCTTCTGAGCTTAAATTTTACTGGATAGACCCTAGATTGCCCAAATGCTCTTCGATTAATCTAACAAAATTTGATTTTAAAGGATTTGTACCTCACTTTTATTGCCTCAAAAATGGCAATAGTCATATAGGAGAAATGCCAGAAGAAAGCTTTAGGAATTGGACCGAAAGTTGTAAATAATAATAAATGTTAAAATAAATATGAAATTATGAAAAAATACGCTTACCTATTAATATTTTTCCTGATTTTTTCTTTCCTACTAGCAATTTCTTATTCTAAAACAACTCAAATTACGGAAAATGTAATAGTTAATCTAACTGGAACAACGATGGTTAAATTTAATGAGACTCAAAATAGTACAGGATATGAAGATTTTAACTATACTTTTCCTAGTGCAGGAGATTATATATTCTATATAAGGATACCTAAAAATTCAAACGTTACATCAGCAACTTTGAACATTTCTGGATTTTATGAATGTCTCGAATGTGGCTCATGCTCATACGACCCAGGAACAGGACCTAACTGTACTTGTCCCTCAGCTGGATTATCGGAATCTGAAAAGAATACTCTCAATACTGGGTCTTGTCCTGGTGGATGTGATGCTTGCAGCTATACCCCATCATGCCCAGATTGTGCATGTCAATCTCCATATGCTGGTGGTGGAATAGATTCTTGTAATCCATGTTCTTATACGCCTTCCTGTCCTAGCTGTTCTTGCACTAGCCCATATAGTGGTGGAGGAGTGTCGTCTTATATTTGTACTTATACTTGTAGTTATTCGGGAACATTTTCAGGAACTAAAACAGTAAGCTCTCCTTATACTTATAGTAATTGGCAATGTAGTGCCTCAGTTAGTGGGACTTTTACACCTCAAGATATTCCTTTTGGTTATTCTTCTACTACTGCATGTGGAAGGTGTGACTTACTAGTAGATGATATAATTTATTACTCTGTAATAGGTTATACTGACCCTCTATTACCAGGATTTATATGTGAACATCCAGAGGAAAGTTTTGTAGGATGCCCAAGTGATTGTACTACCATAGCCGATTTACCATCATGTTCAGCATCAAGTTGGGACTATTCTTGCAATCCTGGGGAGACATTGGAATGCTATAATTCTTATTGTTATCAATATTTATTTACAAGCAGTGATTGTACAGGTTCTGGAGAATCTGTTAGCATGAGTTGTGATTGTTCTTGTTCAGTTAGCTGGAGTTATAACAGAGATTGTGTTTCAAGTACTAAATGTGGTGCTTCATGTTGCTTATCAGGAGAAACACAATCCTGTGACCCAGGAACATGTTACTGTGCAGCCTGTAACCCATGTACTTATACACCAACACCTGCAGAAAATTGTGTATGCCCCTCTCCCGGGTCTGGAGGAGGTTGTGCATCTTGTGATGATTGTATCTATACTCCAGCTGGACCCGACTGTACTTGTCCTTCTCCTGGGTCTGGTGGTTCTTGTCCTGGAGGATGTGAACTGTGTGAATACACTCCAGACCTACCAGATTGTTCTTGTACTAGTCCGTATAGTGGAGGTGGATGCATAGATTATGGACAGCCAAAAGACCCATGGTTAGATTCTACAGACAATGGAATTAAAGAATGGTCATATGCTGGTTGGTTCAACGAAACTGTTGGACCCAAAAAAGTTGATTTGAATGCAACAGAAATAAATGAATGGTTAAAAACTTGTACTCCCGATTCAAACGGAAATTGTTTGCTACCAATAAAAGTGCATTCAGCTCATAAAGGAAAGATAAGGATAAACGCAATAAATATAACTTATAACTTTAACGTTTCTTCGATTTATACGCTAGAAGATAATGCAGGAAATTATTTCTGGAACCAAACTTCAAATATAGTTGCTGGCGAAAAGTATAAAAAGCATTATAGAGCATACACTTCTAATTCTCCTAATAACATCTCAATATCTGGATATTATTTGCTCAATCAATCAGCAACAGATTGTTGGGTTAATGAAACTCATTATACTCCCGTGGGCTCTCCTTTGTATTGTCCCATAAGCTTTACGATAATAAGAGGCGAGACTGTTTATCACAACATCTCAGACGTTCCCTTAAGCATTCCAGCAACAAAAGTTGAAAAAGCGAGAGTTCAAGATATGAGCAAAACAACTTTTGCAGGTGGATATGCATACTCAGTAATTCCTATAAATGTGACTAATGTTCAAGATACTGGAGAAACCTTGTATAACATATTCGTTAGCCTTTCTTCATGCCCTAGCGGTTGGACTTGCGATAGGTCTAGCTGGACTATATCCAGCTTGCCTGAAAATAGCTGGAATGAAACCAATGCAACCATGCATAAATATAATGTGATAACATCGACAGAAACCTTGACTCAGACATCGAACGAATCTAGGATAAGAGTAAGCTGGAACCTTACAGACATATGGAAAAATACTGATAGTATAAGTTATATCTGGATTAATAAGACTTATACACTACCTTCTGATTGTGATGAGGTTAGAGTATGGATAAATGGAAAGGAATATACCAATTCAAACTTGGTTACCATATACGATTGTAAAGTCAACGTAACATGGAACTCTAGCTTATCACCAGGAGCTGAATTGGACCCTGAAATAACCTACACTACAAACCCAGTAACCGTAACAGAAGGACCTTATACTCCAGTTCAATGTTCAGAATGGGGAGTTTCTGGAGTTCATAAATGCAAGTCTGACTGTCCTGATTGCTATTCTGAAATAGGTTTCAAGGTTAGGTGGAAGAAGAGCGTTACCCTAGAAAATACTGGAAGTGTTGATTATACTAATATAGTAGTAAAAGCTAGTATACCAAAATCAACCTATTCTCAGTCTGATGTCATTCTATTTCATCCCAATGGTTCTGTATATCCAATAGATGTAATTAATTTAACAGAAGGGTATATAAACTGGACTGTAGACAAAATAGAAGCTGGGGAAACTCAAATATGGAACATAGAATTCAATACAACACCTCCGAATGTTAGCGAGTATAATGTGACTGAAGGGATAAACTTTAGGAAATGGCATAACGTTACTGGTGCTTCAGACCTAACCTATGAAAGAATTTGGGATTATACTTATCTAAGAGACCCCAGCATACATGTCAAGTTTTATGATAATACTACGGGAAATATGATAGACATAAGCGGTTATTCGAGCTGGGGACCTCCAGTAACTAAGGATTTGAATGCAAATGGATTTGCTGATTTTGCTCAATGGAGAATACCTTCGATAAGTGCTGGGGAAACTAAAAGAATAGTTATAGATAGTACTATCGCACAAGTAACATGCACTGTAATAAATAAGACTATATTGAATTTACCTGTTCCTGCAGGAGAAAATGTAGAATGGAGATGGGATATCCAATGCAGAAATTTAGTGGATATACTGCTCTCTTATTCTGTTGATTTCCGCATACCCCTAGAATCTTCAAGAATAATGTTAGATGGAAATCCTGTGGAGCCCGGATTCTTGACAGTACCTCCTTATGGTCCTTATGTTACCATATCTGGAACCTTGCCTCCTTATGGTAATGAAACAAGAGTGCTAGAGTTTAGAACACCGCCAGTTACCGTTGATATATCTCCTCCAAAATTTCCATCAAGATTCTGGGTAGGAGAAAAAGCTACTCTGATTTTGGACATAGTTGCTAAAAACTGGGGCTCTGAAACAGTTAATCTAACCACAGTTAAAATAAACATACCCTATGGAGAAAACGTTACCTTATTCAAAGAAGGGAAGAAAGTTGAAACTGTGGAAGAAGTAAGAGGCTATTATACGCTGAACATTACTGATATGAGTGCCGGAGAATCGAGAGAATATTTGATTTCTTACATAACACCAGTAGCTGATGCAAAAACTGAAAGATACATTAGAAAAATAATAAATGGTTCTCAATATTTGGTCTATCCGTTCAAGGTTTGGAATTTGGCTAATTTTCCTGTATCCCCATTATGGATAAGGTTTAAGCATGAGGAACCTTTTGACTGTTCTGACGTCTACCAAGTATGGGAAAGCACGGAAGCAGAATACTTGAACCCGATAGAACCAGTTAAAACTCTCTATTTTGAATGCGAAAACAACTATACCATAGTTCGATTATCACCTCTCAACCTAGGAGAAACAAAGTATTACGATGTTCTAGTAAAAGAGATAGAAACTCCTCCCTTACCGTCCATTCAGAAGGCAATTTACGACTTCTTCGATTCGTTAATAAAATTCATAAAAGGAATAATAGAATGGATAGCCCGTGCAATAGGCGGTTAGATGAAATATAAAAAATTTACAGCATTGGCTTTTGTTCTAATTTCATACATAATTTTTTCTAACCTAATTGGAATAGAGTATGAATATTATGGAGCATATTATTCTTCTTCCTCGACAAACGTAAGCGGTACAAAAGAAATAATAAGACCCAGTCATTCTGTAGAAGCATTGGTAAAGAGGCATAGAGTTTGGTTTGGGTTGGTACCTTCCTATGGATTTAGAAGGATTGGATTCGCAAACGGAAGAATAATATTGTATGACCCAGGCTCTCTAAAAGATTATCATGATTATTTTCTAATGTTTTTCATTTCTCTAGCCATAATTTTTGTCATCCTTGAATTAATAAATTTTAAATTTGGGAAAAAAGAATAAGAATTTGATGAAAAAACTGGTTTTTCTTATTTTAGCTATAGGCTTTATAAGCTTTCTTTTATACAGCATTCCAGCTCAAACAAAAACAAAAGGAAATGAAGACTTTTACATAGAGTATTATTTTGATGAATGTCCACTAGTCAAGTATACTCCAAATTGCTTAGGCGAATGCCATTTACCAATAAAATTTAAGTATGATGGTAGATTAGCACCTGAAACCATAACTTTGACTTCTGATAAGCTAAAATGGTTCATAAAGAAAAAAATAGGAAATCCTTCCATAAAAAAGATTGAAATAAGAATGTTGAAAAATACAAGCTATAGAGAAACAGTCTGGGTTCCTGATGTAGTATGCGAGCCTGGAGTTGAGAATGAAACAAGCTGTGTAGATAAGGGTCATTACGAGGAAATAGAAAGATATAAGTATGAATGGAAAAGGGTTAAATTTCCAGTTACCCTCAAGAAAGGGAAATTTTATTGCGTGGATTTCGTAGGTTATAGGAAACCCGAATTGGGAATTAGTGGAATCGATATAGCACCGAATATTTATGGTTATAGCTTTAGTGAATTTGCTTGGTGGAACTCTAGCTGGTTTCATAGGAGGGAAATAACTATAAATAATTCAAATAACCCTAAAACTCTAACAAATTATTCACTACTTATAAACATAAGCTATGATTCAGATATGCAAGCAAATTTTTCTGATTTAAGATTTACCTGGTATAATTCTACTAGTAATGAAGAAATGGAGATTCCTTATTGGATTGAAAATTATAGAACTTCTGAATATGCAGAGGTATGGATAAAAATACCAGAAATTCCTGGAAGCGGTACAACAACAGTTTATATGTATTATGGGAATCCTTCAGCAGAAAGTAAAAGTGACCTAAAACAAATTTTGACTCTTACAGAATTGAACACGACATTAGATACTACAGGTGGTGACTATGGGAATAATTTTCCTTTATTTCAAAAGCCTGAGAACAATCATACTTATCTAATTGGATATAATTATGCCAATCCTATCTCAAAATATTGGGATGGTTCTTCATGGGTTTCAGATAATTCATTTGCTTCCGGTATGGGTGGTCATTCTGCTTATCATGCAGTTTCTATTGTTCCTTATGAAGTACTTAACGAATTTGGTATTTTTGAAAGTTATTGGGCAAACTCTTTTTATAACTATTATAAGTATTGGGATGGTTCTTCATGGGTTTCAGATAATTCAAAGTTACCGCAGCCTTTGCCACCAGACGAAGATTATAGCGGTGGGCAATATAATAAGTATTATTTTGTAAAGAATTCTACTGGTCATATAATCTTAATAAGGCATGATTGTTATGCAACACCTCATGAAGACCATTTCTGGTGGAATGGTAGTACTTGGATAAATGTCACAGGTAGTGATGGTGTAGCAGAAATAGTTCCTCTTTTGAGAAAAGAATATACTGCTTGTGGGGGAGGGGGGAACTGGTTCTATTGGTTAGGTAAATATTCAAACCCAACGCTTTATCATTTTTCATATAATCTGATTTTTACTCATAACAGCACTACTAAAAATTTAATATTTTTCCAGTATGACCCAAACAAAAATGAATGGAAAAGGATAGAAGTAGAAAATCCCTATGTTACTAATTTCAATCATTTGGGTCATAATTTTAATCTTTTAAACGAGAGTAGTAACATATATAGACTATTGCTACCATCTAAGTTTGGTGCTGCTCCAATAAAGTTTTATGAAACAGGATTCTATAGAACAGACCCAGAGCCTACTTATTCTATAGGAGAAGAAATTTCTAATCTAACGTATATGTTTAGAAAACCAATAATAATAAACAATACACAGAATAGCAATGATTTAATAGATTATCAAATAGCAATTAATTTAACTTATGATTCGGATATGCAATATGATTTTAGTGATATAAGGTTTACTAACTCTAGTTCATATTATGAAAATGAATGGGAAATAGAATATCCATATTGGATTGAAAGTAAAGTAGATGGGAGTTGGGCTAAGGTATGGGTAAAAATAGATGAAATTCCTGCTAGTTCGACTAAAACAATCTATGTATATTATGGGAATATCACACCTGTAGCAAGTGAGAGTAATGGAACAAACACATTCTACCTTTATATTCCTGAACAAAGTGTTTCATATTCAACATCTTCCACTTCTTATGTTACAGCAAATACATGGACTGCTACATTTCCGGATACTCCAGTTAAATGGCAATACCTAAACGCTACTGTAAGAAATGGTGATGATGCTAACGGATATTGGAGTCAGTATGTTAGAGTTCGTGTTGGGGATGATACAAATTATTTATATTTTGGTGACATTCATAGTGGTATTGGATGTTCTAATATAAACACAACCCCACTTTGGGGAGATTCAAGTGGAAGTTATAATCCAACAGGTAAAAGATTTTCATGTGATATTGTTACTTCATCTGCAAAAGACACATACCCTCCAAGTATTACACCATTTTCTGGTAATCAGGTTGTAAAACTTGAACATAGAGTTGATACAAGTGGTAAAACTGGACATATAACAACAATAAAATTTATTATTAGGGCTTATGCAGACCCAGAACCAACCTATGAAATTGAGAGCGAAGAAATCTGTGATACAGTACCACCAATCTGGAATACTACCCAAGGATATCTTGGAAGTAATGCAACATGGATACCTGAAGGTGGAACAATCAAATTGTTTGCTATGATAAAGGATAATTATGAGTTAGATAAGGCTTGGTTGGAAACTAATGAGACTGGAATTTGGGAGAATAAGACTAGATTGATAACGAATACTTTAAGTGATTCTTCTACGGCTAAAAATGTTACTTTTGGTGGGAATGAAAATAAAACTGAATATATAAAGTTACCTAAGGAAGCTAATGTAATAGATGCTAGTCTTAGTTTGAAAGGATATGAATATACACATTACTCAAGTTGCAAAGGGGAAAGTTGTACTGCACCTTCTGAAGGAGTTGTAGTAGCAACCCAACAAGTAAAGGGTTCTCTTAGAAGATGTGCTATGTGGGGCTATAATTATTTTTACGTTGCTGATGTAGATAGGAACTATGTTAATTCAAGCAGTAGCGGTGGTGTTTCACGATGCCAACTATTAACAAATATAAATACTGGATGCCAACTATATAATTGTTATCCTGGTTATCCTTGTCTTTGTTCAGATTGTTCAGGAGATTTTGTTAGTGTAAATCCTGGAGAGACCGTTACATGCAATGTTGAAACACCATGCGGAATTTATTCAAAAGCTTGTTACTATTCAGATTGCACAGGCTGTGGAAGTTATGTAACAACCTATTGCTCGTGTACTGTCTATATGAATTGGACACAAACAAATAATGCTACCAATCCATATCTAGACGTTTCTAATGATGGAGATATTGAATGGAGCTATTCAGGAGAATTTAATTATTCTGTATCTCCTAGCAAAGCAACGGACCTTTCTGATGAAATGAACGATTATTTAAGTACTTGTAGCCCTGATTCAGAAGGATATTGTAATATACCATTGATTATTCATTCCGATACTGTAGGAAAAATTGAAATTAGCGATATATATGTAGAATCTAATTATCATCAGAAATCAGTTCTTGATATGCAACCTAATTCTAATTGGCAATGGGCTAATTTTACATGGAAAAATTTATCCATTTCAAGAGCTCATATTGGTTGGAGGATTTGTTTTAATGATACTGCAGGTAATGTAAATTGCACACCAATAAATACATTCATAGTTGGTTCACCAAAATGGTCTAACAATCAAACAGAAATAAATCCACCCTACCAAAAAAGCTATTTCAACATTACTTGGACTGATGCTTTTGAACAAGGTTTTTCCATCAAAAAAGTTTTGCTTGAAAACAACTTTACTGGCGTACCAAATAATATAACTTTGGTTGATTGGGAAGAAGAAAAGGCTTACTATAGGTTTGATACTGGGTCTGGAACTACATTAGTAGATTCGAGTGGGAATGGAAATGATGGTATAATAAGCGGGGCTAGTTGGGTAAGCGGAAAATTCGGAAATGCTTTAGAATTTGATGGGGAAAACGATTATGTAAACATTTCTGATTCGCCTTCTCTAAGCTTAAAGAATATGACTATAACCTTCTGGTTTTATCCAAAAAGTACAAAAAGAAGAGTTTTGCAAAAACAACTTGAATATGATTTTTATATAAATGACAACTCAGAATTAGAGTTTTGGTTTTCAGATGGAAGTTTCTGGTATGGAGGAAGTTCAGAAGGATGTTATCTATCAGTTTCACTTAATCAATGGCATTTTGTTGCAGCAGAAGTTAATACAAGCGGTATTGGAAAGTTATATGTTGATGGAAATATAGTTACTTGCCAAGCATATGAACCATTTTACTTAGGTGATACATCAAATCCACTAAGATTAGGAACAACAATAGATTCACAACAATTCTTTAATGGTACTATAGATGAATTAAGAATTTTTAATAGAACATTAACAGATGAAGAAATTTCATACCTTTACAACCAATACCATCCAGATATATATAATTATTCGACCATTTTGCCCTATGGGACATTTTATTGGAAATCCTATGCACAAGCTACAGATGGGGTATGGAATTCAACAGATACTTGGTATTTTTCAATTTCTAACTATTTAACAAATTGCACGACCATAAGACACGAAGGAACCTACTATTTGAACAATAGTATAATAAACTCAAAAGTAATCAAATGCTTTGATATTCAAGCAAATGACGTAACCTTTAATTGTTTGGGAAGAACTATTAATGGTGATGATAGCGATACGGTCGAATATGCATTCTATGTTTATCGCTCTTCTGCTCAAGATACAAATATAACGATAAGGAATTGCACAATAAGCGACTACAAGAATTCAATCTATATAGAAAAGGCAAATAGGAATTTATTGGAAAATTTAACGCTTATTTCAAACAGGGATTATGCATTGCAACTTTTGTATTCAAATCATAATACCTTAAGAAATATATCAATATATAAAAATTCGTCCCAAATCGACTTATACAATACGGGGATTGGAATTTACCTGTATTATTCTGACCTAAATAGCCTAGAAAATATAGAATCTTCAGGAAATAATTACCACGGTCTTTATTTATCGAATTCAGATAACAACACAATATATAAATTAACTTTAGAAAGTAATGGAAAGTTTGGAATTTACTGGACGACTTCGTACTATAATACGCTTAATGATTCAATAATCGAAGATAATGCCGAATGCGGAATTAGATTTATTAATTCAAAAGAAAATAAAATTTATAACAATCTATTTAACAACTCTAACAATTTCTGCGGAGTTTCGACTGATTATCCTAATTACTGGAATACTACTAGACAAACTGGTACAAGAATAATATTTTCTCAATATTTCAACGAAATAGGAGGAAATTATTATACGAACTCTACGGGAAATGGGTTTAGCGATACATGCCTAGATAATGATGATGATGGATTTTGTGATTATCCTTTTGATATTTACAATAATACAACGTGCACACCGGGGGTTGATTGCTCGAACAACGTTGATTATTTACCGTTGGGAACCTATCCTCCAAAACACTTATTCGAGAAGCAAACCGAAGAGATTTTATCCATAATCCAAATCGGGAAAAGAAATATAACCTTAACAAGAAAACCAACCCTACTTTTCCAGATATTGCTTGCTCTCGAGAAAACCTATAAAGCACTTAGAGATATTGAACTCATTATACAAATTTCAACCAATATAGAAAGAATTTATAATAGTTTTAGAAAGATAATTAATCCATTCAACTTGGTTCTAGAAACTATACGCCAGTATAAGGGATTTAGACAAGTTTATCAGCCCATCCAATTTACAAAAGAAATAATCTATGATTTCAAGGATTATATTAATAATAAAGCATACTGGAATGAGGTAAGCGAAAAACCACCGAGCTCTTTAGTTACTTCCGGAGAAACCGAATTTAGTACTGAAGCTTATCAAAATATTTCAGAAAGCGATGATATATACTTTATCACAGAATCGACGGACTATTATCCCATTCAAAGGTTTAACATAAGCATAAACGAAAGTCTGAATATAATAGAAGAAATTAGAATAGAGTGGGAAGGTCATGGAAGACCTGGAAGAACGATAAACCTTTATGTTTGGAATTTTTCAAGCAATTCTTGGGTTTTAATTAATTCAGGTTCAGGAACTTCAGACTTTATATTAAATAAAACTTTTGTCTCTGATTTTTCAAATATAGTTAAAGATGGGAAGATATATGTCTTGGTGGAAGATAAATAAAAAGTGAGAGAAATGAAGAAAGAAATAATAGCCTTAGTTTTGCTATTCTTCTTCTTATTTCTATTCCAAAAAACAAAAAACATATCGTTAGCCCAAGAAGACTTATTATGGAAAGGTATACTAGAAGAAACAGTAAATTATACTCCTTCAAGCGAAACGCATTGTATTAATGGAAAATGTTGGACTGCTCTATATTCTGGTACTGTTTTCATTAAAGAGAAAGATGGAAAATGGTATACTCTGCTAGAAATATCCACAGTTAAATGGCAAGATAATGCTTTCAACTTCTCCTACAAAAATTATTGGGTCTCGATAGAGCCTTTCGTTATTTACAAGGGAAATTTTTACACAGTGCAGGATATCAAAAACGCTTTTCCAGATATTAACATAAAAGATTATATCAAACCAGAAAAGTTTGCCTACAAGTTTGTGTTGAACTACTCTAATGTTCCACAAACTTTATTGAATAATGTGGATTATTTGGGTTTCAGGTTAAAAGGGGCTCATGGCTTAACTTGGGATGACGTAAAAAAATCAGGTAATCATTCTATAGTCATAAAGAATAAAGTTGTTGTTTCATATGAGGATTTAATAGAATCCAACTTCACCTTGAACTTGGTCAACAAAACTTATTTATTGATAGGAAACATTCCTAAAAATGGTGAGATAGTTTTAGACCCAAGAATCCAATTAAATGAAACATACCCAGAACTTAAAAAGTTAAATTACTGGAACTACAAGGGCTTTGATAAATTAGATGTAGAAGTCAATGCTTCTTATCCTAAAATAAGATTATGGAGATGGAACAAAGAAGATTATTTAGACATAGAACTACTAACCAAAGCAAAACCCTTAAGCAAAAAAATGCACAGCCCTAAACTCACTCAAGAATTTTCTGATTTTAATGTTAATTTATATCCACTCTGGAATTTCTCCGAAAACGGAGCCTTCGAGTTTGAAATAATTTTAAAGCAAAAACCATTAACAAACAAAGTTACTTTTAACATAAATGATTCTGGTCTTGAATTTTATTATCAACCTCCTTTGAATGAAGAAGTTAATTGTTCTTTAGAAGGGTGTGTGGCTTGTAATGCTACTCATTGCTGGGATGAAAATGGAACTATAACTCATTACAGACCAGAGAATGTTGTTGGAAGCTATGCAGTTTATCATTCTTACAAAAAAAATAATGAATATAAAACTGGGAAGTTATTTCATATATTCAGACCGAAAGTTAGAGATTCTGCTGGAAACACAACTTGGTGTGACTTGCACATTGATGAAGCAAAAGGCTTGCTGACAATTACGATTCCGCAGGAGTTTTTGGACAAGGCTGTTTATCCTGTAACTGTTGACCCTACTTTTGGATATGAAAGTATAGGCGGGTCAAGCACTTGGAGTGGTGTTCCTGCAGGCTCTTGCTTCTTGTGTCCTGAGTCAGGAACATTAATTTCCATAACAGTTTATACTGGTTTTTCAATTAATAATGTCATGGGCAACGCTATTTACTCTGGAACTTGTGGAAACATCGGAAACAAGTTAATAGAGGATTCAGGAAATGTTCCTATATCCACGGGTTGGAATACTAATTCAAATTGGGAAACATTCAGTTTTGAAGCTAACACTTACTATTGGTTAATGGCATGGTTCAGTGGTAATACCCCTTACTATTATGATACAGTAGAAACTGAACAGTATTCTTATCGAAGTGATGTTACTTTTGAAGAATGGCCAGACCCGTTTTCCCCTACAGGTTATAAGAATCGAAAAATGTCTATTTATGCCAATTACACATCAGCAGACACAACCCCACCAACCTATTCCCAAAACTCAACAAATTCAACTATAGCAGGAACACCAGTTGAGCATAGGTTAAAATGGACTGACGATACTGGATTGAGTGGAAATCCAACTGAAGCTTGGAGTAATGTAACAAAAGTAATTAATGATACTGTAGGTTGCACTATTAGATGGAGAGTTTATGCTAACGATACTTCTAATAATTGGAATGTATCTGAGATATTCAGCTATCAGACAACTTACAATCCCTATTTAACCGATTGCTCAGTTTTAGACCAAGAGGGAGCGACTTATTATTTAACTACTGACATAATAGATTCTTCAACTTCTTACTGTATGAACATTTCAGCTAATAATGTAGTTTTGGATTGCCAAGGTCATTTAATAGATGGGGATGATGTAGCAGATTATGGAATTTATGTTTATAGAAATTCAGCAACAACAACTAATATAACAATAAAAAATTGTACTGTAAGAGATTGGGACACTGTTGGAATCTTTTTCAAGTATGCCAATTCTAATTCCTTAGAAAATTTAATCTTAACATCGAATCCAGACAATGGTGTGTATCTTTACTATTCAGACTCTAATACTTTAACTAATATAACAGCTAATTCTAATAGTTATGGTTTATATTTTAGCTATGCAGATTCTAATACTCTAACTAATATAACAGCTAATTCTAATACTCGTGGTTTATATTTTAGCTATTCAGACTCTAATACTTTAACTAATATAACAGCTAATTCTAATGATTATGGTTTATATCTTTACTATTCAGACTCAACAAAAATTCAAGATTCAACTTTCAAAGATAATTATTGCTGGGATGTTTGGTTTGACACTACCTCAGACTGGAAACAAGAATTTGATAATGTGAAAGGAACAGAGGATAAACCAATAGTCTATTATAATTCTTCAGTAACTATAGAAAATTGGTATAACAATGTAAGCGAAATAATACTCGGAAATGCAGACTATTCTGTTTTAAGGAACATAACAATGGATAGAACTGGAACTGAAAATAATGGAATTTTATTAGTTGAAGTAGATTATTCAAACTTAACTGATATAACGGTAATAGATTTAGAATATGGAATTAGCCTAAGAAGAGGTAGCACTATTAACAGAATTGAAAATATAACAGCTAATTCTAATGATTATGGTTTATATCTTTACTATTCAGACTCTAATACTTTAACTAATATAACAGCTAATTCTAATGATTATGGTTTATATCTTTACTATTCAGACTCTAATACCATAAAAAGCTCAAAATTCCAAAGTAATTCGGTCTACGGAATTGCGTTATATTCTGCTGAAGCAAATCTAATCTACAATAACTTATTCAACAATACAGATAATTTTTATTTTAGTGGAACTACATATGCTAATAATTGGAATACAACTCGACAAACTGGAACAAGAATCTACTCAGATGGAACAGAAATAGGAGGTAACTATTGGACTAATTCTACTGGAAATGGGTATTCAGACACTTGTACTGATGCTGACAAAGATGGATTCTGCGACGAGCCCTACACTTTAGCAACAGATAATGTAGATTATTTGCCATTAAGTGATGAATATTCAGCAGCAGACACAACTCCACCAACATATTCATTAAACTCAACAAACTCAACTTATGCTGGTCAACCAGTTGAACATAGATTAAAATGGTCTGATAATGCTGGATTAAGTGGTTTTATCTTCTCATTCGACAACTGTACAGGAACTTTTGTAAATGACACATGGCAAGCTTGGAGTGGAAATCCAACTGAAGCTTGGAGTAATGTAACAAAAGTAATTAATGATACTGTAGGTTGCACTATTAGATGGAGAGTTTATGCTAACGATACTTCTAATAATTGGAATGTCTCTGAGATATTCAGCTATCAGACAACTTCCGCCGGGGTGGTAATAACAAAAGAAATTGGCGAAGAATTTAATGTTTATTCGAACATTAAAAGGAATCTGAATCTTTCTAGGTCTCTTTCAGAACCAAATATTTTCATCTTATTCTTAGAAAAAGCCTCTCATATTTTCAGAACATCACCAAGCTACTTTAACATTTTTGCAAACATAGAAAAAATTACAGGAAAAATAAGAGAGATTTCAGAGGCATTTTCAATAGCTAACATAGTCGAAAAGCTAGAAGTGATTACTAAAACTATCTATACCGATTACTTTAAAGTTGTAATAAAGAGGACCAACATATACTCAGAAAGAATACCCATAAGATTTAGACCAATTTCTGAATTCTTTAATTTAATGTTTAATACAGAAAGAAAATCATTTTTAGAAAGAACAGTTTTTCAAATAATCAATCTAAATACCATAGTTGAAAGGTTTGTTAAATTATTTAGAAAGTTTGCTCAACCTATTAGCATATTAACAAGTACGACAAAACTTGAGCTTGAGTTTAGACCTCTAACTCAGATTTTAGATATAAACACTAACCTAGAAAGAAGTATATCACTCTATAGAAAAATTGGAGAAACTATTGGATTAAAAATAATTACCGAAAGGTTTGTTAAATTATTTAGAAGTTTTGTACAACCATTTAGTGTATTTGCTAACACAGAAAAGCTTGAAGTCGTGTTTAGACCAACAGTTCAAAGCTTTAGCATAAATGCTAACATAGAAAGGACTTTATCTTTCTATAGAAAAATTGGAGAAAGTTTTGAACCCAAAGCAATTACTGAAAGACTTACTAAGATAGTGAGAAATATTCCTCAATCATTTAATATAATTGACTTAGTAAAAAGAATGAAATCAATGCTCAGAAGTGTGTTTGAATTCTTTAGCTTTATACTTAACTTAAAAACTATTAAAACAAGAACCTATCCTTCTGTTCAATACGATATACCTTACTTTACTTTAGCTGGTTCTAAAGATGTTAAATTTTATCAAGTAATAGAGATAGATAACTCGGCAGGGTCTTCAGACCTATCCATAGAAATAACCAAAACATTGCCTACTGGTGTTGATTATTGGGAAGTTCATGAAGGAACTGGATGCACAGGAACTCTAAAAGCTTCTGGAAGCGGAAATATAGCAACTTGGACTGCTGATTCTCCGGCTTATACCATAAGCAACGAAACCATATGCTACAAGTATGAGGATGGAGTTACCTTACATCCTATTAATTGGACAAACTATGGAACAGGTACTCTAAGCAAACAATATGTTTATACTTGGCTGAACTTTACTGAAAATGTTGGAGAAGATTTTGTCGTGAGTTGGAACGTTAGCGAAACCATAACCGGGGCAGATTCTTGCTATGAGAATTGTACGGGAACTAATGTTCAAGCTAATGGTGGATTGAGCACAAAAGCTTTAGCTTATGGAGATTGGATTCCAGAAGAAGTTGGAGCTTACATTCAAGGAAGTGCAGAGATAATGAAGAAGACAAGCTGGGAGAGAAGCATATACCTTGGAAACCAGTTTACAAACTATTTAACAGTAAATGTAACGGTTCAGGTTCCAGATTGTTATACTGCCCTGCTAGGAGAAACTTGGGTCGAAGACCCTGATGGAAATAATGAAACTATTCAAATGTTAAGCGGGATGATAGCATGGATTGAAACGTTAAACTCCGGATATTCAGGAACATGGAGCGTTCATTTCTACACTCCAATAATAAATGTAACAAGGAATGAGACTGCAATAATAGCTGGAGTATGGTATAGATGGTTTGATGTCAACGGAACTTGTATAGAAATTAAAAATGTAAAAGCCTATGCTCCCTATAATCCAGAATACACATCCATAGGCTTATACGACAATACGACCGGAGATATGGAAGATGTGTCAACAGACCCGTCCCACGCATTCTACTTGAACAAAACAGAATATGTTGCATACTGGAATATTCCAAGCTTGAGCGAAAGGAATTATGTATTGGTTGGAAGGGCTGTAACCTGCAGATTGAAGCAGAGGACTATCTTGAATGCACCGCTCAGAACGCTAGAAAATGTTCTATGGCTAGAGGAAATAGAATGCGAAAATCTAAGAAGCGTAAGCACAGAATATTCTGAAAAGTGGAGAATAGTATTCGAAGCAAGAAACATAAAGCTGGATGATGTTCCAATAGAGAAGAAAATAGATGAGTACGGTGCTTTTGTAATCTTATCTGGAAGTATAGAGGCTCTGGGAAAAGTAGTAAGGAATTTAACCTACATAACTGACCCGGTTACTGCTGAATGGATAACTTCTTATCCGCCCGATAGGGATGAAGTTTACTATGTCGATGAAAATGCAGTCGTTGAAATGAACCTAACCGTTCGCTCATGGACAACCATAGATATAAATGAAACGATAACAAAAGAAATACCAATAATTTATGGGAAGGACTTGAAAGTATGGTTTAATGGCACGTTATACGATGAAGTCTCAGAAGTTACAGGAAAGTATAGCCTAGAGATTTATGGAATGGAAGGAAATGAAATGAAAGAATTCTTTATAAACTTTACCATACCAACGGCTGAATCAGAAGTTATATTCGAAAGACCCGACCCGAAAACCGGGCTAATAGTAAGAGTTTATAAAATAAAGTCTATAACACCTTATGTCTTGACAGAAGTTCACTTCGTGCCAGAAGATATAGATTATAATGAAACCCAAAAAGTTGAGTGGTTTGACACTGGAAATAAGATTGAATTTGGAGAAAAGGATGGACATCCTGATATAAATCTAGGTGCTTTTGCAGTAGGAACTGAAAAAACTATAGCAATCTATTATGGAAAGGTACTCCCAGTAACAGACCCAATAAGGCAGATGATAGAATTCTTAAGCAGGGATATCTTCATTCCAATCATTTCAGTATATCTTGGCAGAACCTTCAAAGTATATGAGCTAATAACTCTCGGAATAGGAGCTTGGGGCTTAATAGTTTTCGTATATTTCTTCATAAAGAAGAAAAGATTAAAACTAATAAGAATACCAAAAATTAGAAAAAAGGCTGAAATTAGTGAAAAGATTGAGTAATTACTGTACCCAAATGTACCATTTTATTTGAATTTGGTCTCCATTTTGGAGAGTTGCTAGAGTAAAGCTATTTCCTGCAAAGTATGTTCCCCCTGAATTCTTAAGTCTTGTAACATTAGTTTCTACATTGTCACATGTTGATGTAAATGTATAGGTTATGGTCCAATTTCCTGTTCCTATTGAGGAATAGGTTCCAGTTGCTGGAGCTAAGCCACAGGTAGTAATTTCATTATAGGTTTCTGATGCATCAGCCTGAGGTTCTCCGCAGCCAGCTGTTGCATTACAGAGAGCTATTATTTTTACTGGACCTCCTGAACCTGTATTTCCTAGGATTGTCTCAAGCAATTCCTTACCAGAATTGTATAGAACATTATGGCTGCATTCCCATGGTGTGACTTCTCCATTTTTCCTTATTATTCTAACACATGAGATTCCTGTTTCTGGAATTCCTTGACCAAAACTAACTGTTGCCGGAGCTTTGCTGTATACCGCTAGAATTAGAAGAGCTGATATAGCTATTGCTCCCAATGAAAGAATTGCGAGCTTTTTCATAATATTATTTTCACCTTTATTATTTAAATTTATATACTCGGCGTTGAAAATTGATAGGTTAGCTCAACATCATCCGAACAATAAACCCTGTTCATAGGCTCACAAACCAAGTCTATGCTGACCCTGCAATTTGAACCTGGAGGTAAGTTTACAAGTTTAACATTTCTATCAAAACCACCAAATTCAGTCATCCTAAACTTATCGACATAAGAATATACTTTTTCATCGTTGCAAAACACGGTTATGTGTGCCTCTACGTTATAAAATAGTGGAAAGGATAAAGGAATTAATGAAAAACCAGATGATTTTCTAAATCCCGTTACTCTTGCATTAGTTATTCCAATCGGACCTTCGCCAGTTGCTAAAGGAGAATAGGTTAGGGTAGCTTCATAGGTACCTGGTTTGGTTAAAGAAAGGAAGAAAACAGCCATCAAAAATGGGACTAGAACTCCTGCAACCAAAGCTATTATTAGAACTGACCAAATCGAGCGTTTCTCCATAATTTCTTTTTTTATTTTCTCCTATTTATTTTTTTCCTTTGGCTTTGGCTCTAATTCTGTTTCTAAAGGTTTTTCATTTGGTATCAACGTTTTGTTCCTGAATTTATATTCTAGATAGGCTATTAGAAAGCCAATACCTATGGATGAATCGCTTCCTGATAGTAGGTATATTACTAGGCTAACCACTATCCACACCAAAAGACTTTTTCCCACTCCTTTCCAATCTACCTTCATCTTCGACCCCTCCTTTAAGTTAATTACTTCTAGAAAAACAAAAATTAAGAATAAAGTTGGGATAAAAATGTTGAAAAACAAGTTATGCATCCAACCTATCTTTATTTCGTTTATCTGAACAGGAAGTCTAACTAGACCTAGCAAATAAGGTCTGGTAACATAAACTGCTACTGCGTCCCCAATAGGTATTTTTTCTATCAAACTCCCTTTAGGGATATAGAAAAAGTTATTTGAAAAGCTTGGATGTTGGGGATGGGAGAATAATTTAACGGAAAAAACATAGACTAATATTAATATAGGTATTATAACAAACTTCTTAAATTTCACAATTAATATTTAAAAAATGAAGCTTAAAAATTTTTAAGCTAGAAAAGTGATTTATAATTAGTATGAAAGCTCTTGCAAAGCTAGGAATTTTTATAACTCTAGTCTCACTAATCCTCTTTTTACTATTTCTATTTCCGAAAATTAGAGAAACAAAAGATATAGCATTAGCACAAGGAGACCCGCAAGAATGCAGAAAGCCAACATCTTATACGGATGTAGATGGGGATACGACTAATCCAACAAATGCTTATGATGGAGCTTGCGGGGATGAATCAACTTATTCAGACACGCTAATAGATGTTGACGGGGATGAAATAATTTGGCATACTTGGCAAACTGCAAGCTACACTTATACTTCTCTAACTTTGTACGTAAAATATGCTACCAACGGGGCTTTTAGCGATGATTTGTGGTGTATCCAATATTCTACGGATGGAGGCTCAACGTGGAATGATTTGGTACCTTGTAGCTCAAACAACTATGCTTCGATTCAAACCGCTAGCGTTTCTCTATCCGCTTCTCAAGATTTATCCCAACTACAAGTTAAGGTCTATGGAGATAAAACAAAAGGTCCTGACAATGGTCATGTTTACATCTATGATGTTTATACTCTAGGAAGCTATACTGATAATCCTCCTACTTATTCTAATGATGGAGATAATTCGACTGGTTCTGTTTCTGAAGGTGAACCAGTTAAGGTTTATGCTTTATGGCAAGATGATTATGGGTTAAGTCACGCAATTTTAAGGACTAATAAAACAGGTAGTTGGCAAAATCAATCAACTCTATCCTTATCTGGAACTTCAGATTGGTCTAACTTCACCATCGATACTTCTGGCTTTATAGGAGTATTGTGTTGGAATCAATGGGCAAACGATACTAACAACAATTGGAATGATTCTATGGAAATTCATTGTTTTGAAGTGATAGATACAAAACCACCTACTTTTTCTAATGATGGAGATGATTCTGGGGGTTCTGTAAAAGAAGGGACTATTGTTAATGTTTATGTTTTATGGGAAGACAGTATTGGATTGAGTAAAGGAGTTTTAAGGACTAATAAAACAGGTAGTTGGCAAAATGAAAGTTGGTATGATTTTTCTTCAAATCTTGAATGGTTTAATGCTACCATAGATACTACTGGCTTAGTAGGAACTATTTGCTGGAATCAATGGGCAAACGATACTAACAACAATTGGAATGATTCTATGGAAATTCATTGTTTTGTGGTTTTCCAGAACTGGTTGGAAGTTGAATGGAATGCAAGCTCAGATATAAATTCTACTCAATGTACTCAAGGTTCTCCTTGTTCTATCATTCAATATAATACATTTAACGTTTCGGCAAAGGTTACTTGCAGAACTAATCCTCCAGGATATTCTTGTGGGGAAGTGTATGGTTCAGTTAGGTATAATGAAAGCGGGACAGAACCCAATAAATTGATTAATACAAGCGAGGATACCCCGTTTTACATTACAAGCGACCCTATAAGTATTGAAAGAAAGAATAGTTCAGAAAATTTAGAGAAATTTGAAAATTATATAAAATCTAGTTCTGACCCGACGATTTCTGACTGTGCTGATTTGGATACTCCAAATTCAATCTATTATTTGACTGCAGACATAACGCCTTCATCCCCAAATTTCAGAAAAAAATGTATAAACATAACAGCAAGTAACATAACTTTAGATTGCCAAGGACATATAATTAAGGGTGATGACTCAATAGATAGTTATGGAATTTATTCTAAACTTCCTGACAATATAACTATCAAGAATTGTAATATTTCTGATTGGGGAATCAATTTATATGTTTCAGGGGCTGTTATTCTTAATCTTGTAGAAGTAAAAGCTTATTCTTCTACCAATGAATCCGTATATCTAGGTAATACTGATAATGTTACAATAGAAAATTCAAGTTTTTTCAATGCCGATACTTGTCTTTATATGCAAGGTAAATATTATTTTATAGATAATATAACTGTTCAGGACTGTCCCGATGAAGGAATAAAAGCTTACCAACTTAACTACCTGGAGCTTAAGAATTCACATATATATAATTGTGGTGATGGTTTCTGGGCTGATTTGGGAAACAATCATATTATATATAATAACATAATAGAAAACAATACATATGGCTTATATTTATGGGATTATGGGGCCGTTAATCCAAATAAGATTTATAATAACTTATTTAATAATTCAAAGAATATTTACTTTTTTGGAACTAAACACTTGAATTATTGGAACACTACTATACAGGAAGGAGATAGAATATATTCTCCAGGTGTTTATATAGGAGGTAATTATTATACTAATTCTACTGGAAATGGTTATTCTGATACTTGTACAGATTCTGATAAAGATGGATTTTGCGACCAAGCTTATGATGTACTAGATGACGAACCTTGTACCCCAGGAGTAGATTGCTCTGACAACACAGATTATTTGCCTTTGAGCGATGAATATTATATTGGACCTGAAAATCCAAAATCGTGTGGAATTTTAAGCGAAGGTGACTCTTGCACTATAAGTTGGAGTATTAATGCTACTGGTTCAGCCAATTCCTTATGGGCTATAGATGTTAATTTTTCAGCACCAGATTATAATTTAGAAAATGATACAGATGATGCTATAGTTGTGATTGTTACTGTTGTTTATGATGCTTCATTTGCAATAGCTTTGCCATCAGTCTATACATGGACTCAAATTACTTCAACTACAGAAGCAGAAGCTAACTTTACCCAACCAGACTGGATTTCATTCAATTTCACAGACTTTCCTCAATCTTGGGTTGAGCCCTATGCAGGAGGCAATTCAGCCAATGCTCAGCAAGGGGCTGCAAGACCTATATTCTTAATAGATAATACAGGGACAGGAACCATAGACATTTACCTAAGATTTTCTTCTTTGCCAAACGGAGTAACCGTTTATGCAAACTG
>Ga0190363_1000438_pt1 | contig 24317 bp, 28 predicted proteins | sample 48721867_MG_FD_161272 | JGI IMG/M metagenome (GOLD analysis project Ga0190363, IMG submission 161272) | Hydrothermal vent microbial mat bacterial communities from Southern Trench, Guaymas Basin, Mexico - 4872-18-6-7_MG | ecosystem: Environmental > Aquatic > Marine > Hydrothermal vents >... | reverse complement strand
CCCGATATGTGGGGGAGACTAAGCTCGAATGGGCACAGGATCCTAAAATGCGAGAATTGCGGTCTCGAGGCAGATAGGGACGTTGTTGGGAGTTGGAATATCCGCTTGAAAGCCCTGAGGATGTGGGGAGTCACCGTTCTCCCCGAAAGCCAGCCAATGAAGACGGGAGGAGGGAAGGTTAGCCGTTACGGAAGTTACGGCTAACCAGAACGGTGATAAGCTATAACTCCATAGTTATCCTCAAGTGTAAGTACGCTGGGTGGTAGTCCTTGATAGCGAGCTCCCTTGTACATTACTAGGACGCCTTCATGAACATCGTTAGTAATCTGGGCTCTAGCTTTAATGCTTCCTCGCTCGTTATATATCACTATGATGTCGCCAGGTCTTATATTAAGCCTATGGGCATTCTTTTCTATTAATGTATATGTTACTATCCTGAGGTAGAATGTTTGAATACTGCAATAATATACTTACATAATAGCTTAAAACCAATAAATAAAACTCGTCTTTCTTCCTATTCCCTAAAGGAATGTTCTGGTATGTTTTTTATAGGTATCTAACAGTGTTTGCCTTATGAAACTGTTCCTCTTTTTGTGAGCGTTCATGAGCACTTGTGAACGAAGAACCTTCCATTAAGATTCACGCTCACGACGGACAGACCTCTATCCTTATGATGCATAAGTTTTGGAAGAGAGTATCCTTTGGAGCCCAAAAATCCTCTTGTTATAGGATGCTTCCTTGAGCCCTCAACCTTTATTAAATTTATTTCCTTCCACATAAGCATAAAATAGCATCTATCATAACAACCTCTTATGTATATACATTTTCTGATCTCCATACTTGCTCTCATGAGCCTCTACCTAAAACGTCTTGTCAAGAAGCACCTTGCCACGTATGTCTTCTATTCTAATACCCTTAAGGCCAAACGCTGCTATTATTTCCATAAGTCCTTCCTCTAGCGCCCTTATATGCTGAGATGTAACAACTTTCATGCTTAACACGCGTTGGTCAACGCTCAACACTAATTTATTTGAGGAAATGTAAAAGGAAACAACGAAACCCGAGTCTATTATGTTGCTAGTAAGACCGTACAGATATATCTTTCTTAGATGCCCTCTAATCTTCTCTAAGACCCTCTCACGGACCTCCATAGGACTCTCCTTATGTTACATTTAGAACCTCTAACAATGTCAAAACATCTTCCTCAGAGATCCCAAGGTCTATTCTACCTAACCTGCCTATATCTTTTACGTTGAACCCCGATCTCATATGTCCAAGTACGTAGAAGAGCATATCTGAGATCTCTCTCCTCTCAAAGCGCGTAGATATGGCGTTATACTTCTCTGGACCATATCTTTCAAGAATTACTCCCATTGTTAGTGGCTTATCTAGTAGTGGATTTCCAGTAATATTCTCTTGAGGTGAGTATTCTTTAGAAGGTTCTCTTGGAATCTTATTCTCTTGTATCAGCTCTTTATAAGCAATGATGTTTTCAACAGAGCTTCCAATAGAGGTTAATACTAGGTGTTCGTAATACATACGAGTTGCATCCTTTATGAAGTCTTCTTTGACGATTACATTTAGAAGTGCAGTTCCTATTGCTATGTCTCTTACAAGTAGCATGTCCACATTCTCAAGCCTATCGGATGATGTGTGATAGTATGGATCTATCCCCTGAAAAACATGAAATGAGGGCACTCCATAAAAATTAAATATGTCATGATCACTACCACTTGAATATGAAGTAACTTTAAACCCTTTTCTTTGTAATCTTGATCCAGGGGTAGACTCTAAGATTCTCATAGCTACATAGAAACTAGGCTCTACATATGATGGTATACGTATCCATCCGTGTGATACTTTTATAGGATCATCTATAGAGGTACTTCCAATCATGTCTAGGTTTATAACTCCCATAGTCCTTATGTCGTTTTGCCTTTCAATTACATATGCCAGTGACCCTGAGTACTCAGGGGCAAAGATTGCCGTAAATGATCCCTTAATGTCATGAACCATTAAGATATCTTTAAGATATAACAGCGCTAGAAAGAGTCCAGCAACACCACTTCCATTGTCATGAGCACCTGGTGTGGGATGACATGAGTGTGCAAAGCCCATTATGTTTGGGTTGCTATCACCAACCTTTGCAACAAGCGCAGGAACCTTTTCATTAACAAATCTGGACTTTACTTCTACTATAGCGTTTACCTTTTCTCCTCTTTTTATAGATCTTATTATTCTCCTAGAATATGCCCATGGAAGAGAGACTGCTGGTATGCCCTTTGTCTCTAGTATTTCCTTACTTATAAAGAGACCAAAATATGGGAATGCTCCAGGATCTTGAGTTTTTCTTGTGAATATTACTGCAGAAGCATTCCTCTCAATAGCCTTTAGGTAGTTGACTCTATGATTTTCAGTTATTATAACAATCCTGTCATCAAGATCTTGGTCCTTCTCCATAAGGGTAATTTCTCCTGATGCTATACCACTGGGTGAATGGGCAACAGCTAGCAATTTTGTATCATCAGAAGAAAAACTCATAGTTCCCTCTGGGCTTACAATTTCTATTCTTGCTTTCTCAAGCTCCCAACCAAATGTAATGAAGGAGTCCTTAATGACATTAGGATCGAACGTATAGATCTTTGCTTCTATAGAGTGCTCATTGAGATATCTCTTCACGACATCTAGTGCCTTCCTTAGTTCTAAAGAAAGTTGAATCCTATGATGCCTAGTGAAGTCCCTTAATAAATCATGAGCAGTCTCAAGGTACTTGGACTTCTGTACAAGATGCTTAGCAAGGGTGTGCACATTAACAGGTATCATAAACGAACACCTCGAACAACTAAACGTTGAAAAATAGAGTGCTCTTTTACCTAATAATAACTACCAATGGCTAGATATTTACTATTTATTATTTTTACTTAGCCTCTATGTGAAGCTTTTTATAAATAACGGAAAAATTAAGAATTAGGAGGTTAGGTCCTCATGTGCTGATAATGCGGCAATAGCTCCTTCAGCAGTTGCTTTAATAACCTGCATAAGGCCTCCTGTGACATCCCCAGCTGCATATACTCTTGGCACGTTAGTCCTCATGTTTCTATCGACTTTTATGAATCCTTGTTCATCCACATCCACCCCTAGCTCCTTTGCAAGCTTGGAGTTTGGCTCAAGGCCTATAGCTATGAATACTCCCTCCACTCTCAGCTCTTCAGAGCGTCCTGTCTCTACATTTTCAACGATCACTCCCTCCACTTTCTCCTCTCCTAGTATTTTTCTAACAACGTATGGTGTCTTGAATACTATACCTAATTCCCTAGCTCTATCAACTAGTACCTTAAATGCTCTGAAAGATGTCCTTCTGTGTACTAGGATTACATCTACTCCAATACTCTTTAAGTATATGGCATCTGAGAATGCAGTATTTCCTCCTCCAACAACGATAACTCTTTTTCCAATGAAAAAGGATCCATCACACACTGCACAGTATGACACACCTTTACCAATTAGCTCCTTTTCTCCCGGAACGTTTAATCTTTTTCTCTTAGCTCCCGTAGCAAATATTATGGCTTTGGATATAAACGTCCCAGAGGAGGTCTTGATCTGGAACTCGTCCCCAACAGATTGTATTCTAGTTACGTCAGTCATCTCATATATCTCAGCGTACTTAGAAGCGTGATTCCTTATTTTCTTTGCAAGATCTTGGCCACTTATAGACATTTCTCCTGGCCAGTTTTCTATGACATCTATTGTCAGTAGTTGACCACCTGAGAGTCCAGAATCAAGGATTGCTACCTTTAAGCCCGCTCTACCGCCGTAGATACCTGCAGTAAGCCCTGCAGGGCCGGCTCCTATTACTATAAGGTCGTATTTTTTCACGGACTCACTACCCTTCTTTAACACATTAAACGTGAACATTATAATCCCCCATGAACATTTCTTTGGAGATTGCATCTTTAAAGTAATCTTTATGGTAATTTAACTCAAACTTACATAATTCTGTGTAGTCAGTAACTCACACAACTATTAATGTGTTAGAGCTCAAATAAAGTTATGAGCTCATAGGTTAATAGTGAAGTATTATGCTTTAGTGGGGTGAGATTATCTGAGTGCAAGTGAAGTCTCAATAGAGATTATAGATTACGATGAGAAAAATCTAAAGGAGTTAAGGGTAAAGAGCTTAGAAAAGTGTCTTGAGTATAAGAACACTGAAAGCGTGACGTGGATAAACGTAAATAATCTAGACCAGGGCGTTATTAGCAAACTCTTAGAGCTGTTTGAGATACACCAGATAGTTCTTCATGATATATTGGACAAAGAGTACAGATCTAGGATAGTAGATTTTGGAGATTATTTATTTATCTCAACTAGAATGATCATATACAGCCCCCAACAGGGAGATCTAAGATCAGAGCGAGTATGCTTCCTGTTAGGAAAAAACTTTGTAATAACATTTCAGGAGAAGCCAGGAGATGTCTTTGATAGTGTTAGAGAACATATAAAAAACCCAAAAAGCAAGATCAGAAGGTCAGGCGCGGATTATCTAGTATACGCACTGATCGATGCAATAGTAAATAGTTACTTTGAGGCTCTAGAGTACATTGGAGAATATATGGAGGACATTGAGGATAAGCTGATAACGAACCCATCAGTGGATGTTCTTCACTCAATATATCTTTTGAAAAGGGATCTTTTATTCTTAAGAAGAGCCATTTGGCCTATGAGAGACGTTATTGACATGCTCGGGAAGGGAGAGATTCCTCTTATAAAAAGGACTACAGCCATATACTTTAGGGATCTCTACAATCACGTCAGTCAGGCCATAGAAACAATAGAAACTTTTAGAGAGATGCTCTCTAGTTTAATAGATTTGTATCTCTCAAGTGCTAGCTATAGAACAAACGAGATAATGAAAGTTCTTACAGTAATAGCAACGATATTTATTCCAATAACGTTTATAGCAAGTGTTTATGGGATGAACTTCAAGTACATGCCAGAACTATATTGGAAGTGGAGTTATCCAATAGTCCTCTTAGTGATGTTCGCAATATCAGTTGTGATGCTTGTTTACTTTAAGAGAAAGAGATGGCTTTAACTAATAAGTGGTTGTCTATGACAAAAGAGATCTTCATGGTTAGAAAGAATCCAATGGATGTGAAGTACAAGATAGCAGTACTGTTTCCATCTCTTAGAAGAGTATCATATCGTACGCTAGGTTATCAGATAGTTTATAGAATGCTTAACTCTTATAGGGATGTTCTAGCAGAGAGATTTACGTATGATTCAGTATATTCCATAGAGAGCAATACTCCACTTAAGGAGTTCGACCTCGTACTTATATCCTCTAACTTTGAGATGAACTATCCGTATCTAGCTCAGATTATAAGAAGAAGTAGAATAGATCCCAAAAGGACTAAGATACTCGTCGGAGGAATTACAACGTTTAATCCTGGACCACTGCTAGGGATGGGGTTATATGTCACACCATCAGATGCTGAAAGGATAATTCCAATACTATATGAAACCTCATTTGACGTTGATGCTTTAGTGGATGAGGGCTTGGCTATCTCCCCGGATATTATGAATAAGGTAAAAGTTTTAGAGGCTGAAAGCATAGAGCATGATTACTCCAGAGTTCAAGTCTTACCAGCGAGTGGGAAAGTTAAGATACTTCTTGAGCTTACTAGGGGATGCCCATTTAGATGTCGTTTTTGTATGTATGGAAATGTAAGAAGAAAGCTCCTATATAAGAGTATAGATAGCATAATGGAGGACATAAGCTTTTGGAAGAGATATTACCCTACAAGAAATGTTGAGATAATATCGTCAGAGCCCTTTTCAAACCCTCATGTTGATGAAATAGTTGACTGCCTTATGAGAGAAGGGTTCTACTTCTCATTTCCATCAATAAGAGTTGATAGAAATTATGAACATGCCCTTGAAGCCCTTGATTATGTGAAGAATAGAACTGTAACAATAGCCCCAGAGCATTCTGAGCGCATTAGAAGATTATTAGGAAAAACTTTTACAAACGATGAAATAATAGAGTTTGGCAAGCGTCTTAGAAAGTACAAGAACATAAACAAAATAAAGCTATACTTGATGACGGGAATAGTTGGAGAGGATACTAATGATCTTATAGAGATGAAAAACCTCATAGAGGATCTAAAAAGGGTTTCTGGAAAGAACATCATCTACTCTATAAACTTTCTTGTTCCAAAACCGTTCGCAGAAAACTTAAGCGTTGTATCTTATGAAAACATGGAAACACTTCTAGAGATACAAAAGATTATCAAAAGGCTGTTTAACGCAAACGTTGACCCTAAAAAGGCATATGTGCAAGCAATAATGAGTTTAGGAGGCCCTGAAGTGGGCAGAAAGATCTTAGAGGATCCCATAAATGCTCTTAAGTTCTCATATTGGAGAAAATTTATTGAGGAGATGAGTTATGATCCTGTGAAGGAGCCCTGGAACTATAAAAAATTAATAAGATTAAACTAAGTGAGAAATGGAAGCCAACAAAGAGATCATGCTGCGGCCTTAGAGATAGCGACGAAGTAGAGGAGGAACATTACTGCAAGCACGTACATTATTGGATGGATTTCTTTGTACCTCCTAGTTAATAGCTTTATGATGACATATGTAATTATTCCTGCCCCTATACCGTTTGATATATTGTAGGTCATGGGCATCATGACTATCGTGATAAAGGCAGGTATTGCCTCAGCATAGTCCTTGAAGTTTATCCGTGAGAGTGCACTCATCATTAGAAGACCCACTAGAATCAGCGCAGGTGCTGTTGCATAACTGGGTATTGCTTTAACGACAGGCCAGAAGAATACTGTTACTAGGAATAGTCCTGATACCACAAGAGCTGTGAGCCCTGTTCTGCCTCCCTCTTCAACACCTGCTGCAGACTCTATGTATGTTGTTATCGTGGATGTTCCTAATAATGCGCCTTCGACGGTACCTATAGCATCAGACATAAGCATCTTGTCTATGTCTTCTACAGTCCCATCAGGCTTGAGGTATCCTGCAAGCGCTGAGAGCCCGGTTACTGTTCCCATTGTGTCAAAGAAGTCCACCATAAACATTGTAAATATTGCTATTACTGCTGATATGCTGAGTATTTGGCTCCAATCTGCTCTGAACACTGTGTACTCTATGTTCCATTGTGGAAGTGCTACTATAGATTCTGGAGGCTTTTGAAGCCCTGTGGCTATTGAGATTACGAACACAGTTACTATGGCTATTAGGATGGATCCAGGGACCCTAAGAACCAGAAGAATAGCAGCTATAAAGAATCCTAGTATTGCAAGAAACGTTGTGGGTTGTGTTAGGTCTCCTATTGTTACCAATGTGGCAGGACTGTCTACGACTATATGCGCATTTTCAAGTCCTATAAGTGTTAGGAAAAGTCCTATACCTGCTGCTATTGCGTTCTTTAGGGATACTGGAATTGCGTTTACAATGGCAGATCTTGCCTTAGTAATTGTTAGTATGACAAATATAAGGCCCTCAATGAGGACTATACCAAGCGCTGTTTGGAACGGGATCCCATACACGTGTGTGACGACGAACGTGAAGTATGCATTAAGGCCCATTCCAGGGGCAAGTGCAAAGGGCTTGTTCGCATAGATGGCCATTATTGCCGTTGCTATTGCTGCACCTAGAGCTGTTGCTAAAGTTAATGTTGGTATAGCGGCTTCTCCTATTGGCTTTCCATTTATTCCTATAGCATTCGATATTATGCTTGGATTAACTAGTACTATGTACGCCATTGTCAAAAATGTAGTCACTCCGGCGATAGCCTCTTTTCTAAGTGAAGATCCTGCTCTATCGATTCCAAAGTAATTAACAATTTTTTGCTTAAATGACATAGTCATGGGCACCTCTTTTGAGTATATATATGCTAATAGCGTATATTATGAAATGTAGACAAAAATATATTTGGTTTTCCAAGAATAATCATAAAGTGTTGACAAAAAAGTGATTAAATAAGGCATGAGTTTACTCTGTTAGGTGAGATGTTATGGTCAAGTACTCTGACGTCATCATAGTTGAGGAGCTTCTTGAAATGCTTAAGCTTGCAAAGGAGAAGTATACCTATCAGCAGCTTTCAGATATGCTTGGCCTCCCTCCTACGGTTCTTAATAGATATCTTAAGGGCAGAGTGTCTCCTAGAAGAGAAAGATGTTTACAGATCATAGAAAAGCTGAAAAAAGTGGTTGATGTCACTGATATTATTAGAAATAAGCTTAGAATAGATAACTATGGGTTTATGGATATGAGTCAGATACTTTCAGATGTCTACATATTGAGAAACGCGGGTAGAAGATTAATCTCAGAGTTAAAAGTTAATAGCGGAGAAATAGACGTTGTCCTAACGGCAGCTGTTGATGGAATTCCCATAGCAGTGATTATAGCAGAGATGCTTGGTGCAAGATTAGTATATGCAAAGAACAAGAAGGAGGTAGGAGTTCAAAGATTTCACGAGGTCACATATGTTGTTAGCTCTACGGGAATTATAGAGTCCCTTTATGTACCAAAAGATCTCATTAAAAGTGGAGATAAAGTGCTCATAGTAGATGACTTTATTAGAACAGGGGAGACACAGAGGGCATTGTACAGGATGACTGTTGAGCTAAAGGGTGAGCCTGCAGGAATAGGGGCTATTGTAGGCGTTAAAGCTGGCATCACAACGCTTGAAAAGGACCTTAACATTCCTGTAAAGGCTGTGGTCTACGTTTAAGAGCCAGATAGCTTCCTTAAAATCTTATTTTATTTTAACATCTTCTGCTTTTTAGACCTAGGATCTTCAGTTTGATTCTCAGCAAGATGTTCATTGAAAAATCTTTAAATATCTCTATTATCCTACTTTTTCCAGAGGAAAACATTCATCTAGGACTGCAAGAACCTCTCAGTGGATATGGGGGTTTTAGGGATATGTCATCAAATGAACAGTCCACTAGTGCCTTACCTGCGGTTATGATAAGAGGGATTTACGCTACAGCACTTACTAAGATATTTCTTGACAGGGGCATCCCAATTAGTAATCCATCAAGAGTAATTCAAGAGAGATTTGGAGATGTATTCTCAGCAGAACCTCCTAAAGTGGCAATATTCCACAATAAAAATCTTAACAATTTAATAGTGCAAGGAGACAAAAGTTCTATTGAGATAATCATAGATATACTAAAAAGTGAGCTAAAGCTCTCTGCATACATTAAAAAATGGTCTATAAGACCAATATATAAGTGTAGAGTCATAGAAAAGGAAAAAGGCCTCTATAAAGTAGAGATTTCTGGGGACACATATGAGTTACTCTCTAAAAGAGAGTACAATGAGGGAGACTATGTGCTAGGGTCTCCAATAGGATCACTTCAATCTGGAGTTCTCTCAGATGAGGTTGCAATTCACGGTAAGTACGTAACAGTATATCTCAAGGAGGGAGAGGTGAAATTTGCAAGAGCAATAAGGACGCAAAAAGATGACCTAGAAAAGCTCATGTCAATGCTGGATAGAGCCAACCTTGAGATTTTTGTCAAAGAATCTGCAGAGAAAGCGGACATTACAGAAGTGTTAGAGGAAACCCAAAGATGTGTCAATAGAGCTCTTGAAATAATCAAGAAAGCTGAAAAAACTGAGACGGGTCTCGTAGATGAGGGGGAGTATCACTATGAGGTACTTGTATCATTACCGGACATGTTTAGATTAGATAACATTAGAGCAAGTGTTGTTCCAACGATCATGTACCATCATGTCATAAAAAGCATGAGTGACCCTAAGTATTCTTTTATAGTAGATCTCCTAGAAAGAGGAGGCTCTCCGAGGGATGTTGGAAAGTACTTATACAAGGGGATCCTTGAGATGTCCAAGGAGAGAAGTGGAGGTCCTGGAACAATAGTACACAGGAAGCTAAGTGGGGAGGTGTATACTATAAGGGGATTTGTGCGAAAATTCATGAGTGACTTCATAGAGATCGGGAGGTTTATAAAGACGTCTGGAATGTATGATGGACTTAATGTTCCAAGAGAACCAGGAGATTACGTAATAACGAAGATACCATTGAATAAATGGTGGCTCAGGCATGAGTATTATTCCTCAAAGGGGAGCTTGAAGGGCGTGTACTATAATGTGAACACTCCACCAGAAATCCTCTCCAACATTATCAGATACATAGATCTAGAGGTTGACGTTGTTCTTTGGCCAACTGGAGAGTATAAGATTATAGAGATGGAGGAGTTAGAGAACGCTTATGAAATGGGAGTAATTGGTGATGATATTATTACTGAGGCTAAGAATGCTATTAAAGAAATAGAAGATGACATAGTATCCTTTTTAAAGGAGCTGGATGAAAGATTTAGTACTGAGCTTATGAAAAAAAAGAGTCAAGAGGAAAAGGTCAGTGAACAGAGAGATTGACGCCCTGTATAAGTACTGATGGAGTATATGTAGGCACAGATACTTCCCACCACTTTACTTGCTTCACATCATTTCCTAGTGCCACTATACGATAGAACATAAGAGGCAGATTATCTGATATCCTAAGATTCCTTACGATGCCCTTTATTTCACCATTCTTTACATAAAAGGCATTATCTCTTGGAACTGTTGAGAAGTCTCCTGTGAAGTAATTCTGGAACCTTGTGTACCAGGTGTTTGTTATGATAATGCCCTCCTTGAGGTCACTCTCCAGTGAATCAATGCTCTCTGATCCTTCCTGAATCTCCAGTGTAAAGGCCCTTGGGAAGATTATACCTGCATTTCCTGTATTTTCAAGATTAAAGTACCTTGAAAGCCAGTAGTTCAGCAAATATGTTTTTAGTACACCCTTTTCTATGAGGGCCTTTCGCCTTGTTGGCGACCCCTCGTCATCTGCTACTACAAACCCTACACTGTCCTCTCTTAGAGGGTTATCAATCAATGTGAAGTTCTCTGATGCTATGTTTTCACCTATTCTTCCAGCGTATGGGGATATTTTCATGTATACATACAATCCAGACAAGAGCATTGAAAGATACTCTATTAAATTTGCTATGGCCATTGGATAAAAGAGGACGTCATACTTACCTGGATTTATTTTAATCTTCTGTGTGCATCTGGTTGCGATTTCGCTAGCCTCCCTACCTGCAGACTCAGGGTCTACGTGCTTCCAATCTACTCCGACGGAAATACCATGTCCTGAAATCTCTGGTTCATGAAAAGCTCTTACTGAGACTTCTATGGAACTTCTTCCGGGGGAACATATTATTTCAACACCGTTTGATGTAAAAATACCTCTTTCCATGTACGTCACATAGACAACACCAGCAACGTTCTTAGCTCCACAGGATAAAGCACTGTTTATAGCGGCGTTAGAGGCATCTACTATTTTCTCCTCATCTAGAACGCTTTCAGAGATAGGCTTATACTTGGAGTATGTGTTACCACCAGGATAAAGTCCCTCAAAGTCCTTTCTCTCCTCAGATAACTTTGCTGCAGCTATTGCTTCATTTACACTCCTAAGGAAGTCTTCCTGACGCATAGACTCTATTGTGGAAAACCCTATTTTCTTATTTATTGCAACAAATATATCTGCAGCGTAGTACTCCCAGTAACTGGAAACATCAATCTTGTTCCTGGAGAATCTAACTTGAAGTCTTTTGATCTTATGTACTACTGCCGCAACATCAGTTGCACCAAGATTCTTGGCCTCTTTTACAATAATATTTCCAATGTCTTGAAGAGAGACCTCAGACAAGGCTATCACCTGCTAACTATAACGCCTCTTATTCTAGCAGGGGCCCCACCCATCCATACGGGTATTGGTTGCCCTGGATCACCCTTTCCACATGTAGCAGCAAAGAACTCTAATTCTTTTCCAACGGCATCTATTGAAGACCAAAGCTCTGGAGTAGTTATCTCAAGTACTGGCCTTTTTACGGGATCTAAGATCTCCCCATTCTTTATTAGATAAGATTCTCTTCCGACATACTTCTGATGATATCTTCTGTCATCAATGTTCCACTCAGTGTAGTACTTAATGTAAACCCCAAGTTTGACATCTTCAATGAGCTCCTCAAAAGAGTAATCTCCTGGCTCTAAGTATGTCGTTGACATTCTAACAATGGGCTCTCTATCATATCTGCTTGCCCTTGCAGCAGCATTGCTGTTTAAGCCAATTTCTCCTGCATATTGTCTATTCATAAGAAACTCATTTATTATGCCGTTTTTGATGAGATATCTCTTTTTAGCTTTAACCCCCTCATCGTCATAAAGATAAAATCCATAGCTTCCATCGACTGTGGGATCATCAACAACATTAACCACGTCACTTCCAATTCTCTTTCCAAGCATTTCAATGGAGATAAAAGACTCTCCAGCTTGTGCGGCTTCTCTTCCTAGGATTCTGTCAAGTTCATAGGGGTGGCCGCAGCTCTCATGTACAAATATTCCTACTAGATGTGGGCCTGCTATCACATCAATAGGCTCCTTTGGAGGAGATACACCCTTATCACAAACCTTCTTTGCACCCTCCACCTCAGTAACGACCTCTTCGATAATGTTGCTCTCTTTAAGGTATTCCCACCCTCTAGAGGCTCCACGTTGGTTTGTAACCATTTCAGACCAGTTGCTGGACATTATGAGGATATTGTAGGAGAGTACAGTAAGAGGCTTTCTAAAGTATATAGCTGCTCCGTCGGTATTCGCATACCACTTTTTGCCCTCTGATAAGTTAAGGACAAACATTGCATTCATAGGTTTATATTCCATGACTCTAGAGGAGAGATCCCTCAGGAACTCCTGTTTTTCTTCTATGGGAACATCTCTGAAATCTAGTTTTGGCTTTATTTCAACATGATCCTCAACGAATTTTTCCTCTGAAAGTGTTATCTTCGATTTTGAGGCCGATGCTGTTGCTTTTGCAAGTTTTATTGCCTGTTCCATGAGGCCCACTACAGAGTCTGATGTAATCCTCGGAAGGCTAGCAAAACCCCAGCACCCTTTATATAAAACTCTAACAGACATTCCAGCAGTCTTTGTACGTCCTACAGCCTCTATTTTATTGTTTCTCATAACTATGGACTCTGTCTCAGTAGACTCAACCCTTACTTCTGCATAACTAGCACCAAGCTCCTGCGCCTTTTCAAGACCCTTAAGTAGTATATCTTCCATAGCGACCTCCCTTCCGTTGTTCGATATAGAACTACAAAGAGCCTTGATAATAATTTTGTATTGTTACCTGTTAAAAATTCTTCGTATTTTGTTTCAACTTTGTGTGTATTATCCAAAGTCCATCGACGCATAAAAGCTTCTTTAGAACACGCCCAAGCATGAAACTAGCATTTTCTCGCCTTATGAAACTGTTCTTGTCCTTGTGAGCGCTTGCATGTCATCGGGGTTCAAAATGTTTAAAAATGGAGTGTGGGCTCAGGGATTTTAGTGATCCTTCCTATACTTCCCCCACCTGCCGAGATGTGGGAGCAGGCTAGAGTCCCAAAACGGTGGAGTATCGGCCGTATAACATCTGGATGCGGGGATCCGGGGTCACCCTAAGCGGGGAGAAGACCAATGACATGCTCCCCGATGAACCCGGAGGGGGGCTGAGGCTGATGCGTCCCAAGTCCCTCGTGAGCGTGAATCTTAATGGAAGGTTCTTTGTTCACAAGTGCTCATGAGCGCTCACGACGGACAAACCCCAATCGAAAAGTGTTATAGGTAAGTTTATATTCTAGAAATCTTTAAATTATCATTAATTCACAATTTAAACCATTATAATGCTTAGTGTTAAAATGTGCTAATACATAATTTCATAATACTGGACGAGACTTTCAATACTCTTTAAGGGTTTGGTGATAAGGATGGTGGAATCCAGGGTTGTGAAAGTTATTAAAAATGCCATGGATAAGGAATCCACGGACGCGTACCTTATTCTAAATCCATATAACATAAAGTATGTCGCTGGTATACCTCTTCATGGCACTCCTCCAATAGCTGGATTAATATATACTAAGGATGAAGAGCTTATAGGAATAACATCCCCACTAGAGGAAAATAGAGCCAAAGATCTTTTTGACGGTGATCTCTATGTTTTCACGAGATCCAAGGATATGCCATGGGAATACGCAGAATCACGAGAAGCATTTATAAAAAAGATATTAGAAAAGATTAGGGCTAAGAAGGTAATCTCTGACTCAAAGATAAGGCTTGAGGGCTTTGATATTAAAAAGGATGACTCATTATATAACTCTAGAATGATTAAAACAAGAAAAGAGTTGAAGCTTATACAAAAAGCTGTTTGGATCGCTGAAAGGGCTTTGTATGATGTAAGAGATCTCATAATTGAAGGAATTAGTGAGATTGAGATTGCTAGAGAAATAGTATCATCGATACTATCAAATGGCGGACAATGGGTTTCGTTTAATGTAATTGTAGCTTCAGGATCAAACGCAGCGTATCCTCACCATGAGCCAACGAACAGAGTTCTTAGAAAGGGAGAGCCAGTAATAATAGATTTAGGAGCTTACTACTCTGGCTATGCCTCTGATATTACAAGAACGTTCTTTGTAGAGGACTATGTGCCTCCTGAATGGGAAAAGTACTATAATTGTGTTGTTGAAATGCAGGAGAAAGCAATTGAAGCCATAAAGCCTGATGTCAAAACAGTGTATGTTGATAGGATTGCTAGAGAAACCTTAAGGGAATACTTTGGAGAGTCATATGCATATTTGTACAATCATTCCACAGGACACGGTGTAGGGTTAGAGGTTCATGAGAAACCGTATATAGGGCCCTTGACTAAGGATGGGGAAGATATAAAACTTAAAGAAGGTATGGTCTTTACAGTAGAGCCTGGCCTATACATACATGGTAAAGGCGGTATTAGGATAGAAGACATGGTTGTAGTCACACAAAACGGTGTTAGAGTCCTGTCAGGCTTTCCAAAGTGAAAAACCTTTAACAGTTGACTAAATGGTTTTATTTCGTTCGGGTGATTCATGTGCTGGAAGATCGTATTCAAAGAATCAAGAATTTGCTGAAAGATCTTCAGGACATTAATGACGTTTTAGGATATATCATTTTGTCATCAGATGGGCTTCCAATAGTAGCAGCTCTTGAGGGGGATGAGGAAACGATAAAGTCAATCTCTGCAATGATATCTACCATGTACGGGGCAGCTTATACAATTTACAATAAGTTCCTTGAGACAGAGCTCGGCAGGGTGCTAATAGAAGGTCCTATAAGTGGCAGTAATGGAACCAAAATCCTAGTAACTGGTGTAGGAAGCGACCACATACTTACGATATTTATGAGAGCTGCAGCTAATATAGGGCTTATAATACTCATGGTAGATCAAGTAAAGGATGAGCTCTCAAGGCTTCTGGAGAGTACTTAAGACTAACTTTGAGCCTCGGTAAGAGCACCTACAATTTATTTCCTGCTTTTTATAGAAATGTTATTAGAAGGCCAGTTACCCTTAATAGTGAGAATTGAGAGCACTTATAAGAGCATGCTTATAGAGTTAGTTCTTTAAAGTTACAAAACGTCGCTAAGAAAGCCTCGCTCTTTAGAGCGGGGAGGATGTCAAATGAGCAGAGTGTACAGAAAAGCTCGGATAGGGATTGATGTTGAAAGGAATTTTGTAAGAAAGCTCTGGGAAAGGGGGATTCCCTGCATTAGAATACCTGCATCTGGTGCAGCAACAGGAACTCCTAGGCCTGACGTGATAGCGTTCTCGAGCTCTTATGTGCTTTGCATTGAACTTAAGACGTCATCTAAAGATCAAGTGATATATAAAAAGGAGGAATGGAAGGACACATTTGAGTTCTCTAATATGTTAAAGAAACAGGGATTTAATTCAATGCCATATTTAGTTTTTCATCCAAAAGGCACAAGAAAATATGTATGGATTGAAATACCAAAAGAAGCATATGAAAACAATAAAAAACTTATTATAGAGAAAGATGGTGATGAATGGCGCTACTATTGGGTGGATGACTGAGGTTTACTTTCAGATCTTGCTTGTTTTGGTTCTATGATAAGTCTTTTATTGTACTTATTACTCGTCGCTAAAAGAAAGTCCTTGGACATCGTTATTGCTTTCGTTGGGCACACGTCTGCACAAAGACCACATACTAAGCATCTCCCGACCCACATTTTCACTTTTTTCTTTTCTGGTATGTATATGATTGTCCTCGTTGGGCATACTATAACGCACATCCTACACCCTATACATTTGTTCTCGTCGTATACTGGAAGTCCCCTAAACCTGTCGCCTATTGGGATAGGAGGTGTCTTAGGAAAGAGATTCGTATAGGGTTTCTTCACGAGGTTTGTGAATATTATCTTTAGGATTGGTGTTGGCATTTTCATCACCAGATAATAGCAATAGTTACGTGTAATAATATGACAAAAGCTATTGTGAGTGGTAACACACGTCTCCAGTAGAACATTGCGAATTGATCTATCTTGAAACGTCCTGATGCAGCCCTTATTATTGTATAAGCGAACAATAATAAAACAAACACTATTAACATGTGCCAGAGGACATCAAGGACACTGGCTATGATACCCTCCGTGCTCATGGCCAGTGAAGGTCTCCATGGGATAAATATCGCCGTTATTATTGATGCCCCCAGGATAGTTATTACAACGTGTGCAAACTTATAGAAAGCCAAACTCACTCCTGAGTATTCTACTTCAACACCTCCACCGAGCTCTGTTTCTGCTTCTGCAACATCGAAGAACCCTTTTCCAGCCTCGCCAGCAAGCCATATCGTCGCAATTAGGAACGCGATAAACCAGAGAGGTATGAGGTAATAATACTGAGTCCAGATAAGCGTCGATAGCGTTGAAAGAGCTTCTAGGGAGAAGGGTTTTCCAATGTTTAGTCTATATGCAAGCCAGGAAAGAGCACCAATTGTCATAAGGAACGGTACTTCTATACTTGTGACTGCTATAAGCTTTCTCTGAGCTCCTACTAAGGCAAAAGGAGACCCTGAAGCCATCGGACCGAGGACATAGAATGCTGAAAACATGAGTATTAAATACATAATGAATATTATGTCCCCTCTAGTGGACAAAGGAGCCCTCGTACCAAATGGTACATACATGAACCCTAATAGTGCCACTGAAACACATAGCATTGGAGCCCAAAGGAATACTCTCCTCGCTGTGGTTGGAATTATTTGTTCCTTGCCTATGAGCTTCAGGAAGTCATAAAAAGGCTGAATTATCGGTGGGCCAACTCTGTTTTGCATTCTTGCAACGATTTTTCTATCAATTCCTTGAATTAATAGTGAATAGAGTGGTACCACAATTAGTATGACAAGGATCGTATATGCAATTGTATACACTATATCCATAGGAGATATCACCTCTCAGATTTAAGCCTTAGCAGTTCGTCAAAGGTTTTCTCATATTTTTCTCCAGTGTTAGTATCTATGATGGTAATTCTATCACAACAGCTTATACAAGGATCAATGCTTGCTATGGTAACAGGTGCGTCTGCTATCTGGTCCCCTTTTAGCATGACTTTAAGTGCGTAGGCATTTGCCTCTGTTGGGGTCCTTACCTTCCATCTTATGGGTCCTTCTGAGTTTCCTGCAAGTATGTAGTGCAATAACTCTCCTCTAGGAGCTTCAACTCTTCCTATGCTTCTCCCTGAGAGTCTCTTTAATGTTATTGGGAGAGGTATCATTTGCTTACCATGGATAGGACCTGAAGGAAGCCTTTCTAGTGATTCCTCGATGATTTTCAGTGACTCCACTATCTCAAATATCCTAACTAAGGTCCTGTCGTAAGAGTCTCCCCTAACATTTCCCAAAATTTTCTTAGGCGTAATCACTTCGAAGTCAAGGTTCCCATACGCGTCATATGGAAAGTCCCTTCTTATGTCATGATCTATGCCAGACCCTCTGAGGACAGGTCCAACGACACTGTATGCTCTAGCGTCTTCTTTTGAGAGAATTCCAGATCCTATGAACCTGTTTTCTATTGTCTTGTTATACATAAAGAGGTCTATAATTTCGGGAAGTACTTTCCTTTGCATGTAATCAATGTATTCTGTAAGCATTCTCTTCTCTTTGTCACCTATGTCTCTCCTTACGCCTCCTATCGTCATTATCCCATAATTTACTCTATTTCCCGTAATTAGTTCAAGCATGTCCATGGTCTTCTCTCTTAACTGCATGAGTCTCATGAACCATGTGTCAAAACCAGCATTATGGGCCATGACAGCTGTTATTAAAAGGTGACTGTGAATTCTTTCAAGCTCCGCAACTATTGCTCTTATGTATTTTGCTCTTTCCGGGATTTCCTGTCCTATGAAATTTTCAACAGTTATAGCATATGCATAAGTATGTGCAAATGAGCATATACCACATACTCTTTCTGCCATGTACATTACGTTGATGAAGTTCCTTCTTTGAGCTATCCATTCCAGTCCTCTGTAGTTATATCCGAACCTCACATCGACGTCCACGATCTCTTCTCCATCAGTTACTATAGTGACCTTAAAGGGCTCCTCTAGTGCAGGATGAATAGGGCCTATGGGTATCCTTATAAACTCTTTATCCTCAGTCATTTCCGCCACCCTCCAGCGGGTGTGGTGCTCTGTTCAGGTATTTTTCAACAATATCTTGCTTGTCTTTTCTCATGATTATACCCTCTGGGATGGTATCTGGAATGTAATATCTTCCCTCCTTCTTTAGACCCTCGAATTGTACTCCCAGGATCTCTGAGACCTCAACCTCGTAGATCCATGCTACTCTAAGTATATCGCTTATGCTTTTGAGCTTAGGTTCTTCCTTAGGAATCTCAACTGAAAGTATAAAATACAGGCATTTATCTCCTTGCGATTCATCATAAAAGTCAAGAGGATACATTATGTGAATTCTATCTCCGAGATCTTCCCCTATTATCGTTGTCAGATGAGGGGTTCCAATACGTTCACACACTAGTAAGAAGAAATCTCTTAATCTTGAGGCATCTATTTTTCCCCATATTTCAGGTCTCATACTGACTGTTCTTTCTTCTGTAATAGATCCTCCAAGCATCTCTAAGATATTTTTAATTTCTGCAATTATGTTTTCGATTTGCATGCCAAATCACTCCTGCTTTGCCAACTTCCTTTCATATATTTGTAAGGCTTTTATGATGCCATCAAGAATGGCTTCGGGTCTTGGAGGGCATCCTGGAACGAATACATCCACTGGAATGTGCTTGTCCAAAGGGGCTCTTGTTACAGGAGATTCAAAGAACACCGAACCAGCCATCGTACACGTTCCTATAGCAATTACAACTTTAGGATCTGGTGTTTGCTGATAGATTCTCATAAGACGCTCGCGTTGTTGTTCTGTCACAGGACCTGTTATAGCAATGATGTCTGCATGTCTCGGGCTTCCTACCAATATAGCTCCAAATCTTTCGGCGTCATACCTTGGTGTCAACGCTGCTACGAGCTCAATGTCACATCCGTTACATGATCCAGTGTTTATGTGAAAGATCCAAGGGGATCTCTTGATGAATTTCCTACAGATCTTACAGATGGTGTTCAACGATATCACCTCATGAAGGTAGTGAGCATTATAACAAATGCAATTCCAGTAGCTATGATATACCAGATTACGTAATCTGTAAGGATTCCACTATGCATATCTTTAATTGTCGTGAAAAACTTACCTAAGCCTTCTCTTAATCCCCAAAGTGCATGCTCACCTTCTACCCTTGCATATCTTACATATAACAGTACATCTTCTCCACTGAGGAATGGCTTACCGCCTTCGCCTCCAGTCTTTGCATGGAATCCGCCAAGACTCCAATATGTAATGCCTACTAAGAGGAGTAATGTGATAAAGTAGATGATGTATAGGGGATCCCACATTCCTAGTGGGCTCTCAAGGGTGTTTATCATAGTAACTTCACCCCCGACCAGTTAAGTGCTGCCTCCTTGTAGTTAAAGACGGCATTTATGTACTCACTACGTGATATTAGGCTTTCTATGGATGGTGCTATGACTTTGTTCAATATCTGCGCTGCTAAGAGACCGATTACTATGCATATGATGGCCATCATGATCACTGGAACGACCATTGAAGCACCTACTTCACCACTGGGCTCTTTACCTCCTGGAGCATATAGCGATAGCACGACCTTCATCATATATGCAAAGGTTAGTGCTGATCCAAGTATAACGAAGAGCCCTGTCACAGGGCTGTATGCAAAGGAGGACTCTATAATAAGCCACTTGGATGCAAAGCCGTTAAGTGGTGGAAGACCAATTATTGAGAACAGCCCTATTATCAGCGCTATTGTTGTGTATGGCATCTTCTTAGCTATGTTACTCATTTTAGTTAAGTTCCTAGTGCCTACTGCTACTATAAGTGACCCAGATACAAGAAATAGAAGTCCCTTATATATAGCATGGTTTATTACGTGAAACACTGAACCCTCTATAGCTAAGATTCCATGAACGCTCAGAGGAGCCAAGAAGAACACTCCAATACCCATTATTATGTATCCAAGCTCTGTCACGGTAGAGTAAGCAAATAATCTCTTTACATCTTTCTGAGCTGTAGCCATAATAGGAGCTATTGTAAGCGATATCGCTGCAAGTCCCACAATTATTATTCCTACACTTGTCGTATCAATGTTTGTAAGTCCAAATACGCTGAACGTAATCCTGAGGAATATATATATTGCTACCTTAACGATAACTCCAGATAATACTGCTGAGAAAGGACTAGGTGCTGAGGGGTGGGCATCTATGAGCCACATGTGCATTGGAGCAACTCCTGCTTTCAGAAGAGCTCCCATGGTGAAGAGTGCATAAGCTATTACAAGAGAAGCTGTCATACCGTATTCATCTATAAGCTTTGCGACCATTGCCATCGTAAGCGAGTCAAACTCACCGTAAATTATTGCTATACCTACTAAGATAAACGTAGATGATATTGACCCCAATACGAGATATTTCATAGCTGCTTCGAGGGCTTCTGGATGTTCGTACTCAAATGCCACGAGAGCATAGGACGATATCGCTAAGATCTCAAGGAACACATAAAGGTTAAAGAGGTCGCCAGTATAAAGGATCCCAAGCATACCTACAAGGCTCAGTAGCATCAAAGTATAGTACTTGTCCTTCCTTTTGTGATCCCTTATGTATCCCCATGAGAATATTGTGGCAATAAATACCTCAAATGCCACTAGGATGCCAAGAAGTGCTGATAGCCTATCTATTTCTAACAGTATTCTTACGGGGAACTCTTGGTTTCTGTAAACAATGGTTGGTACGTCAGCGCCTAAAGTATATACTATAGGTTTGCCTACACTCCATATCGCGTAGGCAACGATAACACTGAAGACAAGTGAACAGAGGGATCCTACGAGTGCCAATACTTCAGGAATTTTGGACTCCTTTTTTACTGCAGTTAAGATTGGTATAAGGAAGGCAAACGTCAACGGCATGACTATTGTGAGTATAGGCGTATGCTCTATCACACTCACCCTCTCAACCTCCTGATCTCTTCAACATTTAGCGTTCCATAGTGTCGATATATCTGGAGAGTTATCGCCAACGCAAGTGCAAGCACACTAACTCCTATGACTATTGCAGTGAGAACCAACGCTTGAGGCAGCGGGGATACCATTATCATGCCCTTTTCGTATCCTGTGTATATTGGTGCTGTGGGGATTGCACCACCAATGGCATTACGATATGCAAGCGTTATCAGAAGAAGGTTCACTCCTGTGTCTGCAACACTAAGGCCTATAAGGATCTTTATAAGGTTTTTCTTGAGCATTATCGCCCATATTCCTGCCACTATAAGGAACAATGCTATAAAATATTGCAAGGGCGGTATCATGGCTTTTCCCCCTCGCTCTTGCGGTATGTGTATATGAAGAAGAGAGCTAAAACTCCCGCAAAGCCAGTGGCTACCTTAAGACCTACAGCGATGTTCATTATTGGAAGCATACCTCCTGACCAGAGAGTTCCTGGAGTTCCCCCAAATAGTGTCCTAGAAGTCCAAAGGTAATTATAGAAGAATGCCACTGAAAATCCTATGGCTGCTGCTATTATGAAAAGGATACCTCCAAGGGCCTCTAGCGGAGAATACAAAGTCTTGTACTTCTTGTACATATTCTCAGCGAGGCGATATCCAAAGGATACAAGCACTACTAGAGCAGCAGATGCTAACACAACGCCTCCCTGAAATCCTCCCCCAGGTGTTAGATGTCCATGTATGACCACGTAAATTCCAAATGTGAGGATGAATGGGAGCAATATTGATGCTATAGTCCTTACTATGAGAGACATTCCCCCTTTTTCTATGTCATTCCTCCCCATGGCGCCTACCTCCCAATAACAAAGCAGCGGCTCCTGTTAAGGCTGTGAACAACACAGTAGCTTCTCCAAGGGTGTCATATCCTCTGTAATCGAAGACTACCGTTGTGACAATATTATATGCCCCTACGTCTTCAATACCATGCTCTATGTAATAATCATCTGTTGGAACAGACCTGTAACTTATCTCACCAAATGGTCTAACGCCTATCCCTGGCATAAAAGCAAGGAACATTATTAGCGTAAGTATTGTCATAAAAACTATTCCAAAAATTTTTAGGCTTCTTCTATCTTCTTTCATATGCTTCCACCTCGTCCTCAAAACGTTTCGTCCTAGCTATCACTAGAACGAAAAGTGCTGTTGTTAGTCCTCCTCCAACAGCAGCCTCAGCTATGGCAACATCTGGTGCATGAAGTAGATAGAACTCAAGAGATACTAGTAAGCTCATAGCGGCAAGTGCAAGTACTCCCATGAGTAGATCCTTTGACATTAACGCAGCTATTGCGCTAATTGCTATGAGGATTAAAATGACAAGGTGTAAAAGCGCATTTAAGACGATGAAATTCATTCATCAGCACCTCCTGAGTCCTCTTCTTTGTTATTTAATGATTTGCCGTAGTAATCTACAACAATGTAATCTGGCTTGTAGCCTCCCCTATAAAGCCCTCGCGCTATAGCATGGGCTCCTGTTGGGTTAGTGATGATAAGAGCTATTAAAGTGATCACAGCATGAAGTGCCATTGAAATGTATTTACCCTTTAGGTCTGGATGAGCATGGGCCATATAAGCGGCATATGCGATCACGCTTATCACAGCGAAAATAGTACCAAAGGTCGTAGTCTTCGTTGCACCATGAAGTCTTGTGTATACATCAGGAAACCTATGAAGAGCTATTGCTCCTAGACCATTAAATATGAGACTTATTGAGAGGAAGATGTATATTAGGATCTCAGGGAATCCTAGCGTCATCTCTTAAATCCCCCCTCTAAATATCTTGCGATGTATAGTGTGCCTATGTACGAGAGGAGCGCATAGACTGTTGCTATGTCTAGATATATTGTTCTCTTAAATGCTGCTCCTAAGAGGAGCATTACTGCTACTACGAATGTGTTAAGTGTATCTACGGCAACTACACGATCACCTGGGGTGGGCCCTAGAAATAACCTCAAGAGGACAACTAGACCATAGATACTGACAATGATTGCTGCCAAGAGAAATGCATCTTCCATCAATCCGCAACCCTCCTTGCCCAATCCTCAAAGACTCCATAAACGTCTTTTGGTTTAGGTCTTTCCTTGCCCTCTGGAACATAAAGCCAGTGTATGTAAAAGTTCCCTTCATCATCGATGTCTATCGTGAATGTTCCTGGAGTAAGTGTTATGCTATTTGCCAATAAGGTCTTTGCAAAGTTATGCTTAAGGTTAGGCTTCACTTTGACTATTCCAGGTCTTATTTTTCCCGTGATTACTCTATATGCCACATCTATGTTTGCTTTTGCCATTGCTAAGAAGAAAGGTCCAAATGCATATGCTAAGAAAAGAACCCACCTTTTTGGATTAAGCATTCTGAGATCTCCACGTATAAATATTGGAGTAGCGATCAATGATACAAGCAATGCTACGATTGCTCCGGCAATGAGTTCTTGAGTACTCCAAGTCACTATACCTCCAGATCCTCCTGTGAGCACTAAGTATAATGCATATGAAGCAAGCCATGTGGCAGCGTACTTCGCAAGCTTGCTCATCACACTACCTCCTGACACTTGCTAACAAAAGTTCTAATGACAATAGCGTGAGACTAAAGCAGATGTTGGAAGTTCTTACTATAATTAATCATAGGGATCTAAAGCTAAATTAGTTATTGTTTATAGTGAACACTCTTTAGGTCACCCTTCTTGTGGGTGGAGGCCTCGCTTTTTAGGGCGGGAAGGAAAGCTCGCATAAAGTTTTTTAAACACTTTCTGCCATATCATGCCGAGAGGGCGCCTCTTAC
>Ga0190363_1000437_pt1 | contig 24330 bp, 21 predicted proteins | sample 48721867_MG_FD_161272 | JGI IMG/M metagenome (GOLD analysis project Ga0190363, IMG submission 161272) | Hydrothermal vent microbial mat bacterial communities from Southern Trench, Guaymas Basin, Mexico - 4872-18-6-7_MG | ecosystem: Environmental > Aquatic > Marine > Hydrothermal vents >... | reverse complement strand
ACGGAACTACAGTATACTATAACGAAAATATGACGGTGTACATACATAGAGTTGAAGTTGGCGGAGACTTCGAGCTAGAATTAAGGAATGCGTCACTATACTTCTATGTAAATGCATCACTACCAGCTACAGCATACAAGCTATACGGTGATGTACACCTAGTCAAGAACTACACGGTATATCGCTACGGTGAATACCTGGTATATAAGGTACTAACAGATGTGGTGCCAGGCAGTGACTTTAGGATAATTCTCGCCTCATTCAACGATACCGCACCACCTGAGGTGAGTATAGGGCTAATCTCACCATCTAAACCAATAGCTGGCAGACATCAAGTATTAGTAACAATAAAAGCTAGTGATCAAGGCTGGGGTCTAAGCTGCGTTAAGTTGCTGTATAGGGCGGAAGGCGAAAGTACGTGGCATGAGATTAATGCACTACGAACAGGACCTAATCGCTATCAAGCAATAATACCAGCACTAAACACTTCATCAATTACCATTAAAGCTATAGCAGAGGACTGGGCTGGATATAAAGCAGAAAGTGCAGAACGAAAGATAAATTACGTATATGTAACAACAACTACTACACCCACCACAACCGTAACTACCGCAACTACTACGGCTTCACCCACAACCACGTCCCCGTCACTAACAACCACAACTACTACAACTACAACCACTGCTACTCCGACAACTACGACAAGTCCAACCACAACAGCTACATCACCTACTACACCCACACCAACTACCACGACCTCAACAACCACTGCTACAACAACCCCGACTACCACTTCACCAACTACTAGCTACACGACTCAAACAACGCCTGCTGCGCCAGGAGTACCATCACTAGGAATCATAGCAGGCATAGCAATTGCAGTCTTAATTGTGGTCGTGACTGTAACCTACGTTGTAAAGAGGAAGTGAGTGCTTAACTTGCAAACACTTTAAGAAAAGCACTATTTTTAATCTCTATACCAGTAATGTTATAGATGATGATTCCGCTGTAGATGAGTTTGATGATTGAGGACTCGAGCTCTGAATATGGATTAGCATTGAAGACTTTCTTTAACTGTTAAAGCGTAACCAGAGGCTGTACGCTAATATATAAATATGTTAGTTATGTCTAGTTTATGGTAGGGGTGCGGTGGGTAAGATCAGAGATGTTGCTGTATGTGAATTTATAGACATAGTGCTTCAGTCAATAGACTCACAGGTAAGGAACTGCCTTAAATACGGACTTGCGTGTAGGGATCCCCCAGCTACTAACTCTATTTTCTTGAGAGATACCTTAGGGCTTACGGAATTTAGAGTGAAGAGATTCTGGAAGGTCGCTAATGCATTGAGTAAGACGAGGCTAGTCATATATAAAGTTAGAAACATAGAGTTCGACCTGCTCTTAATCAGGAAAAAGAACTCTGTCTATGTTGTTGATGGAGTGCTATTTGTTGACACATTTGACTGCGAAGCATGCAAAGGTATGTGTCGTGAAGTAGCAAATACGAACTTACTATACCTCTACATAAGCGGGTCGGTTGGTGGCAGCAGCATTAAAGTTAATGCTGTCTATGTTCTTAAGAAGATAGCTGAAGTGTACCCTACATGCTATACGGCACTAATAGAGCTAACCCGAGCTCTAGCACTAAGTGGCGACATAAAGAAAGTTGTAAAGGGAATTACATGCTTATTTAAGATATTGAAGGAAAGCAAGAAATTCCTCAGTGAGATACTTCCTGTAATTCCTCGCAACATTAATGAATTGCTCATAACGTCACCGATACTTGGTAAGCTAACTAAATCTGTTCTAACTCATGGGCTCGAGATCTTTCGATCACTTAAGATATAACCGATAAATTTGTTTCTAAGGGTAGACTTGAGGCAAGCGAATTAATAAACTACCCCAATGGTATTCAGCAATCACTCATTGAACCACCCTACTTAATTTCCAGTTTATAAAACTAAGTCCGGGTAAAAACAGTATGAAGGTATTGCTAGCACTGCCGCCTGATATTCATCACTTAGAAATCTACAGAATCACAGGAATGAATGCACCTCCTCTAGGTCTTGCATGGATAGCTGCTGTGCTAGAGCAGAACGGGCATAAAGTAAGGATAATTGATACTCCAACACTTAAGATAACGATGAAGGACTTTATTGCTGAGGTTAAGTCGTGGAGTCCTGACCTAATAGGTATTTCATTACAGACTCCGACAGCACCTAAGGGTTATAGAGCTATACTTAAATTAAAGGAGGAATTACCTGACGTCCCAATAGTAGTTGGTGGGACTCACCCTACGTACATGTATGAGGAAGCACTAAATAATGGAGCTGACATTGTCGTTCGGGGCGAAGGCGAGTACACTACACTAGAGTTAGTGAATACAATTGAATCAAAAGGTATGGACTTTAATGAGCTAAAGAAGGTCGATGGCATAGCCTTTAGAGATAGAGATGGGAAGGTGGTAGTTACTAAGTCAAGGCCGTTTATTCAGGACCTCGACGAGCTTCCATGGCCTGCGCGGCACCTCTTACCTATGGACAAGTATACATTATTTAATAAGCCAATCAGAATAGCCCACATAATGGCTAGTAGAGGGTGTCCTTACGGCTGCATATACTGTATAACGTCCTATTATTGGGGCAGGAAAATAAGATTCAGGTCAGCTGAGAGTGTAGTTAGAGAGATAGAGTACCTAGTTGAGAAGTACAATGCAAAGCAGGTGGTATTTTCTGATGATGAGCTTGTAGTTAATAGGAAGTTCATGTACGACATGGTGAAAGGCCTTAAAGAGAGAGGTTTAGACGTTACATTTGCTTGCGGTGCTAGAGTAGATCACGTTGATAGGGAGTACCTGAAGTTCCTCTACAATTCCGGCTGTATTGCATTGTACTTCGGTGTTGAGTCAGCTTCGCAAGCAACTATAAATAAGATAGGTAAGAAGATAACTCTAGATCAAGCATTAAAGGTATTTCAATGGATTAAGGAACTAAAGGGCTTCGCTACAGGGAGCTTTATTCTCGGCTTTCCATGGGAGACTATCGATGACATGAGAAAGACCATCGACTTCGCAATAAAGCTTGATCCTGCGTACGCGCAATTCACAGTCCTAACGCCATATCCAGGTACGCCGCTATTTGAGCTAGCGGTTAAGAACAACTTAATAGTTGACTGGAACTGGGAGCACTACACAACCATAAAGCCAGTTATGAGGGGCTTCCACTTTACTGCTGAGCAGCTAGGGAAAATGATAATGTATGCGTACAGGAAGTTCTACATAAGGTTCTCATTTCTGTGGAGAGAACTCAGGGCAGGAAGGCTTAAGGATCTTTTCTCGATAATAACGCGTGAGATAGGCCGTATGCTTAGCGAGATTTTTACTAGGTGAGGCACCTAAGCTAATACAAGTACAGATGAACCTACACCAACTATGCAGAATGTAATGTGTATTGCCTACTGCAGCACTTAAATGCAGCGTAAGGTAATGAGTAAGTGCGTGAGCAGCAGGTGCGCGCGTATTGAGAATCCTAGTAGTTGATTGCTTAGGTGCGGGTACTGCAGGTAAGCGATTTGCGACACTAGATGTGGTGGGTGTAGGTCCAAGATTAGTGGCAGGCATTCTTGAAGCTCTCGGATATGAAACAGAGCTGACAACATGCGATATCGTACTTAAGGATCCCTTGCTCCTCAAGGACTACGAAGTACTCATGGTATCAGGAATGAGCAGTGATGTAGGATCAATGGCGAAAGTGGTTAAGGTATGGTCCAAGGGAAATGCGATAGCTGGGGGCCCTTCAGCAGTAGACTATGCTGAACTTCTCTCTTCAGGCTTTAACTACGTAATTTGGGGTGAAGCAGAAGTATGTATCGATAAGCTGCTCGAGTACTTAGAGAGAAGACGTAGCGCCTTAGAAGTACCGAACCTAATATTCAAGCAAGGAAATAAGCTAATAAGAAATCCCGGGCCACCGTACGCGCCACCACAGCTTATATGGAAATACATGCCATCTACAAAACTAGTAACTAGATATAGGTACTGGTGGTGTGCTAGAGTATATGTGGAGGTCGTTAGGGGCTGCAGCAACTACTACAGGCCAACACTACCCCTAGCTAATGGGAGGAAGTGTATTAACTGCATGAGATGCCGTGAAGGGAGTCTTAGAGATAGGTTCCACTGCCCTGTAAATATACCTCCTGGGTGTGGTTACTGCTCGGTGCCAGCCCTGTTTGGCCCTGCACGCTCACGGCCAACAGGCAGCATCATTAATGAGGTAAAGGAGCTAATTAAAATAGGTGTGAAGAGGATAGTCCTAAGTGCACCTGACTTCTTAGATTACGGCAGGGACCGGCTTGTAGCGCCTGAGCCACTGACGGATCCAAGGAGCCCACCACCTAACTTGCAGGCTATCGAATCTCTTCTTAAGGGAGTTACTAATATCAGTGAAGTTTCTTCAGGAGAAGTGTACGTGATGATTGAGAACATCAAGCCAAACCTAGTTAATGAAGAAGTAGCTAAGCTGCTTGGGAAGTACTTACGTGGAACAACAGTGCATATTGGGCTGGAGACAGGGTGTAACGAACACCATGTGGCATTAGGAAGGCCTTCAACTGTCGATGAAGTCGTTAGAGCTGTCGAAATGCTTGCTAGAGAGGGGCTTAGACCATACGTCTACGTTATCCACGGCCTTCCTGGCGAGACTAGGAAGACAGTTAAAGAAACAATTAAAGTACTAAAGAAAATCTCAAAATTAGGTGTTGAGAAAGTAACTCTCTATCGCTTTACTCCACTAAAGAATACCGCGTTTGAAGGGTACCCTAAGCCGCCCCCAGCAGTCAAGTCACATGCGCGGAAGCTCTACTTTGTAGTGAGAAAGCTGAACATCGCGAATAAGAAGAAATTAGTGGGTCAGGTGCTGAAGGCAGTAGGCGTGACCTCTAAAGGAAGTAATACGCTAATAGCATATACGCTTCCTCATGGCCCAGTGATAAACGTAATTACCAGAACTCCGTCAAGATACGTCGGGAAAATCATTGAGGTAGTAGTAACTAAAGTTGTGAGTGATAGAGTTATCGAGGGAATCATTAGACGGTAATATCTGATTATCTAAAAAATGAGAACCATGGCCAGAGGGGTTTTCATTGGATCTTAACCCCCCTGACCATGGTTCTCACCCGTGATATCATAATAGTATTTGTGATAATAAAGATTTGGTATATAGAGTACATGGTGCAGTAATTTATAAAGTAAATTACCAATCTATATACTTAGTGATGACCTCAGGCGGCACTGAGGTGTGAGGAAATCAGCCTTGACTGATACACCACGTCCAATACTAATCAAACTGTCAGTGAGCATGATGTGTGCATGTGCCTTAGCTTAATCAAGGTGGGTTGTGCGTAATGGCAGGAAGTATGAGATCTATGGAGGCTGAGAAGACTAGTAGGGCTGTTGAGGATTACTTAATAACCATATATAGAGTTCATGAGGCATACGGCGAAGCACGTACAACTGTTATTGCGCGTGAGCTTGGTGTGACACCTGCAACTATATCTAAGGTTCTCTCCAGGCTTGTTGAGAAGGGATTAGTTAGGTGGGCTAAGTATAAGGGTGCTGAACTGACGGGTGAAGGAAGGAAGATAGCTGAGAGAATTATTAGGAAACATAGAATAATTGAAGTATGGCTTAGGAAGTATCTGAACTACAATAACTTTGAGGTCCATAGGCTAGCGCACCTAATGGAACACCTTCCTGACGAACTTATTGAGAGAATATACGTTAACATTGGGAAGCCTGTGCTCTGCCCGCATGGGAACCCTATACCAGGCGCAGAGCTGGATACAGCAATTAGAAGTGCCAGGCCTTTAATCGAGTTTAGACCTGGATCTAGGGTAAGGATTGTGCGTGTAGCAGGTGAATTAGCAAGCGTTCTCAGTATTATGGAGAAACTAGGCATAGACGTGGGTTATGAGCTATATATAACTGAGAATAGCCGCAGCTTCATAAAAGCAAAAATATTTACTGGTGATGAAGTAGTTCTGCCTTTATATGCAGCTAAAGCCATAATGGTTGTTCAAATAAAATGTAGGCAGAGTTAGACCTACTGCAACAATTTAATTTACTATAGTTACTACTGAACGGGGTTAATGAGTGGTTCGCGTGCCTAGAGCTTTAACTATAGCAGGGTCGGACTCCGGTGGTGGTGCAGGTATTGAAGCTGACCTCAAGACGTTTGCAGCATTAGGTGTGCATGGACTAGTAGCGATTACCTCAGTGACAGCACAGAATACTATTGAGGTTAGGCTGGCTTACGACCTACCGCCTGAGGTTGTCATCGCTCAAATCGAGGCTGTAGCTGACGACATAGGTGTCGATGCTGCAAAGACGGGAATGCTGAGTAATTCCGGGATAATTGAGGCTGTAGCTAAGACCGTTAAGAAGTATGGGTTCCCGCTAGTTGTTGATCCCGTAATGATCGCTAAGTCAGGTGCGCCCTTACTAAAGCCTGAAGCTATTGACACACTAATTAATAAGCTAATTCCGCTGGCGGCAGTCGTAACACCGAATAAGTTTGAGGCCGAGAGAATAACTGGCATCAAGATAAGCACTCCAGACGATGCCAGGAGGGCGGCTAAGTACATAGTTGAGGAGTTAGGTGCAGAAGCTGCCGTAGTTAAGGGAGGTCACATAGAAGGGCGTGAGTCAATCGACGTCCTGTATTACAACGGTAACTTTAAAGAATTTGCAGGCCCGAAAATAGCTGACGGCTGCTACCACGGCACAGGCTGTACGTTCTCAGCAGCTATAGCAGCTGAGCTCGCTAAGGGTAAGGACATCATAGAAGCCGTTAAGGTAGCTAAGGAGTTCGTTACTACAGCTATTAGGTACGGGCTGAAGGATGTAGGTAGAGGCCACTGCCCAGTACACCCTACAGCATGGCTTGCCATACCAGCTGAGAGGTGGAGAGTGATAGAGGACCTAACAAGGGCGATAGAAATTCTTGAAGAGCATGGCGAATTGATTAACCCATTAATTCCTGAAGTTCAGATGAATGTCGTAATGGCTCTGCCAAGCCACTATGCTAGAAGTATTGAAGACGTAGCGGGAGTACTGGGTAGAGTGGTTAAGTACGGGAAGAAGGTGAAGGCTGTAGGACCGCCGACCTTCGGCGCTTCATCACACCTCGCGAGAGCTATATTAAAAGCGATGGAGTTTAACCCGAATGTGAGAGCAGTACTTAACGTTAAGTACTCGGAAGAAGTATTAAAGGCTGCTGAAAGGCTCGGATTTAAAGTATCCTTCTATGATAGGAAGGAAGAACCCCCTGAAGTGAAGGCTAAGGAAGGTGCGTCAATACCATGGGGGGTGGAGGTAGCTATTAAGAGGGCTGGAGGTGTGGTACCTGACATAGTATATCATATGGGTGATGTGGGTAAGGAACCTATGATAAACATATTTGGTAAGGCAGCTGCAGAGGTAGTTGCAAAATTAATTAAGATAGCAAAAGAATTAAGGAGAATGTAAACTAAATAGAGATGCTATTAATGTCAGGAACATGTTACGCTATGGTGATAATGTGGCTGTGGCCGTCGAGGTTGAGAATCTAAGGAAGGTCTTCGGCAATGTAGTAGCAGTAGATAACATCTCCTTCGAAGTAGATGAAGGTGAGATATTCGGGTTGGTTGGTCCTAATGGCGCAGGTAAGACAACTACGCTCAGAATATTAGCTACGCTCCTTCGACCTACTGCTGGTGAGGTAAGGGTATTTGGTAGAGATGTCGTAAAGGAATGTGATGAAGTGAGAAAGCTAATTGCATACTTGCCTGAGGAAGCAGGTGCTTATAAGTACTTAACTGGCTACGAGTACTTGAGATTCATGGCGAGAGTCTACGGCTACGGGGAGGAGGTGGTTGAGGAGGGTATTAAGCTTGCTGGACTAGGTGAGGCAATACACAGGTATGTAGGCACGTATAGTAAGGGCATGAAGAGGAGGCTGCAGGTCGCTAGAACACTGATGGTGAGACCTAAGCTGGCTATCATGGACGAACCAACATCTGGTCTCGATGTAGTTCATGCTGTTTACGTAAGGGACATAATTAAGAACTACGTAAAGAAGTATGGTATAACAGTTATTGTCTCGTCGCACAATATGCTTGAGGTTGAGTATCTATGTGATAGGATAGCACTGCTAAGTAAAGGCAGGATAGTAGCTATAGGTACTCCTAAAGAGCTGATAAACGAGTACGATGCAAAGAATCTAGAGGAGGTGTTCGTTAAGGTGGTGAGGCATGCCACTGGGTGAGCTAGTTACTAAGGAGATCAAGAACACACTAAGGGATAAGAAAATAATTATTACTGTCATATTAATGCCTTTAGTCATATTTGCAGTAATGGGCTTCGTGTATAACTACGGTATTACCCAGACCATGAGAGAGGTAACTGAAAAGTCTAAAGAAGCTAAAGTACTGATCTGCGACCTTGACTCAGGCAACTACAGCTCCCTAGTTATTAAATTTGCAAAAACGTTTGCCAAGGAAGTCAATGTGATTCACGAATATAGTCCCACAGCTGTTAGGAAGCTTCTGGAGTTAGGCAACTATACATTTGCTATCATAATACCTAGCGGGTTTAGCGAGAATATAAGTAAGCTGGTGCCAGCCACAGTTAAAGTTGAGACAGCTATTAGAGGTATTTCAATGACTTCAATGGCTGCTGCATCAATAATCAGCGGCTTTGCTCAAGCCCTGAACTCATACATAAGAGCATATGTGGCAGCTCTAAGAGGTATTAGCCCGACATTTGTTTCAAGCCCTGTAGTGCCTAACCTAGCCATATTGTTCAAGGGCGTAGAGATAAGTCCCTCAGCACTCTCAGCTCTAGCTACATCCGCCATGCTAATGGGCTTTGCTCCGCTGATAGTTGTCTCCACAGCACTAGGTGTAGCCTCCTCCTCTATGGCTGTGGAGAATGAGGAGAAGACTCTCGAGATACTGCTCACCTTGCCAATACCTAGGTTTAAAATAGTTTTAAGTAAGTTACTGGGGACTCTGGTTCTAGTCGTACTAGCTACAATCTCATATATGGGAGGCTTCATGATCTATATGTCACTACTCTTTAAGGGCATAGGAAGTACTGGGGAATTAGGTGAGGTAGCAGGTAGTACATCAGTAGCTACATCAGCTATCAATATATTCACAATGGATCCATCACTTATTGCTTTCGTAGGTATATCAACGTTTCTTTCACTAATATCAGTTGCTTCTCTTGGTGTTCTCTTAGGCTCTATAGTACCTGACGTCAGGACTTCACAGACATACATAGGGCAGCTGGCGATACTGGTAATTATACCTGGTCTCATATTGTCGTTCATAGATCTATCATCCTTGAGCACGTCAGCTCTAGCTGTTATGGTTGCTATATCACCGTTTATATCCCCAATACTTGTGCTAAAAGCACACCTAGAGGGTCTGATGTGGGTAGGACCCGCAGCTATAGCATGGTGTCTGATATTCTCTGCCATAATGCTGTACATAACGTCAAAGCTCATAAATTCTGAGCGGCTACTGACACTTCAGTTTAAGTTACTTACCAGAAAAGTAAGAGGTACGGCGCGAAAGTAAGTCTCTAGCCTGTTCCAGCCCCTAGATTTTATGGAGATAAGTTAATTTACTTAATTAATTATAATCTAATTGTGTTGTTGTTGAGGTGAATAAAGTATGAAGGTAAACGTAGATGTTCTACCTACAGATTTAGGGAATCTAAGGCTCGTTTACATAAGTAGTGATGTATCTCATGCACTTGACATATGTCCTGGATGCAGGGTAAAGATCATTAAGGGAAATAAGGAGCTAACAGTATTCGCGGGGATTGACTATGAATTAAAGGGCAATATCATATCCATGCCTAAGCAATTGTATGATGCCTTAGGCAGACCTAATGAAGTTGAGTTGGCCCCCTACGTAACACCACCATCGGTAAGGTACATAAAGAAGAAGTTGCATGGGGGTAAATTGAGTTATGATGAAATATACAGTATTATAAAGGACATAGTTTCTGATGTTTTGACTGACGTTGAGATCGCAGCCTTCATATCAGCGCAGATGAGTGTGGGTATGGACATAGACGAGATGATATACTTGACTAAAGCAATGGTTGAGACAGGTAACAAGCTAGAGTTCGATAAGCCCGTATATGATATTCACTCAATAGGTGGTGTGCCCGGCAATTCTAAGGTATCAATAGTTGCTGTACCTATAATAGCGTCAGCAGGTATATTCATACCTAAGACATCTTCAAGAGCTATCACCTCACCTGCAGGTACAGCTGATACTATGGAGGTTTTTGCTAAGGTTGAGTTTACTATTGACGAAGTATTAGAGTTAGCCAAGAAGGTAAATGGATTCATAATATGGGGCGGCACACTTAATCTAGCTCCTGCTGACGACATACTGATAAGAGTAGAGTACGTGTTGATGGCCGACCCGCTATCGCAGATGATTGCTTCGATACTATCTAAGAAGTTGAGTATGAGCGTAAAGAACTTACTCATAGATATACCTGTTGGCGTGGGTGCTAAAGTTGAGTCACTGGAGGAGGGCAGGAAGCTTGCCTCAATATTTACCCAGGTAGGCCATGGCTTAGGGCTAAATATCAGGTGTGCACTTACTTACGGTGAGCAACCAATAGGATATACTATAGGACCCGCGCTAGAGGCTAAGGAGGCTCTTGAAACACTGTTAGGTGGTGGACCAATGTCACTTAGGGAGAAGGCTATTTCCCTAGCGGGAGTTGTGTTAGAGATGGCTGGCGTAGCACCTAAGGGTGCAGGTAGGGAGTTTGCTAAAGAGATACTCAGTAGTGGAAAGGCATATGAAACGTTCAAGAAAATAATTGGTGCTCAAGGCGGTAACCCCAACATAAAGCCTGACGACATACCTGTAGGTAAACATAAGGTAGAAATTAAGGCACCTATCGAGGGCTATATAACGGGCGTCTACAATAGACCAATAACGACATTAGCCAGAATAGCTGGTGCACCCTATGACAAAGGCGCAGGGATTAAGCTATATGTTAAAAGAGGTCATAAAGTGAAGAAAGGTGATTTACTTATGGAGATATACAGCAACTCGTCAGCAAGACTTGAGGAAGCGTTAAAGAAAGTGAGCGAGCTAAAGCCTATAGCGATTGAAGGAATGTTACTTGAACTTTATCCTGAGTATATGTAATTGGCAGCTAAAGAGTCTTCTTTAATGTAGTAAATCGCAGAAATCCAGGCATTTAATGTTTACTCTCCCTAGATGCAGTAGAGTAAGAGCAGGAATATAACTTATAAGTGAGCATAACCACTAATAGAGATACCACGTCAAATAAAGGAGCGCATAGAGGAGTGGTGGCAGATAATGTGTACGTCGTGTAGAGTAGCTAGCTTGACGCGGCAATCAGAGGTAGTAGTAATTACACACACAGATCTTGACGGTCTATCATCTGCTGCATTGATTCTTAAGCATGTAGGTAATGTTGATAGGTTTTATTTTGCGCAACCGCACCAACTACACGCTGTACTTAATAAAGTACCTAATAGCTCTAGAGTTTTCATAGCTGATATCGGTGTTAATGAGCAGTCCCTGCCTAAGGTCATTAAGCAGCTGAAGCGAATAATTTCCTCGGGTGGATCAGTTAGGTGGTTTGATCATCACGTATGGGACGACACATGGGTAACTAAAATTAAGGAAGTAGGTGCCGAGCTGCATGTTGACAGGAGTACGTGTGCAGCAGGTGTTGTAGCTAAGTGCCTAAGGCTTAAAGGAGATGACGTGGAGACCCTGGTTAAGGCAGCATGCTCTATAGATTTGTGGAGGTTTGATCACTGGTTGGGAAACTTTCTCGCGCGCTACGCAGGCTATAAGGGAGGTTACGAATGGAAAAAACATGTTGTTATGAGGTTAAGTTCCTTTTCAGGCGTACTCGATGATGAAATTAGGGAGGTTGTCGAGAGAGCCGTTAGTAGAGAGTTGAAGATATTTAGTAGAGCACTTAAAAAAGCAGTAATTACTGAAGTCGATGGCGTCAAAATAGTTGCGTACTTTAAAGGCAACGAGGAACATCTCACATCATATATAGCAAATATACTGCTGAGCAGGTTTCAAGCAGACATAGCAGTTATTGTAAGACGAGGTTCAGTGAGCTTAAGGAGTAGGACGTATAATGTAAGGGAGCTAGCTAAAACGTTAGGTGGTGGGGGACACCCTCAAGCGGCTGGTGCACCGCTTAAGCCGCCCTTCTACATTAGGCTACTGACTCTGCTAGGAATCAGGAGATTTCACATAAACTGGTGTATTAAGAGAATTTCAGAAGTAATTAAATCTTACAGCTAATCAACTAATGTGCAAACATATATAAATCACGAGTTAGAGACAAGCCTTGAAGGACAAAAGAGCCGGGATCTAGTCATGTCATCGCTTAAAGCCCTAGTTAGGCTAAATCGTAAGTTGACGGTCGAGAACCTGTGGCTCTACGTTCTTGCATGCCTAATGAATGGACCTACATACGCCTACGATGTTAGAAGAAGAATAAGGAAAATGTTCGGATTTAATCCTAGCACAATCACACTATATACAGTAATCTATAAGTTAAGCAAGGAAGGGTTAGTGAGAGTAGCTAGAGAGCAGCCTAAGACATACGAAATAACTGAAGAAGGAAAGAAGACTCTTGAAGAGGCAGTTAAATTTGTTGAAAGAAACATCAATAAGATAAAGGAAATAATGTCCAATAGTACTGAAGGAAAGTAGCGAGATGGAAACAGTAGTCGCTGGCATAGACCTCGCTGCGAGCCCTAAGAAGTGCAGCGGATACTCTGTAATAGAATCAAAGAATAATAGTCCTTTTCTAACTAAGATAAAATGCCTAAACACGAACAAATCAATAGTTAATGAGATTCTTAAGGACGGAGTGCGAGTAGTGGCCATTGATTCTCCACTCACAAAGGAACCTAAGATGAGAGAAGTAGACCGATTAATGATTAAGCGAGGCTTTAGAGTGTTTCCACCTAATTTCAGCTGGATGCGTGAGTTAAGTGTAAGAGGATGGCTAATAGCTGAGGAACTAAAGTCACTCGGTATAAAAGTAATTGAGACACATCCTCGCAGTGCATTAGTAGCTGCAGGTGTGAATTCTCTTCAGGAGCTTCTGGACTTGCTAGAGGTTAGAATAACTGTAAGTAATTTTTCAGAAAGTGTTCTTCATAAGGACCTACGTGACTCAGTGATAGCAGCCATAGTAGCCTATTGTTACATTAGAGGATGCTGTGACGCGGTTAAAGCTAGCGACGGGATAATCTATATTCTCAAGAAGTTTAGAAATTGAATAGGTTACTACGCAATTTTATTATATCTCATTTTCATGCGGTATGTAAGTTATTACTATTCCTTGGGCTTTGTTGGCCCACCACCTAAGGTAGTCCTGCATTGAGTTACGTTCTGAAGCTATAACATTAAACTTCTTCTTTGCCCACGTAATCTCGTCGGGTCCTATTTTGCCGTTGCCTTTGCCGGCAGCCAATCTCACGAATGCATCAACTTCCGCAAGTGAGTACCATCTAGTTATGTCTACTATCATGTCAATACACTTTTCATCTATCTTTATTCCATACATCTGTATGTGTTTAAGAAGCGCTCTCTTTCTCATGTTCCTGTCCGGGTAGCCTAAGACTATAGTTACATCGATTCTACCAGGCCTTAAAATAGCTGGGTCAATAAGATCTGGATTATTAGCCGTTAAGACTGTAAAGGGCCTGTCAGGCCTCTGGAGGTGGTAGAGTATTGTTGATATTTCACTAATATGTGCCTCATGAATTGTGTACTTCCTCGACGATATGAATTCGGCATCATCAATTACTAGGGCTATCTCCTTCCGCTTCTTAATTATCTGGTGGAATATCGCATTAAGCATTTTCTCAGTAGCGCCATACCACATAGATCTATATGTCTGAGGCCTCAGCTCAACTATCTTCAGTCCAAGAGCCGATGCTAGTGCCTCAGACATAACTGACTTACCGACTCCTGGTGGGCCAGTAATGAATGCACCCTTAGTAGCGAATTTCATGCCGCTCTTAACAGGTTTTACTATAGCAACCTCTATATCCTCTATGATTTTATGTGGTAGGTCACTTAAAGTCCATGAGGGCATCTTAACGGGTATCTTAACCTCTCTATACTCGCTTCCGTCACTCACTACGGCTCTTATCTCTTCAACACTCACCGGCCTAGTGCTAATTAATATAACTCCTAGTATTGGGTACTGGATCAGTGCCTCAGCAACAGAGGAGTACTTCATGGCTGAGAGCAATATCCTCTTCTTAACATCAGACCATATGAACCTTGCGAGTCTGTTAGCGCCTTTCTTAACTTGTGATATGCTGGTGTCGGGGTCCTGAATTATCAGTAGGGATCTCATGCCTACCTCATTCCATTCAGCTGACTTACTGAATATTATTGCTGCTGAAAGGAGCCTAGGATTTCTGAAGCCTCTAACGGCGTAAACGGATAGAGCCATGTCAGGATTCCTAGACACTATCCTTGATAATATATTGAGCGACAAGGGTATTGGTGCATGAGCAAGCTCCTTCTCACTCACCTTCCTTCTGACCTTAACTTTAAGTAGGAACCTGCTCCTCAAGTCATCTAGGTCATCTAGCTCACTCTTGTACTTGCTCAGCGTTGCTAGTAGCCTGTAAGAGAAGTAAGTATCTTTATGGGGCGACATAGATATATAAAGAGTCCTGACATCCCTGCAGATGTTGCTCCACAGCACCTTAACGTCAGCGAATGTCCGCTCCAACTCAGCACCCAGTAAAAGAAAGAATTAAGCGATTAATTAGACTGTTGGTTTTTCTCCTTTATGGCACTGGAATTAAGCCTGCTATCGCAGGTAATTACCGTGTAATAACTAGTAGAGTGCGTTACCTCACCTCCCTCAGTGATGCAACTAATGTAGCTATTAGTATAGCAACTATGCCAGTTAGCTGAATACTGGTGTAGGTCTCACCTAATACGGCGCTAGCAAGGGCTAGCGCGCTGACGGGCTCCAGTAAGGCTATTATTGAAGCAGCCGTAGCGCTAATGTACCTCAAGCCCTCAATATAGAGCAGCAGAGTCATTGTAGAGCACACAACACCTATGTACGTAGCCCAGAGCAGGCCGCCAGGATCTGTTGAGATGATGGAGGTACTGAATAACAAAGTAGCAATCAACGGCACCACGAAAGCTGTAGGCAGAGGCTGAAAGACAATATCCACAGTGTTAAATCCCTTATTGTGGTAGTACTTAGAAACTATTACGTGCGCAGCATACATGACTGCAGGGATCATCCCCACTAGAAAGCCCATCGCCGTAGCTAACTTAAGTTCAGGATTAGATGTTACGTACGCACCCAAGACAGCTATAAAAGCTAAGAATACTGATAAGCTATCAAACCTAGTTTTAAAGACCACTGGTGACGCAAGTGAAACGATTAATGGCGCAACGTGAACTAAAGCGGCAGCCACACCTGCGCCATTAATCAGTATGGAGTATGCAAAAGCTATTCTGAACCCGCCACCTACCAATAAGCCGAACATTAGTAGGCCCTTACTCCATGGAGCACTTCTCTTAGTCAGCCATATTGGAAATAGGACTATAAAATCAATTACTAGCACATATAGAGCTAAGGTATAGGGGTTGAAGCCCCCGCTAACAGCAAATATAGTTGCTACGCCCTCTGAGCCCCACAATAGGGAGGCAGTAATCACCAGTGACAGGCCTAGTGCTTTCTCCCTTCTACTAACCAAGCAGTAGTAGCCCTCCAACAATGACGTAAGGTAGCGATTATGAATTTATCGCTGTAGCCTCAATACACTAGTGTAAGTCTTCACAGCCGCTTTTACTTGCTGGAGCCCAACTTATCTATTAAGGGTCTCCTACCTAAGTACTCAGCTGCCGTAAGAACAGGTACATCATCCTTTCTTGCTTCCACAAATACTTCTGAAGTTCGTTCACGCCACCTTTTCTCTCTTAGTAAGTGGTGGTCGTAAATCAAGAGCTTAGGTCTTGAGTTAATTATGGTTATAGCGTTATCTATCGCTCGCTTAAGGTTTATTCTATTGAGCATATACGGAAAGAGGTATGTTGGGGGACCATCAAGAATAACTACATCCGGCCTCAGTTTAGCGATGTACTCCGCATAATCCTCTATTGAGGGCCCCATTAGGTCACTAGAGTAAAATATTGTGTGATTACGCTTCTTAATTACTAGCGGCAACACCCACCCCGTCCTATCGTATTCTATCCCATGGAACCAAGGCCCTATAATCTGAATGACTGTGTCACCGAACTCGAAGGTTCTTCCATCACCCCAAACAACCTTAGTACCATCGCGTAGTGACAATTCCTTCACCCATGGCTTCTTAGACCACACCTCACTGACTAGCTTAGTAAACCACTTCTTGCCCTTCGCCAGCAGCTCCTTCCTACGGCTGCTGTAACTGCCGAAGTCCTTCGAGAGAGCTATATTTAACTCCTCAGTAGGGTCATCAAAGTCTACTTCTTGGGGCTCGATAAGGAAACTATCGAGAGTCTCACCTGCGAGGGCTAGCAGCTCTGAGAGAAATAACCTCGCTCTATCCCACTGACTTTCATTAATGTATTTGTTAGGGTTCTTCAAGATGAGCATCTTCTTAAGTAGTACGTACTCATCATCAATGTCCGCATCCGTAGGGAGGAAGTGGTGGTCATAGTGGTAGTGAGTAATTATTACTGCAATAGCTGACTTCAGGTGATTCTCAATTACCTTGATAGCCTTCCTCCGGAGCTCAAACTTCTCAATAAGTGGAAGCGGGTAGCTAGGTTGCATCTCGGCAGCACCAGGATCAATAATGACTGTCCCGGCGCTTGTCTCTACGGCTACTGAAGCGCACTTTGCTCCTAGACTATCAAACCATAGAAGTTTAATACCTAAGTCCTCAAGTATGCCCACAACACCTCTCCCAACTGATATACTTGCCAGCAATCCCAAATAATTAACGTAGGGAATACTTTATCATCTACGATTTAACCAACTATATGGTTGGGTATGACGCACTATGACCTAATAATCAGGGGCGGTTACGTGATAGATGGTACTGGAGCTCCTGCCTTTAAAGCAGATATTGGAGTTGTTGAAGACGCCATAATTAAGCTAGGTGACTTAAGTGGTTGTCCAGCTGACTTAGTAATTGATGCTGAAGGAATGTACGTATCCCCGGGGATCATAGATATACATAATCACAGTGATTTATCGATATTTAAAGTACCTACAGCAGATAACTACGTACTTCAGGGAGTAACTACTATTGTCGTAGGTAATTGCGGCTCATCACCAGCACCAGTAACTGAGAAGAACAAGGACTTCATAAGAGAATTCATGTGGGGATTAGAAGCTAGTGACTTCCCAGTTAAGTGGAGGAGCTTTAGTGAATACCTGAGTAAGTTAGATTCACTTAAGAAGAGCATTAATGTAGCTGCCCTCATAGGGCACGGCACTGTCAGGTCTGCCGTACTAGGTGCTGAGGATGTTAAGGCTAGTGAGAGGGAACTCAAGGAAATGGCATTACTCATTGAAGATGCTATGAAGTCAGGTGCCTTCGGCATGTCACTAGGGTTAATATATGTACCGAGCATGTTTGCTGACTTTAATGAGCTAACGTACTTAAGCAAGGCAGTAGCTAAGTACGGAGGTCTCCTAGCAGTCCATATGAGGGATGAAGGACTAGGCCTAATAGATTCGGTCATTGAGGTAATCACTATAGCCAAGGAGACAGGCGTGAAGCTAGAAATATCTCACTTAAAAGCCGTTGGTAAAGCCAGCTGGGGTAAGGCAGCGACCGCTCTAAGAATAATTGAGGAATACGCTTCGAGAGGCTTGGACGTAAGCGCTGATGCATACCCCTATGAGGCATCATCAACTTTCCTCTCAGCAATACTCCCTAAGTGGGTCAGAGAGGGAGGGACGCCAGCCCTACTAAGTAGGTTGAGCGATCCTGAAGTAGTAGAGAAGCTGAGGACAGACCTAATCAGAGAGGGCATCATGGGGAGCAGGAGGCTTGAGTGGTCAGACATAATGATATCTTCATCACTGAGCCACCGAGATATAGAGGGTCTGAGGCTGAACGAAGTAGCTAGCAGGTGGGGTACCGATCCGCTGAGTGCAGTAGTTAAGATCCTACTCGATGATAGAGGACTTACCGAAATGGTTGTTTTCGGTATGAACGAAGAGGAGGTAACCGAAGTAATATCACATCCACTAGTAGCTATATCGAGCGATGGGCTGGTACAGCTGCCTGGCGAGAGTAAGCCGCACCCACGCAACTACGGGGCATTTCCTAGGGTGATAGCTAGGTATGTAAGGGAGAAGAAGGTGCTTTCGCTGCCTGAGGCTATTAGGAAGATGACTAGCCTGCCAGCAAGGAAGTTAGGGTTATGGGATCGGGGCATTATTAGGCCTGGGTTTAAGGCAGACCTGATCGTCTTTGACTTCAACTCAATTAAGGATAATGCGACATACCTTAATCCCCACAGCTACCCCACAGGTATTAAGGCAGTAGTAATTAACGGGGTAGTTGTAGTTGAGGAAGGAAGGCACGCAGGCAGCTTACCAGGTAAGTTGCTGAGGTACAGGGCTTAAGATAGACTATCACTTTTCAGTTACTTCCCCTCTACTTGACCTTAACACAAGCTCTAACTTCTTAATACTGCTGGCAACTTTAGGTACTTCCTTAAGTGATGAAATAAGGCCGAGTAAAGTGTTTCTAATTATCTTCTTAACAAATGGTGATAGATATACAAGCCTGCCATTAACTATGAGCTTAACATCATCTACTACAGGGCAACTTACTGCTTCACCATATACGTATGCTCTGGAAAATTCAAGACATGAAGAATATCCGCAATGCTTGCAGTCGAGCCTAGGTGTTTGCGATAGAATAAATTTAACAGCATTATCAATAATAAACTCAGCTAGCTCAGAGATATCGCTGGGTCTGAAGATTCTCACGCTACAGCCACCCTGCACTTCATGCTGCTTTGACTTCATCATAACAGCAGCTACTACATTGCCGGTTGCTTCCTCTTTCAGCTCATTCAACTCGCTTAGGTCACTAACAACAACTAGTATATCGCCAAAGTTACTCTTTTTAAATCCCTCAGCAATTACTATGCCGTAATTCCTAGGAAGTAAGGCAATAGCGCTTCTCAAGTCATCGTAAAATCCGCGCAAGTACACAGCATTACCTAAGGGACCTACAGCAACGATGGCATCAGCACCACTTCCTAAGTACCTGCCCGTATCCTTATCTACGTCTAGTCCGCCGTGCGCATGCTTCATTACAGCTACTTTAACACTTCTCAGAACCAATTCCTTGACTAGAGCCGCCCCTATAGTAGTCTTACCTACTTTCCTCCTAAGAGACACTATACGCACTACGTAAGGCTGCATAATCATACCTCTATAAATATCAGAAACCTACGGAGTTATTACGTTATCTGCGCAGTACCTCAGCAAACATTATTAGTGATTTTCTAAGTATGGTGAATTAGGTGTTCTAAAATGATTAGGGAGAAAGACTTAATCATAGGTGGGGTTCTTAGGGTTGCGGAATTAATGGCTATTGCAGCTAAGACAGCTCCTAAGGCTAAAGGGATTGATAATATAGTTGTTGCTGTAGTAACTGATAGAGAGGAGTTAGAGAAGTTAGCTAGTAAGATGGAAGAGCTAGCAAGTCAATACGGGCACTTCTTAGCTAGGGATGCTGGAAATGTGAGGAATTCAGAAGCCGTAGTACTTATTGGTGCTAAGGTAGTTGACTTAGGGCTTAAGCAGCCGCCAGGATATGGCATTGACATTAATACGTACATGGCACTTGTTAATCTAGGCATAGCTGTTGGGTCAGCAGCTAAGGCTGCTTCATTGCTTAACGTAGATAATAGGATAATGTTGTCAATAGGTATAGCGGCGAAGGAGCTAGGGCTAATTGACGCTGAGTACGTATTAGGGATACCTCTCTCAGCTAAGGCAAAGAACATCTACTTCGACAGGAGGTAAGTTAACTGAGCTAAGCAAGTGAGTTAAGATGAGTGAGGTATCGGGACTTAGTGCTAGGGAACTCCTAGCTCTGGTTATGAGGCTAGCATACAGCAGAGGTTTAATAAACATTAAGGGAGGGAACGCCAGTATTAGGGACGGTAATGGCTTCTGGATAACGCCTTCGCAAATACCTAAGAACATGCTTAGGCCTGAGGACATGGTTTACGTAGGGCTTGACGGCAAGTGGAAGGAGGGCCTCAAGCCCTCGATGGAGTATAGGATGCACTTAATGATATATAGGGAATCTAATGATGTTAAGACAATTATACACACTCACAATCCATATACTCTAGCCCTCTACGAGTCAGGGCTCGCGCTAGATCCTACGAAGTATATTGAAGCATACTCGATCGGTGAGTGTATTGCTGTAGTACCTAAGCTGCCAGCAGGATCTGAAGAATTAGCTAAGAGCGTAGCTGACGCTATCAGGAGGTGTAAGGTAGCCGTAATGCTTGGTCATGGTGCAGTGGCTGTTAGTAAGGGTGACGTTTTCTCAGCCTTAGACGCACTGGAAGCACTTGAGGACATATCTAAGGTAGAGCTATTCAAGGCGCTATTAAGCAGTAAAAGGTGCTTAAGGAGTACTTAAAAAATACCTTGTGTAGGCCTCGACTCAGTTACTAATGAATATAGGTGGTTTTATCCAATAGTCTGTAGGGTTGCCCACTACCATAACTGCAGCCGCCAAGGCAGAGCTGAAGCACTAATACGTTTCTTGGATTAGTCTTAAATTCTTTTAGTCCGCCTCTCACTTCGTCAGGACCATGCAGCACCTTAACCTTCTCGCTAGCTTTGCTGCTTAGCTGTGGTACTTCTTCTGCCTCAACGTTAGCTATCTGCTCCCTGCCAATTGAGCTTTCCAGTATCTTTAAGGCCTCCTGAGCGGTCAAGACAAGACTAAGATCCTTCTTCCTTGCCGCACATGAGGTAATGACTAAGGTTTTGTCGCTTACAGCGAGCCTCGGATACTCAGTAAGGTACTTGCTTAGCTCAGGGTAGAACCTCTTCACGTACTCGTACTCAGCACTGCTCATAGGAATTATTGCTGGTTCGCTCACCTCCTCAATACCTTCTAGCGGGTCCCAGAACTTAACCTCCTTAGCGCCAAGGAGCTTTAGCGAGGCTACTACCTTACCTACATCTACCTCAAGCGCCTCAGCAAGGCCATTCAGCGCCCACTTATCAATTAAGATGCTCACCTCACCTGACTTAATCAACTCTAAAGCTCTCGAGATGTCGTCCCTACAGGTAATTGCTGCTACTGGACAGTAGCTGGCGCAGAGGCCACAGTGAATGCAGCCTACTTCATCAAATTTCTTGAAGAATGGTGTTGTCACTATAATTGAGCTACCTCTGAAGCCATAGTCAAGGACGTTAACGCCTAGTATTGAGCATATCTCTACGCACCTGCCACAGACAACGCATTTACCTGTGTCAAGCTTCAGTAAGCCATCGTCTATCACTCTTTCAGAGACCTTAATGTACTGGAATCTCCTCTCAAGCTCCTCTACAGGTAGACCCTTAGCTAGGAACTCAATTATTGTTAGGAACTCGTCGACCTTTATCGGGCATCCCTTAACGACAGCATCTACCTTAACGAACTTATGGAGTGGCTCACCAAATATGTGTTTCTTATCGAACCTCGTTACCTCACCCTTGTGCTTATACATAAATGCGACTATACCGCCGAGTGCAGCGCAGCTACCTAAAGCTATTAAGTACTTGCACCTCCTCCTGATCTCCCTTACCTTATTGATGTCCTCCTCCGAGGTCAATGCACCCTCAATTACTGCTATATCGTAGTTAGCTGGCTCCTCCCCTAGCCCTAGAAGTGGCTCACGAACTATCTCTATACCTAGCTTCTCGAGCGCCCTTAGTACTCTATCTAATTCATTAACTATAGTGTACCTGCATCCTTCACACGAGCTGAACGAGTATATCGCGACCTTCATCTCAACCACCTCCTTAATGAACAGCGCATGGAAGACACGGGTCATAAGACCTAACTAATGCTGCAGCATAAGCCCTGAGGTCATCGAGCCTGCTGACACCCTCACTCCTTAACTTATTGATTAATGCTTCACAGCAAACTTCCATATGCTTGCTGTTCATTGCTGTCGGGGTAATTATGTTTGCTGCTACTACTCTTCCGTTCCTTACGCTGTAGTGGTGGATGAGTAGACCCCTGGGCGCTTCAACAGCTGATGCTGCCTCACCGCTTCCCTTAAGCTTACTTAAGTCGTAAAGCCTAATGCCTGACCCGACAGCACTAGCTAAGTCAGCGAATTCGCGCTCAGCTACTAAGGTCAAGTAGAGTGCCTCGATGAGCTGAGCCTTTACATTGTCGAACGGATTGCTTAGATTGAGCCTTAGCTGGCTTAGGTAGTCACCTACCTCCTTAGATACATCGCTATGATTGCGCAGTACCCTAGCCCTCGAGCCTACGAAGAATGGCTTACCCCGGTAAGTGCAGTGCTTTGCATTTGAGTACTCTACTTCCTCTTCATGGATTACCTCCTTATATCTCATCACATCTGCTACTTCGCCCTCAGATGTAGCTATTTCATCGCCGATTATTGGATAATCTGGTGTACCTACCGTGAGGTAGCTGTGGACTGGGTCCTCAAACTCAATATCCCTCCACCTACTTGCTAACTCACTTACCAGGCTCTCAGCTTCCTTACCTACGGATGCAAGGATTTTAGATGCTTTCTCAAGGTCGTACCTCGTTACTAGCTTGCCCTGGTAGGCTACGTCAATTACGTGGGTGTGGGTGAATCTACCTGCGATGTTTCCGTAGACTTTTAAGACCTCAGCATTTATCTTGAGGAACTTCTTAACTATTGCTGGTTCAGCCTTAGCTAATTCAATCAGGTTCCTGTAGCCGAGGTAGTCGGGCAGAGCGACGAGGACGTGGACGAAGTTATTCTGAATTATTCCAACAACCTCAATCATCTTCCTCAGTTTCATTACCTTCTCGCCCATGTCGATGCCGAGAGCTTTTTCAAGAGCTATTATTGAGCCAAGGAGGTGCGCCATGCTACATACTCCGCATATTCTAGCAGTTACTATAGGTACTTCATCAACTTTCCTATTCTTTAGTGATATCTCGAAGAATCTTGGACTCTGCGTAATATTTATCTGAACTCTGTATCTTCCCTCTACTTCCTTAATCCTAACATCTATGTGTCCAGCTACACCTGGGACCTCTTCATATAACCTAATGAAGTCCTCTACTCCTGCCATCTTAGATTCCCTCCACAAGTAGCTTGAACTTTTCGAGGAAGGGATGTGCACTCCAGAATATCTCGGCTATCTCAGCAACTTCTTTAAGTTCAAATCCCAATTCTCTATATCTCCTTAAGGCTCTCACTACCACGTCCTCCCTAGTTATAGGACCTCTGCAGCCCCAGCACCTACCGCCTGTTCTCGGGCACTCCGCGTCACATCCAGCTACCGTCAGCAGTCCCAGGCACAGTATTCCCTTGTTCAGTAAGCACTCGTCGGGATGCAGCGGGCACTCAGCACAGACTGGTATGCCCTCAAGTCTTAAATCATTCGCCATCTTAACCAGTATGCAGTCACCCTTACGCTTACAGATCCAGCACTCAATTCTGTGGTAAGCCAGAAGCAGTTCTAGGGTAGTTCTGCGGGTCTTCAGAGTCTTAGGCGTTCTAGTATATACCTCGAGACCATTACTTACTGGGTAGGCGCATGCGGGCACAAGCTTGCCATTAGGAAGCTCAACTAAGCAAAGCCTGCATGAGGCTCCCTTATAGAGCTCGCCTGCCTGGCAGAGTGAGTGCATGGGTATTCCAGCTTGCTTAATAGCGTCAAGTACGACTGAGCCGGGATCGACTTCAACCTCAATTCCGTTAACCTTAATTCTGACCTTACCTTTCATACTTAATCACCTCACGACTTACGGGACAAGTTCCTGCAGGACATCTCTTTTCTCTTATATGAGCTAAGAACTCTTCTCGGAAGTATTTAATACTCGAGAGTACGGGTATTGGTGCCCCGCTCCCTAAAGCGCAGAGGCAGGCATCCTTTAATGTCTCACCCAACTCCTTAAGAAGCTCTAAGTCATCTTCACTTCCTTTACCGCAGCTTATCCTCTCTAGTACACTAAGCATTGTTTTCGTGCCTACCCTGCAAGGTACGCATTTGCCGCATGACTC
>Ga0190363_1000436_pt1 | contig 24343 bp, 12 predicted proteins | sample 48721867_MG_FD_161272 | JGI IMG/M metagenome (GOLD analysis project Ga0190363, IMG submission 161272) | Hydrothermal vent microbial mat bacterial communities from Southern Trench, Guaymas Basin, Mexico - 4872-18-6-7_MG | ecosystem: Environmental > Aquatic > Marine > Hydrothermal vents >... | reverse complement strand
GGGGCAGAAGGAGGCCGCCCTTTCCTTCTGTGAAGGATATAAGGGGTTTCTCGATAGGGCGAAGACCGAAAGGGAGGCTGTAGAGGAGATAAAAAGATCGGCCTCTGAGGCCGGGTTTGTGGAGATTGGGCCGGGGGCCGAAGGAAAGAGATTTTACGCCATAAACAAGGAGAAGGCGATTGCCCTGGTCACCTTCGGTAAAAGGCCTCCAGAGGAAGGGCTTAGGATCATTGTCTCTCACATAGACTCTCCACGCCTCGATCTGAAACAGAATCCTCTCTATGAAGACCTTGACATGGTCTTTTTGCGCACCCATTACTACGGGGGCATAAAGAAATACCACTGGGTGGCCCAGCCCTTGGCGCTTCATGGGGTAATTGTGCGCACTGATGGCCAGAAGGTCTTCGTGCGGATCGGGGAGGAGGAAGGGGATCCGGTTTTTACCATCTGCGACCTGCTCCCCCATCTGGCGAGAAAGGCCCAGGAGGAGAAGAAGCTGAAAGAAGCGATCGAGGCAGAGAAGCTCACGGCCCTTGCTGGCCACATCCCCTATCCTGACCCGGAGGCAAAGGAGCGGGTAAAGCTTCAGGTCCTCAAACTCCTTCACGAAAAATACGGAATCGTGGAGGAGGACCTTCTCAGCTCAGAACTGGAACTTGTTCCGGCAACCAGGGCCAGGGATGTGGGCTTTGACCGGGCGATGATCGCCTCCTATGGCCAGGACGACAGGGTCTGTGCCTACTGCTCCCTTCGGGCGATCCAGGAGGTGGCCTCCCCGGAGTACACCGCCTGTGCCTTCTTCCTCGACAAGGAGGAGATAGGTAGTGAAGGGGCGACCGGTGCCAAATCCCGTTTCATCGAGCTCTTCGTGATGGAGCTCTTGAGGCTTCAGGGCAAGGAGCCGACCTCCTCCCTCCTGAAAGAAGTCCTTTACCGCTCCAAGGCCCTTTCGGCCGATGTCACAGCAGGGGTTGACCCCAATTACAAGGATGTCCACGAATTGCAGAACAACGCCAAGATGGGCTATGGCGTTTGTTTGAGCAAGTTTACGGGGGCAGGCGGAAAATATTACTCCAGCGACGCAAGCGCTGAATACATAGGGGAGATCCGGGATCTCTTCAACCGAAAGGGGATCGCCTGGCAGATGGCGGAGCTGGGGAAGGTGGATGAAGGGGGAGGCGGTACCGTGGCCAAGTACTTGGCCATCTACGGGATGGACATCGTCGATTGTGGGACCCCCCTTCTGGGGATGCACTCTCCTTATGAGGTGGCGAGCAAGGCCGATGTCTACGAGACCTTCCGGGCCTACAAGGCCTTCTACGAGGGGAGGTAGATGCGTTCCCTCAGGGAGAAGATAAAAGGAAGGGAGGAGCTGGCTAAAATCATAGAGGGCCTTAAGAGGGAGGGGAAAAAGATCGTCTTTACCAACGGTTGTTTTGATCTGCTTCACGCCGGCCATGTGACCTATCTGGAGGAGGCAAGGGGGTTTGGTGATGTGTTGGTGGTGGGGGTGAACAGCGACTCCTCAGTAAGGAGGATAAAAGGCTCCGAAAGGCCCATAGTGTCCCTTGAGCAACGGATGGCGGTCCTTGCGGCCTTGGAGGCGGTCGATTACGTGGTCCCCTTTGAGGAGGATACCCCCTATGAACTTATAGCCCTTCTCCGCCCCCATACATTGGTCAAGGGGGGCGACTGGCACCCTGAGGAGGTGGTGGGGAGGGAGCTGGTGGAGGAGGTAAGGATCATCCCATACCTTGAAGGGGTCTCCACCTCGGGGATTATCGAGAGGATAAGGGGCATCTGACCTTAACTTTATAGGCGGACTTTGGAACCTTACAGACAAAAATTAAGGGCTAAAGAAAAATATTGAAGCAATGTCTGTTCGCAATAATTTACATGAAAGGATAATCCAGCTTGAGGTAGGGCAACGCGTCCGTTTACTACCTGAGGGGCAAATAGCAGAAATCTATCGCATTCAAAAACAGGCAGGGCGTCTCATAGTTGGACTAATCTTACAGGACACAAAACAGGCAACGACCCTCGTTCTCATCCCGGAGGAAGCCACAGAACGCCTTCAACCGCTCCCTTCCCTCAGAGATGTCTTTGAGCTTCACGAAGGCGTCCTTCCCTATGAGCAATGCCTCGCCTTTGCCGATGCCTTGAGGATGCGTTTGGCTTACGCTTTTGATCCTCACTATGCTGTCAGCGTCACCCAAGTGGATCTTCTCCCCCATCAGGTAGAGGCGGTCTATCGACATATCCTTCCCCAGCCCCAGGTACGTTTCCTCTTGGCCGACGATCCTGGGCTTGGCAAGACCATCATGGCAGGCCTCGTGCTCAAGGAACTCAAGGCACGAGGTCTTATAAAGACCGTCCTTGTCATCGTCCCTGCCCATCTTCTACCTCAGTGGGAGAGAGAAATGTGGGAGTGGTTCCGGGAGGACTTCACCGTTCTTAATAGAAGTATCATGCAAAACCTCTTCGTCGAGGATTTCTTTTCGCGCAACCCGCAATTGCTGACCTCCATGGACTTTGCTCGGCAGGAGGAAGTGCGGGAGCTTCTGAGCCGCCATTGGTGGGATCTAGTCATAGTTGATGAGGCCCATAAGTTCTCCGCAACGCGCTACGGCAATAAGGTGCGCAAGACAAAACGATACCACTTGGGGGAGGCTATTGCGAAGCGCTGCGCTCACCTGCTGATGCTCACGGCCACCCCGCACAGAGGGGACGATGAGGCCTATTTCCTCCTCCTTGATCTGCTCCATCCGCATCTGTTCGCTCGTTCTGAAGACCTGAAGGAAGCGAGCAGGAACCGAGGTTTACCCTTCGTTTTGCGGCGATCCAAGGAACAGGTAACCGACCTGGAAGGCAGGCCACTTTTCAGGAAACGCGAAGTCAAAACCCTTTCGGTCTCCCTCACCGAGGCGGAGGCAGGGCTTTATGACGCCGTTACCGCCTATGTCCGCCGGTGGTATCGGGTGGTCTCCGGGCGCACCGACAGGAGGAGCCGGAACGTCGCCCTCGCCCTGACGGTCCTTCAGAGGCGCCTCTCTTCAAGCCTCTTCGCCGTGCGGGAGTCCCTGCGTCGTCGACGGGCAAAGCTCCAGAAGCTCCTCCAGGAGTGGGAGCGGCGGATGGATGAAGAAGAGGCCCTGCCGGTGCTGGACGAGGAATTCATGGAGGAACTTGCCGATCAGACATCGGCGGATTGGGAAAGCTTCCAGGAGCAACTGGAAGGGCTGACCGCTGCCCAGACGCCCGAGGAGCTACAGGAGGAGATCTCCGAACTGGATGAACTCATAGATCTTGCCCTCAAGGCCGAAAGGTCTGGAGAGGAGGCCAAGGTGAACGAGCTGCGGAGGGTGGTGGAAGAGCGCCTCCGCGACCACCCTGATGAGAAGCTCATCGTCTTCACCGAGTTCAAGGATACGCTCATCGCCTTACGACGGAAGTTCGAGCAGGAGTGGGGCTTTCCCGTTGCGGTCATCCACGGCGGGATGAACCTTCAGAGCCGCATCGAACAAGAGCGCTACTTCCGGGATCAGGTTCAGGTGCTTGTGGCTACGGATGCTGCAGGCGAGGGCGTCAACCTTCAGTTCTGCCGCCTGATGATCAACTTCGACCTCCCCTGGAACCCCAACAGGCTGGAGCAACGCATGGGCCGCATCCACCGTTATGGACAGAAGCGCGACTGCTTCGTCTTCAACGTGCTCTATTCCGAAACCCGTGAGGGACAAGTCCTTGAACGGCTGCTGGAGAAGCTGGAGCTTATGCGGCGGCGTCTGGGCGACAGTGTTTACGACGTGATAGGTCACATCCTCGAGGGCGTGCGCCTGGAGGAGCTCATTATGCAGGCGATCCTGCACGAGGACACCACCGAGGTGGATCATCTGATCGATGTGGATCTCCAGAGGCGCGTGGAGGAATACCGCAAGGCCCTGGAGGAGAGCGCCCTCGCGGGTCATTACATCGACCTTTCTGCAGTCCTTGCTGACAGCCGCGTGTCACGCCAGAGGCGATTGGTGCCCTGGGATGTGGAGCGATTTACCAAGTTCGTCGCCCCTCTGGTAGGAGGGGAGTGCCGGCCGGACCCGAGGAAAAAGGGGGTCTTTCGCATCAGCGTTCCTCGGATCTTTCTGCGCCAGCATGGTCTCGATCAGCAGTCCTTCACACGGGGGCTGCTGATCGCCTTCGATCGCAAGACGGCAAGGGAGGCAGGTGTGGAGTTCTTCGCCCCGGGCCATCCCCTCCTCGATGCGCTCTGTGAGCATTTCCTAGGGAAGTCGCGTCCAGTGAAGGCGGTCCTTGCCAACCCACGGGGTGAGGAGGGTGCTCTGTGGGTCTTTCGTGCACGCATTCAGGATGGGACCCATGCCTCAATCCTGGAGCGTTTACTGGCGCTCTTTTGGGATGCCAAAACGGACGAGGTCCGCGAGGTTGACCTCCGAATGCTCTGGGACCTGAAGCCCTTGCCCGAAGACGTTACTGTTCCTGATGTCCTGCTTGAAGGCCTTGAAAGGAGCGAGGCCAAGGTGCGTGAGTGGGTCGTTGGGCACCTGGAGCAACTGCGCTCAGAGGCAGCCAAGCGGCGGGAGCGCGAAGCGCGCATAAAGAGGGAGTGGCTAAAGAGGTCCTTCGATCACCTAATCGCCACTTCCAACTCAAAGCTCTTCGAGTATCACAGACGGGCCGAAAGGGGCGAGGATATGCGTATCGCCATCCAGCAGGAAGAAGATAACCTCAAGCGGTTGATACAGGAGAGGAAAGAGCGGCTTGAGGCCCTTGCACTGGAGGAGACGCTGACGGTGCTTGAGCCGGAGCTGGAGATGGTGGTCCTGATCCTCAGTTCAATGCCCTCTGAAGCGAAGGCTGAAACGGGAGAAATGGACACCGAACGCATCGAGACCATAGGCATGGAGGTGGCGATGCGTTACGAACGGGAACAGGGACGCAGGCCGGTGGACGTCTCGAAGGAATACCTCGGCTACGACATCCGATCAGAGGGTGATGGTGAAACCCGCTATATCGAGGTCAAGGCTTTCGTCAAAACGGGCACCGTCCGCTTCACGCCCCACGAGTGGCAGATGGCCCAGCGCCTCGGCGATGAATACTGGCTTTATGTGGTGGAAGATGCCTTGGAGCAGCCGAAACTCCGAAGGATCCAGAACCCTGCTCAGAGACTCCCGGTGAGGGAGGTCCTCGGTATAGTGGAATATGTGGTGGAGGGTATACAAAAGGACGAAAGGAGGTTCTGACAGAGGATTATCTGCGCTCTTTGGGGTTTAACGAACGCCAAATAAGGGGCAGTACTGTGGGTGAAGGAGAAAAGGAAAATCACCAATCGGGGATATCGGAAGTTGAAAGCGGTCTCTAACAAGACCGCTTACATTGAACTAGGTGAATTAGTTCAGCGAGGGGTGCTGATTCCCGAAGGCACTGGCAAGGCGCTCCGCTATGTGCTGTCCAAAGGTAATGTAAAGGTAACGCATGGGTAATGCAAGTAATGTAAGAGGGAACTAAGGGTATGGTCAGGGTGGAAAGGTTTTTTGAGCGAAATGGTTTAACGCAATTTCATTGTTCGGCAATTGGTGAATACCTTAAATATGTTAATTTCGCAAATGAAAGATGACAAAGCAATTCGTGCGAGGTGCAGATGATGAATACAGCAGGCTCAACTGGTGGTGCCGCAACAGCCGGAGGTATGGACTTTCAACACCGTGTTGCGGCTTGGGTAGCTGTTCATATTTTAGCTGAAAAGGATGTAACACCTCCATGGGATCTTTCTTCAGGCACAACGCTTGAGTGGATCCGATGCGAAACCGAACAGCCCGTTGATGATCTCCTTGTCGGAACTTCCGACAATGGATACATTTATGCCCAGATTAAGCGAAGAATTCGATTATCTAAGAGCGCTGAGTCCGAGCTTGCTTCAGCTCTCGATCAGTTTGTCCGCCAATTCATCACCTGCCGGAGCGCTTCCTCCGGACAGGTTTGCAATCGACCGCTTGAGCCTGAAAAAGATCGGCTTGTGCTTATCACTTCCGCAAGCAGCTCAAGGCCAATTAAAGATCACCTGCCTGTTGTGCTTAACCGGATCAGGCATCTGACTCAGCAACAACTGCTTGATGAAGCTGCAAAGAACCAAAGGGAGCGCGAAGCCTTAGATGTCATAAAAGAGCATTTATGTAGATCATGGAGAGGGTGCTTAGGGAACCATCCCTCTGAAGACGAACTACGTCAAATCTTTTCATTGATGCGAGTGCAAGTGTTAGACGTGGATGGAGGAGGAAACGATGAGCGAGAAGCTTTGAATCTCCTTCGCCAGGCAGTCTTACAGGATCCAGAGCAGGATCAAATGGCTTGGCATAGCCTTATCAATTTGTGTGCTACTCTTGCTTCGCAGCGTTCAGGTGCTGATCGTAAGCTTCTTCAAAGAGGGCTTCTGAACTCGGGGATTTGTCTTAAAGCCGCCCGGAGTTATCGGAACGATATCGGCCGCCTCCGTCGATACTCCGCAAATACTTTAAGCGCGCTCTCTCGTCATGCGGAAATTCGCATAGGGTCTAACACAATCAAGATTGAGAGACCCTGTGTCCGAGCCCTCCGAGATGCTGCGGAGGAAAATTCCATTGTTGTAGTAGGGGAACCGGGAGCAGGGAAGTCCGGGGCATTGTATGATTTCGTCAAAATCTTGGAGGAGCAAAGGCGGGATTACGTGTTCATAGCTGCTGATCGCTTGCCTGCCCGAAGTCCCGGCGAACTGCGAGCGGAAATTGGTTTGAATCGTGAATTGCTCGAAGTGCTCGATAATTGGCTTGGTCTCAAGTCGGCTTTCTTAGTCATTGATGCCTTAGATGCTGCACGTGATGCGTCTACCGTAGGGATGCTTCGCGATTTGATCCGCCAAGTTATTGAGAAAAAAGGGCGATGGCGGGTCATTGTCGCTATTCGCAAATTTGACCTTCGGTATAGCGAGGAGCTTAAATCGCTCTTCCGGGGTAACCCTCCGACGGATTTCCAAGACCCTGAGTTCAAACACCTCCGACACCTGAACATCCGGTGCCTTTCGGATGATGAGCTCAATCAAATTGCAGAACAACTGCTTGAAATTGAACAACTGTTCCATATTGCTTCTCCCAAACTACGTGAACTGCTACATGTGCCATTTTATCTCCAACTCATGGCAGAGCTGCTCAGCGAGGGAGTTCGACCGGAGGAGCTTACACCGATACGCACACAGCTCGAATTGCTGGACCGCTATTGGGTACATCGGATCATCCGTGATGATTCCCAAGGCGATGCACGTGAAGCCGTTCTTCGGGAAGTGTGTGAAAAGATGGTCGCAAACCGATCGTTTCGAGTTGATCGCTCGGAAATAGCACGAGCTGAGACAGGTGAAATTCTCGCTGATCTTCTGAGCACCCAGGTCCTTGTCGAGTGGCAGCCTTCCCCAGAAGCTAAGCCGGAGAGGTATATTTTGTCCTTTTCACACCACGTCCTCTTTGATTATGCGGTTTCACGTTTGCTTTTGCGAGGCGATCAGAAGAAAGTGATTCAACGCCTCGTCAATGATCGAGACCTCGTGATTGTGATTCGACCCAGCCTTGTTTTCCATTTCCATTATCTCTGGAATGCTGATCCCGAACACCAACAGTTCTGGGGTCTCATATTTCAGATCATTCAAACGCCTGAGATTCCAGAGATCGGCAAGTTGATAGGCCCTTCTGTGGCGGCCGAACTGTCTAAAGCACTCCCCGATCTTGAACTTTTATGTTCTGCTTTGGAAAGCTCAGACCCCAGATGCCGAGAAACCGCAGAACATGCGCTTCGTCATCTCATCGGATCTTTATTGGCAGGTATTCCAGACCAGGTTAAACTGATAGGTCCTGACGCGGGCCCATGGTGTAAACTGCTGGAGCGGATAAGCCGCAACCTTCGTCTTCCTACGGCCTATTCAGTTCGGTCGCTCCTCTCCGTTATTTGTGAGCATCCTGAGAACCTCACACCTGAACAACTAACTGCTGCTGGACATGCTGCAAGACGACTTTTGGAATTTGCATGGTCTCATGAGCCGAGAGATCACCGACTGATTATCCACGCCCTTCAATGTGTCTGCCGCACTTTCGAAAGCGACCACGCTGCATCTGCAGAGCTGATCCGACGGTGTATAGAGCCGTCACATCTCGCTCAATTCGGATACCAAGAAATGCCGTGGCTGGCCCGAGAGGTAAAACGGCTAATACCTCTTGACCCAAGATTGGTTGAGGAAATCTATCGAGCCGCTTTTGCTCACGAGGAAACCTCCCAGGAACCCACGCCGCTCGGTCAAGGTCTTATCTTACCTCTGGTTTCTAATCGCCAACAGGATTATCAAATGGCTCTATATGAACTTGCAGAAGTCTTCCCGCAATTTCTGGAGCATGCGCCTGAGGAAGCAACTGGGGTGCTGATAGACGTGATGGAGATTTACGTTGCTAAGCGCCATCCACCAGCTTCCGGTGAAAGGGACCGGGAAGAGACGTTCGATTTCAACGGTCATAATGCGCGGATTCTCGCAGACTATAGCGCTGTTTGGGATGAGGGTGATACATATCGAGATGATGAACCAGTCAAGATGCTCGATGCGTTCCAGCAATACTTGGAGAGCCTTGCAGGACGCCCCGAAGAGATTGAGAAGCTACGCAGACTAGTTAGAATCATCGTTTCAAAAAACCGCCTCGCCGTTTTATGGCGTCGACTCCTTATCGCAGGGACTCGCTTCCCGGAGACTTTGGGTAGAGAAATCTTACCTCTCGTCTGTGCTGTTCCCGTTCTTACCGGCTTTGACACCTCTTACAACGCCGGTGAGTTTCTTAAAGTGATTTTTCCGATCCTCGAACCCGAGGAACGACAGCGGATCGAGCGAGTGATTCTTGGTATTCCAAATGCGGTGTCAGAGGACCGCCGTGAAGCAGCTGAGCGAATGCTTAACCGGTTGCTCGGATGCTTGCCAGAAGATTATATCGTTACTGAGGATGCACGGCGTCTACTCGTCGAACTCAAAAACAGGGGTGATACCCCAGCAAATGAACCACCAGTATACATTGAAACAGGGTGGGGTAAATACAGCGAGGAGGAATATCTCAGAGAACAAGGAGTACCCGTTGAAGCTGAGGCAAATCGAAGAATTCAAGAACTTGAGCGCCCTGTTAAGGAATTTGCCAATAAGCATCTTAATTCCGTCCCCAATTTCAGCGAATGCATGAATATATTACCCAACCTGAAGGCGCTTCTTAACGCTCTTGAGCGAGCTGATGCCGATGGTGTCCATCCCAAGCAGCGTGATTATGCATGGGGGACTTTAGCAGAGGCATGTGTCCGGATTGCGAGATTAGAAACTCTCTCATGCGATGATGAACTGAGCACTTTCGTAAAAGATGTTCTCATACGAGCCAGCAGTCACTCTGAACCTGCCCCTGACCCTCAACACGACGCCCGATTCGATGAATCCCCTTCCTGGGGAAGCCCGGCAGCGAGAATTGAAGCAGCAAAAGGACTCATCTTGCTTGCCCGACACAAACCCTGTGCGGATTCTGAAGTTTTAGATGCTATTCAACGGCTGAGCGAGGATCCAGTTCCCGCTGTGCGATATCAGATAGCAAGTCATCTCAACACTCTCTACCGAACTGCCCCTGAACTCATGTGGTGTATCGCTGAACGGATGTCCCAGCAAGAGCAGAGTCGAGGGGTGCTTCAAGGATTTCTGGTATCGCTTTCCAGGCTTGCCGGAGCTAAACCGGACCATGTTGTTAATCTGACGAAAAGGATTTATGACCGAATCAGGGAAGGTTCTGGAGCTAAGAAGGTCCGGGAATACTGCGTTAGCCTCTTCACCGATCTCTACATCTGGCTCGATCATGTTCTCTGCCGTGATGTTGTTATGAAGATCGTTTGTAATCCAGCAAATTATTCTGACGAAGCGTTTTACGTCCTGGCAAGACTCCGCAAACCGCTCACATACGGTCCCACAAGTCCTCCTAACCCAGAGGCAGATGCTATTCGTCAAAGAGCTTTGCACCTTCTTCAGAATCTTCTGCAATCCGCAGAAGAGGCTTGGCATAGTCTTGAACAACGCAATCTTGACACCCCGCTTAATCAATGGCTCCAGGACGATCGGGACAAAGCTAAGACACTTTGGCAGCTCATTGATAGAATCGCATCGGAGGTCTATTTTGCCTCTGGGGCGTATGATGCTAAACGACAGGGAGTACAGGTTCAGGTAGAGCGACCAAAACCGGAATCGGAGCGATTCTATTGCGAAGCAACTTCAATACTTGACGAACTGGCACAAATAGGTCATCCAAGCATCGCTCACCATCTACTTGAAACTTTGGAGTTCTTCGTCCCAATAAATCCCAGAGATGTTTTTCTTCGCATCGGCGCTGTGGTGCGTGCAGCACAGCGGTGGGGATACCAATATGAGTCCCTGGCTGCAGATCTCATCGTTCGACTCATTGAGAGGTATCTCGCTGACTACCGTGCCCTATTGCAAGAGGATAAAGAGTGTCGAGAGATGTTGATAGAGGTTCTTGATGTGTTTGTCCAAGCGGGTTGGCCAAGCGCCCGAAGGCTTGCTCATCGGCTGGAGGAGATCTTCCGTTGAGCCGTATACGCAACGCCGATGAGTTTCGTTTAAAGTTTCGCGAAATCCGCGGAAAATACGAGCGAATCTTCGGTCCGCGCATCGCTGAGATTCGCCGAAAGTACGCCTCGGGTCCTGAGCGGGATCTCATAGACCGTAACCTCGAAATGCATGCTCGTGTTTACATCGTCAATGCCCTCCTAGCTGCGTTAAACTGGAGGATGGATTCCTTCCCGGAGGATGGCTTGCCCAACTTGATTCCAGAAGCACCGGTTCGATCAGCAGATCGAAAAAGCATCCGCTTTTTCGATTATCTCGGTCTGGAAAATGAAACTGATGCTCCTTTGTTAATTGTTGAAACCAAAAGACCCGACACACCCTTACCACAAGCACAGACTCCAGCCGCTACATATTCAGAGGTCCTAGCCCGGGGACTTAGAGGAAAGCCGCTTAAAAAGAAAGAGTGGAATGATTGGTTAGAGGATCTTGGAGATTACGTGCGCTCCGCCTATGAGGGCACTCAGAGAATTCCCAGACGTGTTGTTATCACTAACGGCGACTGGCTGATTCTATTTCTCGATCCATCGGACGCTTTCCTCGAAGACGGAGATCCAGATCCAAATCGAATTCTCGTGTTTACAAGCCGAGATGATATCGAGAGGCGCTGCACCGAAATATTCCGGCATTTAGAGCACCAAAATGTCTTAGGGGAAACGCCACTGCATGAGCTTGAACCGGCACAAATACCCTTCTATTTGAATCCAGAAGAAATTGACCAAGTAATGCATGGACTGCACCTTCTCTATATTGAGCAACCGAAAATTTATGGGGATAAGGATCCAGTTATCAAAGTGGTTCCTATTATCTTTTTGCGATCACGGTATGGTGCATGGTTCAGAGTTGAAAACCGTTTGAATGAAAATGAATACGAGCTGCCTCATGACAGCAATGCTCTTGCTAAGCACTTCAAGGAAGTTGAGCAGGCAGCAAAAGGTTTGCTTGACGAAGTAAACCGATATTTGAAGAACCCTCGACAACCGACCTTTTTATCCGAACATTATGAGGATGAAGGGAATTTTGAAACTCTGCCTGGGGTAATTGAGATCGGACATGACGAGTTTCTCGTCGTGACAGGAAATAGGACACACTATCTACTTCCAGAGCCTATGATCCCAAAATGTCCATTTCACGATTGGATGAAGTGCAAACAGCAGGGTGTCCCTTCAGATCCCGGACCCATCCTAAGCCGATCCACTTCACCTCGTTCATTTTTCGTTTCAGGAGAGATTTATCACTGTGCTCACAGAGATGTGAGCTCCGCAAAAGCAAGCCGGATTACCACAGCAAATAGGGAGCAATGTGGCCTGCGAAGCGGCCAGGAAGGTCAAGCCTTTTGCGAAATCTGGCGCTTTGAGCAGTATCTCTGCTGTCGGGCTTGTGTGTTCGGAGAGGTGTGCATTAAAGCGCCAGCTTTTCGCCTGCCCTGTGATAAGGACAATTGGTTTGAGAAGGAAAAGCTATGAGGAAGCGTCTTATTGAACACGCCCTTCCTTTGGAAGAACTTTCAAAGGAGGCAGCACGTGAGAAAGCCATAAGGCATGGGCATATCTCCACGCTCCATGTCTGGTGGGCGCGGCGACCGCTTACCGTATGCCGGGCAGCGGTCTTCGCCAGTCTGGTGCCAGCCGACGATATGGACGAGATGGGCTTTGAGAAGTTCGTTGCCAATTTGTGCAAATGGGAGGTGAACGATAACCACTCTGTGGGAAGGCATCTTCTTGAGCAGGCGCGGGCGATGATCCGCAAGCATTATCCGGATGGGCCCCCGAAGGTGCTCGATTCCTTCGCAGGAGGCGGTTCTATACCCCTTGAGGCGCTCAGGCTCGGCTGCGAAGCACATGCCATGGAATACAACCCCGTCGCATATCTCATCCTCAAGGCGACGATTGAGTATCCGCAAAAGTATGGGAGGAGGCTCGCCGAGGATGTAAGAAGATGGGGCGAGTGGGTGCTTGAACGTGCGAGGGAGGAGCTTGAGGGGTTCTATCCGCCTTATGAGGAGGGACGTTCCAAAGAGACCGTTGTCGCCTACATCTGGAGCAGGACGATAAGGTGTCCTAACCCCGCCTGTGGTGCAGAAATTCCCCTGTTCCGTCAATTCTGGCTTGCAAGGAAGCCGAACAAAAAGGTGGCGCTTTATCCCGTGGTGAACCGTGAGGAGAAGCGTGTGGACTTTTGCGTGCTCTCCGGAGAGGAGCTTGCGGAGGCGATACGGAAGGGCTTCAACCCGTCGCAGGGCACGGTCAGCCGGGCGAACGCAAGGTGCCTCGTCTGCGGAACTGCCGCACGGGACAGGTATGTCCGAGGGGAGGCAAAAGAGGGCAGGATGGGGCATCGGCTCATCGCGCTGGTCACCACCGCGGGGCGTGGCAGAGGGCGCAACTACCACATCGCACGGGATGAGGACGTGGAAGCATTTGAGAAGGCGAAGGAGCGGCTTGAGCAGCTCAAAAAGCAGCCCAGCCCTTGGGCGAACGGTCTCCCATGGATGCCAGAAGAGCCAGCACGCTTGGTTGGTGCTGGACAGCAACAAAGTGTTGACGCAAGTTATGGTTTCCTGAATTGGGGCAAGTTCTTCAATCCCCGCCAGCTCCTTGCGCTTGTGACCTTTGGCAAGTGGGTGCGTGAAGCCATCAAGCGCATCGCAGAGGAGACCGACCCTGAATACGCCAAGGCAGTGGGGACGTATTTGGCGTTTGCGGTGGATTTTGTGGCGAATAGAGGACAAAGTGTCCTTTGTGGATGGGATGCCAGCAAGGAAACAGGACGTAGTGTTTTTGCAGGTCATCATCTTCACATGACTTGGGACTATTTAGAAGCTAATCCTTTCAGTGGCGCTCTTGGTAGTTGGTTGGAATCTTTAGACTATATCCAGCGTGCTGTTGAACGGGAAGCAAAAACCCGAGAAATCGGAGTCGCACTGGGTGATTCCACGGTTGCACTTCCTTATGAGGACGCTTCGCTGGATGCCGCAATCTTTGATCCACCCTACTATGACAACGTCCCCTACGCCGACCTTTCGGATTTCTTCTATGTATGGCTGCGGCGCACGGTCGGCGACCTTTACCCTGAAGCCTTCCGGTGGGAATTGACGCCCAAGGACGAGGAGATAGTCGTCAACCCCGCACGGTTCGGCGGAGGCAGGGAGGGCGAAGAGATTGCGAGGCGGCACTACGAACGGCTTATGGGCGAGGCGCTCCGTGAGATCCACCGTGTTCTCAAGCCCGATGGCATCGCCGTCATCATGTTCACACATCGTTCCACGACCGCATGGGAGTCGTTGATTAGAAGCCTGCTTTCCGCCGGGCTTTATCCGACAGCATCGTGGGCGGTGCATACAGAGATGGAGGCAAGCACGCATCAACGGGGAAAGGGCGCTGTCAGAAGCACCATCCTTATGGCGTGCCGCAGGCGACCGGGGAAAGCGGAGGTCGGCTGGTATCACAGGATACGTGACGAACTTTACGGGACGGTCAGCGAGCGCCTTGAGCACTTCTGGGATATGGGCTTGCGCGGTGCGGACTTCTTCATCTCCGCCATAGGACCTGCCGTGGGCGTCTTCGGGCGCTATGAGAAGGTTCTGTGCCCAGATGGGCGTGAGGTGGATGTGGGCGAACTCCTTGACGAGGTCAGAACCATCGCTGCCGACTTCGCACTTCAGAAGCTGGGCAGGGATCTTGGGCTTGTTGACCCACCGACAAGGTTCTACGTGCTATGGCGATGGGCTTACGGCGGGGGAGAACTTGAGTTTGACGAGGCGAACAAGTTGAGCAAGTCCCTGGGGGCGGAAATTGATGAACTCGCAGAGAAGCATCGGCTCGTGAAACGGAGGGGCGAGAAGGTTACGCTTCCCGATTTCTGGACGAGGCTCCGTGACGATGCCATGTCGCGACCAATCCATCGTGCGCTTGAGGAGGGCAGGATACATGACCTTCCGCTCATAGACGCTCTTCACGTTTCGCTTCTCTACTGGCGAAGGGGTGCAAGGGACGAGCTGACGCACTTTCTGGCGCTCTGTGGCTTCCAGGACGAGGACCATCGCTTCTGGCGTGTCGCCCAGGCGCTCTACGAGGCGGAAGCAGGCGACCTCCGTCTGGGGACAGAAGCAGGGGTCCTTGGACAAATGCTTCCAGCCCAGGCCTCCCTGGTCCAGGAAGCAGCGAGGGTTGCCGAAGCAGGGAAGCAATTGAGGCTGCCGTTTTAAAGGAGGTAAAAAGGAATGTCTGCAAAGGCTGTAAAACGTATCTGGGAAATATGTGAGCCGCATCCTGATGTCTTCGCCCGGGATATAGACCCCTCTATGTTCGCCGCAAGCCTTCACGCGGTGGAGAGCGAAACTGCCGACCGGGATTACACCGATCCGGAGCGTTTCTTCACCAAGACCTTCATGACCCGAAGCCTCGAGAACGTCCTGGAAGGGGTGCTGGCGAGGCTCATGGGCGAGGCCACAAGAGGGGCTCCCGTCCTGCGCCTTGAAACCCCCTTCGGCGGTGGAAAGACGCATACGATGATAGCCCTCTATCACCTCACAAAAGACCCTGAGGCCGTTGAGGCGACCCAAGCGGGCGAGAGGCTCTGTGAGCGGTTGAATGTCCGTCATCTCCCCCGGGATGTGCGTGTGGCAGTTTTGGACGGGATCGCGCTGAATGTTAGGGGAAGGGAGGTTAACGGGTTAAAGATCAAAACCCTTTGGGGTGAGCTGGCCTATCGGCTCGGGGGAAAGGATTTTTACGAGGCGATACGGAGTGACGATGAAGCGCTCAATCCGTGTGATCAGCCTACGCTCGCAAAGATGCTCTCCCAAGCCCAGCCGGCACTGATCCTGATGGACGAGGTGCTCGATTACCTCACCAGGGCGAGGGCTATCAAGGTGGGAGACGGCAACCTAATGGAACAGAGTGCCTCCTTCCTTCGGGCGCTCACGGCTGCGGTGAACGATACCCCCAGGGTGGTGCTTGTGGTCTCCCTGCCTGCTTCCTCTCTGGAGGTATCTGTAGAGAACAGGGAGCAGGCAGAGTGGATGTTCCAGCACATGCGGAAGGTGCTCGGCCGCACGGAGCTGATCGAAACACCCGTGGCCGAGGACGAGGTCTTCGGGGTTCTCAAACGGAGGCTCTTCCGGTCGGTGGGAACGGAAAGGGCCGCAAGGCGCGTCATAGATGCCTTTATTGACTACTACGCTGAGTACAGCCGTTTCTTCCCCGAGCGGCTCCGCAGGCCTCAATATCGCGAACGGATGATGGCGGCTTATCCCTTTCACCCCGAGGTAGTGGATCTGCTTTATGGACGGTGGGGGCCGCATCCGCAGTTTCAACGCACCCGGGGCGCCTTGAGATTGCTGGCTCTGGTGTTGAGGAGGCTCTGGAACCAGCGACCGGCCTCGGCCTTCTTGATCCAGCCTCACCACATAGACCTTGCGGATCGGCACATCCGGGCAGAGGTGGTTCGGTTGCTCGATGGTGCCTTTGACGCCATCGCCACAGGCGATGTGCTGAACCGTTCCAGGGAGATCGACCGTCAGCTCGGTGGCGAATACGCCCGTGAGGAACTTGCCAAGGGGGCGGCGACCTGTGCGTTCCTTTACAGCGTCTCTGCTGCACCCGACTTTACAGGTTGCTCTGAGGACGAGCTGCGCACCGCCCTCCTTCGCCCCCAAATCAACCCGGCCCAGGTGAGCGAGGTCCTGGGGAGGCTGCGCAGTGGTCTGTGGTTCCTGCGTTACCGTGACCGTCGCTATTTCTTCACCGCAAAGCCCAACCTGAACAAGATCATCTTCGACTACGAGCAGGGCATCTCGGAGGAGCAGGTGGACGAGGCACTGCTTGAGCACCTTAGGAAGGCCAGCGGACAGGGCAAAAGCTCCCTGCAGGTAATCGTAGCGCCCAAGGACGAAGCGGCGGTTTCTGAACCTTTACAGGCAACTCTGATCATCGTCCCCCTTGCCGAGAGCGAGCAGGCCCAGGAGTGGATGAAGCGGATTGTGGACAAAACCGTCAACCGCAACCTCCTCATCTTCCTCGCACCGGAGCGCGGGAAGGAGGGGGCACTACGGGCTGCCCTTAAGCGCTTGCTTGCCCTTGAGGGCATAAGGGGCGCAGCGCTCTTTGCGGAACTGGACAAGGAGGATAGGACTGACGTGACCCAGCAGCTAAAAGACCGGGAGACGGAAGTGGAAGGGCTCCTCTTCTCCATCTATAGCCGGGTGTTCCGTCCATCGCGAGACGGCGTGCAAGAACTCCGGCTCATGCTCAAACGCAATGCCAAGACCCTGGCCGAGGCGGTAGAATCCGCCCTGAAGGAACAGGGGGAGTTGATCGATTCCGTCAGTCCCGAGTTCCTCAGTGCGCTGGGTGCCGGTCAGCGCAAGGTCACGGTAGCGGAGCTGGAGACGGTGCTGATGGGATCCCCTGGACAACCCATCGTCGTGAAGCCCCGTGAGGCGATCAGACAGGCAATTCGGGAGGGCATTGAGCGGGGCAAATTCACCGCAGAGGTTCGAGGACAGGTCATAAGTGAAGCGCTGCCAGAGGATCTGCTCTCAGATGCCACGCTGACCATCGCCCCTCCAGTGGTAAAAGAGCTGTCGGCTTCGCCAGAACCCAGTAAGGTTTCGCTCCGACTGCGGATAGAGGGTGGAGGGAGGCATTCTTATCCGTTGCGCAAGGTTCTGGAGTTGCTTCAAAGCACAGATGTCCACATCACAATGGAGATAGAGGATAAGAGAGGCGAGCTGGCAAGAAAACAGGAGGAACTGGATCGCCTTCTGAACGACTACGGGGTCATACATAAATGGGATCAAATAGGTTCAGAAGAAGGAGAAGAGAGGCATGAAAGAGAGGGCAAATCTTGAATTTTACCTCCTCTGCTTGCAATTTAGTTTAGCAAGAACTGCTCGGCTGGGGAAGGATGCCTTAATGCCGTCAACCACCTCTTGACCAAAAGCTTTGAACAATGATGGCTAAGAGCGAGAAAAAGAAGAGTCTTGCCTTCTTCCCTTGGCTAAATGTACCTGAAGATATTAAGCTTTGCGGTATTGAATTGAAGAAATATGAAAGGGGGCTTTTACCCTTTGGCAAAGGTACGAGTGGCCAAAATAACTGCGACAAAATTCTCTCTCATTACATAGACAACACCGGAAACCCCGTTTCTTCTGCCGTCATCTTAAAATTGGCGACAAAGAGAGCCGATGCTTATCTTGACGGAGAGGAACGTAATTTCCTATTTGAAGCCGCTCAGATCATTACCTTTGCCGGGCTCTCAGCGAGAGAATTCTTCGGATTTGGCCTAACCTATTGGAACGCTGACCATTTTTATTTGGTTATTCACCAGTTCACAGATGATCCAGAAGGCGTTACGATTGCCACACGGAGGCGCGACGGACAGACAATCCGTTATTATTCATTCAAGACCTTTTCTGAAAGAGTTCCTCCACACGTGAATATTGGAACCACGTGTGAAATCGATGTACGCTTAGCAAATGCTTTGCTGAACCTTAGGGAGAAGAGGCCTAACGAGTGGATGTCTCTTTGGGACGCGATTTTTTTCTTTAATCGGGCAAACACCGATAGCCATGAAATTCCGCCTCAGCAAGAAGTTGTGATGATCCTTGGGGTATTTCAGCGCTTATTGGAGCACTTACTCGAACAAAGAGCCAGGGAAGATAAACTTGCTAAAAAATTTGTTTCGACAATAGGTTCCTTCGGAGCCTTACCTACTGATAAAGACAAGCGGCTGGTGCAATATCAACGAGAAAGGGTACCTACCGTACGAGAAGCGTGGTTTAGAGATTTCTACCGTCTAAGAGGTGCTCTTGCCCACGGCAAAAGTGAGAGCAGCGCACCATTAGCGTGGACGATAGAGGAACATTTGCTTTTGGCATCTTTTATTTTTCCTTTATCCGTCAAAAAGGTATTGAGAGGTTGGGGGGTCTACAGGCTAACTGAATGTGATGAGATCTGTATCGAAGTCTTTGATGAATTGGCCATAGACCCTTTCGGAAGGATAAAAAGTAACAACAATATTGAATCGTGGCGATGGAATAAAGTTATCGCCCATAAAAAATGGGAAAAAGCTTTCAAGAAGGCTTCAGAGGCCATTAGGAAAGGGGTCAAGGAAATGATCAGGTCTTGATTTTGCCCTTTTTGCCCCACAGCTAAGTCCTTCACAGAAACTACCCGGCCCTTGAAGAAGAAAGATGATTTTTTCATCTACGAGGCGCAATTCTGGGGGATGGAGCCCAGAAGAAGCTTTGCAAAGCTTCCCATTCTTTCTTCATCCGAAATAGAAAGAGTTTTACGCAGAGCTGGTTTTGAACCGGTTCCCAAAAGCCGACGGTGGGGTAAATCTGGGAAGAGTTGCTCCAAATCATTGAAAGCGGGAAGCGACCATGCAGAGGAGTGAAACTTTTGAATTTTTGACCATTTCGATAGTTTGATCTATAATCCTTACTCAAGGCGTAAAGATTATGTCTCAAACTAACACAAAGAAGGAACGAGGTGCTTTGTCCAGAGAGCTGGCAAAGGCATTGACGCATCTGGCTTCAAGGGCACCCGTATTCACAGTTGAAGAGTTTGCCCAGGTAATGGGTCGTCCCAAGAACAAGACCTGGCGTGTGCTCCACTTTTTACTGGAAGGCGGGTGGATTGAGCGTTTAAGCAAGGGCAAATACTTAATCATCCCTTTGGAAGCAGGGCCGGAAGCCACCTGGTCGGAGGACGCCATGGTAATCGCCTGCCACCTCGTCGAGCTGGCCAGCATCGCCTATTGGTCTGCTTGTCACTACTGGGGCTGGACTGAGCAGGTTCCCCGCACGGTGTTCGTCCAAACCACCCAGCGGAAGTTGCGAACCACCCAGGTGGTGTTGGGGGTGCAGTACAAGTTCGTACACGTCCGTCCCCGCAAGTTCTTCGGACACCTTAAGCGCACTGCTGACAGAGGCACATTCACCATTACCGACCGAGAAAAGACCCTTATCGATGCCCTGGATCACCCCGAGTTCTGCGGTGGCATTCGTCTGATAATGGAGATGCTTCCGGCGGCGGAACACATCAACTGGGACAAAGTGGACAGGTACATGGAGCGTATGGGCTCCGGCGCCATTTACAAGCGCCTGGGATTCTTGGCAGAACGGTTGGGAACAAGGCTCGCCCTGCCCGACCGGGATAAACGCCTTGCCAAGTGGCGATCCCGCTTGACCGGGGGGTACGCGCCGCTGGATCCCGAGGGGCCACCGGGGGGAAGGGCCGATAGCCGTTGGCGCGTCCGCGTCAACGTATCTGGCTTGGAAAACGGGTTAGTAACGCCATGATCAGTGAGGCTGAAGTGCGCCGGTTGGCAGGGAAATGGGGTGTTGACCCCATGCTCGTGGACCTGGACTACGTGCTGGGCTGCTTCCTGGCTTCCCTCTATAACCAAAGCTGGGCCGAGACCTTGATCTTCAAGGGTAGCACCTGCCTCCGGAAGTGCTACTACGCCGATTACCGGTTTTCAGAAGATTTGGATTTCACGGCCATTCACCGTTTGGGTGCCCAGGATCTAAAGGAGCAGGTTATGGAAGTCATTCGGGTCGCAGAGGATGTTTGGCAGATAGATTTCAGTGCTCGCCCCGCTCGAGTTGACACGCTTGAGGACGAGTACGGTAAAGAAACTTATCAGGTTCGCATTTACTACCGGGGGCCGCTGCGGCGCGGTGGCGATCCCCGAGCTATTCGAATGGATGTCACGGCGGATGAAAGGGTGGTCTTCCAACGTTCTCGGAGAGCGATCATTCATCCCTATTCCGACAAGGAGTTATTAAACAACGTGCAGGTGCTTTGTTACGACCTGTTAGAGGTGTTAGCGGAGAAAATCCGGGCGCTGGTTGGCCAGCGTCGGTACGCGATCGCGCGCGATCTCTACGATGTCTCACAGTTGCTCGAACGCACTATGGTGGATTTAGATCACCTCGTTGAAGCCCTCCCGGTCAAGATGGCGGCCAAAGGCCTTCCTCCCACCATTGATCTCGCGCGCTTGGAATCCCGGCGAGATGATTTCAGAGCTGACTGGCATAAAAACTTGGTATATTTGCTGTCCTTAGATGCTGGTATGGATTTCAATTCCGCTTGGGATAAGGCACTTAGGTTTCTGACACAAGTGCGTCAGCGCATAACATCAACCCAGGAGACAGTGTAGGTTACCAGCCCCAACTCAAAAGCGTAGCTCAGATCCTGATTTTTGACCTTTTTGCCCCGCAACTAAGCCCTTTGCACAAATCTCAAAAACCCAAGCAAAAGGGCCACAGTACTTCCTTCCTCAGCTTTACCCTGCTCTCGAGAAGCCTCCCCTTGCAGATCCCGTAACCCACGGGATGGCCCTTGTAGAGGACGATCTGCTGGTCCCTTCTTTCATCTCTTCCAATGGGTAGGGCTTCCTTTTTCAGATAGCGCGAAAGCTCCCTTGGATCGGAAAGATCCACCACATTCCTCTTTGCCCACCTCCCCAGGAACTGGGCCCCCCAGGTGGTGAGGGTGGGGGGAAGGCCCTCTGCCTTGGCTATGGGTAGGCCCCGGTGGGAGTACTTGAGGTAGCCTAGGCGGGCTGCCTCAGGGGTGAAGATCCTCAGCTCCTTCGCCCGCTCGAGGAGGAAGCCCTCAAAGAAATCCTCCGGCAGGCCAAAGTGCTCCCTTAAGGATGTGAGCTGGTCCCGAAGGGAGGGGTGATCGTGTTTTACCAGAGGGAGCCGCTCCAGCTGGAGTTCCTCTTGAGGAGGGGGCATGGAGTCGACCTTCTTCAATTTGGCGATGAAGAAACCCTCGCCCGGGTTCTCATGGGGGTAGATCCTAATGGCCCTTTCCATCTCGGCGGGAAAGCGCTTCCCTCGAAACTCCCGCAAGGCCGGCCTCACCTTTAAACCCTCTATCTTCACCTCTTCAAGCTCCACAGGGTAGCGTTCCAAGGCCTCAGCTACCACCCCCTCGTTCTCCTCAGGCACCAGGGTACAGGTGGAATAGACCAGGACGCCACCGGGCCGAAGGGCCTTAATGGCGCTTACGACGAGATCCCGTTGAAGCCGGGAGAGCTTTTCCACCCTTCTCCAGCGCCACCACCTGAGGACTTCAGGCGAAGTCTTCACCGTGCCCAGGGCGCTGCAGGGCGGATCCAGCAGCACCCGGTCAAAGGTTTCAAAGTAAAGCCTTCCCAGGCGGTTTCCCGGCAAGACGGTGACGATGGCGTTCACCGCCCCTGTCCTGCTCAGGTTGAAGGAGAGGAAGGTGGTCCGGCGGACCTTCGGGTCGTTGGCGACGATCAGCCCCTGGTTATCCATCATGGCGACCATCTGGGTCGTCTTGGAGCCGGGAGCAGCGGCCAAGTCCAACACCAGCTCACCCCTTTTCGGCTCAAGCACAAGAGGTGGGAGCATGGAGCTCAGATCCTGGATATAGACGTAGCCGAGGAAATGGGAGAGGCTTCTACCCAGGGGAAAGGGCTCCTCCTTGAGGAGGTAGGCGTAAGGGATGGAAGGGAAGGGCTCCGCCCTGAAGCCCTCCTCCTCCAGGAGCCTAAGGGCGTCCTCCTCGGAGACCTTGATGGGGTTGATCCTGAAGGCGGTCGGAGGCCTCTTCCCCGCCTGCGAGAGGAACTCCTCTGCTTCCCTCTCTCCCAGCAGGTCGAAGAGGAAATCCTTCAGCTCCTGGTGGGCCTCGGTCATCTTTTAATCGGATTTAAGGAGCCGCTCAGGGAGGTCATCAATGGACCCTGCGTTCGATCCCCTTCCAATATCTGTCCCGCAGCTCCCGCTTGGCGATCTTTCCGGAGCCCGTTTTCGGGAGCTCATCCACAAAGTCGACCGATTTGGGGGCCTTGTAACGGGCAAGCCTCTCCTTGCAGAAGGAGATGATCTCCTCTTCCGTCGCCTTCGCCCCCGGTTTTAACACCACCACGGCCTTAACGGCCTCACCCCACTTGGGATCCGGTACCCCGATCACCGCCACCTCGAGCACTGCGGGGTGCATGTAGATGACGTTCTCGACCTCGGTGGAGTAGACGTTCTCCCCCCCGGTGACGATCATGTCCTTCTTCCTGTCCACTATGGTGATATACCCTTCCTCGTCCATCACCGCCAGATCTCCGGTGTAAAGCCATCCGTCCTTGAAGGCCTTCTCGGTCTCCTCAGGGAGCTTCCAGTAACCAGGGGTGACGATATCACCCTTGACGATGATTTCCCCCACCTCCTTCTCGTCCTTTTTGACCTCGGTGCCGTCTTCCCTCACCACCTTGAGCTGCACCGCGATGAACTCCCTTCCCGTCTTCGCCTTGAACTTCAACTGTTCTTCGTAGGGGAGCCTCTTCAGGTGTTCCTTCAGGATGGAGAGGGTCAGATAAGGGCTTGTTTCCGTCATCCCGTAAGTCTGGATGTAATCGCAGCCGAAGGTCTCCACGATTTTTCTTACCACCTCAGGGGCGATGGGGGCACCGCCGCTGAGTATGACCCTCAGGCTGGAGTAGTCGTGATCCTTTGCCTCGGGATGGTTCACCATCATGTTCAGCATGGTGGGAATCATATTGCTTATGGTGATCCTCTCTCGCTCGATGGTGCGAAGGACCACGGCCGGATCGAAGTGTCTGACGAAGATATGGGTCCCGCCCACCCAGGTGATGGCCCAGGTGGCCCATGCGTCGGCCAAATGGAACATGGGGGCTATGTGCCCCCAGCGGTCGCTATCAGTGAGGTGCAGTTCGGCTATAGTTCCCAGGGCATGGGTGCAGACGTTCTTATGGGTGAGGATCACCCCTTTGGGCCTGCCGGTTGTGCCGCTGGTGTAATAGATCTGGGCGATATCGTCCTCGGTCACAACCGCCTCTGGAGCTTCCTTCCCCCAATGATCCTTCAGGGCTTTTTCATAGTCGAGGCCCTCTACCTTCAACGAGGGTTCTTCCCCCTCTCCTGTCCAAAGGACGCCTTTTATCCTCTCTCCGCCCTGCTGGAGAGCGGAGGCAACTAAGGATCCGAACTCTCTTGTAGTCACCAAAAAGGTACTTTCTGAATCATCGAGAATGAAGGCCACCTCCTTGGCCGAAAGGCGGTAATTGATGGGCACAGCCGGGGCTCCCAGCTGGGCCAGGGCGTAGTAGACCTCCAGGAAATAGTGACAGTTGGGGTGAAGTATCGCCACCTTTCCTCCCTTTCCTATCCCCTGGGTGAGGAAAAAGCGAGAGAGGGACTCCACCCTCACCCCCAGCTCCTCATAGGTGTAGCGGTAACCCCCACAGACCACCGCCTCCTTCCGCGGGAAGAGCTTTCTGGCCTTCTTCAGGGTATCAGGAATTATCATCTCCCTCCTCCTTCGTCTTTTTCTTTGATGTAAAGCAATACGATCGATCGTCTCCGTTTCAAGAAGGGTTTCTGTGAGGCGAGGACCCTTACCTCGAGATCCTCCCTTTTCAACTTTTCCATCTCTTTAAAGTTCGTGATCAGAAGAGATCCCCTTCCCTCTTCAGTTTCTCCTTGAGTTTTCGCTCGCTTTTCACGTTCTGGATCTGTCTGTCAAGCTCATTGATTATATAAAGCTCATCGTACCGGAAGGTGAGAAGCCGACCCCCCCACGATCCTCTTTACTTTTTCGCAGAATTGATGAGGTGTTTTATACCACAAAAAGACGGGGGTGATAAAGGTCACATATGTCA
>Ga0190363_1000435_pt1 | contig 24403 bp, 23 predicted proteins | sample 48721867_MG_FD_161272 | JGI IMG/M metagenome (GOLD analysis project Ga0190363, IMG submission 161272) | Hydrothermal vent microbial mat bacterial communities from Southern Trench, Guaymas Basin, Mexico - 4872-18-6-7_MG | ecosystem: Environmental > Aquatic > Marine > Hydrothermal vents >... | reverse complement strand
GAAGAAAAATATAATGGTTACTTCGATAGTTCTAGGTACCTTTATAAGAAGCCTTTAGTAGTCTACAGGCACGAATGGGTAGTAAGTTAGACAATAACAAGGACGTTCGAGAAAGCATTTAAGCCACTATATACTTCAGAAATAAAAAGTCAGTAGCTATAGCTAACCTCGGTAGTAAGGAGATTAAAATCCGAATGATATAAGTGTAGAGACCACATGGGCATCGATATTTATTAACACGATAATAGCGTCGGGTGGTAAACTAAAGAAAACAGATCATGAAGCGGGAATAGATAGAAGCATGTACGTAAGGATAAGGCTGACAGGCAGTCAAATAACCAACTACAGAGTTGACACCAGGTAAACTAGGCGGTAGTCACGTATAATTAATACTTGTAGTTGTATCATGTTATAAGAAGGAAGTAAACACAACAATAAAGATAAAAAACTAGTCTCAATACAGTAACTCTTTTCCCTTTATTTAACAATTCAGATTGCCCTAAGGGTGTGCAGTGGCAACTTATCTCATTGCAATTACCCGATCTATTCTTCACGAAGATACGGTTTCAGCAATTATATCTAGGTTATTAGTCGGTGATGTTTAACATATCAAGGATACTGAGGAAATCATTAATTAGTTACAAGAAAAATAAATGTACGGTGACCCAGTATGTCCATAAGAGAGGAGGTTGTAGAGTTAACAAGAAAGCTGATAAGGTTAAAAACAGTGAATCCCCCCGGGGATGAATTAAAAGCCGCTGAATTCCTGGCTTCATGTATGGAGAAAAACGGTTTTGATGAAATCGAGATACAGAGGATAAGCAAGAGAAGAGGTAATGTTATAGGTGTTATCAGGGGATCAGGTGAAGGACCATCATTAATATTTAATGGTCACCTAGATGTAGCTCCTCCAGGTGATTTAAGGCACTGGAAATACGATCCATTCGAAGGAGTAATAGCTGACGGTAAGATATATGGTAGAGGAGCAGCTGATATGAAATCTGGTTTAGCAGCACTTACAGTAGCTGCCAAGTATGTTAAGAAGCACGAATACAAGCTAAAAGGAGACTTAATCGTATCAGCTGTAGCGGATGAAGTACACCTCAGTACTGGCGCTAGAGTCTTCGCAGAATCAAAATGGTTCAAAAACAGTTGCGGTATAGTCATCGCAGAACCTACAGGGCTAAGGCTTGTAACAGCCCATAGAGGAGCTTTATGGCTCAAAATAGAAACATTTGGTAAAACAGCTCATACATCAATGCCACATTTAGGAGTCAATGCTATATATCACATGACTAAGATCATAGAAAAGCTCCGTGAATATAGATTCAAATACAGTCCCGTAAAGATACTACCACCACCTACGCTTAGTGTATCAGTTATTCAAGGAGGATACAGGGTCAACGTTGTGCCTGATCACTGTGAAATACAAGTAGATATAAGAACATTGCCTACGCAAAACCATGAAGAGATAATAAACGATATCGCCAAAAACATTGATGAATTAAAGAAGAAAGACCCAACTCTAAAATATAAAGTTAGCGTGATAGCTGATAGGAAACCTGTTCATACTGACCCGAACTCGCCTCTGGTTCAAAAAGCAATAAAAGTAGGCAAAGAAGTCCTAAACATGGACTTAAAACCTGAAGGAGCACCTTTCTTCAGCGATGCTGCAGAGTTTATAAAGCATCCCGGTTGTCCACCAGTAATACTATTTGCTGCAGCAGACACTGAGCAATCACATGCAATTAATGAACACGTAGAAATAGACGCATTAGAGAGAAGCGTCATGTTCTACATGGCCTTAGCTAAAGAAATGTTAGGAGAAGAATAAAAGAGCGTAGCCTGTTTTATTTGTTTTTATTTCTTATTACCACCTCTTAACTTCTTATCATAATTTTATTCCTGATGCAACTTTTGTGCTTACAGCATCTGCTGAACACGAGCCTTATTTGCATTATAGTAATGTAAACAGTTCACCATACCTCTTTATAGACCCATGTATACCTAATAGTCTTAAAAGGTTCCACATGGTTGCTTGGTTGCTTGTCACGACAGGTTTTTCCAAGTCTTTTTCTAAAATATCAATTACTTCGAGACTACGGAAATTTGTACAGCTAATGAATACGGCTTGTGCTTCAGGGCGATCAATTTTCTTTGCTAGTTCATATGCTACTTCAGGAGTAAGTTTGCCTACTTCAGTATCCTTTACTATTCCTAAACCTTTTATGCTCACAACTTCGATCCCTACTGATTCAAGATACCTCTTTAAGGCTTGGTTAATTTCGTCAATATATGGGCTGGCTACAGCAACTCTTTTAATGTCTAACGCTTTGAATGCTTCTATAACAGATGTTGTTGTAGTTGTAACTGTTCCTGGAAATACTCTCTTTATTCTCCTTATTATCTCTTGATCGTAGCCAGGACCTTTAATGAAACTTCCCGATGTACAGCAAAAGGCTATAGCATCAACAGATGCGGGAATCAATAGCTTAGCTACCTCCTCGACTTCATCTATAAGCCTAGAAAGTGCTTCAGGTGTATTAGTACCAGGAAAAGCCATGCGTGAAACGTGAATTGATACTCCTTCCGGAGCCATTTTTCTGAACTCGTTTTCACATGTTGTGTCCGATGCCGGAACCAAAATTCCTATTCTAGCTCTCCACCCATACACTTTAGCCACCTAACATAGGTACTCTTAATGAGAATATAAAAATTTACACATGATGTTTCACTATCGTCCAACATCTCCTAATCTCTATATGGTAGCGGTTTTGGGCAAAGCCATGCTTCTCCATTGTCTCTATCAGGGTGCCGGCCGTAGTACCATGACAGGAATACTTTTAGATGCCTCTCGAAGCCTGGCCAGTTAAGGGGTATTTCTCTCCTAAGACAATTCTTGATTGCATCAAATCTCACGAATATACCGTCGTCATCGTTGATATTGTTCTCTTCTTAAGTAACGTGTTCTCCTCTATATGGGCACTGGTAATCCTTATTAAGCAGAAGAGAGCATGGTATACGTCTACATATATCGTCTTCATATATGCTGAATACCACTCTGTCGAGAACTTCTCCAGGCACATATGGTGACGCGTCTTCGTGCTGGGATTTAGCCTTCACGGAGGATGGATAGGGGAACAGCTCTTTAATCTCTTCTTTATTTCATCCTAGTTATTTAAGAACTAGTCTCAGGGAATGTATTGCCGATACTATTGCGTCTCTAGTTCTGTACATGGTGTAGAGATGCTTTAAGAGTTCTTACTACTTATCCCTCGTTATCTTACTAAGAGGCTTTCCGAAAAGTTCTCTAGCAGCCCTGCATGCAGTTCTAAGCCTAATAAGCATAAGCCTAGTGTAGATTGTTTAGCCCGAAGCCTTGGCTTTGATATATGAGCTTTTGATCTTCATAAAGAGCCTGTAGTCTTCGGGAAACTCCTTCTTAACCTCCTTCAACAACCCCTTAATACGGATGCCGTCGATTCTCAATATACTCCTCAGGATCAATAGGTTTCATTGATACTTACCTCGGCGGCTTCCCTCCCAGTAGAATAGAGGAAGCTGTGAGTATTTAAAGCGGGTAAAATTGGGCTAGGACATCGAGAACAGAGTAAGTGGAGGATTTTAGAGCCTATGCTCCAGGTCCATCCATCGCTGATAATCAGCTGAGACAGGTGCAGTCATCTTATCCTTTTTCCCGTGTTCATCATCTATAATGTAATGTAGTTTCATAAAGATTTATAGTTTCCTTTTATCCTACATATGCTTAGATGATGATACGACGGTCTTCGGAGCTTGTGCTGTGAAGTATCTTTCTCTTCGCTGACTAAACTATTTTCACACCCTTCTTCTCAGCAACTTCTTTAAGTATTTTTAGTGTCTTCTGGAATATTTCTTGAAGTCTTTTTTCCTTTCTTGCTTCTCCATATATTCTTATTTTAGGCTCTGTTCCTGAGGCTCTAACGAGAATCCATGATTTATCAGGCATATTCAATCTTAAACCGTCTATTGTTAGTTCACTCTCGTAATCTTTGAATACTTCCCTCATTTTCTCATGAACTTCCTCTACTATTTCGTACTTTAGTTCTTCAGGTACTTTATATGATACTCTTATCTGCGGATATTCAGGTATTTCTTTGAGAAGTTCCTCTATGTTCATACCTTTCTCCAGCATTTCCTTGGTTAGTAATGCTGCCTGATATATTCCGTCAACCCAATATCCCCAATCCGGGTCTATGAGCTTCCACGGTTCAGCAGCCATTACTGCTTTCTTCCCATATTCTATAAGCTTCTCATGTGTTTTACCTAGTTTTGTTCTTACAACTTTTCCACCATATTTCTCTACCACTTCATCTATAACAAATGATGTGTCTATTGATATAACCACTATTCCTTCTCCTTTTTCTTTAAGTTTAAGCATAGCATAGAATGCTATAAGTCTGTCATTTAAGATAAATTTCCCATTGCTTGTAAGTGCTGCTAATCTATCAGCGTCACCGTCATGTGCTAATGCAGCATCAACATTAAGTACTTTAGCTTGCTTACCTAGTTCTACAAGCACGTCCGGTCTAGGTTCAGGTATTCTTCCTGGAAACATACCATCGTAGTGGCAATTTACAGTTATAACTGAAGCGCCAAGCTCCCTAAGGATTATAGGTGTTATATTCGATGCAGCTCCGTTAGCGCAGTCAACAATTACTCTAATTTTCTTCTTGATTTTCTGTGGACGCTGTCTTGAAATAAGTTCTCTCATGTAATCATCAATTATTTCAGGGTAAAACTCTAGTCTTCCAACGGAATCCCATTTTGCATAGTTGAATTTCTCATTGAATATGATATCTTCTAATTTTTCCTCCATAGGTATTGTGAACTCCATTCCTCTACTGTCAAAACACTTTATACCGTTATCGGGTGGGGGATTATGGCTAGCAGTAATTATAACACCTGCATTAGCGTTCAATGCAGGTACAGAGTAAGCAAGTATTGGTGTTGGAACCAAACCTAGGTTCACAACATCTACTCCGCCGGCCATTAGACCTGAGGAAACTATTGTTGCTAGTAGTGGCGAGGTTAAACGTACATCGTGACCTACGGTGGTTAAGCCTTCTCCTCCGAGAAATGTTGCTAGAGCCAAACCCACTTTGTATGCGATCTCTGGCGTGACTACTTTACCATACTCTCCACGGATTCCCGCTGTTCCAAAAAGCTTTCTCAACAGTAAAACACCGAGATAACATATTTTATTTTGCTACACTATAAGGTTTAACGAAATAGTTTATAGAGCAAACGCGCATTTCATCATGGTGTATGGTTTTGATAGATGTGCATTGCCACATTCACGAGACTATTTTCGATAATGATAGAAGAGAAGTCGTTGACAGGGCAAGAAAAAACGGTGTAAAGCATATAATAACTTCTGCTATAAAACCTGGGGGAGTGGATAGGGCACTTAGGGTGATTAATGAATTTAAAGGCTACATCAGCTTAACTATAGGTCATGACCCTATTCTTGTCGATGATATTTTATTTAGTAAGCAAGTTGAGTATGTTAGGAAGTACACAAACATAATCGTAGGCGTTGGTGAAGTAGGGTTAGATTACTATTTTATTAGAGATCATGAAAAAAGAAGTAAACAAAGGAAGTTCTTCGTAGAATGGATTAGCATAGCTGAAGAACTAAACCTACCTCTCATTGTTCATTCAAGAAGCGCTGGAAAGTACGCTATTAAAGAAATATTAAAGTATAAATATTTTAATGTGGTCATGCACGCCTATGATGGTTCTGTAGGTTGGGCTATGGAAGCAGCTAAACACGGCATTTACTTCTCAATACCGCCGAGTGTTACATTCAGTGTTCAAAAACAAAAGCTTGTAAAGAAACTTCCTCTGGAATCACTGCTTTTAGAAACAGATTCACCTGTTCTCTCACCCTTTAAAGGTCAGAGAAACGAACCAGTAAACATAATTTACTCAGCTATGAAAATTGCTGAAATAAAAAATATTTCTTTAGATAAGGTAATTGAAGTAACTACCGATAATGCCTTAAACGTTTTTAAACGTTTAAAGTTAAAAATTTAACATCCATCGTTTCTACGTCTAATATTGCCACTGTTGCTTCGCCGCTTAAGTAACCGCACGCTTCTCCGGGGTTAATGAGTAATGTTTTGCCTATTCTTCTTAACTCCTTCTTATGTGTATGCCCGTAAACGACAACGTCAAACATGTTGCTTCTAGCTAACGCTTCGACAATTATACTTGATGTTCCATGAATTAAAGAAATGTTCTTATCATTAATACTTATTGTAGCTATTTCAGGTTTCAAGTCTACGTTGAATTTCTTAGCGAACTCTAGTAAGAGCCTTTTTTCACCATCGTTATTGCCGAAAACCCCGATTATTTTTATCCCAGCTTGGGCAAGGCGCTTAAGGGTGAATGGTGCAATCCAGTCTCCTGCATGAAGAATTAATTCGACATTATGATCTTTAAAAATCTCCAAGGCCTGATCAACGGCTTTAAGGTTGTCATGGGTATCTGAAATAAGTCCTAAAAATCTATGCGCCATTGTCTTCACCATGATATCTTCTATACTACTAAAACTTAATAATTCTTAATCTAGAACTATTATGTAGGGTCTATTTCAACGTAGCTTTATGATTAAAAATTCCTTTATGGTTTAAAATATGCCTATAAAAATAAGTGCTATGCTATGTGTGCAGTGTAAGGGTGTTAGGAGGCTTTGCGGAAAGCCCTTATGCCCTATACTTCTCAGGTTCAGAGCTTCGGTGAAAACTATTTCTCGAATGAGAATTGAAGGTGATAACATAGTTTTCGGATTAACGCCTCCAACGCTTATAGTTGGTGAAGGAGGCTATCCTGAAGTAAACGTTTATGCTGGGATTGCTCCAACAGCTAATTCTAAAATACATGACGACCCCGAATTTTGGTGGGGAAGGTTCTCTCTTGAAAAAATCATTGAGCTTCGCTCTTCACTTCTACTTCCACGGAAAAGATTTAAGGTGTCAGCAGCAAGAACTGGAGATATTTATGAAATACAATTAGCATCAGCTTCGAGGAAACCTGTAGATACTGAAGCTAAACTTAAGAAGAGACCTTATCCCGTACTTAGGTTTGATGGTCTTCTAGCGCCTTTAGGCCCTACAGCACCTATGGAGAGAATTAGGATTGTAGGTAATCCCTCAGTAGATAGAGTAGTTGAGAAAGCGGTTAATGATTACGATTTAAAGGCTAAGGATGCCGTAGTTAACCTATACAACAATGGTGTCTCTATTTACAACATTGTTAGGGTGTTTTCTGCAGGCTTATTAGGTAGGTTGAAAGAAAGGAAGCTAGTACCAACACGGTGGGCTATAACAGCTGTAGACTCTATACTTTGCGAGATGTTATCTAAGAAAATAAGAAGGTATAAACCTGTAAATAGCTACATAGTCTATCATGCAACATATCTAGGTAATCATTTCGAGATACTGCTTATACCTAGTGTGTACTCTTTTGAAATGCTTGAAGTATGGTTGCCAAGAACAGTATGGACTAAAGGATTTTCCTCACCAATAATCATTGAGAACTATGAACTATGGGATGGTAAGGTGAGACGAGGTATTGACGGGGGATATTATGCGCTTAAACTAGGTATTTTAGAAAACCTCTATCGCATACGAAGACAAGCCTTAATCATAGCGATAAGGGAAATAAGACCTGAGTACTATGCGCCTGTTGGAAACTGGCATATTAGGGAAAGTGCAAGGAGAATGTTTTCTAGAAAACCTGAGAAATTCAGTAGCTTAGCTGAAGCTTTAACAACAATTAGCAGAAGACTTCACATAGACATTAAGGATATAATTAACAATTCTGTTTTATTAAGAAATATTTTAAGGCAAGAGAAAATAACGAAATATTTATCATTATAGCATACTAAACCTCTTAATATGGTCCCTACTTAGCTTCTTTACAAACGCTGCTAGTAGTTTTGAAGCGTAGACAGCATCCTTGAGGTCTAGAACTTCTATTGGCGAATGTATATAGCGGCACGGTATAGATATTGTTGCAACAGGAACGCCTTCTCTTGAAACCATTATTGCAGCAGCGTCTGTTGCTCCGCCAGGTAGTACTTCTAGCTGGTAGGGTATTTTTTCTTCTTCAGCAATTTTAATTAATAGTTCTCTTAATTTTGGATGCGAAATATTACCCTTATCCATAACCTTTACTGCAGGGCCTTTACCTAGCTCTGTAACCCAATCTTTTTCATCGACTTCAGGTATGTCGTTTGCGGTAGTAACATCAACGGCTATGCCAACATCCGGTTTAACAGCGAAAGCTGAAACTGTTGCTCCCTTTAACCCTATTTCCTCTTGAACCGTAAAGACGCTATACACTTCAGCCTCATGTTCTACGTCGCTTAAGAGTTTTAGAGCAAATATTAATGATGCGACACCCACTCTATCGTCAAAAGCTTTTCCCGTGACCCTGTCTGTACCTCCTAGCCTTACTACTTCTCTATCTAGAACAGCAATAGAACCCACCTTAATGCCTAACTCTTTTACTTCATCAGAGCTTGTTGCACCTATATCTATGAATAGCTTTTTCATTTCGATAACTTGCTTCTTTTCCTCAGGAGTCATTAAATGAGGAGGTTTAGCGCCAATAACTCCTCGCACCTTTACATCTCCAGCACAAACTATTACTCTTTGCCCTGGTAAGATCCTTTCATTCCATGAGCCAACACCTGTGAAGTGAAGAAAACCTCTCTTATCGATATGTGTCACCATTAACCCTATTTCATCCATGTGCGCTGAAATCATAATTTTCGGACCGTTCCCTCTTCCTTTCTTCAACGCTATTATATTACCTAAACTATCTACTCTCCATTCATCGACTACGTCGCTTATTTCTTCAATAACTACTTTCTTAACTTCAAACTCGTGGCCTGAAACTCCTACAGCTTCCGAGAGCTTTTTTAAAATTACAAAGAACCGGGCTTTTTCTGTTTCAGAAACCATACTTAACACCACTAACTTATGGTAAATTTCTGCGTTATAAAGTTCCTTTCCTAGTTTTCCTCAACTATGCCAAGTACTTCATGAAAGGTATTTGTTTTACATGTTGCGCAATAATGGTATAGTTTACTCATTTTACGTAAATCATAGCTTACATCAAGTACCCATTTCGTATTACATTTCTTACACATTAACAGCCATTTAGTCATGCCGTTATTACCCTATGAATTTTCTTAAGATATGTTCTACAGTTACAGTAGTAGTCCTTATACTGTCAACTGTTTTTCTTAAATCTTCTGGTAAGAAATCCTCTATTATGTCAACACTTTCAAGCGGTATGTACATTGTCTTTTTATACTTTACAAAACCACATTTAGAGCATTTCAAAATTTTAGCTAACTTAACCATTGGCCTAAAGTTTTTCAAGGAAATCTCTTTGCTCAAATATATCGGGCCTTCAATGCTAACATACGTGTTAATTGTTTTTTCACCACTGATATAATAACTACATTGAGGACAATACTCGACAGATGTACTTATTACCTTTATACAGCTTACCGTGCTTACCTTAGGTATTTCAAGGTGAGTACTAATAACGTTTATATCCTTGCTTATTTCCTTACTTAGTAAATTATTTCTGGCTTTTATACCATTCACTTTCTCTTTAATACTACTAAATATTGAGTGGATAACTGCTAGCACTGCACTAACCTCATAGATTAGAAGTTAGGTGAGTGTTTGGTTTTTAGTATTATCGCCTCAACAAAGGATTATTCAACTAATATGAGATCTATTATGTGTAAATCTGTTGTCCCTATATTCACTATTACGTGCTTCAAAGCGACGGGAACATATATTAGTGAAAGAGGTTCGATAGGCATTGCTTTATCTAATTCAGGATACTCAATTTTACCTACACCTTCAACAACGTAATATATGTGTTCATAATTTCTTTCAATTTCTCTTTCAATTCTCTTGCCCGGTTTAATTATTATGGAGTTTATTCTCAAACTTCTCTTTTTCTTAATAAATTTCCTATAAAGTTCAAACACTATAAAATCTCCTGAGATTGGAATTTTAGCTGCTTGATCAACTACTCTTCTTGGAATCATATTTCCTAACCTTAATTATACCCTTATTTACAAGTATGTCTAGGTACTTCCTAAGAACCTTACGTATTTTCCAACGTCTATTAATGCTACCATAAAGTCTTATTGCTGTTTTCCTTATGCTCTCTGTTCTTGTAAGATCTTCAAGGATCTTTCTTTCCTCCTGAGGTATGTTCTCGCAGTATCTTAAAGCGATCCTGGCTATTTCAACGGGTTTAAGTCCTAACCATGGTTCCTTGGTGTCTAAATCAGAAAGCTTCTTTGTAATAACAAACTCTATTATGGTAACTATGTCGTTAGGTCTTATTTCTCCATAGCTTTTCCTTAGTTCTTTAAGAAGAACTTTCAATGAGGGGAATCCATCCTTTCTAGCGTCTTCATCCGTTAATTCGTTTATCCTCTTATACTCGACATTAGTAATTTTTGCTAATGCTATAGGTTTACCTCCGCCATGTATCATTATCTTATTGTATTTTGGCTTAATTATCCCAAGTCTTATAGTGGTTCTCTTCACCCCTTTTAATATTAGGTCTACATATTCGCCTTTCACCATTAAATGTCTTCCTACAAACTTAACCTTCTTTGGTACGTGGTCAGCTGGATCCAGTGACCAACACCACCGTTAATGTTTTTACACAGTATTGAAATATAGCCTCTATAGAGAATGCACGATGATGAATATTAACTCATGGTTGAAGCAAAAGTAGAGATGTAAGGGGGCCAAAGCGCTGAGTCTACATAGGGTAATTTACCTCTACTATTCTTCCATTCTTTGCTGACTTAATTATTGCTTCACATACAGCTAAAGCACGTATTCCATCTATTCCTGTTGCTTTCGGCTCTCTTTTGCTAATTATTGCTTCTAAGAAGTCTTTGTCTTCAAGCAGTAGCGGTTCCCGCATTATTATTTTCGGTTTCAGAATACCGTCTTCCTTAAATATAGTAAGCTCGTCCTCTACGAAATCCAGGTTCACTACTGCTTTCTCTCCAGTTAGTGATAAGTACCTTATTTTGTATGGTGTAATCCAGTTTGCCTCAAATATTGCTGAATACGTTTCATAGTTTATGAGCATTGTCGCATAGTCTTCATAGTAGCTATGTCTTAAACTTCCAACATTAGCATAAACTTGTTGTGCTTTTTCTTCGAAAATGTAGTGGAGCAAGTCTATGTCATGTATTGCTAGGTCTTTAACTACGCCTACATCCCATGGTCTATTAGGCCATAAAGATGTTCTTTTACTATTAACTGTAATTACCTTACCCAGTACATTGTTTGGTATGATGTTATTAATCACGTAGTCTATTAGGGGATGATGTCTCATAATGAATCCCACGGCTAAAATTAATCCTAAACTTTTTGCTTCATCATATACTTTCAATGCTTTATCTAAAGTATCTGTCATAGGCTTTTCTATTAAAACATGAGCTCCATTATTGAGAGCTGCCATAGCATGTTCGTAATGTAGATGTGTAGGCGTAGAAATTATTACAGCATCTAAGTCTTTTTCGTTCGCCAGGGCTTTCTCTATAGAGGAATAAAATTTAGCTCCATAAATTTTCGATACAAATTTTCCTCTTTCGATATTAACATCAACAACAATAATATCTCTCACTAAGTTCCCATAGAGATTTCTTAAAACTCTGACGTGATTTATGCCCCACCCGCCAACACCGAAAACTGCCACCTTTAACATGCATGTCCACCGAGGTTGCTATTGCGATGTGGTCAGAATACTTTTTCTACATTTAAAAGTAAATATATGTTTGGTAATATAGTGTTGAGTATTGAAGAATTAGTACTTAGTTTCCTAAAAGAAAACCCAGGATCTAAGCCTAGAGAAATAGCGGAAGCACTGGGCATCAGCTATAATAGGGTCAGAATAGCACTTTACAAGCTTAGAGAGAAAGGATTGGTTATGAGAACAGAAAAAGGCTACACTGCTACTTATAGAGTTGAGTTTAAACCCTTTAGAAGAGAGAAACAAATTATTGCAGAATCCATAGAAAAGAAAGATATTGTCCAAACATTATCTGAAAAGCTAAGTAGATTAGAAGAAAAAGTAAACGCTATGGAGAAACGTATCGAAGAGATAGAAAATGCTCTCGAAGGTCTAAGGATCGAGATAAGAGATTTAGAAATCTTAAGTAAAAAACTTAGCAAAGACCTTGACATGCTAAGAAATAGATTGAATGGTTTCTTAAAGTACTCAAGAAAGTACACTATGAGAAAACAAGTTGAGGACGAATTACTTAGTGTGTTAAGTGCTGAGAAAATACTAAACATAAATAAAGCAAGAAACTTAGCAAGTAGGCCCATTGAAGACTATGTAAGGGAGAATAAGATAATTGTAATTTCATCATACGTTGTCGATAAAGAGTTTTATGAGGAATTTAAGAAGCTGTTCCCTATATCCAAGAACGAAGTTGAGATTCTTAATGAGAAATTCAAGTTATTACTAAGAGCTATGGTAGATGAAGGTCTAGCATATCTACACAGAGGTATTGAATACAGAATAGCTTAGTTAGCTACGGAGACTCCTTATGCGTAATAATGGTGTGAGGACTCGTTCTAGTATTTGATTCAACAACACTACCAGCATAAAGTACGTTGTTAGCGCCTATATAGACATTGCAGCCAATGATAGCACCTAACTTGGTAACCATTTTGCCTCTAATCCGTATTGGGTGTAACCTGCTAACCTTTACCCCTGATGGCAGAATATTCAGTGTTACTGTATTGGGTCCTATTACGCTATTTTCTCCCACTACGCTGTCGCCTATGTAACTATGTGAACTTATGGTCACGTTGGGTTGTATTGAGGAATACTTTACCTCACTAAATGCACCTACGATGGTGTTTTCCTCTATTGAAGCAAATCTACGTATTAAACAGTGATCCCCTATGAAGCTACCTTTACCTATGTAAATGGGTCCTTTAATTACAGCATAGTGGCATATTTCAGCATCATCATCTATTATTGCGGGCCCCTCAATTACAGCTTTCGATGATATTACAGCATTACTGCTTATTTGCGAGTACTTTAAGTCTTTGAGCACGTATTCATTAGCTTTCAAGATGTCCCAAGGGTAACCTATGTCAACCCACCAGTCTTCCCAGAAACATGGTGCCATGGTAATCTTTTCAGCCAATATGTTGAGGGCATCTGTGAAACCGTATTCCTCTACGTAATCTAGAAACATTGGTGGTAAAACGAAAACTCCTGCTATTGCTAAAGTACTTTCCGCTTTTTCCAGTAAAGGTTTTTCCTTAACATTCACTATTTTGTTTTCACTAACATATGCGATACCATATGATTCGACATCTAACTTGGGTGAAAGAAGTATTGAAGCATCGGCCCCGCTGTTAATGTGTGTTTCTAAAGTTCTTACATACGCTTTAGGGCTAATCACAATATCTCCATAAGCAAGCATGAACATTTGTTTACCTAGAAGCTCTTTAGCAGTAAGTACAGCGCCTTCAATGCCTTCACCTTTCTGATAAATAGTTGTTACAGGTATTATGTTGCTCCACTTTTCCTCAACATATTTTGCCAACTTTTTATGAGATAAAACGATTATTACCTCGTCTAATGGTAGTTTCCTTAAACCTTCAAGAACGTAGTCTATGACGGGTTTACCTACGATTCTAACCATGGATTTAGGTACGCAATCAGTTAGTGGTCTAAGCCTCTCTCCCTTACCTCCAGCTAGTACTACAGCTTTTAACCTATACTGAAACATAGCCTATTCACCTTTATTCCACGGTTACGGTCTTAGCTAGATTCCTAGGTTTGTCAGGATCATAACCTCTCTTTACTGCAGTATAGTATGCAAGCAATTGTAGGATGGGAGTATATGTTATTGGTGCCAAAATATAGTTGTGCATAGGCATTTTAACGCTATAGTCTAAAACTTCTTCAAATTCCCTGAAATTCTCGGGAATTAACCCTATAGTTAAGGCATTTCTAGCTTTCATTTCCGTTATGTTTCCGAGTATATTCTCGCTATTCTCGTCATTTAAGACTACGAAAAGCACTGGGAAGTCTTTCTCAATTAACGCTATTGGCCCATGTTTACTCTCTCCAGCAGGATATGCTTCAGCATGAATGTAAGCTATTTCCTTTAACTTTAAAGCACCCTCCATAGCTATTGGTACTCCAAGACCTCTACCTAGATAATACATGCTCTTCTTTAAATGAATAATTTCGGCGATGTTGTTAACGTATGCTTCGTACTTCATTATGGTTTTTTCAACAATTTTCGGGACGTGTTCGAGCTGGCTTTTTAATCTGTATACTTCACTTTTACTTAATAGACCATTTTCTTCAGCTATTTTAAGAGTTATAGCTAACTCTACAACTACTTGAGTTGTAAACGTTTTTGTTGCTGCTACACCTATTTCTGGCCCGGCTCGCGTATACACTGTTAAGTGGCTTTCCCTAGGAATGGCACTGTCAATAACGTTGGATATTGCTAGAATTTTCGCCCCTCTCTTCTTAAATTCTCTAACAGCCATTAGTGTATCTATAGTTTCTCCACTTTGAGAAATAGCTACCAATAGGTCTCCGGGCTTAACTGATTTACTATATTTGCTATACTCACTGGCTATTAGAGGTATGGAGGGTATACCAGCTATGCTGTTGAGGTAGTAGTCCAGTACTAGTCCTGCATGGAAGCTCGTTCCTGCTGCGGCAATAAACACTCTTCTAGCTTCAGTTATCATTTTAGCTGCTTCATCTATTTCACTACTTAAGCCGTTTATTGTTTCTCTTAAAGCTCTAGGTTGTTCATGAATCTCCTTTAGCATGTAATGCGAATATCCCGCTTTAGCAGCCATTTCGGCTGTCCAACTAATTATCCTAAATCTTCTACCTATGTCAACTGGTTCTTCTTTAAGCAGGTTTTCGATGAATATGCTTGTTGGTGTTATGTAGCCTACCTCATGATCTCTAACAACTATTATTCTCCTAGTATAGTCTAGGAAAGCTGGAATATCGCTAGCTACGAAATTAAATCCTTCTCCAACGCCTATTATTAGTGGCGAATCTTTCTTAGCGAAAAATATTTTGTCAGGTTCCGAGACAAGTATTGCCGCTATCGCGTAGCTGCCTTTAATCTCCTTTATAGCCTCCTTAAATGCCTTGTAAGGATCCAATCCCTTACTTAGATGTTCTTCTATTAAATGAGCTACTACTTCCGTATCTGTTTCGCTTTGGAAAATGTGTCCTTTAAGAATAAGCTTCTTCTTTAATTCTAAATAATTCTTAATTATACCGTTATGCACTATTGCTACCACATTTCCGCAGTCTAGATGGGGATGAGCATTATTATCACTTGGCGCGCCATGCGTAGCCCATCTAGTATGGCCAATAACTGTGTTACCAGGTATACCATCGAAATTTAGTCTCCTATGGACCTCATTTATTTTTCCCTTACCTTTTCTAACAATAATTCTATTTTCAAATACTGAAGCTAACCCCACACTATCATATCCCCTGTATTCTAGTCTTTCTAGGCATTTTCGTATTATTTTTGCAGGAGTTTCCAGCTTCCCAGGTAAACAAGTGACGCCTACTATGCCGCACATTACATTTTTAGCCTCTTCAAGATCTTTGATAATACTTGCCTATTTAATCCTATTATGTTAGTTGGTTTAGGTATAAAGTTACAAAGAATTGTAACTAGTAAGATATTGTGTATAAGCACTGTAAATGCTCCTAGGATGTTGAAGTGAGTGTACAGATATTCCATAAGATCATAAAAGTATGTTCTAAAGAAGGCAATAGTGTTTTCAACTATGAATTTTGCCGAACCTTCAAAAGACATTAACAATAACTCTTTAGCATTATACGGTGTCATATCTTCTTCAATAATTATCTCCTTGTCAAGTACTGCGGGTGGAAAATAATATAGCAATGGGTATATGAGAGATCCCATTAATGTAGCCAGTAATAGTACGTATTTAAGAATGTTCTTCTCTTTTCTACTCAAAACGTAAGTTATGAAGGGATAAGCCCATAAAATGTATTGAGGGTTCTGAACTTTGTTAAATATTATGAATGCTAAGACTAGAGAACCTATGACCTTGAATATAGTTTCCTTATCTCCTTCTCTAATATCTGCTTTAACTAAAATGTAAACGTATATCAGTATAAATATGGGTATCCAAATCCAACTTAGGATATTCGCGTAAGCAAATTCGTAATTGGAAATTAGCATGGGAACATTAAATAACGATAACATTTGTGGGTATCTTGATGCATGAAATTCAAGAACCTTCTTAATCATAAGTACAGGGTTGTACATTAGGAATGGCAAGGAAATGGTTACTATTGGGGTTACGAAGAATAAGAGGAATTTTCCTAATTCCCTTTTACGATGTCTAAGAACTTTAAATGCTAATGGAACAAGGATTATAGGGACAAATTTTAAAGCAGTACCTAGACCCCAAAATAAGCCTGCCCTATCATATTTTTTCTCTACGAAAGAATATGCTCCTAAAACCATAAATAACACCATTAATGGGTCGAACTGGTATGCTAGGTAAACTATCCATACAGGAATTCCGAAAATCCACCATTTCGCCACTTTCCATCCTTCCTTCTTATATAGTATGTACCCTGTTAAAGCTATAGCGAGCATTAAGGGTATTCTCATAAGTATCTTCATGGAGTCTATGTAAAATGTAGAACTGGCTATGTTAGCTAGATTTATTATGAATACTATTAGTGCTTTAGAAATCATGTACGTTAATATAAATACTATAGGTACTAGGGGCATATAGCCTGCTTTTCTTGCATCGCTGTATATTCTTAGAATGTTTTCGTTTTCGGCTATTTTAGCCCATTCCATGAACACTTTTATGTCGTAGTAATTCCATGCAATCCAGCTTGTAACTATGAGCATTACAATAGCGAAAGCAAACAATAGCTCCTCCTTATGTTGCCTCAGAAACTTAGCGATAGGTAATGGCATACAATTTTCACTACTTGAATTTAGTTGAAAATACGTTTTAAGTGTTATCTAAAGTGGTTATTTTTGAATTTCAACTGTTACTCCTTTAGCTGATATTTGAGCGTCCATAGGTGTTCCACCAATAATGCTTATTGCTGTACTTACTTCGGCTATTCTACCTGGAGCTAACGCTATCATGCATCCTCCGCCACCTGCTCCTGTAAGTTTTGATCCAAGAGCTCCGGCTTGTCTCGCAGCATAAACTAGGTCGTTCAGCTTTTTTGTTGAAACACCTAAGGCATCTAATAGTCCATGATTTATGTTCATTAGTTCACCAACTTCCACGACATTTCCTTCAAGTAATGCCATTTTTGCCTCTTCAGTTACTTTCCCTATTAGCCTGATTATTGTGCTTACTATTTCCTCTCTTTTCTCTTTAAGGCGTTTAACTTTAGCCACTAACTCCTTGGTTGTGCTTTTTCTTTCAACATAACCTATTACTATAGGGTATTCGTTCTTTAGCTTAAGATGTTCTATCACTGGTTCACCGGTTCTCGGTTTTATGTATAATGTTCCTCCATACGTTGCTATTGATGTGTCCATAGGGCTTGCAGCACCTTGAACCTCAAGTTCTGTCCTATGACCTAGTTTCGCTATTTCTCTTTGTGTCAGCTCGTAACCTAGTGCGTAAGCATAAGAAGCTACGGTCGCAACAGCTACGGCAGCACTTGTTCCTAAACCTGCACCCACGGGCATTGTTGATCTTACTTCAATATTTGCCCCCTTCATTTCGCCAACGTAGTTTGCTGTTAACTCAACAGCTTTCTTAATATAGCTAACAGCTGAAACAACTCTTCCATAATCTGTTTCTAACGTTAATTCCTCTGTATCACTTATGAATGTTAGAATAACACCTGGTATTTTTAGATCCATGGCGGATATTTTCAAGTTCTTGTCGCTTCTGAGAGTAGTTTTGACATATAATCTTCGCGAAATAGCAGTAACTATTGCTGGCTCACCATATACTATCGCGTGTTCTCCAAAAAGCGTTACCTTACCGGGAGCAGAAGCAATAACTTGCATTGTCAAGCTCAACCACCTAAGCTAAAATGGGCTTGCAACACTTTCTCCAAAGTTTAGTGCATCTACTAGTTGTTTTATGTTGAAAGCTACAAATCCCATTGCTGCATCAGGCATTTTCTCCTTAACCTTTGTTTTGAAATGCTTTATCCTCTCCTCATACTCTTTAGCAGTATCTACAATAGCTATTTCCTCATATACGAAAACGGTATCTCCCTTCCTAGCTGTACATATTAAGTGCAGGGCCACCTCTCTAACCATTTCCTTAGTTCTAATGCAGAAGAACCTTTGAGAACCTTCAGTTATTTTTACGAAATCATCAAAATCCATAACGTAGGCTATGGCCCCAGCCACACGTAACACCTATATTTAGGTTGAAATAGACAATTATAAAACAGTTAGGTATATATGTATTTTAGGTAAGAGTGCTATGTCTGAGGAGCTACCGTTAGAGCTAAGGATTAAGCTATTAGAGAAACAGAAGAGGCTAATCGAGGAGAAGCTTAAAAGAGAAAAGCAGAAAACTTTCGAATATAAACCTAAAGAAGTTGTACTTTCAGTTCTTGACGAAAAAGCTAAGGAAGTTTTTGCTGAAGCTGAAAGACAGTATCCACACCTAATAGGCTACGTTACTGAAATTCTAGCAAAATACATTATTGAGAATAAGGTGAAGCACATGGATGCTTATCAGCTATATAATATCCTCATAGCGTTAGGGCTTAGAGTTAGACTTCCATTGAAAATAAAGTTTGTAAGACATGGTAAAGAATTCAGTGTTGAGGAATATGTAAAAAATGAGTGAAAATGTTCTCTTCAAATGTCTAAACTGCAGTACTATGTATCGTGAGCCAAGAATTATTTGCCCTAAATGTAGCGGACTTGTTCTCGCATACTATCCTAAGCCTAAACATTTAGAAATACGCGATGAATATGAAGGTATTTGGAAATTCGGAAAACATCTCCCTCCAATACCGCTAAACTATGTGGTTTCCCTGAATGAAGGAAATACTCCATTATTGAGGATGAAGAATTTTTCTTCGAAAATTAAGTATAAAGGAGAAATACTCGTTAAAGATGAAACAAGAAATCCTACTGGAAGCTTCAGAGACCGTGTAGCAACGGTAATTGTTTCTCATGCATTATATGTTGGAGCTAAGAAGCTAATATGTGCTACGGACGGCAATACAGGTGCTTCTATCTCAGCGTATGCAGCCAAAGCTGGTATAGAATGTACAGCTATTGTTCCTAGAAATGCTGACTATGGTAAAATATTACAAATGATTGCTTATGGTTCTAAAATTCTAGAATATGGTGAAATAATAGATGAAGCTGTACTTAAGGCTTTGCAAATGTCTTTAGCAAATAATTATTACCAAGCAACAGCAGAGCTTAACCCTTTATCTATTGAAGGTCTTAAAACAATATCCTACGAAATATTTGTAAAAATGAAAGATACACCTGATTGGATAGTTACACCAGCAGGCTCTGGTTTAACACTACTTAGCCTAGCCTTAGGTTTTAAAGAACTGCATGAGTCACGTCTCATTAGGAAAAAGCCAAGGTTTCTTGTAATCCAGTCCCTAGCTTGTTCCCCAATAGTTGACGCTATAGAGGAAAGTAAAGAAGAAGCGGCATGTAAAGGTTCGAGGAAGCATATACCAGGGCTAGATTCATGCAAACCATTAATCTTACCCCATGTAATAAAAATGGTTAAAGAGTATGAGTGTAGAGGCGTAAAAGTAAGCTACGTTGAAGCATTGAACTATGTAGATACAATAGCTAAGCTTGAAGGTCTATTTCTTGAACCAGCTGCTGCATCAGCCTTTGCAGGATTAGCTAAAGCAGTAAAGGAAAACATTATAGAAGACGGCAAAAAAGTAGTTGTCCTAGCCCCAGCAACTGGTTTGAAAGCATCAATGCTATATGCGAAAGAACCCTCAAGGAAAAAGTATGTACCCAAGCTTTCAGGTATTAACACGAAAGCTATGATTCTTGAAATTCTGAAAAGCAAAGGACCTATGCATGGATATGGACTATGGAAAGAGTTAGGCTTAATGTTATCGGTGCAAGCAGTTTACCAGCATTTAGAGGAGTTAAGAAGAAAGGGCTTAGTTAAAGTCGAGATTAAGGGTAGGAAAAAAGTTTACAGCTTAACAGATAAAGGTTTAAGGATTTCTGAAGTACTTAGCAAAATATGAGTAGTAGGCTTTATCTATCTTCTTAATATACCTTAAAGCCTCCATTGGCTCTAAGATACCAGCTCTTGTCTCTCTAAGAATTCTTTCATAAGCTATGAACTTCGCCCATCTATGTCTTCTAAACGCCTCCCTCAAAAGAGGACAGCCATAAACGTAGTTCCTAATTTCACCTAAAACTTTGCTCGCAATAGTTTTAGTATCAAACTTAGTTAAGGAAAGTGCTCCTGGAAGATTAACTCTAACAATTTTATAATCGTTAACATACATTATTGAACTATACGATGTAGAGAGTAGATCTCCGAAAAATATTAATGACATATCTTCGTTTTTCACCCATTCATACATTGTTTTGACCAATATAGGATAGCATAAACTGCATGGTATTATTTTCCCGTCTAAGGCAGCTTTTATTATCTCATTAAAACTCTCTTTAGGCTTAATAAAGTGATGTTCTATGCCGAGTTTTGATGATACTCTTCTTATACTCTCTCTAACATCACCAGGTATTATGAAAGGACCGGGGTCAACAGTTAATGCTACAGGTTTCAAGCCTATCCTCCATAGTAGGTATAATGTTGCTGTGCTATCTAAGCCTCCAGAATAAGCAACGGGAACAGCTATATTGGTTTTTTCCATGTTAGGCAGTAGTCTAGGAGGATACTTTAGTTCTGCTATGAGAAGCTTCTTAATATACTTCTGTAAAACCTCTTTTTCCTCGGGTTTGTTTAAGCGGCTAAGTATGAGATCCAGCTTTTCAAGTGCACTTTTAACCCTTTTCCTTTTTACATCAAGATCTACGCGCGTAATGACCGTTAGATCTTTAACACCTATTTCTTCCTTCAACTTCTTTATCTTTAAGCCACCATAACCTATTAGTGAGCTCTTGTCAGGCCTATCTAAGACTACAATGTAAAGTACATCTTCCTCCTCATCATATATTACATCAACTATCTTAGGCACATATTTAGGTACGACCTTACTTTCAACATCGATTCTACGGAGTGTGGCTATTATTTCTTCTTTCGTAAATATAAGAGACACCTAGAACGATTTTAGATTTATGAACGAAAGCTAGTCAGCGGAGGTTCATTACATCATCGATCAGAGTGACCGGTTTCATCACACTTACGTGTTTTACTTACCTTTCTCTCTTATATATAGGTCTTTTACTTAGAAGCATAGGCATTGGCAGTGGTTTCCAAGGATATTTTTCTATTTCGCTTTTAATCATTTTCTCTAATTCTTCTAATTTAACTGATACTACGTCTTTTCTTCCTCTAACTCTAACGGTTAATTTATTGCTCTCTATTTCCCTTTTACCTACGACAACGATGTACGGTACCCAACTTTTCTCAGCATCTCTTATTTTCTTACTTAAGGTTTCATCTCTATCATCAACATCGACTCTGATTTTAGCTTTTTCTAGCTTCTTAGCTATATCAATGCTATAATTGAGAAATTCTCTGCTTACTGGAATTACCCTTACCTGAACAGGGGACAGCCATGTTGGCAAACGAGGTTTCTCACCTTTCTTCTCCATTATTGCTGCAGTATCTAATAGGGCATAAAGATATCTTTCTAGAGAGCCTATTATTGCCGTATGTATTATTACAGGATATTTTTCTTCACCTTTTTCATCAACATACTTTATGCCGAATCTTTTAGCATTTCCTATATCTATTTGGAATGTCCCTATCTCTCTAGGTCTCTTGAGATGATCTATTATGTTGTACTCGACATTTATTACCCAGTAATACTTTCCTTCAGGGTAGAACACTAAAAGCACAGGTTTCCCTTCTCTCCTAACTAATTCTAGAACATAGTCCCAATGTTCTTGTAGAAAGCTTTTAGTTATGTTGTATATTGCGTAGTATTCTCTACCTATCTTCCTTATTTCTTCAAGTATTTTACTTTGAACTTTGAAAGTCATTTCCTTAGCTTCTTCTAAGTCTTTAGTAATTATGTGTAAATCTGGCATGTAGAATTTCCTAAGCCTAAAGCATAACGTTAGTTCACCCGGTTTTTCAAGCCTATAGCTGTCGGCTACTTCGAATACGCCAAATGGCAAGTTCTTGTAGCTTATAATCCAATCCTTAAGCATGGCAAATTGTTGATGGCATGCTGCGAACCTTAAGATTAATTTGTTTCCTGCAACTCTTAAACTATAAAGTCTAGAACCGAAGAGCTCAGCATGCTCTCTTACAGCATCTATATTTAAACTAAACATATTAGTTCCTTTAACGCAAAATACAGGTATGTCCAGGCTTAAAGCAATATTCCAAGAATACTCTGACAATAGGTCTATAATTAGTGCACCTTCAGGTCCATATCTCATATGTCCATGGTCCGAATAAGGTTCCCACTCTATTGAGAATTTAGAACAGTAAGATGGTATTAGTGAGGTTCCTCCTGGAAGTTCCTTCTTAAATGCTTCTTTCTCAACAAGAATTCTAAAGTTCTCATCTTTGAAATCGTATTCCTCTGGGGCATAAATTTTCCCTTCTGGCGTTAAAATTGCGTATTCATGTTTTACTTCAACTTCTTCCTCGGGTTTTTCAGCTTTAATTTCTCTTGAAAGTTCAGATAAAGGATGTCCATAACACCTTATCTCAAATGCTTTATACCATCCAAATGGCGCCTTATGGACTTTAACACCTTCACTTTTAAGACTTGAATGAAGTTTTTGCAGCACGCTTATGGCTTCTCCTGCTGTAGCTAAATTTCTGGAGAGATGAGCGTAAGGATATATGACTATTTCTGAAGCTTTTACGTTCTTTGCGACTTCCATGATTTCTTTGGTAGCTCTTCTAACTATTGAAGTAGCGTTATCGTAGTCTCCTTCTTCAACCGTCGTAAAAGCTATCAATACGTTTTCTCCAAAATATCTTCGATTTTCCTCTGTAAGTTCTTCGGCCTTCGCTAAGGCTTTCTGCTTGGCTTCATAGGAGAATTTTTCAGCATGTATTAGCAGTATTCTCATGGTTTGCACCAATTTCTAAGTCTGAAATGTTTCATTTCTAACTTCAACTACTTAAATCTTTACATTAAATCCTATTTAGAACCTGGATATGTTTTTGCCAAGTAAATTATAAGTTAAATTTAACTATAATTTAAGACTATAGTATGTTGGGGATATTTTCATGGTAAAAGGTATAGTGTTAATTAGCACTGAAACCGGCGCTGAAGAGGAAGTTCTACTTAAGCTCAATAAGTTTCCCGAGGTTATATCTGCATATTTAGTTTACGGCATTTACGATGTTGTAGCTATCATTGAAGGTGAAAGCCTGGACGATATAAGGTCAATAGTTTTCAACAGAATAAGGAAGATTAAGACTGTAAAATCCACAGTTACCATGGTTGTAGTTAAAGAAGTAGGTAAGACCTGAAAATATAAAGCTTAATGGCTATTTATACTTTATTTAAATTAATTCAAATATTTGGTTTCACATTATTTCATGCGTTATATCTTTACTGTAACCTCTAGATTCCGGTGTTATAGGTTTAGGTAAGGGTATAGGTGGTGGTATTCCTATTTCTCTAGACATGATAACAGCCTCTGTTAGTGTGTGATGTAGTGTTGCCATGAATATGCTCTTAGGTGGTTTCTTTTTCCTGCTTAGATCTTCATAGATGTTTGTAATGTCTTTTTCACTACCGGAAACTACTATGTGCCCTTTTAACGTTATAGTAGCTATTAGAGGAGTTGTTGTTAGGTTAAACACGAACGGTATTTTTAACTTAGAAACATGTTTTTCAACATCACCGCTAGGTATAGTAAGCTGCGTATGATACTGAATTTGAGGAGGCAGTTTTTCACTAACGCGTTCAGCAAAAATTGAAGTGAACCTAACAGTAATAACAACCATTACCCGGTATCCACCTTAAATAATGGTGATGCTAATATCTAAGAAGTCCGTAGGCAACGGTCTACCCTTAGAAGTATATTCATCATACTTTCTCCTTAGAAAATCGAGGAAAACAGGACAACCATCATACTTACCCTCCCTAGTACACTTCTCACCCAAAGCAATAAAACACATCTTAGTCTTAT
>Ga0190363_1000434_pt1 | contig 24422 bp, 23 predicted proteins | sample 48721867_MG_FD_161272 | JGI IMG/M metagenome (GOLD analysis project Ga0190363, IMG submission 161272) | Hydrothermal vent microbial mat bacterial communities from Southern Trench, Guaymas Basin, Mexico - 4872-18-6-7_MG | ecosystem: Environmental > Aquatic > Marine > Hydrothermal vents >... | reverse complement strand
CATGACTCCTGAATCCACGAACATTTATGAAGTATTTTTGGTGGTATCACCTCTTATCACTTTCCTTTTTATACTCTGATGTCAATACTATAACTCAGAATTCTTTAGAACTCTATAATTTGGGGTGGTTGTGTGGCTGAGAAACGATTCAGCCGGAATCGGAATGTGCTTGTTTTCTTTTCCATATTATTGATTCTAAGCTTTGTACAGGATGTTTCTGCCGAGAACCATAACCGATTACTTGTAGCAACCAATCAATATGATGCATACCTCGGTAATGACTCAACCGGCGGCTTTGTAGAAATCAATTTCATGGACACTGTCTTGAAATTCAGGCCAGTGAACATGAAATTCAAGAAGGGGGATCGCAGGTTACCCGTCCTCAGTGTAGAAAACATAGGGGAAAGGAAGATAAAATACAACAGGATCTTCGGGAACGGGATCGATGCAGAATATGAGTTTTTAGCTGATAGGATCAAGGAGAGGATAATAGTACAGAAAAAGAATAATCTCCCGGAAACCTCTCATCTCGATGACACCCTGAACATAGATTTCACCTTCAATTACTCGGAGAAAATAGTCCCCAGCCTCGACGGCAAAACAGAGTGGAATGGAAGCACAGTAACAACTAGCAGAACCATCCACTTCATAAGAAGAAGGAAACCTCACACGATATATCTTGTAAACGAATTCTACAGAATCCTGCAGCCATTCGCAGTCGATTCCCGCGAAAACAGAATAAACCTAACCTACACCCTCTACGAATCTGGAGGAGAAATACATCTAACCCTCAATATCCCCTATGGATGGCTCAGGAAAGCGAAGTATCCAGTGGAGATTGATCCGACAATAGAAATTGGAGATAATGATCCATTTTTATGGAAAAATACGGGTGATTGTCGTTCAGATACCACATGCACAACAGATACTTGGGTTAGAAACTCTGAGTTTTTAGGTTATTGGGTATCGGATGCGTGTAAAAATCCTATTCTTGGCTGGGTAGAAAAAAGTCTATTTAGCTATGACGTCTCCGACATTTACTGGTATAAGTTCAATGGTGCGACAATAGAATGGGTTGATTTAGTCCTTGATGTTAGATACTGTAAAAATTATGAATATCTTGGAAATCATGTTATAATCCTCTCCCAGATAGACGCATACGATAGAGATAAGATATACCCCTGTTCTGAGAGATTGGATAGCTCTGGAGTTGACGATATAACGATTCTCATGGATTCTGGCGGTTGCATTAGTGACGGAACTAGGATAGACATAAAATCGAGGGTAGAGGCTGCAGTAAGTACAATTGCATTTAAAATCGATGAATATCCTCCTCGTGCTTCTGATGAACAACCAAACGAGGAAATTAAATTTGAACTTAAAGCAGGAGGTACTAAGATACAGTATGATGTTTATTGCAGTAATTCAAATCACTGTCTTAATGGAGAGTACTGTAATATCGCTAATGATTGTGTAGAACAGCTGTCCATAGGAGAAAATTGTGAGGGCGTGGAGGTAAATGGTGATGATGATTTAGCATGCGAAGGTTCCAATCTCTGCACCTTTGATAGTTTTGATAACGTAGGTTACTTCTGCACAGAAAGTTATAGGTGCACTCATGATGGGGTGAGCTACCCTCACGGCTTCAAACTGTGCAACGGCAACTCCTGGTACAAAGAATGTCAAGACGATAACACTTGGAGTACTCGGATAGACTGCGAATTTGGTTGTGAGAGCGGTGCAACCCCTGATAAGGGATGTTTCTCCTGTAACGATGGCTATAAAAACGGCGATGAAACAGACATAGACTGCGGCGGCACTTTATGTGATCCATGCCCAGATGGTAAAAGCTGTCTTGTGAATTCTGATTGTTTAAGCAATTTCTGTAACGGCGGCGTTTGTGCCTCTAAGACCTGTATAGACTCCTGCAGTGTTGAGGGTGAGCTTTCCTGTGCAGGTGCATCCGGGGATATCTGGAGGTGCGAGATTGGATCAGACGGTTGTCTGCACAAGGTGTTGTATCAAGAGTGCGATGATCTAACGGAATATTGTGACGATTCCGGGCCTTCCTGCCGGCCCCTTACAGTGGATTATTCTCTATCTGTCGAGGATGCGGTTGAAAACACTCAAGTATTCAAGCAACCTGGCGACTATGTAACTATAGTCTTTGACTCGCCTTCTCCTCAAACAGTCGGCTATACCTTTGAATTCGAGTGTGTGGACGGTCCCTGCTCCGGCGGTACCGCAAGCCTTAGTGCAGGAGTGACAAAATGCAAGTTCCTCATTGATGAAAACGCTAGCGCTGGGGAATATGTGTTTAGTACCGGTGAGAAACAGGTCACGGTAGAGGTTATTAAGGAAACGAACACGATCTTTGTCACCGACAGGACCGCTCTGTTTGAAAGATTCGATCAGAATCCCAGAGTCCATCAGGTTTTGAATCAGATCTACAGCAATGCGCAGAAACAGAATGGTGTTGTATACTATCTGGATGATTACTTTAATTCCTCAGACAGGCCCTGGCGGGATTACGATGAATATAACGAAGATCCCTTAAATCCGTCTCTCTCTGTAAATATTTATGCTCTCAGAGCAGCCTTTTTCACTGCAGAGAAATGCGGGGACTGCAAAAATGTGGTTATCGTAGGAGACGATTTTGTAGTGCCACATTACAGAGTGGACTATAACATGTTTTCTGGTTGGTGGTTTTGGAAGAGTCTTGAACTAAATAACCTCTTGACCGATTCCCCATATATTCCAAATGAAAAAAAGTCTTTCGGTGATGAATCAATCTTCTCTGGAGATAAGGAGGTAGCATTCATCGTCCCAGATAACATTGATCCTCAACTTCAAAGGGAAATAGAAGACCTAAAGCAAACACTTGTTGAGGAGTACCATGATGTGAACTATTTCTTAACTGACCCTTCTATGATTGACGTCATTAATTCTAGTGATGTTGCCTGCAACTCCTATGAACTGGGGGCATATACCTTAGTAGTAATAGGTAACAGATCCACAAATAATGCGATTAAATGTCTCCCATGGTTTGCTGAATTTGAGGATACGATTTCGGTCGAAAGAAATGTCTGGGGGGTTGACAAATATGCTATTATCCTTAACGGAGAAAACCCTTACCTTGTCAGAGCCTTATCTCGGTTTATATCCAATGGGCAGTTTAAGGTAACTGGGACATCCACTGTTGCTGCGATTACAACTAATCTAGAGACTGTTGAAATTATAGGTATTATCCCTGGGATAGATACTGCAGGGGACTTGGCATCTGTTGCTAATGATTGTGGCCACTATGCTGATTCTCTCTTAAAAAGATATAACGACAATGGGAAAGGCGCTTGGTGTGCATTTGATGTAGCGATGGTTTTTGTCCCTATCGTTTCCTCAAGCCAGATAAAAGCTGTTAAGAAAGTAGCTAATATAGGTGAAGGAACAACGAAGATAGGAAGTAAAGTGGTGGCAAGATACGGTGATGATGTAGCTCAGTTTGTAGGGTCTTTACCCCCTTCAAAGCAAAAGGCATTCCAAGAATTTTTGGAGTCTCATGGAGACGAAATATTTGAGAGATCCGGCAAAAACTTCAGGAAATTCAAGTCAATATCTAAGGGATACATGAGCTTGATGAAGAAAAAACCATTCGCAGAGAATCCTGAGTTAATCCTTAAAATACTCAATGATGTTGATGCTACAGGTATCGACGGTTCAAGGAGACTTGAGAGAATCGCTGATGTTATCGATTTTGGAAAACCCAAGTCAGTGGACAGGGTATTTGAGGAGGTTGCAAACAACCAGGGAACAATCGCTAAATACACGGGCAGGATAAATGAAGTTGATAAAGCCGAGGAGACTGTAGAGCATCTTATGTTGAAATCGAAGATTCTCGGAAAAGCCGGATACGGCATCCCAGACGGCCTAGAGGTCGTCGGCAAGAAACTTAAAGTAATCGAAAGCAAATACTGGTCAAAAGAGACATTCCAGAGCCTGCGAGATACAATAAATAGGGTGGAGGGACTAAAAGAAAGCAACCCTGACGACTACAAAGATGCACTAAAGTATTTATTAGATGGAAATGCAAAAGAACTCAATAAAATTCTTGAAGCTAATGGGTTAATAAAACACACAACAGGTTTAATCCAAGCAGGTAAACATGGTAAAACCGCAGATGCTATTGCAAAGGCTGAGAATTTGGAGAACACTGGGGAGATCATTTTAAAGATTCCCAAGAACACAGAGGAAGGTTATGACGAAGTAACTGACTTTGTAGTTGATTACTATAATGAACACGCGTCTAAGGTAGATGGTTTTTCAAAACTAACAAAAGAGATAATCGACAGCATTGAATATGGAAGTTTGGGGTGATTGATATGCTTATAGAAAGTCCATGGTACATAGTTATGCATAACAAGATACCTAAAGTAAAAGATGAACTCATAGAGAAAATGGTTAAATTCATTTTCAAAAAATTCAAGGTTTTGAAGATGGACACAACCTTAATCTATGCAGATGGTACAGAGGAAACATTTATTGAGGAATTAGATAGCATAGAGACATATAGAAATCTTATTGCTAAGTACAAAGAGAAGTTAAGGGAAAGATGGCCGTTTTATGGACCTAGATTAATCTATTTCTTATTTCCTGCAAAGTGGTATGTTAACCTAGACTTCAAGAGAAACGAAGTGGAGGAAGCGCCTTATGAGGTGCATTTTTCATTAGGCCCTCGAACTCTTCGTATTGGTCCAATCTCGGAAAAGTATTGTTCCACAGAAAATGTTCGTGAACTAGCATATGAGAATACTAAACACATCATCAATTTTTCAAGAGAGCTTCTATTTGAACTGGATTTTGTTCCAGTAATTACGGCAGATAGCGTGTTTAGTGAACAGGGCCCTTTAATCTGTGCAGGCGGTTATCCTTGGTTCTTTGTCCCCGTTGATGATAAACGCCTTGTTGTTAAGGCAATACCTAAAGAGTATGATTTACATGAGAAACTTTATTATGCGTTTAAGGAGCAGATTCCTGCCGAGGTGATTGTGGACGTCCTCAAGGAAAACTGCATTTCTTGGGAGGAGAAAGAGGGAAAATACTTTTTTGTTTTCGCGAAGGCAGTAGATGACGTTAAATACAACTTTCAAAAAGACATCTTCCCCAAGCTCAGGGAGGCTACGAAAGACATTGTAGAGAAAATCAAGAAGGAAGCTAAAGAATGAAGCATAAACCTAAACTCGATAAGAAGCTGTTGTTGGCAGTTGTATTGGCTGGTTTGCTTAGTGTTCAGAGTGTATGCGGGCAACAACAGACATATGAATCCGCTGCTGTTGGCAGAATAGTCGGCGACAACCCTGATGAGTTATTAAAACAGCTCACCCAAGACGATCTGAATCTCCATCATGCGACATATTATACGGGGGAAACCAACGACTTCGAGCTTTTTGGGCTCATGCAACCGAGCAGGGCGGGGCAGATACAGCACATTATTGAGAACAAATTCATAGATGACGTAGATACACGACTGGGCCTCATCGCATGGCCTGAGACGGGTTCGGAGTGGAAGAAGAATGAATTAATTGTTTTAGAACGATCGGATTTGAGCCGGGATACTCCTACTTTTGGGACTCCTACTTTTGGAACTATAAGACACCCTCTCAACTGGACTGGGATAGCAACCTGAAGAGAACAAACCCCCTGATCATGTTCGATTCGGATTACGCGGGACTCTACGTTCCTAAAAATCATGAGGACTATGAATCGTTTGTAGGGGAACTGGGTCAAGATTCGACCATGATTGCTCCAAAAGCCATACCCGATAGGGAGTTTGTGAAGGCTTTCATCTGCAATCTTGCTTTATACGCTACATATGAGTATGTGCCAGACGATCAGAAGAATAGTATAGGAAAAATCTATCGGAAGGCGCGGAACAGCTACTACTGGCAGAGTAACAGGCCCTCGGGTCTGGCATTGATGTCTTATGAGCTTTATGGCCTGCCGTACCTAAAGGTTTCTGTTCCACATGCAACAACAGATGAGAAAACATGGGATTACTGTGTACAGTACTGGCAGTACAACATGAGAGGAACGGTAAGTTCGGGATATTCTTTCATGGAGGAACAGGTCTTCCAGACAGGCGAAATCAACATAACACCAATACAAGTCAACAAGACAACAATAGAAAACATAACGATAACAGAAAACTTCACGCTGTTGACGACAGAAAACACTCAACTGAACTTCAAAGAGGACCAGCTGGTGCTTCCGGAAAGGGACATACAGAGAGAATATCCACTGAAAACGATCGTGAAGAACATAACCCTCCTCAGTTTGGAAGATCCAATAGAGGTCAATGTTTCTGATCTTCCGTTGTGGGAGGGAGAATTCGTTGACAGGCTTGTGAACAATGGCAGTTGCTGGCAGCACAACCAGAGTGCCGGAATAAGTTATAGCCATACGTTCACGGAAAACAGCGAGATAGTGATTATCAATATAAGGCCCGTTGAGGTAGTGGACTGCGAGCAGGGACTTTTCAGGATATACCAGACCATAAGATACGGGATAACCTATGAGGTGTTCTCCCCCGTGTTATTGGATGTTGTGGATTATCCAGATGGGGCGGCAGTGAATGAGAATATAACTGTTACAATTAGAATAGAGAATATCGTCAATGACTCGGTTTCGGGCAAAGTCTATATAGAAAATGCAGACGGTACACGGCTTGCTGAGAGAAATGTTTCGGTGAACAGCTCGAATGTAACGTACTACAACATAAGCTTCAGAACCCCACAAACAGAGGGTTTACACAGCTTCTTTGCCGGATATGAAGAAAATAATGAGACGAAGACAAACGACAGGTTCGTAATAAAGGTTAAATCTTTGAAGAGCCTACTTCAGGTTCCACTCAGCATATATGAGACACAAAGCCTCAGCACAAGAATACTTCTGGAAAACAACTATCCAGGCCAGCTGAACACGAAATTGAAGCTCTACACGGTAAGAAAGGATACACTGGAGAGGACGATGCTGGAAACAGAAGATATCCCACTCCCAGAGGGTACGACAAAAGTAATTACATACAAAAATCCCTACCAGTTCACACCGGGAGAATACTATACAGTTGCAAAGATATACTCTGAAATACGGCCCGAAGGTGAGGTGCTCTCACAACCGCTAACAATAAAAGCATTGCCGCCAGTATGCGGAAATCAAGGAACTTTAACATTGAATGATACGGAAAATATAACAGCAGCTTATGAGACATACTGTGACTTGGAAAATATCGTTGTACTGATCAATCTAACTAATTCAGACGCTGTAGACCATACAATAGAGGCAGAATACGTAAATACGCTGATAATGTCCCTCAGAAATCAGGAAGTTAGGGACAAATACTGGCAGACAATACTCAATACAAGAAACGGAAGCAAGATAAGCTTTATCGAGACGTTGCCTGCAAATTCCACAGAAGAAGTAACTATCGAACTTGAGATTAACCACTATCCAACAATACTTTCAGTCACAGACTCACAGGATCCGCAGGTTTCCGGAGAAGATATACAGTTCTCTGTAAAATGGAATGACTCCGATGATGATGACATAAAACTGTATATTTGTAAGACAGACGGATTGAATGGAAGTCATGGATGTATTAATGGGACATGGTGCTCAACATCTGACAGGAGTTACGAAAAGCCGGTAACATGCAACTACACCACTTCCCCCTCCGATGAAGGGATGAACGAATATCATGCATTTGTATGCGACAGATATGGTGCTTGCTCTACTTCTGTGAACGGAACGTTTGAGGTTTATGTTGTAGAAGAATGCCCCTCCGGCGGCATCTCGACCTGCGAAGGGACGTTCTGCTGCGGCGTTAACGACGGAATCTGCCCGGAGTGGTTTGATAACGTTAGCTGCACTATATCAGATCCGGACTGCTGTTCCGGGGGAGGAATCTCGACCTGCGAAGGGACGTTCTGCTGCGGCGTTAACGACGGAATCTGCCCGGAGTGGTTTGATAACGTTAACTGCACCACCCCGGATCCGGACTGCTGTTCCGGGGGAGGGGTTCACGCATGTGGGCGGACGTTCTGCTGCGGCGTTAACGACGGAATCTGCCCGGAAGACTTTGATAACGTGTCATGTTCGATCGACGATGTCGATTGTTACTAAAAAATAGAAAGGAGGTGATGTAGATGAAAATGAAAAATAAGAAAAAATATCTGGTTTGGACGGCGCTGATAGCGCTCTCGGTTATTTTATTGTTCAGTTCGGGAATTTTGACCGCCCAGGAAAGCAGCTGGCTGGACGGCTGGGATCTGAGGAAAGAGATAACTATTACAGAAATCTCTGGAAATGCACTGACGGATTATCAGGTGAAAATAGAGGTAGGCTATGAACCCCAGATGAAACCCGATTTCTCGGACCTGAGATTTACGGATTCGGATGGGATTACTTTATTGAATTACTGGGTGGAGAAATATACTGAGGAAAGTTCAGCTACGATCTGGGTTAAGGTTCCAGAGATTCCGGCAAGTGGCGTGAAGAAGATTTATATGTACTATGGGAATTCTGGTGCAGCAAGTTTGAGTGATGGCGATGCAGTTTTTGAGTTCTTTGATGATTTCTATACAGATACAAAGTGGGAATCATCAAGTCCGTCTAACATATATGTCGATACTACTAATCACTATATTGTAGTTCCCACAACGCAAAATGTTTATATTAAGGCATTAAATTTTCCGACCATAACGGATTTTGCTTTAGAGTACGAAGTTGAAGGTAGAGATGAATATCTTAATAGTCGTTGCTCAAGAATTTGGATTGCAGATAGTATAGCTTGGTTGCCAAGTAACGGAGTAGGTGCATATCACTATGGAGGGCATACTGGCGACAAAGATTCATCAATGGCATTAAATGCGAGGGTTAGTGGTACACATTATAGTGACGCGAAATTTTATAATGGAAATTGGATCAGGTATAAGGTTAAAGTCACCAAGCATGGGTCAAACGCAGAAATAGAATTTAGAAAGAAAAGTGATAATTCTCTTGTTTCTAGTGGCTCTGTAACTGCGCCAACAGCTAATCTCAATCAGTTATTTGTTCATACAAGACCTGATTATTATGGCATGCTTCAACACATTGGAGGTCCATTGAAAGTCCGAAAATACACCTCCCCAGAACCAACGGTGACGATCGGAGAGCCAGAAACACCGCCAACGACAACCACTACAACAACCACTACAACCATGACAACAACATCAACTACAACAACCACTACAACGACAATTCCAGAGTCCTGTATTCCGGGAGTGCCCTGTGATATCCCGGCATGTACGGGTTGGGTTTATTTAACGGCGAATGACGGCACAGTATTACAGGTTAGAGACAGTAACGGCAATACAAAATACGACCAGATCTGCTGTTCGGGGATTGTTAGTGGGATAACACCCCTTTAATTTTTTTCTATATTTTTACAAGAAAGAGTTAGAACCTGCTAACATCGAGAACATCCACCTGACTTACTTGGTCCAATTTTCTCAGCTTTTCCTCTATCTCGTCAATTCCTCCTTTGCTGTCGTCCAGTAGAATATTGGCCTCTAAACAGTTAAGACCGAATGCAATCGGCTTAATCTCCGCACTGTGCAGCTTGCCATAGCTTTTGGAGATCTCAGAGAGCTCTTTTTCAATGGTACTAAAATCGGTATCAATATCTGCGGGAGTTATCCTTATTCTGACGGAAACATTCAATCTCATTTTTCCTTAACTGGTTTTACTATGATCTTCAGCCTCCCGGGGAGCTTCGTCATCCCTTTTTTGAGGGCCTTTTTTACATTTCCAATTCTTTCTTCATTCCCATCGATGTAGACAGAGAGTATTGCCCGTCCCCTCCTTGTTCTGGCGGCAGTTCCGATGGGTTTTCCAAAGGCACCCCTCATCCCGCTCTGTACCCTATCGGCCCCGGCACCGGTTGCCATTACATTCTCCCTCAGGACGTGATGTGGGTAAACCCTGATCTTAAATCTATAATTATTTGTTCCGATTTTATCCTCGAGAATCTTATTGGTTGAGACCCTCGCAGATTCCAATGCATTATGTCTGATCTGAATATCTTCCATGGCTATAACGGAGATTTCCGTATCAAATTTCCTAGTGAGATTCCCCATATCATAGCGAATTACCTTGGATCCCGGGATTCCCGTAATGAACGAATCCTGAGGGTTCTTGGCAACCCTCGTATATGCCGGGCTGTCCCATCTGTAGCACCTTGCAGGTCGTAATCCCATTTTAGTTCATATTGCGATTTTAGGCATAAAAATTCCTTTACGCTTTCTTCAGAATTATGATATTCCCCCTGCCCCTCTTGAATCTCTCTATTAGCCCTCGATTTTCGAGATCGGCCAGCATTAAACTGACCTTCGCTTCTGAATAATTCAATTCTTTTCTTAATTCCAGTTGGGTCATTCTTCCGCCATGTCTTCTGAGTATGTTTACTATCTCTTTAAGGTCGTCCGGAAGCACTTCCGCTGGTTTTTTTCCCTCTTCTTTGGACCCTCTTCTGAACTTCAGAAGATACAGCAAAATCAGAGGGATAATGATAATGGCTATTATTCCCCAGGTGGGCAATTCCTCCTCCCTGTCCCCATCTATGCCCTCCAGCAAATCCTCATTGATACTTAGGTTTATATCGAAATCCTCAAAGAATTTCTCATTTAGATCGATATTGGGGAACATTATTATGTCAAGTACAAAGTCACCATCTGTCTCTATAGATACGTTCTCTTCGGAGTAGTATAAAAGCTCGTTATTCTCATAGTATCTGCTTTTTATACAATACTGGCCCCTCTCCAGTTCAAATTCATAGGTTCCTTCCTTCGCCACAAATCTCTGAGGCGGCGTTGAATTTACTTCTAAGATCACATTTTGTAGAGGTTCCAATGTATGCCATTCATATACCGTTCCATGTATAACGGCTCCTGATACTGATCCAACTGCATAGAGGAGAAAAATAAAGTTCAATATCCTGACCATAATCTTAATTTCGAATGATCCAATAAAAATAATTCGATATCGAAAAGGTCTAAAAATCCCCTGTTAAGCTTTTAAGGCATAATTAATGTCTTATAAAGTGAAATAAGGTTTAATAAAGCTTTATTTTCCCAGAAAAGTAAAGTTTGCTTTTATTATAACACCACCCACTATTTATTGGATCGAGAATTCGACCGGTCGAAATCGATACTAAAATAAGGAGGTGATGGTATGAAAGCCATGAAGGGATTAACACTTGGAATAGTTGCCCTGATAGCATTTGGCTTAGTGGCATCGACTGCAAGTGCGTATTTCGGGTGCATCGTTGGAGCTAAAAATGCAATATGCTTCAACAAGGGAGTTTCAGGTATCCTGGGCAATGAGACAAAAACCTTCAGTCTGTATCAGGCAGATCTGAGTGGTTTGGGATATGAACCAGTGAAAGCAGAGATCCAGTTTACAGTTAAAAACCCGAGCAATGTCACAGTTGGAGTAAAGTACGGTATAAATGGAAAATGGTATCAGACAGTGCTCGTTGAACCTGGAGAGACATCAACCATTAAGTCAAATGTAGATCTGGATGATTTAGAGCTTGGTCAGAGGAATGAAGTGGCATTTAAGACCACAGTGGAAGTGGAAGAGGTCTTACCAATAAAGGGACACTTGGCAGTTAGATGGGCAAGGGAATGACTCTGCCCTTATTTTTTATTTTTTTATGAAGACAAGTAATAAATGAGGTGATCTTATGAAATCAAAAAATTCGAAGATATTGCTAATTACGACAGCAGTTTTGGTAATCTTCCTATGCACTTCCGTGGATGCAGTGGGAGGGGGTCAGAAAACCCTGAATTGGGTGAAGAATCTTTTGATAAATAGAATCGATAGGGCAATAGAACAGATCGAAACCATGAAATCTGGGGTAGATCTGAGGGAAGAGTTCAGTGCAGAGGAAAAACGGGAGATAAAGTCAAATCTCGAATCCTATATCAACTACCTTGAAGATAAGAAGGTCGAGGTAAATGCTGCGGAAACGAGGATGGATCTCAGGTTTATCGTAGTGGACCTCAGATACAAATGGAGAGAACTAGAGGAGTATAAGAGAAGCCTAAGAGGATTTATCCTCGTTTCTAGATTTGAAAATGTCGCAATAAGGGCTGAGAATCTCTCAGCCAGGATTGATGTTAGGATCTCTGAGTTAAATGTCAGCGAAGAGGACAAAGATGGGCTAAGAGAACTGAGATCTGAGTTTGATGCAGAGATTGATTTAATGCGGGACAAGGTATCTGATGCAGAAGAAAAATTCGGGGAAGGAGATACTTCAGAAGGATATCATCTACTAGGTGAGGCGAGAGATTATCTGTACAATGCCTTCAATATCCTGAAAGATATCGTGAAAGAATTCAGGAGACTCCAAGGGTGACTGGCGATAGATCGATAGAAATTTTTTATATATCTGCCCTCTTAAATTATATTGACTTTAATCCATACGGAGAAATTGAATTGAATACCGAGAAATTCATCCGGGAGCTGGAGTATTTCAGAAGGAAAGACAATGGATGGAATACGAAAACGGGCATACACAGTCATATAACTGAGACAATTGATGCAGTTAGATTGCTGTCACTGAGGCATAGGACAGATCAGAGGGCGATAAGATTCATCAAAAACAATTACTACGATCACGATTGTCTTACTCTATCCTATGTTGCATTAATGTATGCATATCTTTATTCCTCGGGTCATAAGAAATATCGAGATGAAGCCAAGGATATGATTAATAAATTATCTGATCTAGATTATGGAGATATCTCTACTTCAGATCTTCTATCTGTGGTTCAGAATACTGTCTGTATAGCTATTATGGTGGGGGAGACCTATGAGGACTATGTGGAAGAATTAACATACGAATTAATGGACAGATATGAGGAATATGAAGATGAAGATCGCGACGGGGAGGAGATTGAAGATGAAACCGATATTGGAGGCACCATGCGCGATGAGATCCTGGCTACAATTAGGTTCATATCCTCCATGTATGATATCGGGGATTGTCAGGAATTCATATCAGGATTATCTGATACCTATGACAAAAGAAGTAAATTTATAGATGAGGAGTTATTATTTATAAAACTATCTAGGTTATATCCCCTAAAGAACGTATTTAAAGATGTGGATAGAGGGCTTTTAGAGTCTATCCAGAAAAAATTGGTGGATAGATTTAATAACCTGGAATATGTAATCGCTGCTAAATGTGCAAGTGTATTATCTGGCTCTGATAGCTACATTGGGGAGGAACTTAACCGGGTGTATGATGCTCTGAACCTGTTTCAGAATCCCGACGGCGGATGGGGGCATATATACTTTGCCAGCTGCCCAGATTGTTCCTGTTATCCCGCGCTTGTTATGATAAAGGCGTATGAAAAAACCCGTAATCGGAAGTATCTGGACATAGCAATTAAGGCCATAGATATGATCGGTGATGAGGAAAACCTAAGGTTTCTGGTTAGGGCGGATCTATATGTGAAGGCGTTGTTAATGCTGTATAAAATCACGGAGGATATTGGTTTTCTTGAAAGAGCAGAGAGTTTTATAGAGGATATCTCTGTGGATATTGATGCCATTAAAGATAAGAATGATGAAGAAAAAAGTAAATTTTTAGGGTGTCTAACGCACATTATCGGCGCATATTGTCACCTGTATCTGGAGAGAAAAGACGATAAGTTTATGGATAAAATCAAGGAATATAGCGATCTCCTCCGTGTCATTTTAAGGGTCATGCCCCTCCTGTATGAACCCCATGAAATACTGGATACCTTCTCGCTGGTGTGGAAAACAACCGGTGAGGAATCTATCTATAATTATGCAAGAGAATTCGCCAGATTTAATATCCCCTATGATCTCACCATAAATGACTACGTTGACGTGATAATATACTGGAATACTGGCAGGAGGGATGATATGCCCGATAGGGGTGTTATGGAGAGGTTTATTGATCTGGAGGATATAAACAGTGCAGATGTTGCATTTCTGGCGCTCTGTTATGAGTTGGATAGTGAGATATGATAAAAAGTATTTGTTTCATTCCCTAACCAAACAAGGATATCAGTATCACCATGATAGATAATATTAAAGTAAAAAAAGTTATCCTCTGCTGAAATGGTAGGTTTCTCATCATTGCATCATTCAGGAGCTTTATTGAGATAATACTTGTAATCAGGCATATCCCTATTAGTAATAGATCCATTCTAATCTGGACCTCATCTATCCTCTCTGTCAGAAATTATAAAAGTGTGATTTTATATTTAAATTTGATGCTTTCGGAACCTTGTCCTGGTGGTTTCTACCCCTTCAGATTCTGCTCAGGCAGTTTCTGCCTAATGATAATCTGGCGGTGAGAAATGGGCCAAGTGGCGAAGTCAGGATAGTAACCTGGTTATTTCTTTCTGTTCTTTTATCGTTAAATTCACCAAATTGTGTATAATTGGCTCAGCATTTTTTGATGATCTTGGAGGCACATCCCCTAATGCATGGGAGAAGACATATTCCACAAAATCCTTAAATGGTTTTCCCTTCCGGGGTTTTGGGACATAATTCATGTATCCCCACCCCAATTCCTGAAATTATGGTAATGGAATGTATAAATATGAAAAAAAGAATAATTAACTATATGAAGGTATAACAAATGAAATTAAAAAAATCCAAATTACAGGGAGTTGTCTCTGCACCACCTTCTAAGAGTTACACCCAGAGAGCAATTATCTGTTCTTCATTAGCTGATGGAAGGTCGCGAGTGATAAATTATCTTGACTGTGATGATACTCGAGAAACTATCAGAGCATGCTCCGCTTATGGAGTTACTATTGAGAAGATGGGAAATACCTTGGAAATAACTGGGACAACAAAACGGAGAGCACCATTGGAGCCAATAGAGTTGAATGGCTCAGCTACGTGTTATAGATTTATGCTACCAATTGCTCTTTTAGCGAAAGGAAAAACAATTATACGAGGGTCAGGAAGATTGGAAAAAAGACCAATAGGGGAATTAATCTCGGCGTTAAATGAAGTTGATGGAAGGTGTGAGCTACGAAATGGACAAATTGAGGTTGCTGGAAGGGGATATTTAGATGGTGGGAAAATAAGAATTTGTGGTGATATAAGCTCTCAATACATCTCAGGGCTTCTTCTTGCATATCCATTAGCTAAAAACGATACAGAGATCACAGTTACAACAGAACTTGAATCAAAACCATATGTAGAATTAACTTTAGATGTTTTAAACGCCTTTGGAATAACTGTTAATCATTCAGAGGACTTAAGACACTTTTCAATTCCGGGGAATCAACACTATAAACCCAGAGATTATGAAATTGAAGGGGATTTTTCATCTGCTGCATTCCTACTGGCGGGTGGGGCAATTAGTGGGGATATTGAAGTAAAAAATCTGAATATGAATTCAAAACAGGGAGATAGGGAAATTTTGAACATTCTTGAGCAGATGGGCGCAAAGGTTGAGAGAATGCAGGATAGCGTAAGGGTTAAAGTCTCGGATTTGAGGGGAATTGAGATAGATGCAAGAAATATCCCCGATTTAGTTCCTATTTGTGCCGTTCTTGGTTGTTTTGCAGATGGAGAGACGCGAATTGCTAATGCAAATAGACTGAGGATTAAAGAGAGTGATAGACTAAGGGCAATAACCCAGGAACTGAAGAAGATGGGTGCAGATATAAGAGAATCAGATGGTGGTTTGATTATAAATGGAAGATGTAAGCTGAAAGGAGCTGTACTCGATCCACATGACGATCATAGAATTGCTATGAGTTGTGCTATAGCTGCACTCTCCGCAGAAGGAGAGACAGTTATAGAGAATCCTGAATGTGTAAGAAAATCTTATCCAAATTTCTTTGAGGACTTAGAAAAACTCGGCGCAAGCATAGATTGGGAAGAGGAGGGATAGTGAATATCTGGAAATCTAAGTCAGAGAAGACAACTGAAACCCTGAGCACATTAGACCAGTCACTTGCCTTCGCTCCAGAGGTGTTCCTTTCGGAAGATGTGGCAGAGCCTTTGGCTCTGACACGTGTCTGAATTCCGTAGGAATTCAGCCACATTTTCCTGAGCCAGGGGAACCGCAAAAGAATCTATACGTTGAGTATCCCTTGAAAAGCTAGGGTCACATAGGACACGCTCAGGCTGGGTTTAAAGCCAGCAAAAATTTGATCACAGAAATTCCAGGCTGACGCTAATTGTCGCAATGTGGCTGAGCTATGCTCAGACACACGCAAGACCTTTGGTCTTGCGTGTTCCTTTAATAGATATTACCTTTTATTGAGCAGATCCTCATAGATTCCCTTCAATCTCTGACCTATCTTCTTTAAGGAGTGCCCCCTGGACATTTCATGGGCGTTTTTTGCCAGTTTATCTCTTAGATTTTTGTCTTCTATCAATCTCTTCAGCTTTTCCCTGAATTCATCATCCGTTTTTGCTTTCAGACAGTTTACATCATCCTTTAACCAGTTTTCATAGACTGGCAGATCCCTGACGAGAATTGGCCTTTTGCATGCTGCAGCCTCCAGAAGAACTATACCCTGATTCTCACAGAGTGACGGAAAGAAGAATATATCTGTTCCACAATATGCGGGGACTATATCCTCTATAAAGTTTATAAAGGTTACGTTCTCCGGGGCATTTTCCACTATTCTAGAGACGGCCAACTCTTCCAATTTTTTATATCTCCTCCCGATCCAGAGAAAACGGTTAGAAAATTTTCTGGCGACATTTACATACGTTTGAATGCCCTTCCTTATGAACAGATGGCCGACGGAGAGGGGAACGATACCACTTAGATCGAATCTATCCCTGAAATTTCTCCTCATCTCCTCAGAGAAACGAAATCTGTCGGTATCTATGCCATTACTTATTACAATGATCGGCTTTTTTACCCCATAACTCCGCAATATTCTTTTCGTGTATTCGGAAGGACAGAGAACCAGATCGGCCTGGTTGTAGTAAAAGGTTAGATATCTCCGAAGAAAGGGCGCAATAGAATTGCTGAATCTGTAGCTGTTTCTAAAGTCATCTGCTGTAACGTGGGCGTGAAGAACTACCTTCTTGCCCTTTCTCTTCATCTTTTTAGCCAGGTAGAGCGATTTCATCCCGATGGCATTTAGATGCAGGATATCAAAGTCATCATTCAGATTGTTAGTATAAGAAACATTATTGAGCTTCAGGGCCCTTCTCTGATTTCTTATAGCTGTTCCTATCCCACTATTCCGCAGCTTCTCCTCTAACTCAAGGTAAAGGCAGACCTTCATTATCTGAATCGTCTCCCCCTCAGGCAGTTTTTACAGATGCCTTTCTCGGGGATATAGCATCCCGAACAGACTCTTTTACCGCAGAGTATACAGGTGTATAATCTACCAACCCTGCCACAGATATCGCATATACCTTCCATTTCAGGAAGATCAGGAGGCTTTTTTAAATTCCGTCTTGGTGGGCTCTATATTCAGTCTTGGAAGCCTTATCGGTACGGGAAGCCTCAGCTTTCTGGAGAGCTCTACCATCTCGAGCAGTGAATCTCTGACAATGGATGATGTTACCTCCTTGATAACCCTTGGTTCAAGCTTTATTTTCCCCTTTTTTTCCGTCATCAATTTATCTAAATTGGGTTCGTGATACCAGAGGTTACCCTCGATCTTCATACTCCCCAGGTCCGGTTCGTACTTGACTTCAAAGCTAAAATTTACCCTGAGAAAGTCGCCAATCGTTGGATTACTGTCCCTCTTCGCAGAGAGTATGACGAAGCTTGATTTGACATCTACGCTCTCTGCCTCCACATCGGTTCTTCTCCCCTCTATCCTGTCGATTCTATAATTTATTATTGGCATTCTATCACCTCTTATCTATTAGACGTTAAAAAGTAAAAATAAGCCTATGGGTGTCCTCCAATTAATTCCAGACCAGATCTCTCATCAAATCCAAGCATCAGATTCATATTCTGAACCCCCTGACCAGAACCGCCCTTTATCAGGTTGTCTATTGCACTCAGGATCAGTATTCTTCCATTATCATAATTAACCCCGATATCACAGAAATTTGTACCTATTACGCTACCGAGCTCGGGTATGTTCTCATCCCTTTCCCGTATGACCCGAACGAAGGGCTCTTTTTTGTAAAAATTATTGAAGTGCTTTGACAGATTGACCTCAAGCTCTTTGGAGAACAGGGTAATGTAGCTCATTATCCCCCTGCTCATATTTCCAACGGATGGTGTAAAGGAGATCCTGATATCTCTTTTAAAAACATCCTTTAAGATGAATTCCATCTCGGGCGTGTGCCTGTGGAAGGTTACATTATATGGCTTTACTGTATTGCACATTTCTGGATGATGCAAAAACTCAGATGGAGATGCCCCGGCCCCAGATGTCCCGGAGATCGAGTTGACTATAATTCTCTCCAGGTCCAGTCTATCCCCAAACCCTACGAGCGGAAAGATAGCCAGAATAATAGATACCGGGTAACATCCGGGATTCGTTACGAACCTCGCCCTTCTTATCTCATTCCTGTAGAGCTCTGGTAACCCATAAACCCTCTCCCTCAACAGCTCCTCGTTTTCATAACCTCCGTAGACCTCCCGATCTATCTCTGAATCCTGTATTCTAAATTTGCCCCCCAGGGTGATGACCCTTATTCCCCTCTCCAATAACCCCGGGACGGATTCAAACCAATCTCCGGGGGGGGCCGCAAAGAAAATAAGATCGGAGTCAATCTTCTCCAGATTCAGATCCTCAAAATTCTCATCAAATATTCTGTAGAGATTTCTATGCAGGGAGTATACGGGTTTTCCGGCATAACTTCTCGACACGGGAATTATCTTATCTACCTCCGGGTGATTTACTAAGATCCTGAGTAACTCTCCTCCAAGGTATCCGGATGCGCCAACTATCGTTATCTCCACCATCTTCTTACTTCCTCGCCAGTTTTATGTCTTCTGCATTAACAGTCTTTCTTCCCGCGTGCTTCGCAAGTTTAGCTGCCCTTTCTGATATTTGCTCTGCCATTTCTTCAAGAATGTCCCTCAATTCCCTGGTTGCATCCTCACTTACCCTGACACCCCCTCCGGCCCTTCTTATAATCCTCTCAACCGGTGCAAGTGGTATATCTGCCATTTTTCACCTCGTTATATAATGTTAATTAAGCGTTATATCTCTATAAATACGGGGTTTTTATTTTGTTATGATTAATTATTATAATTACGAATTTAGATATAATTTCGGTGATTCTTATGGTGAATAAGAGCGATAGATTTATTTTATGGTTTGACGAGATAGGGATTGAAGATGTTCCCCTGGTTGGCGGAAAGAACGCATCCCTGGGGGAGATGATCCGTGAATTACATGGGAAGGGGATAAATATTCCAAGCGGTTTTGCCATAACTGCGTATGCCTATAGATACCTCTTAGAGAAGACGGGGATTGAAGATGATATAAAGAAAATCCTCTCGGATTTAGACACCCACGATATCCACAACCTGAGGGAGAGGGGCAGAAAGATCAGAGAGCTCATCCGGAAGACCGAATTTCCCGACGAGTTGAGGGACGCTATTGTGGGGGCATACGAGGAGATGGGCCCAAGACTTGGGTATGAGAAGGACCCGGATGTAGCGGTCAGGAGCAGTGCAACGGCGGAGGATTTACCGGATGCGTCGTTTGCGGGACAGCAAGAGACCTATCTTCATATCAAGGGATCAGAGAATCTTCTCGAGGCATGTAAGAAGTGTTTTGCCTCATTATTTACAGACAGGGCAATATCGTATCGGGTTGATAAGGGCTTCGATCACTTCCAGGTGTATTTATCGATTGGTGTGCAGAAGATGGTCCGGAGCGACTCTGCTAGCTCCGGTGTTATGTTCTCTATCGATACCGAATCTGGCTTTAAGGATGCCGTTCTTATAACCGGTTCCTACGGTCTCGGTGAAAATGTCGTCCAGGGGGCCGTAAATCCGGATGAATTCTATGTATTCAAGCCAACATTAAAGCAGGGGAAGAGACCGATAATTGGAAAGAAACTGGGGTCAAAGAAGATCAAGATGATATACTCAGGGGATGAGATAAAGAACGTAGAGACCTCAGAAGAGGAAAGAAACAGCTTTTGCATAAATGACGATGAGATTCTGAAGCTGGCGAAATGGGCGTGCATAATAGAGGATCATTACAGTAAAAAGGCCGGTTACTTTAAACCAATGGATATAGAGTGGGCAAAGGATGGCGACGGCATTAATGTAGGGACCGGTGATCTCTTCGTAGTACAGGCGAGGCCGGAAACCGTTCACGCACTGAAGGATATGTCTATAGCGAAAAACTATGTTCTAAAGGAGAGGGGAAAGGTCCTGGTTACGGGTCAGGCGATCGGCGAGATGATCGGACAGGGTGAGGTGAACATCATCGAATCGGTAAAGGATATAACTAAATTCAAAAAGGATCAGGTTTTAGTCACGGATATGACGGATCCCGACTGGGAACCGATAATGAAGATTGCATCGGCTATAGTTACCAATAGAGGAGGCAGGACGTGTCATACCGCCATAGTGAGCAGAGAACTGGGAATCCCGTGTGTCATTGGAACGGAGAACGCCACAGAGGTCTTAAAATCCGGTCAACCAGTGACCGTTTCCTGTTCGGAGGGAATAGTAGGTAAGGTCTATGATGGTATCCTAAAATTCGAGATTGAGGAGATCAATTTAAAGGAATTGCCAAAAACAAAAACGAAGATAATGATGAACGTTGGAATTCCGGATAAGGCATTTGTGGAGGGCCAGATTCCAAATGATGGCGTCGGTTTGGCCAGAGAGGAGTTCATAATAAATTCCTACATCGGGATACACCCATTGGCGTTAGTTCATTATGATGAATTGAAGAGGAGGGCAAAGAAGGATAAGAAATTGGCAAAGGTAATAGAAACGATCGACAAAAAAACGAAGGCGTACGAAAATAAGGTCGAATACTTCATAGACCAGCTGGCCTCGGGAATCGGAAAAATTGCGGCCGCCTTTTATCCCAATGATGTCATCGTAAGGCTTTCGGATTTCAAGACGAATGAATATGCAAATCTGGTTGGCGGTTATCTGTATGAACCAGAGGAAAGCAACCCCATGATAGGATGGAGGGGCGCCTCCAGATACTACGATGAGGAATTCAAGCCTGCCTTTGGTCTCGAGTGCAAGGCAATTTTAAAGGCAAGAGATGAATTCGGTCTAAAGAACATAAAGGTTATGGTTCCCTTCTGCAGAACCGTTGAGGAAGGAAAGAAGGTAATTGAAACTATGAAGGAATTTGGCCTCGTTCAGGGGGAAAATGGCCTGGAGGTTTATGTGATGTGTGAGATCCCATCCAATGTTATTTTAGCAGATCAGTTTGCAGATATATTCGATGGCTTCTCTATTGGCTCGAACGATCTAACGCAGCTAACCCTGGGACTGGATCGTGACTCTGAACTGGTTGCTCATGTCTATGACGAGAGAAATGATGCCGTAAAGAGGTTAGTCGCACAGGTAATAAAGGTTGCCAAGAAAAGGGGCAAGAAGATCGGTATCTGCGGTCAGGCCCCCTCCGATTATGAGGAGTTTGCAGAGTTCCTCGTCGAGTGCGGGATCGACTCCATCTCCCTGAATCCGGACACCGTTATAAAGACGAGGCTTAAAATAGCAGAGAAGGAGAGAGAGCTGGGTATCAGCCCCGAATAATTCTGTAAATTTAATTCTGTAATCATATAATTTAGATATAGAAGGAAAGAGGTACATGAAATGGAGTTTATCGTGACAATTGATCGAGACGAAGATGGGGTATTTGTTGTAGAATGTCCAGCTATTCCCGGATGTGTGAGTCAGGGTAAGACCGAAGAAGAGGCTATAGAGAATATTCAGGATGCTATCAAACAATGTCTTAAGGTCCGTGCAGAGAGAGGCATGCCCCTTACCGTTAGTACGCGTAAGGTAGAGGTGTTGGCGTGATGGGGAAACTTCCGATTCTAAGTGGGCGTGAGGTTGTGAAGGTGTTCAAACGCCTAGGGTGGCAGGTTGCAAGACAACGGGGAAGTCACATCATTCTTATCAAAGAGGGGCATATTGCTACGCTATCTGTTCCCGACTATCGTGAAGTAGCAAGGGGACTCTGAGATCGCTTATTTCTCGTGCCAATCTAACTGTTGAGGAGTTTCTAAATGCAATGAAATAAGGCCAATTTTACTTGACAGCATGCAAAAGTATAAAGGATGTCTCTGAATCCGGACACCGTTATAAAGACGAGGCTTAAAATAGCAGAGAAGGAGAGAGAGCTGGGTATCGGCCCCGAATAATTCTGTAAATATATATCTGTGTTACATAATTGTATTATAGTGATGTTAATGTCCGAGACAATAACCATAAGGGTTCCGAAAAATTTGAAGGATGAGATAGCAAAATTTGATATCAATTGGTCAAAATATCTGAGAGAGATGATAATTATGAAGTTAAAGGAATTAAAAAGGAAGAGAGTGGCCGAACATATGGATGAAATCAGGGCAAAAACTGCAGGTAAAGACATAAATATGGCCAGGGATATATCAGAATGGAGAAGAAAACATTAGTCTTAGATGCATCGGTAATAGTGAAGTGGTTTTGTGATGAGGAATATACAGATATTGCACTGAGAATAAGGGATAAATTCTTTGAGGGGGATCTTAATGTAATTGTTCCCGAATTGATGTTCTATGAGGTTTTAAATGCCGTACGATACAACGAGGTATTTTCAAAAAAGGATAAACGGGATATTATAGATGATCTATTCTCAGTAGATTTCGATGTGGTTATCCCCGATAGGGAAATTCTCTCAGAGGCAATGAAGCTTGCACTAAAGACGGACACGCCAGTCTATGATAATGTATATCTTGCAGTTAGTAGATCAGCAAAATGTTCTTTCATTACGGCAGATGAGAGGTATGTCGATAAAATTAAAGCAAATGATGTCATCTTTCTCGGGGATTGGGGATAACTTCAACCCACAATTCCCAACCTTATCACCTCCGAGATCCCGGAGATTATAAACTGTACAGAGATTGCGGAAAGCATTAGACCCATAATTCTGGTTACGACCCTCGTTCCGGTCCTTCCCAAAGCTTTATAAACCAGATTCAATTTCGAGAATATAACATAGGAAATCCAGAAGACCAGGATTATATTAATTATCAGAATTATCCTATTCAATACGGTTCCGGCCTCGTCAAATAAAACAATTCCGGTAGTTATCGCCCCCGGTCCGGTTAGTAGTGGAATTGCCATCGGGGTTATGGCTATATCTTCTTTCTCTATCTCGATTTTATCCGATGACCCGGTTCGGGTTTTTCTGCCAAATAGCATTTCAATGGAGATTATCAACAGTATTATGCCCGCCGCAATTCTGAAGGAATACATGTCAATGCCCAGAAGCTGGAAGATGAGATTCCCGGTTAATGTTAGAATAATCAGGGCTATAGTGGCAACTTGCACTGCCATCTTAATTATGGCCCGCTTATCCGCCTCCTTGTAACCCTCCAGAAGTGAGATGAAGATCGGAACGACACCGAAGGCATCGACAATTACGAATAATGCAACAAATGATTTCACCGTGAATGTTGGATCCATGGGACCAAGTGGTTCCAGAATAAAGCTCAGGTCCATACATAATATTATTTGTTGATGGGTATAAATTAATCTTCAGATATCTATATCCCCCAGCCTCCCGAAATAGAATATTCTATCATTTTCTACGCCATAAACCTCGAATTCATCGAGATTCCTGCTCATGAAGGGCGATAGCATAACCCCCTGGGTTATATCGGTTCCCTCTGTGATGAAGTTCAGAGATGGGATCTGTATCAGGATTTTTCCATTCCAGTTTCCCTTAAGAAAACACTTGATCTTCTCAGACCTTATCTCCTCTCTCAGAGCAAGGGCCGGATGGTCGTGGGCAATTACCAGAACCTTGGAGCTTTTGAAGTCCTTGTCCGAGGGGATCTTATGACCATGAGTAATGTAGATCTTTCTTTTCTTGAAGAAGTAATAGGGGAGTACCTTTACGCCCTTTTTACCTGCAATGGGGCCAATAATCGTGTCGTGATTTCCCTTTATCAGGACTATCTCTCTGGAATAATCGCTCAGGAAATCGAGAAAATTCAATACTTCATTCCACTCCTGATCTGAGATTCTGCCGAATTCATGCTTCAGGTCGCCATTTATAATTACTCTACTAATACTCAGGGAGGAAAGAATTTCTCTGAGGTATTCAACGATCATCCCGTACTGAAATCTTGGAACCAGAAAGCCATGTGCATTCAACTCCTCTTCATAGCCCAGGTGCAGGTCTGCGAATATTACAGTATTCTCT
>Ga0190363_1000433_pt1 | contig 24443 bp, 22 predicted proteins | sample 48721867_MG_FD_161272 | JGI IMG/M metagenome (GOLD analysis project Ga0190363, IMG submission 161272) | Hydrothermal vent microbial mat bacterial communities from Southern Trench, Guaymas Basin, Mexico - 4872-18-6-7_MG | ecosystem: Environmental > Aquatic > Marine > Hydrothermal vents >... | reverse complement strand
CCTGAAGTTAAGAAAGAACTTTCTAGGAGAAGTCCTGTTTTGGTTGCTGTGGCCATGATATACTTAGCTGATGAATTACTTGAAAAAAGAATAATTTCTAAGAAAATTCAAATCGATGATAAAAAAGTTTTATTGTTAAATTTTCTAGCTGATGGTGGACCTAGCGTCCCTGCACTAGCCAGAACTATTAAACGGCTGTTAGAGGGAAAACTTTAAGAGAGAGAATCTGCAAAGATCTTTCTGAGTGTAAAAAAATGTACCAAGAGATGCGTGATCTTCAATTCGCATTTTTAAACACAAAAATTAGAGTTGTCGCTCTAAAGGATGTTCCCGAGATCCAGTTGGTTGGGTTTACAGTTGGTCCTTTTACTACTGGAGAAGAATATGAGATTTATTATTGGGTTGCTGAAGAGTTGGAGAGGGAAGGATTGGTTAAGATTTGTGATGAGGCTGTTCTAACTGTTGAGCAGGTGGAAAAACTGCGGTTAATTCAAAGTATACAGAAAGGGCTTAAGTTAATCTCCTTGCCTACCAGCTTCTATTGTATGGCTCGTAGGCTACTTGCGAAATTACGTAGCGACCAAACATTAGAAGGGTTAAAAAGGTATGAACGAGCGAAGAGAGCGTTAGATGATTTAATAGGCATGCGCTTGGCGATTTTGGTTCAGTTAGCTCTTCTTGATTTGCCAAAGCCACCTGAGGAGTTAGATGAAGCAGAGAAAAGATTATATTTAAAAATTCGTGAATTAAATATTCAATGGAAAAAAGCAATACTTGAGGGCGAGAAACAAAATGGATAGAGATTTCTTCGTAACTCTCTTCGAGAAAAGGAAATATCAAAGACGTTTGGATAGTATGCTCCGTAGCGGTGCGGAATCAATAATAGTTGACTTAGAAGATATTCTTCACGATGCTACTGCATTTCACTTCTTACAAGATTCTCCTGAAGAGTGGTTGGCTTTGGCCTCTGAAGTTGCACTTGAACGATTAAGGAAAAAAACAACGGCTACTGAGCGGATTGACAAAATAAAGATTCGGGTTCGTGTCTCGGATCCCGCCTTTGTTACTCCTCTCCGATCAATAAGCTCCGAACATATTGGAAAATTTATCTGTGTTGAGGGAATTGTTGTTCGAGCTTCTCCTGTTAGACCAATGATCAAACGGGCGGTATTTATCTGTAGCAACTGTGGACAAAAAATAGAGATCCCACAGGTTGAGGCATCCTTTAAACCTCCAAGTAAATGTTTGGGTTGCAATCGAACAGGGACATTACGATTAATCGCGGAGGAATCCGAATTCGTGGATTCACAGATTCTAAAGATTCAAGAGAGACCAGAAGAGTTGCCTCCTGGACGTATGCCACGAGCTCTTGAAGTCCGATTGCAAGGGAAAGACGTTGTTGATGTGGCTCGTCCAGGGGATCACGTTCGCATAACAGGCATAGTAAAAACTTTTCAGATGCGTGTTAAAGGAGTGCCAACGGCAACCTTCGAGATATATATTGAGCTTAATGATATAATGGTTCAAAGTAAAGAGATGGAACTCGAAGAGATCGATGAGGAAACAGAACAAAAAATTAAGGAATTGGCACAGGATCCTTGGATTTATGAGAAAATAATAAATTCAATTGCTCCTTCGATTTACGGTTATCGCCATGTAAAAGAGGCAATAATGTATCTTCTATTTGGAGGGGTTCCAAAACATAGACCTGACGTTACCATTCGTGGAGAAATTCATATTTTGCTTGTCGGAGATCCGGGAATTGCAAAAAGTCTGCTTCTTCAAGCGACGGCTAAACTTGCTCCCCGCGGAATTTACACTTCCGGGCGGGGAACCACTGCCGCTGGACTTACTGCAGCTGTGGTCAAAGATAAAAGTGGAGAATTTGCCTTGGAGGCAGGGGCACTCGTCTTAGCAGATAAAGGAATTTGCTGCATTGATGAAATTGACAAAATGCGACCCGAGGATCGAGTTGCAATGCACGAAGCGATGGAGCAGCAAACCATATCTATTGCCAAAGGGGGAATTGTTGCCACACTAAATGCTCGAACCGCTATTTTAGCGGCAGCCAACCCAAAACTCGGACGTTATGATGAATATCGAACAATAATTGAAAATATTAACCTCCCCCCAACACTTTTATCTAGATTCGATTTAATTTTCAGAATGAGGGATATTCCAGATAAGGCACGAGATAAAAGAATGGCACGTTATATTCTTGATAGCCATGGAAGACTTAAGGCCCCGCCACCACCAATTCCTCCTGACCTCTTGAAGAAATATATCGCTTACGCAAGAAAAATTAACCCGGTTCTCACCGCAAAAGCAAAGGATGCTATTGAAAAATTTTTCCTTTCTCTTAGAGCTGAAAGCAGTGTCGAAGGAGGAATTGCTATTACTCCACGGCAACTTGAAGCATTAATCCGACTAGCTGAGGCTCATGCTAGAGTTGCTTTACGCAAAAAAGTTACTCTAGAGGATGCTGAAGCGGCAATAGCAATATTTAAAAAATCTCTAGAAGAAACGTGCGTTGATGTTGAGACTGGACGAATAGATATTGACATTAAATTGACAGGAAAGCCAACAAGCCTCCGAAAGCAACTTGATGTCATACGTGAGATCATCAAAGAGCTTGAGGCAGAGGCTGGAATGGCTGAAAAGGAGGTAGTTATTAAAAAAGCAATGGAAAGGGACATTCCCAAAGAAAAAGTAGAACAATTAATTGAGATTTTAAAGCGGGACGGCACAATCTATGAACCAAAACTAAACTTTTTGAAGTTTACCAGATCTTAGAGATAATGGTTAGAAAACCATGCTTTCCATTGCGGTTAAATCAAGTCAACAACAAGTTCCTCCCTTTCTTAGAATAGCTCAAAAATTTGGGATATCAAGTTTTGAGCTTTTTCAAAATGTTATAGAGATATCTCAAGTTCCAATAGAGAAACGCGTTGAGAGGCTGGCAAGATTATTTAAAGGAAAAATAAAATGGGTTTGCTTTCATTCACCTCTTTGGACGTGCTCTAGAGACCCATTCGAATGTGATCTTGCCGGAGAGAAGAACAAAATTATTCTCACTTTTGCGCGAGAAACAATATTAGAGGCAGGAATGCTTTCCGCGAGATTATCCCTTGAAAAACCAACTTTCGTTATCGTACATTTCATCGGTTTAAGTTTTTATCCAAGCATAACAGAAAAACTTCTCTTTTTGGAACGAAAAAAGAAAGTTTTAAAAGAGTTAAAAGATTATATTCAAGAAGTCTGTTCACGCTTTGGGTTAATGAAAAATAATCAACCAATGATTAAACTAGTGGTGGAGAACAATCCTCCTCTGCAAAGAGTGGGGTTTGGTCTTATTGATATGCATCCATATGATTTTTGTAGGACGCCCCTTACTGAGGTTTGCCTCGACTTTTCACATTTTCAATTAACATTAAATTACTGGAGTTTTGGGCGTGGAGAAAGTAAAGGTAGTGAATTGGATCGAAAAATATATTTCCCTCCTGACTGGACAGATCTTCTTGACACATTTGGACAATATATCCAAATGATTCATTTAAATGATGCTGTCGGTTATTCCCCCAGCGGGGAGGGGCTCCCTCTCGGAAGAGGAGAGATAAATTTTCCAAAGGTACTACAACATAAATGTTTCCAGAAAGAATGTTTTGCAACTATAGAAATAAAGGATCAACATAGGCATCCAGAGTTTATAATGGAAAGCTTAGAATATCTGCAGAGGCATCAGTTAATATAAGCCTCGATTTACTCCTGTTCTTCCTCGACCTCTAAATATACCGCCCCCGTAGCCATTGGAACCGGCCAGTTGTTTCCAGTTGTTGGTATTGCAATGGTTTCTATGTTTTCACCATCAATTTTCTTTATTGTTGAATTTGTTGCCCAATCCCAAGTAACAACGTATAAGGTACTGTTAACTTTCACTACATGGAATGCTTTTCCTGAAGCGTTAGCCAACGAGATCGTCTTATTAATTCGTATTGTATTGTCTTCTAGTGTAAGTATGTAAAGACAAGGAGCACCAGTTAGGTTTGATCCCGCAACATATAAAATGTTTCCATCGTTAATTATTGACCCATCGCCAAAAATTGCTGGGGCCTCTTTTAGTAAAGTTAAGTCGAGGTCATAGAGTTGTATTTTGTCAGCGCCCCGCAGAATCAGTCTATTATTTACTAGAATAACCTCTGCAGGGGAAACAAGATTTGTTTCAACTCTGTTTATCACATTGAAATTACTATCTAACTTTAGAAGATAGGCTTCGCCAGAGCTAGAATTAAATGTTGGAATATAAAAGTTTTCTTGAACTGGTAGTAAATCGTAGGCATACCCTCCGGCTTCTTCAATGGGGATTTCAGCAAGTAAATTAAGATCTGTTAGGTTTAGGATTACAACTTTCGCGGTAGCCAGAGAATAGTCACTAACAACAGCGTATATTTTTCCATTGAACAAGAGGAGTTTTCTAATCGCTAAGTTTCCTTCAATGGTTTGTGACATGGTTGTCTGGTTTGAAAAATCAATTTTAATTATCTGATTTCCAGCAGCTACGAAAAGAAGATTCTTTTGGCTAACCAATGCGTATGTTGATGCTTTGGGAACTGTTGCAAATGGGTATTCAACAAAAGAAGCATCGGTCAAATTAAGGAAATAAACCTTTTCGTTGCAAATTGCACATGCAAGTAATTTATGAATTTTTGGGGGTACCTGCGGTGGAGGTTGCCCTTGCTCTTCCGGGGGTGGTTGTGGATACCAGAGGGCTACTACTACTCCTACGATTATTATTACTACGCAGAGAAGGATTAAGAGGAGTTTCTTATTGCGAACCCCGAAGCGCATAATTTCACCACTTTTTTATATGTTTCTCAGTCTTTTAAAGTTTTCGGATGCTTACTGTATTGTTACCGAAGATCCGTCTGGTTGTTTTTTCACATGTATTATGTTTGCCGCAGCTTCTTCGCCTAAACCGTAATGTGTAACTAGAATAACTTGGGTAATATTTTGTGCCGCTTCGGCAAGTCTTGCTAGTAATTGTGTTATATTTTCTGCATCTACTCCATAGGTTGGCTCATCGAGGATCAAAAGGTTTCTATAACCAAGAACTCGGAGAAGGGCCAGTTTTATGGAGAGGGCAATTAAGGTTTGGTGCCCGCCGCCAGTTCTTGTTGCTGGTAATTTTGTTCGAAAAGCGTGTGGATAAACATAAACGCGATAGTTTTCGGGGTCTATTTCAAATTTTTCGTAGATTTGCTGATCGGTTAGGGTATTATAAATTGATAGTGCTTCTTTTGCGATATTTTGAAGGGTTACATTTCTAATTTCTTCAATGATTTCTTCAACCCTTTTTTTGAGGCTACGAATTGTTTGCGTCTGTTTCAATCTAGTGGCTAGTTTTTTCTCTAATTGCTGATATTCTTCAATTTTTCTCCTAGTTTTTTCGATTTCGTCGGTTACTTTTTCAAGGGTTTCTTTCTTTTTACGAATTTCTTCTTCCGCTGCCTCTATTTCTTCGGGAGAGAATGGTAATTTCTCTGCTACTTTAGATTTCAAATCTTTTTCTTCAGGTTTAAATGGAAGGGTCAGTTTTTTAAGTAGAGTATCTATTGTAGCAATAGTCTCGAAGAGAGCGGTTTGAAGTTGTGTCGTTTTATTTATTGCAAATTCTATTTCTTGGTTTGCTGTTAATAACGCTTCCTTTTCACTCTCAATTGCACTTCTCTCTTCAATTTTTGCTTTATATTCCTCTTGAAGAGAAGCAAGCTCCCGTGTTATTTCCAGCAGGTTTTTCTCAAGATCTGATAAGGTTGCCTCCTTTGCGAGCTCTGCTATTTTTGCGAGGTCTTCTTTTATTGATGCTAGGGTTGTGGTTAGATTTGTTTGTTGCTGTTTAAGTTTTTCTTTCTCACCATTTAACTGCTCCTGCGTTGCCTCGAGGTCTTGAAGTTTCGGCTCCAACTCGCGAATTTTCTCTTCCTCTTGTTTTATCAGTTTAGCGAGGAGTTCGGCGGTGACTGGTTGTTTGCATGTGGGGCAGGTTCCAACTTTGTTTTCAAGCATTACTTTATGTTCTGTTAAATCTTTTTTAAGTTTCAATAGTTCTGGTTGCAACTCTGTTAAGGCTAGTTGAATCTGTTCCATTTCTCTGTTCAGCATTTCCAATTCATGGTTTGTTTTTGTCAGCGACTCTTGAAGTTGATTTTGTTTTTGTATTAATTGAGAAATCGTTGATACTTGATTTTTCTCTAGAATTGTTTTTATCGTGGTTATTTTTTCTTGTATTTCCCTTTGCAGTTGGGTCAGTAATTCAATTTTAGTGTTTATTTCTTCAATTTGTTTCTGGACTTGTTCAAGGTTGAGTTGGGCAATTTTTTCTTTTAATTTCTCGGGGGAAGATACTGAATACTTGTTTAATAGAAACTGAATTTTTGTTTCTTCTTGTTTGAGTTGGTTAATAAGGTTGTCCCGCTCGTTTATTTTTTGAATCAAGTTTAGAAATTCCGCAGATTTTACTGTTAATATCTTTTTCTCTAACTCGGCGATCTCTTGTTCCAATTGAGTAGTTTGTTTAGTTAGCCTTTCAAGTTGGGGTTGTAAAGTTGGTAAGATTATTTGCCTAATGTTTGCCAATTCTGTTTCGACGTCTTTCCCCCCATAAGAGGTAAATTCTTTTTCAAGAATCTCGAACTCGGCGATTAATTCTTTGAGAATGTTAATTCCAAGAATGTTGTCCATTTCGTCACGGTTTGGGCGTAAAATCCGCGTTAGCTCACCTTGTCGTGTATACACTAAATTCAAGAATTTTTTCATGCCTACTCCAATTAACTCGCTTACTTTGTTTTTTAGTTCAACATCGCTACTAACAGGAATTTCAACATTATCGATGAGCAGACGTCTTTTCTCAGTTTTAAAGGTTTTTGGTCCTGTTAGTTTCCCTTGGCGGAAGATTTGGACTTTCTGTCCGGTTATTGGGCTATTAAAAGTTATTTGCACGGACATTGATTTATCTGTTGCGGGGAGTCTTGACACTAGCAAGCGCTTTGTAACTTCCGGCACTTCGCCATATAAAGCAAAGAAGATAGCATCGAGAATTGTGGTTTTGCCTGAAGAATTTCGTCCAGTAATCAAATTTAGACCGTCGGTAAAGAAGATTTCTGCCTGTCGGTAAGCCTCAAAATTTTCGAGTTTTAATTTTTCAATTACGGGCATGCTTTTTCCTCCTTTTCACTTGTTTCAAATATTTTCTTCCATCTTTCTAAAAGGACCCTTCTTTTTGCGTCTGTGAGGAGGCCAGTAGTTGGACTGGCTGATTCTTCCAACATCCTTTCAATTGTTTCAGTAATTCGAACCGCTTCTATCTGTTTTTCTTCTGGGAGAATTGAAAAAATTTGCGGGTAAATTGTTGCAGGGGTTTCCAAGGCAGGAATTTCAACAGGGGTAAAGGGAACATTTAAATTATTTTTTATTTCAAAGTAAATCAAGGAATATTCTGTTTGGTCCGCGATGAAACGCTGTAATTCTTCTTCTACCAAGTATTTATCACCTTCAATCAAACCGTTTAGAATTACACGCAGAATAATTTTTCGGGTTGCGTTGGCCTTTAAAAGGTCAAGAATTTTTGATTTTGCTTCATTAACAAACCATTTTTCATCTTTCTTCTCGCGGCTCTCAATTTTTATATTCAATATTTTATGCAATGGAGTAATTGGATGAAAAGTTGCTGTTATTTTTTCTTTATCAAGGGAGAGAATGAAATAGCCATGCGTGGTTTCATCGGATAACTCAACAGCTTCGGTGGCTCCTGGGATTAAGATATATGTGTTGTTTATCTTGTAAAGATCGTGTTTTTGGTGTTGGTGACCGCAGATTACTAAGTTTGCTTTTAATTTTTTAATTAATTCTGGGGAGATCACTTGATGGCGAGGCACATACTGTATTGTAGTTAAGTGTTCAATGAACGCGTGAAGTAGAAAAATTTTATACTCTGCTTTAGAGTTAGAAAATAATTCTCCAATCAAGTCGCATTTCTCTTTTATCTTCTTAGCCGGGTAAGCAGTATAACCCAAACCTTGAACTGCTATTTTACCATCATCGAAAAGTTCTGGTTCACCAATTAATGTTTTTTCCCCTAAAACTATAAAATATTCTGCTAGAGGGTGGCGGACATAATCCAGAGCGTTGTTTTCAATTGTTCCGTCGTGATTGCCTCGAATTATTAGAATTTTAACATTTTTGAGGTTGTTGACAAGCCGTTGAAATTCACTCTTCACAAAAACCGAGTCGGCGGGGCTCATAGTTCGCCTCTCAAACAAGTCTCCTGTGTGGATTACATAATCTACTTTTTCTCTAATGAAACCGTCGATGGCTTGAGAAAAGGCTTTCTGGAAAGCGATCTTTCTTTTTTCACCTATCGCTTTGGGAATGGAGCATCCAACATGCGTATCGCTAAACACACCTATTGTCACCACGGCGGGCACACCTATCTTATTTCATACGAGTTCGAATATATAAGTATTGCTTTGCACCCAGAAAATTTAAATTTAACCTTTTGTAATACTCTTTTGGAGAATAACTATGAGCAAAGAAGTAATCAAGCATATTTACTCTAATGGATTATTCTTAACTGCTGATGGTTACTCCGTTCTACAACAGATTCCAGAAGAAAGGCAATTAGAAGTAATAAATCATGCAATTAAAATTTGTAAATCAGCGGGCATTTTATTCATTGACTCATTCATAATTGGAAATATTATTAAAGAGGTTGCTCCTGAACTTGTTCTTCCCCCCGCGAAAGAAAAAATAAAGAAAAAAATTGAAGAAGGGGGTCCTCTAGTTGGAAAAGAAATTTCTCCAGAAATTAGAGAAGAAAAAGCCTTGCCGGAGGTTACCCCACTTAAACCAAGAATCGTGAAAATTGAAAATAAAATTGTTGAGGCTACGGCACATCCTCTTGATGGGTACATTCAATATTTCCGTAGCAGATATGGTAAAATTAACCAATTATTCTCTAAACAGCAGATCTCTCCAATTCCAATAGCTCAGCTTCAACGGTTACCAGCAGGGGAGGTCGCGACTATCGTCGGGTTAATAAGAGAAAAACGGGAAAGAAAGAGCCGCATCTTTTTAGAGGTTGAAGACCTTTCTGGAAGCGAGACCTTGTTTATCCCAGAGAGTCGGGAGCCACGTGTTGATCAGATGGTTCCTCTTCTAATTGAGGATATCGTTTGTGCTTTTACTGTGAAAAAAGGGAATATAAATGTAGTTACCGAAATTTCATTTCCGGAAATACCATTCAGAAAGGTTTCTGGAGCAGAGGAGGAAATTTACGCTATTTTAACTTCTGATTTTCATTTTGGTAGCAAATCTCAATTGCACGAGTTATTAAACAAATTTCTTGCATGGTTGCGGGGTGAAATAGGGACGAGCGAACAGAGAGAAATTGCTAAAAAAACGAGATACTTACTTATTGCGGGGGATATTGTCGAGGGAATTGGAGTGTATCCTGGGCAATTACAAGATTTAGAAATTGTTAATGTCCGTGAACAATATGAGTGTGCTGCCGCTTTTTTGAAGCAAATTCCAGATTATATCGACATTATTGTGTCACCTGGAAACCACGATGCTACACAACAAGCCCTGCCTCAACCGTTTCCCCCAGAAAAGTTTTCAGGCTCACTTAAAGAACTTACAAACATCCATTTTGCTTCAAACCCATGTGTTGTTGATTTACATGGCGTGAAAATCTTAATGTTTCACGGGCAATCAATTGAAGACATCGCTCAAAAGGTTCCAGGCATTCAAATTACTACTCCAATCAAAGCGTTAGAATTCATGGTTCGCATAAGACATTTAGCCCCCGTTTACGGGGGAAAAACCCCGATTGCACCGCAAAAAAGTGATCCGCTGGTTATCGATATTGTTCCTCACGTTCTTCACGTTGGGCACACGCATATTTATGATGTTGGGAAATACCGAAACATTTTATTAGTAAGTAGTGGTGCTTGGCAAGAGCAGACAGAGTACCAAATAAAGCAAGGAATTGTTCCAACTCCCGGAATCGTTGCCGCATTAAACTTAAAGACTTTAGAGATAGTTAATATTGATTTCAATTTAATGTGACCTCCACTCCCCCGACTAGAAGCATTCAGTATGAGCTGTTAGAAAAGGGTTTTTGAATATTTTATAAATTTTAAAAAGACTTATGGTTAATTTTAAATGGAAAAATGTCTGACGAAACCATTTGGGAAATAAAACCTGCTCTTAAAGCTTTTTATGATGGAGTAGCCATGTCCCTCCTCTGCTTTGTTTTGGCTATCCTTTTACTTGCTATTGCTCGGTTAAGCTGGATCGGTGTTTTTCTCGGTTTAAGTTTAACTGCTGTTGGAATTTTAGTGCTGGGTTTTGTCTTTCTACGAGCTAGAGCATATAAATTTAAGCTAACTAGGAACAGTTTGATTTGGGAATATAATCTTTTTTCATCTCAGAGGAGGACTATTCCTCTAGAGACAATTATTAATGTTGGTGTTTCTCAGAATATTGCTGAGCGTTTTCTCAAAATTGGTAGCATCGAAGTTTTTACAGTTAGTAATAGTGCGCCAACAGTTGTTCTTTTTGGTTTGAAAGATGCACAAAGAAAAGCTGAGGAAATTTTATCCGCTAGAAACGAAAGAATAAATAAAATAACACATGCTTAAACTTTTGCTCTAAGTAACTTTAAATTCCAAATGCTTCCCTGTGGCAAGGTAATAGAATAAGTCCATTAAAACGGCAACCACAATAATAATGGCAATTCCTAAGGCAACTGTAGTCCAAATGTCCCCGCCCCCAATCGGTGTTGGAGCATGTAAAGCAATAATTTTGTGGAATTTTACCCCCCATGCGTTTTCCACTTCAAGTAGCAAAAGAATTTTGTCAGAATAATCAGGATGTGTGGTTAATCCTTTCTTCTCAAGATTTGTAATATATTTACCGTAGAATCCAAAGGTTTGGATTCCAGTAGTTACCGCACGTAAATCTTCGGTATGAATCTCTCTCAATTTTAACTTGTCAAGTGGTAAGTCTGGAATCGAATAACCAGCAGGTGCTGAAGTTATCTCATAAATTGTAACTTTCTTAGCACCACCAAGCTCTGGGGGAATATATAATGTTATAGAGCAATCATCAAAACCATCCTTAACTTCAACATCTAACGGCGAATCTGGGTCTAGGTTAATATAAATAGTATATGGAATATCCCTCTGAAGCTCAAAATTAGTTAAAACAAAGTTGATTTCTCTAGTTTCTCCCAGCCAGAGCATATCTCCATCAATTGTCATCCGTGCAGGGCCCGCTCGCAAAGTGAAGTTTACCGGAACCCCCAAAAACGTAAAGTTTCCAGATACATCACCCATTCCATAAATAACATCTTTACCAGTAACATTAGATAGATCTTCAAGAATTAAAGCTACCACATTCGGATCAGTTTCATTTCGACCAGTATATAATTTAACATAGTCTTCAGCGGAAATTTCTAGGTTATACTCAAAAATAGCTTCTATCCCTATTCTAGCACTTATTTCCCATTCTCTTCCACCCCATCGCCAAGCAACAATGTGAATTGGCCAAAGAGGCACCGAAACAAAAGTTGTAAAATTCCCCTCAATTACATAGAGTGGATCCGCTGCGAATCGGGAAGTTCCAAAACCAAATTTATAAGTTACGCCAGTAAAATTTTTCTCTATTAGAGAGGAAACCACTTCAGGGTTAAGATCAAACCGTAATTTAGCATACTGATTATCTTGATCAAAATATAACGGCAATGAGGATCTCAATATTAAAGCTTGATCCGTTGGAACGCCTGCATCTTCAGCAAACTTTCGAACATCCCTTGCAAAATCATAGATTCCCAGAATAAAATTGTATTGGTCAGTAACAGTTAGTTCTCCAGCAAGTTTTGTTAAATTCTCCACTGGGCTCCAAAGGAAGTAGGAGTATTTGTCCACTTGGATCTTTTCGGTCCACTCAAAACTATGGGTTGAGCCAACGCCCCAATCGAAAATTTTTGGTAGATCTTTATAAGAGTACTCCTTGCCGTCTATCTTGACTATCGTGCCTTTTGCTTCTTCAGTGAGACCAAACACCGCTACAAGTGTTGCAGTGGAAGGATAATTTTCCGTGAAGTTAACTAACATACCAGTTAGCTTGGTCCAATTTGCAATTCGCCACGCCTCTGCCTGCAAGTAATACTCGGAAATAAACGCTCGCTCTCGCAAATTATTTGCCGGTCCATTTCCTAAATATTTTACCACCACACCAATTTTATCCCATTGACTCGAGCCAGAAAACACCGAATAAACGATTTCAGTTGAGAAGTGAGGGTTATATTTAACCACTGAAATTTCTACAGATGCTGTATCCCAATAAACTATCTTCCATTTCCATGTTATTGAAGAAGGCTCGTTTATTTGGAAAGTCACAGTAAGACCTGTTCCAGACGCAGGTGCTGAACCAGATCCAACATACCCAATGCAAACATATTCTACTTGTGGTCCCCCACTTACTGGCGAAGAAACTGAAGAGGTAACCCAACTTCCAGCATCATACCATCCTTCCCCCGTTGGGGACCCATGATTTGATTCGACAGAGAAGAAGTATTGTGTTTTGTAACTTGCTTTGATTTCTCCGCCATTATCGGGAACGCGAATAGTTCCCTCCCTTAAAGTGCTTAACCCTGTAGTAGATGTCCAAACATACCTCTTTCCAACTCCTGCAGAAACGGGAGATCTCCACTCAAAGGTGTGGGTTGAATTAACCGTCCATGAGAAAGAAATAGGCAAATCAGAGTATTCATAACTTTGACTATCTACTAAGAGGATTGTGCCCAAGGCATCATCGGATAACCCCTCTGCAGAGAAAGTAACAGTAGTAACACTCCCTGCAGTGGTCTGACCAACTTTTACCTTTCCTTCTGTTGGTGGGGCAACTGAAATACTGCTTTGAGAAATGAGTGGTTGGCTTATCGGATCCGGCTCTGGTTTTTCTGCTATTGCTTTAACAGTAATATAATGTGTTTTGGGTGTTGCTGATGGAAGAACGGTAAAAAGTGCCGAGCCAGTAAGCCCACCCCAACTTAAAGGAGCAAATGAAAAACTTCCCGAATCGTAAATAACCTTCACATCAGTAAGAGAAAGTTCTGGATCAGTAATTTGAATTGTATAATTTAAAATAAACGAGTCTTCAGGGTAAAAGGTTCCATCCGGGTTTTGTGTTGTATAACCCCAGGAATCCACACATGGGTGAAAAGATGCCGAAATTTGAATTGGTCCTGCTCCTGCAGCAAAGACTGAATAATCTCCTCGAAGAGAGACAAAGAATTGACTAAATAAGGGGAGCAATAATAACGGCAGCAAAAGGGAGAAACTTATTTTTTGCCTCATTTTCCCAAACTAATTTAGTTTTCTCTTCTTAAAAAAATTAGTTGGTAATATCATGGAATAAACCTTTTTACCTGCAATCTAGCAGACGAATAATTGGAGTCTCATTTCCAGAGATAAATCAAAAAATCAACCTCTTCAGGTTTAAAATTCTTTAAATACTCTTGTAAATTTAACATTTAATGATGAAAAATGAGGCTCGCAAGGAACCTTAAAGCGATTAGCCCGTTGATTGCAACCATTATATTGGTTGCAATCGCAGTGGCGGGCGGACTTCTAGTATACGCACTGTTCACCTCAACAACCGGCGTAGCAGCAACCAAAGGCCAAGTCCAAATAGAAACCATGGACCTAGTAAAATCAACCGATGGAGATGTAATTTTCACTATGACCATTAAAAACGTTGGAAGCAAGCCTGTAGAAAAACTCAAAATAACTCTAGACGGTGAGGATGAAGCAGTAATAGATCTTTCAGGCGATCCGTTACAGCCAGGACAAAGCTATGCTTATAAGGTAGCACCAGAGGAAATTACCCAAACATATGTGGTTGGCAACAGTTACATAGTTAAGGTTGATGCTGAATACTCTGATGGTAGCACTTCTAGCATAGTTTCTTCAGTTATGTGCAGAAGCTAAACGTCCGTCCGCTAACTTAAAAACGGGCTCTTCCCCCCTATTTTTTTTGGTTTACTTTGCTTTTGTGTTTTGTTCTCCTCTATGTTAAACAAGTTAGTAGATGTTCTAGTGTTAATGAATTTAGTCAGCTAGCCTATGAAAGAGAATGATTGGCTTCGCTTTAAAAATGGTAAATAAAATTTTCCCCAAGAATTTTCAAATATTCTTTGTGGCTCCCGGAAAGGTTTTATAGGTAGCCAAAAAGTTTAAAAATCGCCAGCTGCGGGTCGGAAAATAAAATTAAAGAGCCTGAGACCCCCTTTGCAATCCTGCTGAGTGGTTTTTAGTTTGCTTTTTCAAAATCTCTTGTTCTGGTTGTTGCCCTAGGAGGCATTTTATGCATAGTCTTTGCGTTTTAATTACTGGGCACTTCATAGAGATACAACGCAGTCGGGGAATAACAGTCATAAAATCAGCCATAATATTAAAAGATAAAAAGCCCACTATGAAGAAATATAACTCAAGTAAGAAGCTGGTGATTGCAACTAATGCAAAAACAGCAAAGATATGTAAACCCAGAGAAACCTCTGGTTTTTTCTCATCTATTTTTCGCCACACAAAATTTCCCTCCGCAAAAAATTTTCGGTATTTTACTCTGCCAAGGTAATTAATATAAATTAAGATTACTTCAGCCACGGCTACAGGAAGAAAAAGTAAGAAAAAGGAAGCCTCACAAAATTTCACATATATATAAACAAGACAAGAAAGAGAAAAAATTGCCGCTACTACTGCAAGCCCCATAACTTGAGCGAGAAAAAGTAAATTTTTCATTTTTCCATCAAACGGTTTTTCTGGCAATTGAAGTATCTTCAATATTGTTGTCCTCCAATTATCTAAAGACTCCACTTCCTAAAAAGCTTTTTGGCGCCGCCGGCAGGATTTGAACCTGCGACCTACGGGTTAACAGCCCGTTGCTCTACCAACTGAGCTACGGCGGCTCTCTATAAGAATAAACCTTTCCAAAGCTAATAAAAGGGTAATTCTTAAATATCTGCATTCTATAAAATTATTGAATGATGAAAAGGCATTTGACTGAATTAGAATGATAGGTCAGAGTTAAACTGACAAAAAATTTAAATAGTATAAAAAAGAAAAGTTTGATAGAGGTGAGCTAATGCAATTTAAATTGAAGATGGAAGATGCAAAATTCTTTAAGGATTTAATAAATGCTGTCGCATCGCTCTTAGATGAGGCAACTTTTAGGGTTACCCAAGAGGGCCTCTTCCTAAGAGGCATGGATCCATCTCATGTTGCAATGGTTGATTTAGTGCTCCCAAGAGATCTTTTTGAGGAATTTTATTGCGATAAAGAAGTGTTCTTCTGCGTTCCTGTCGGTTCTCTTATCAGATTATTGAAAAGAGTGAAAGCAAAAGAGACCCTTGAACTTTCATTAGAAGAGAGTAAATTGTTCATCTCGATTATTGGAAGGTACAATAGAACCTTCTCGATTATGACTCTTGAACCTGAGAAAGAGGAAATTCCGTTACCTAAAATTCAATTCACTGTAAAGGTGAAACTTGAAACTGAAATATTAAAGAGTATCGTGGAAGATGCGGCTCTTGTGGGGGCCCACTTAACAATTCACGCCGCAGGGGATAAACTTTCCTTTGTTGGGAAGAACGAGTTGCATCAATCAACTGCTGAATTAGCAAAGGACAATTTTCTAGAGTTTGAGGTGGAAACCGAAAGCACAGCTACTTTTAGTTTGACTTATTTGAGTGAAATTGTCCGCATGGCAGCCGCAACCTCAGAAATTGTTGAAGTAGCATTCTCGACGGATATGCCTCTTAAATTAGTGTTTCGCCCACCTAAAGGCGGAACCATAACTTTCTTCCTTGCTCCACGTATCGAGGTGGCTTGACATGGAAAAAATCAAAATAAAATGCCTATGCGGATATTCTTTCCCGGTAAACCCAAAAAAGCGCCCTATGCGGAAACATGTATTGTGCCCTAAATGCAAAAGAAAATATCGAATAAAACCCACTTTGATGGAGCGCTTCACCGGAAAGAAAAAGCCATACGAATTAATAGAAGAATGAGTAATCTCTTTTCTGCGTTTATTCTCTCTGTTTGATTAAATTTTTTCCTTTCTTAACGTTAAATTTAAAGGTCCCATCTACGAATACCCTTCTTTTGATGGTCATTTTTTTCTTTTTAAAAGTAAAAAACTGCGGGCGGGGTGGGATTTGAACCCACGACCACAAGCTTAGGAGGCTTGCGCCCTATCCAAGCTAGGCTTCGGGGGAAAACCTTACCCGCCCCAAATAAATAAAACAAACTTCTAAATATTTATAACTTTACATCTCTTTTATTGTTTTGAAGGAAAGAAAGGAGCTGATGAGGGGTCTTCCCAACTTTGGGAGGAAACCTCGCCCACCTCGCGGAGAGCGGGGCACCTGTAAAGGTGTGGGGTGAGAGCCCCGGCAACGGAGCAGAAACGAAACGTCCACCCGTGCACGTGAAGATGAAGCATGTTAAGTTGTTGAGTTGAGTGTGCTGGGTGGAAGCGTTGAAACGGCCGTCCCCCGCGGTGCAAGGGTGAATAGGCATCTATGAGGCCTCCGCCAGAGATGCGGGTAACCCGCCTAGAGAAATACCCCTAAAACAGAAGGCGAGTTACAATCAGCACCTTTCTTTCCTTCTTTCTTTTTTTTTAAAAAAATGGAGAGGGGGCGGGGATTTGAACCCCGAATCTCTGGGTCTGCAGCCCAGCGTCTTACCTGATTCGACCACCCCCTCCAAATAATTTAAGAAATTCTAATTGATAAAAGATTTGAAAAGAATGTGACTGCAACCAAATACCATGCTAAAAACCTTCTAAACGGTCGGCCCTGGAAAAGTTTATATCTTACCATTGCCCTTTAAAAAATAGTGATTAATATGAGTGAAGAACAATTTCCCGTTGATAAAACGATAACTGTTTTAGAGGGGCGCACAATTTATAAAAGTGAGAAATGGTGGCAAGCTGTAATTCTTGGAGAAGCTTTTCGCCGACGTTTTGTAGCGGTTTATCTCTGGCAACGAAAGGGTGATAGATGGAGACGTGTCCACAAGCTTAAAATTAATTCTGCCGCTGATTGGAGTCGGCTTCGAGAAGTTATTGACTCTTTAGTTAAAAAAATGTATTAATTCGAGGGAAAAATCATGTCTCACCGTTTATCTCAGCTATTCAAAGAAGTGATTTTTTGGAGTTCAGGATTTTTATTCTTTAGTATCATTTGTATTATCTTGTTTTGTATTGGAGTAAATTATTATAATGGCTCAATTTTCTGTGCATCAACCACAACACCGTGGGGGGTGATAACAGCAATGTTTATTCACCTTAATTTTCCCCATTTGGTGGGAAATCTCGTCAATCTCTTTATTATCTTAGGTTGGGTTTTGTTTGTGTCTAAACAGTTTGATCTTCCTCTGTTGTCGGGTAGAGCCTTGCTGGCGGTCTCTTTAGGGAGCAGTTGTTTGGCTATTTCGGCTTGGTTGATTTTCTCTTTTATTGTGGGATATAATGGCTGCTTAGCTGGGGCATCGGGAGTTGTCTGCGGGCTCCTCGGTTTTTTGGGGGCCCAACTATTTTTCTTAATTATTAGCGGCGAATATCCGCAAAAAATTTTTGGGTTTATCTTGTGGATGGTCCTCTTTATTCCTTATTCTGTCTCCCTCTTAAATAATGGGAATGTTTTTGGGCATGCTTTTTCTTTTTTAAGCGGGCTTATACTTGGCCTTCTGCTTCTTAAACGAAGAATTAAAGCTTGTTCCACCACTTAATGCTCTCTTTAAATTTTTTAATTTTTTCATTTGTTTTTGGTTTTCTGAAAATGAATAAATGCTCATACTTTAACAGATAAAAATCATATGGTTTGGTAGGGTCGATCCAGCATTCTTCTGCTTGCCTCGTGGTTCTTTGCCATTTTTCTCTTGTTGATTTCATTTTCCATTGAATTTTGACAATATCCTCTTTAAGAATGAATCCTACATCTAGAAAAGCTTGCATAACTCGGAAAGCGATTGGAACATGGTGTCTATGTCTGCGCGTATCGCCAATTAAGATTGCACAATATCTTCCTGGCTTAAGCACACGGTAACTTTCTGCAGCCACTTCTCGCATAGCGTTAATATATTCTGATAGTGAGCGGAAAGCAGATAAATCATTAGGTATTTCAGCACGTTTCGAATAAGGAATTATATTAAAATAGGGGGGATGCGTCGCAATTAAGTCAATGGTGTTATCGTGAATCAAATTCAAATTTCTTGCGTCCCCCACAAAAGTTTTAATTTCAACTTCTTCGGAAGTTGAAAAATTTAATCGGTCAAGAGTAAGAAGAATACAGTTTAAGTTTATGTCTACTCCAATAGCATTTCTCCCCAAAAGTTTGCATTCAATGAGTGTTGTTCCGCTACCGCACATTTGATCAAGAACTGTCTCTTTAGGGCGAGAGAAACGGAGGATAATATTCCTAACAAGTTGAGGAGGCCAATTCCCCCTGAAGTCGCCTTTATGAGTTGCCCAAGTTCCCCGCTTGGGAAATGACCAAACATTTGTTCTTTCTAAAATAAAGTTTTTAGGATTCAATTGTGTAATCTTTTTCTTGCCTAGGAGAAACTTCTTTTTTCCAATAGTTATTTCTCTCGTTTGTTTTAGAAAATATAAGTAATCCTGAAAAGTAATTTCCTTCATTGCAGGATACAAGGCTATTGCCCATATTTTATGTGGATTCAGTTCCTATTTAAAGAATCTCTTTAAGTTGCGAAATCGATGTTATCACAATTGTTGGTTGGGGATTTGTGGGCCAATGTCGTCTCAATACAAGGGCTGTTAACATCCCCGCATTTTTGCCACCTTTTATATCTGTAAATGGTTTATCCCCAACTACTAAGCATCGTTCTGGTTTCACTCCAAGCTTTTTTGCTGTTAAGAGGTAAGCTGAAGGGTGCGGTCTTATCTTCGTTCCTTCTTCCCCCGCAATCACAATTTCATCAAAAAAGGGAGCCAACCCAAATTTTTTTACTCGCTCCCGTTTAAAAGAGGGGATCCCGTCTGTATCTGCAACCAGAGCTAGCTTATATCCTTTTCTCCGAAGGTATGATAACGTTGATTTAACTCCTCGAAATAGCTTTGCCTCCTTCATAAAAGTCTCCCAGTATAATTTTGTCAGATACTTTAGAAAGGAAATGTCGGCTTTTAAGCCAACTGAGAGAAGAAAGGTCAACCACCAAGAGTTTCGATCATAATTACGATTTCTGTCAAGTCGTTGAGTGTGTTGAATCAATGCTTCAGTAAGTCCTCTTTTATTAAATTTTTCTTCAATTTTCTCGGCTACTTTTTTACATGCTTTTATGTGTGCAGGATATGTATTAACTAAAGTTTCATCCAGATCGAATATTACGGCATCTACCAGCTTCATTGGGTCCCCTCAAAAGATAAGGGTCCCAAACTTTTTAAGTAAAACTATATTTCCCAACCAAAAAGAGCCAGATCAAAATTGGTTACAAGACCCACAAGCTTTCCTTTGGTGTTTACTACTGGCAGGCGACGAAGCCGTTTATTTTTCATCAATTTCACCACTTCAAGGATCGTATCTTGAGGCAAACAGGTTACAACTCTTTGAACCATGATATCTTTCACTTTAAGATTCTGATCAAAATTAAATTTGTGAACTGCCTTAACAACAATATCTCTAAAAGTTATTAAACCTACAAGTTTTCCTTCATCTTGAACTACTGGCAAGCACTCAACATCGTTTTGCACCATTTTTTCAACTGCCATTCGTACCGGCTCATCAGGCTTTACTGTAATAACATTGCGAGTCATAATTTCCTTAACTTTAATTTTAGCTATATCCAATTTGTCCATAGCGTCACCTCTTTTAAAGGAGTGTTTTTAACCTTATTTAAAGATTGCTGAGAAGAGCAATGTTTAAATAAGAATTTTGCTTTTTATTTTTCATAGGGAAATGGTAATGCGAAGAGAAAAGAGATATGAAGAGTACGCGTGGGTACTTGATTTCATTGTAAGGGGTACTCCACGGTCTAAATCGCGGATCCGCGGCAGACCCTTCGCACAGGTTATTGGAGAAAATTTTTTTACTCTTTTAGAAGTTAGTGTTCGGGAGGGAGTTATCCTTTCAGTTTTTGAAAGGGTATTTGTTGGGAAAGATAACCGTGAGAAGATTGATCATATTCTTGGTCGGATAGGATATAAAGATTTAACTTTTTCTGCTAAAGTTGAGTTGCCACGTGTTATTGAATATATTATCTTGCATCGAGAAAGGGAGTTTGTGGATTTCTTTAATAAAGCACATCCAATAACTTCTCGCATGCACTCTTTGGAATTATTGCCGGGGATTGGCAAGAAATATATGTGGGCAATAATTAATGAGCGGGAGAAAAAACCGTTTGAATCTTTGAAGGATGTGCAGGAGAGAACAGGAATTCCAAGCCCAGTAAAATTGCTTGCTAAGAGGATTATAGAAGAATTAATGGGTGAAAGTAAGTATTACTTATTTGTGCGTATGCCGTAAGTTGAAAAAATTTAAAAAAGTTTAAAGGGTTAAATATTTTGGGCGGTCGGCCAGAGAGTTACGGGAAACACCCAGTCTCATTCCGAACCTGGAAGTTAAGCCGTAACTCGTTTCTGGCAGTAGTGTGGTCCTCGGCCACGCAAGACCAGAAAGCCGACCGCCAAAATTAATGGGTTGAAGCCACCATGCCTTCTGCAAAATATTGGCCCCCCATCCCGCGAAGAGTTTTTCTTATAGAAATTCTAGAAAAACGTAAAGAAATTTTTGATGACGAACTCTTTCGCTTATTAAATAAAAAAGTTGGAACTAGCTGGAATCAATTTAACCGGCTTTTGTTGCAAATGGAAATTGCAGGGAAGATTCGCGTTTGTAAAGTAGATAAAACTAGGCGAATTGTTACATTACTTTGATTTTTTAATCTTGATCGCATCGCAGGGTAATACAAAATAAGAAAATCCGGATGGATCAGTAACTATTTCTCCCAGGGTGCAGTTCGAGCATTTATGGGCCACATAAGCTCCGCAATTTGCACATCTTAAGATGCACCCATCCAAAGTCTTTACAAAGAAATCATCAAAAATAACGTGTGCACACTTTTTCTTTTCAGGAAAGAAAAGTTTTTCTAATGGAATTACCTTATCCGCAACATCTCTTAAAGTTTTCTCAGTCATCTCTAATAAAGTAAGATGCTCTCTTTTATATAAAAGTTTCCTAAAAAAGGGGGAAAGTGGGAAGATGGCCTCCGGTTTCTATTGTTTTAGCTCTTTCAATCGTTGTTCGATTTTTGCAATTTCTTCGTCAAGGCGTTGTTTTTCAGTTTTTAGAGAGTTCAAGTAAGCTGTTAATTGCTCCACCGTCATCTGCGGGGAAAACGGGACCGATGGCGGTGTCGTTGGCAGTGTCGTTGGCGGGGTCGTTGGAAGGACTGGGTATTGAAAGTATTGCCAGTATGGTGCAGAGAGCCACCAGTATGGGCCGAAGAGCCACCAGCATGCTCCTCTGCCAAAGAGCCAACCTGGCCTCTGCCATGGCGGTAGATAGCTGAATGGTCCTCTACCTGGCCATCTTCCACCCCATGGATAGCCAAAGCCCCAACCTCTCCATGCCATTTGCTTTCACCTCATAAGATAAATGTAACAACCCTATTTAAATTTTGTGATATATCACAAAATTAAGAGAAAATTTAAAAGAGGGAAGCTACGATTATAAAGGAGAGGAATATGAGGTACGCTATAGTATATTGCCCATACTGCCATGAATACAGAATCGCCCCCTTCCCCTTTGAAACCGTAGAGTGCTACTTTTGCCAGAGGCCGCTAACAAGGAAAAATGTGGTGGCTTTAGCCTTCAACCGCGACCAAGCAAATTTAATATTAAAAGATCTCCGAAAGAAAACAAAAAGAAAAAAGATAGAAAAGGAAGTCTTCAAAAAGTTAAACTTCAAAAAAGAGTTTGTTGAAATGTACACTCAATAGAAATCAGCGAGAGTTGTCTGATGTTTCCCCTGTCCCTTTTCTCCTTCCCGTCCTTTTTCCTCTTCCGGAAAAATAATTATTTTTCCATACACTCCATCATAGCCTGGAAGAATCTTAATTTTTCGTTCACGTACCCGAATGATTGCTTCAGCAAGTCTCTCACCGACACATGTAGCTAACTGCTCTCGGCTAGCCCAAAGAAGAACATTGTATTCAGTTCCAAACTCGAAAATTAATTTATTATAAAGCATCCAAACTTTTTTGTCAGAGCAGCGTTTAACACCAATTACTTTAGCAATTATTTCGGATAAAGGTAATAGGGAAACAAAAGGTATCGCTGTGGCTGGAACATATCCCTCTGGGCGATCAGCCAATTCCTCCACTCTCTGAGCCACACCCTTCGTCAATTTCCGTCTGCAAACTGGACAAATATTATTAAATCTAAGTGCTTCAGAGGGAGACAAGCAAACATTACAATGTCTATGACCGCTCCAATGATATTTTCCATAAGCTGGATCAACCTCAATAGTAAATTTAATTCTTTTTTCACGTATAGCCCGTATAATTTCACGATAGGAAACTTTATCCACGGAAAAAACATTTGCTTCCCGACCGATACGCCAAGGCCAGAAACTATGACTATCACTATTTGAAAGTAAAGTAAAACGATCAAGAGAGCTGAGACGCCAATTCATAGCCGGGTCCGAAGATAATCCAGTCTCCAACGCATGAATTTTAGGAAGCATATCTTCATAGCAATCTTCAATTGTGTCAAATCCACTAAACTCGCCGAAAAGGCTGAACCAAGGGGTCCACGCATGTGCGGGAAAAATTTCATTTAATTCAGAAACTTCCATAACTTCCTCAACCAGCTCCGCCGCGGTCATTTCTAGCACAGGGCGACCATCCCAGGACAAGGAACCATACTTGGAAAGACGAGAGTTTATCTGCTTTACAACTTCAAAATTCGGTGCTAAAATCACATGATGAATTAAATGCTTTTTCCCACTCTTTTCAAAGGCGGTGCAAACTTCAGTTGACAAAACAAAGAAAATTCCATTATAAAAATAAATTTGCCCATCTGGGAAAAAAGTCAATTTTTCTTGCAATTCCTTTAGCCATTTAGGATGGGTGAAATCACCAGTACCCATAATGTGCAATCCTTTCATCTTAGCAAACTTCACGATCTCTTCAATTTTCATCTTTTTGCTAACTGCTCGACTATATCGGCTGTGGATATGCAAATCTGCAATTACATCCATTTTTCTCACAAAAATAAATCAACGCTCAATTTAATAAATATTTCTAAACTATATTTCTTGGGGCTGTCGGCTAGCTTGGTCTAGGCTCCGAGACTCGGGCTCTCGGGACGGGAGTTCAAATCTCCCCAGCCCCACCACTTAGATATCCTGTCGACACACACAATAAACACGGACAACAAAATAAAAGTTTAAATACCCCTTTACGTTAATATTATATGGAGGTTGTAAAGTAAAAAGTGTCCCGAAACGGAAAGAAACCTTTTTGGGTGATGGGACCAGTGAATTGACTCCCTCGTAAATTCCGGGAGATCTTTAAGAAGATTAAGTTATATTTGAGTGTAACTCGTTCTCGGGGGCTATTCAGAAGATATTTTGTTATGAATGGCTTTGACGGAGCAATTACTGTTTTAGGAGTAATTTTAGGCTCTTGGCTGGCCAAAGTTTCTGCTCCAGAAGTCATCGTGTTGGCGGGCGTCGGAGCATGTTTTGCTATGGGGGTCTCAGGCTTCTTTGGCGCTTATATGGCTGAGAAAGCTGAACGGGAAAGAATCCTAGAGCGAGATTTAAGAGAAAACGGGAAAGTTTCTGAAATAAAATATGAGGCATCACAGATAATTCCTTTGCTTCTAGCATTAGTCGATGCAATTTCTCCCTGTTTAAGCGGAGGAATCGCCTTGCTCCCGTTTTTCTTGGCGCTTCACGGAATAATTCTGATTGAAGTTGCCTACACATTATCGGTTGTTTTAGTGTTGGGAATGCTGTTTGTTTTGGGGGTTTATCTAGGCAAAGTTGCTAAAGGGAATGGTTGGAAATATGGGCTAGCAATGTTGGCGGTTGGTTTAGTGACGGCCCTTATTGTGTTAGGTCTTTGTCTAACTCTAGGTGCCTAGTGACTCAGGGTAAAAATTAAATAGAAGAAAATAACCATTTTATTGTAGGGGCTTGAAAAGTGATTTGGAAAGGAATCGTTTTTGACTTACATGGCGTTTTGGTTTTTGACTTTGATGTTGAAGAATACCACCGAAAAGTTTTTGCCTTTTTTCCTAAAAGAAAATTTCATTCTTTAAAGAGGCAGTATGGAACTGGCGCGATGGTTTT
>Ga0190363_1000432_pt1 | contig 24448 bp, 23 predicted proteins | sample 48721867_MG_FD_161272 | JGI IMG/M metagenome (GOLD analysis project Ga0190363, IMG submission 161272) | Hydrothermal vent microbial mat bacterial communities from Southern Trench, Guaymas Basin, Mexico - 4872-18-6-7_MG | ecosystem: Environmental > Aquatic > Marine > Hydrothermal vents >... | reverse complement strand
AACATCTCTTTGCCCATGCACTAGATGTAGTAGCCAATTATCCTGCACTTCACGGTGAAGAGGTAGGCGTAGGAACGATAATGATGATGTACCTTCACGGCAAGAATTGGCGAAAAATAAAAAGAGTACTAAAGAAAATAGGGGCGCCCACAACAGCTAAGGAGTTAGGAGTAAAGGATGAGGATATAATTAAAGCATTAACCTTGGCTCACAAGATTAGACCTAGATATACGATACTAGGTGAAAAAGGACTTACCAGAGAAGCTGCTGAAAACCTTGCAAGAATAACTGGTGTTATACAAGGCTAAACTTAATGTATTATTACTAAGGTTCTAAGTAATTCTGTGAGCTAACCTAAGTTGTCCCCCATAACTCATTCTCTTTAACAATACTTGTCTGTAGTTATTAGAGTTCAGTAAAAACTTATATATTCCAGCGTGAAAGGTATAACTTGATGTTCTACTTCTGATTGATGAATGACGGCTACTTCTGTGAGCAGATTTTAGCGTTGTTATACTATTATTACTGGACTCCCAGATAATCCCGCGAGACTTTTACAAAGAGATGAAACATGGTATTTTAGTATTGGTATTTTCTCTTCCAAAGCTTTAGTCTTGTTAATTATTACCAAGTCCACGTTTCGGGTAAGTTCTAAGACCTCAGCCTCTATGTTCTCTTTATTCTCTTTAGTAGGTTCCATTATTTTATGGCTAAGTCGGAGATCTTCTAATCTTTTCTTAATCACACTAGCTATATCTTTGTTCCCTATAGTATAGGCAAATATATATGCATTGAATTCTTTAGCTATAGTTGACACTACATCTAGCATTTTGGTGATTTCCCGTTCCGATGGCTTATTTGCTACTAAAAGTATATTCCTTATGCTATCCGATGGTGTTGTTGATAACGGTGTATATACTAACACTGGTTTACTTGACTTAGAGATTATCTTCTTAGCAGTTGAGCCTATTATTCCTGGTGGTGGTGTAGCACTTACAGCCGATGATATTACTAATAGGTCTATTGGGTTATTTTCAGCATATTCTAGTATTTTCTTAGCAGGATCACCTTCTAATAACACTTTCCTTATTGCTAGAACATTCTCTTGCAATAATATTATCTCGACCATAGCTATAGCGTCTTCTGCTATTCTTTTCATAGTCTTATCGTAAAGTGATGTAAGTTTAACTCTTGACCTTAGTTTTGGCGCCACAGCAACTATGTGGTACACTGCATTCGGAAATAATAGTAATGTATACTTGGTTGCCTCAACTATTCGTTCACTCTTAACAACGCCTATTAAGATATTCTTAAACCTGATTACTAATTTGGGACACCTCTACCCCAATATGACATATCTGAGCACCAGGTATATTGACGCTAATCCTACCGTTAACATTAGGACCGGCATACCGTACCTTATAAAGCTCCTAAATGATATCGTATAGCCATGTCTTTCAGCTATACCTGCTACAACAACGTTGGCACTTGCACCCACAAGTGTACCATTTCCTCCAAGACAACCCCCTAGACTTAAAGCCCAATACAATGGTATAGGGTTGAGAGTTGCTGCCTTAGCCATAGCTGCTATAACGGGTACCATGGCCATAACAAATGGTATATTATCTACAAAAGCTGAAACTATAGCTGATACCCATAATATTAATAATATCAATACCATGTAATCCGTTGAAAAACTATAAATCTCTCTTGCAATAAACTCCATTACACCGAGGTCTTCAACTCCTTTAATGACGATGAACATTGCTATGAAAAACACTAGTGTAGACCAATCTACATCTTCTAATAATGATTCTATTCTTATTCTATTTCTAAGCAGCAATAATAGTACTCCAATACCTATTAGTGGCGGAATAGCTGGTGGGTATTCTAAGAAGTCTTCAAGTAAGAATAATACTATTACTACTGAGAGTATAATTAATGTTCTATGTAGTAAGTATTTATCTACTCTATTACTTGGTTGAAGATTCCTTATTACACGTACGCGTGACTCATATAGGTTTATCCATTTTGAGAACATCACCTTTATTAAAATGAGGAAAGCAAAGAAGTCTATTACTACTATTGGTGTTAGGTTACGTATAAAGTCCATGAACCCTAAGCCGGCTCTTGTACCAATTATTATGTTTGGTGGATCGCCTATGAGTGTTGCTGTTCCACCTATATTTGATGCAAAGACTATGGATAATAGTATTGGTCTTGGATCTACTTTTAACTTCTCCATTATCTCTAAGACTATTGGTGTCATTAGTAATACTGTTGTAACATTATCTATAAATGCCGATACCAATGCTGTTATACTCGATAATATTGTTATCAACAGAAATGGTTTGTTATGGAATTTTATTAATATCATTGAAGCTAAATAGCTAAATGCACCTGTTCTACTAAGTATTCCTACAAACATCATCATTGACATAAGCAGTAGTATTGTATTCATATCTATTCCTTCAACTAATTCATTAAAATCAGAAAAACGTAAGAACGTATCTAGTATTAAGACTATAGAAACTGCAAGTAATGCTGCAGCAGTCCTATGCATTATCTCTAATACTAATAATGCATACAGTATTACTAGTATAGTAAAGCCCAATACTATATTAATAGTATTCGGCTCCACGATTCTTGTGCGCCTCTTCACCTCAGGAGCTCTAGTACAGTTCAAGGCTCTACAGAGTACTGTTATTTATGCTTAGCCTCGTATGAGGAGAGTAGGGCTTTTCAACCACCTAAACAAAACACGTAGAGAGTAGGTAGTAAGAGTAGGGCAGGATAAAGGCTATGGAAGCTGTAAGAGAGCTTAAGAGAAGCGAGGAATTCAATCCTCTGCTCATGGCCGAGTGGTTGGGTGCAGTACTTGGTAGGAAAAAACCCGTACGTACACTTAGTGGTGTAACCATAGTAGCTGTTATGACACATCCTTATCCTTGTCCCCATGGACGTTGTGCTTATTGTCCTGGTGGCCCAGATTGTGGTACTCCTCAAAGCTATTACGGCGAAGAACCTGCACTCATGAGAGCTGTTAGGGTAGGTTATCACCCTTATCGTCAAGTAAACGTACGCCTTCGTATGTATGAGAGACATGGTCATCCTTACCATAAGGTAGAGCTTATAGTTATGGGTGGTACATTTCTTGCCATGCCTATAGATTATCAAGAATGGTTTATAACAATGGTTTTTGAAGCTATGAACCGTTACCCCAATCCAGAACCACCTAAAGAGTTTGTAAGCCTTGAGGACGCTCAACTACGTAATGAGTTTGCTAAAGTTAGGTGTGTAGGCCTTACAATTGAGACTAGACCTGACTGGGCTAAGGAAAAACATGCTAATATGATGTTAAAATACGGCGCTACCCGTGTGGAACTGGGCATACAAAGCATATATGAAGATGTATTAGAGAAAGTTGAAAGAGGCCACACAGTAAAGGATAGCATTGAGGCCACACGTATCCTTAAAGACTCTGGCTTCAAGATAGTCTACCATATAATGCCTGGACTACCGGGTAGCGACTGGGATAGAGACATAGAAATGATAAAAGAGGTCTTTAGCAATCCAGACTTTATGCCCGATATGTTGAAGATTTATCCTACACTTGTTGTCAAAGGTACAAAATTATATGAATGGTGGAAGCAAGGCAAGTACCATGCATTATCTGATGAAGAAGCAATTGAACTAATTAGTGAAATGTATCGTTACATACCCAAATGGGTACGCGTAATGAGAGTACAGCGTGACATGCCTGCAAAGTACATAGAAGCTGGGCCAAAGAAAGGTAACCTACGTGAACTAGTAGAAAAGAGGTGTAAAGAGAAAGGTATACCCATACGTGAGATAAGATACCGTGAAGTTGGCATAAAATTGCTTAAGGAAGGAATTGAGCCTGATCCGAAAAGATTAACAATAACAAAGACTGTTTATGAAGCAAGTGGTGGTGTAGAAGTATTTCTAGCGGTTGAGGACCCCATAGCAGATATTATCGTAGGCTTCCTTAGGCTAAGGTATCCTTCTGAAAAAGCACATAGACCTGAAATAGATTCGAAGACAACAATTATACGTGAACTCCATGTATACGGCCCAGAAGTGCCTATCGGAGGCAAACCCGTATTTGAATGGCAGCATCGTGGATGGGGTAGTAGGTTACTTGAAGAAGCTGAACGTATAAGTGTTGAATGGTTTGATGCACGCAAAATACTTGTCTTAAGTGGTATAGGTGTTAGAGAGTATTATAGAATGAAAGGGTATCATAGACCAGTCGGTTCACCATATATGGCTAAGTACCTACGTTAAACTACTACTTTTATCCATGTATCTCTTCCTTCTATATTCCACCTTCTTGCATCACTTGGTGGTCTATCTACTAACTCTATAATCTTTGCACGGACCTCGCCAAGGATGTAGTTTCTATGCTTTTCTATAGCTCTTATGATGTCTTTATCAGTGGTATGTATTTGTACCTTCTCTACTATTGCGTCTAGTGGTAGATTTAGGTCTCTCCTCATAACTTGTACTCTACGTACTATTTCGCGTGCTAGACCTTCCAGCAATACCTCCTCGTCTATTCTAGCATCAACATATACTTTTAGTTCACCTGCAACTACTTCTTCTAACCCCTCAATATCTATGGACTTAGAAGTTACTTCTACTTGTTTAACATTGGCATATATCTTTACTACCTTTAATGCCTTAGTTAGCTCTTCTACAAGCTCTTCAGACGCAACAATTACTACTCTTCGCAGAGGCCAACGTCTTTTTATGCCAACCTTTGATCTTACCGCCAAGACTTGTTCTGCTACCTCAAGTAGTCTTGATACATTATTCCACATACGTTCATCTAATAGTTTCTCATCTATTGTGGGCCATTCTTCTAGGTGTATGCTCTCCTTAGCCTTAGGTGATAGCCTCTTTATGAATGCCTGGTATAGGTATTCTGATATGAATGGGGCATAGGGCGCCAACGCCTTAAGTAGTTTGTCTATAACCATGTAGAGCGTTGCATATGCAGCTCTCTTCTCTGGTTTATCTTCCTCTATCCATACTCTTGGTCTTATCAATGTTATATATCTATGGCTTAGTTTTTCTACTATAAACTCTAGTAATGCTCTACCTCCTTTGTGGGGGTTATCATTTTCTACTGCATCTTCTACAGCCTTTAATGTTAAGTATAGTTCGTATATTATCCATTTGTCTTCGGGTTCTAGGTGCTGTAGATCTTCCTCTAACTTATCTGGTTTCCATTTATCTAGTTCCATGTATGTTAGCGCAAAGTTAACGCTATTCCATAGTATGTCTAGTTGTCGCTTAACCTCCATTACCTCATCTGGGTCGAAGTTTATGTTGTCCCATGGGGCGCTCTTGGATACTAGGTATAGTCTAAATGGGTCTGCTCCATACTTCTCTATGAATTCTAATGCCCATATAACGTTTCCACGGCTCTTACTCATCTTTTTACCATACTTGTCTAGTACGAGTCCTTGGTTCAACACAGCCTTATATGGTCGTACTCCATGCCATGCTACACTTGTGAACATTAACGTGTAGAACCATCCACGTGTCTGATCTACTGCTTCTGTTATCCAGTCATAGGGGAATAATTGGTTGAATAGTTTATTCCATCCATACTGGTTTAGCGATGCTGTATGAGCTACACCACTATCCATCCATACATCTACTACAAATGGTTCACGTTCCATAACTCCTCCGCATTTAGGACATTTTACTTTTACACGATCAATCCATGGTCTATGGTGGTCTTTAACTTCTTCTGGGTTGAGTGCATACTTCTTTACTTCCTCTAAACTACCAAATGCTATACGATGTCCACAGTTCTTACAAGTCCATACTGGTAATGGAGTACCCCAATATCTTTCACGACTTATACACCAATCACGTGCATTCTCTATCCAGTCTTGGAATCTCTTACTAGCCCACTCAGGACTCCATCTAACCCTACTGTTTTCATCAAGCATTAACTTCTTTATCGGTTCTATCTTTATGAACCACTGTCTATCAGCATAGTACATGAGCGGTGTATCACATCTCCAACAATGTGGATATTCGTGCTCTATCTCACCAGCATGTACTACAAGGTTCTTTTTCTTCAAGTCTTCTATTACATGGGGATTAGCAGCCTTAAACCATAGTCCATTGTATTTTCCTGCCTCCTCAGTAAAGAATCCATTCTTCCTTATGGGTTTAAAGACCCTTATACCATACTGCTTACTTAGCTCGAAGTCCTCAGGTCCATGTGCTGGTGCTATGTGTACTATGCCAGTACCTTCTTCCATACTAACCCAATCAGCCGTTACCACTGAGTGCTCAAATCTCCCATTGTGCTCTTTATGAGCTGGTACTTCATCTAGAAGAGGATGAATGTACTTTCTGCCTAGGAGCTTTTCTCCAGGGAACCTATCTATGACTTCGTAGTTCTCTATTCCAGCTTCCTTTAATACTTCCTTATACCTTTTTTCAGCCATTATCCAATACTCGTCTCCTACCTTTATCTTGACGTAGAATTCTTGTGGATGAACCGCCAAAGCTTCATTAGCTATTATTGTCCAGGGTGTTGTAGTCCATGCAACCATGTATGTATTTTCTTCGTCTACTAACGGTATCTTAAAGTAGAGGCTAGGGTCTTTTACCATCTTATATCCTTGAGCTACCTCGTGACTACTTAGAGCTGTTTCACATCGTGGGCAAACTGGTACCACTCTAAGATCCTCATACAATAATCCTTTATCCCACATTGTCTTGAGAAATCTCCACGTGGTGTCAAGGTATTGTGGATGCCTTGTCTCATACGCATGGTCGTAATCGAGCCACAATCCTAGTCTTTCGCTAGCTCTTCTCCAATGACTTATATAGTAGTCTACTAGTTTTTGACACTCCTCAATGAATTTCTCTACACCGTATCTTTCTATGTCCTTCTTTGTTTTGAAGCCTAGTTTACGTTCAACTTCTAGTTCTACCGGTAATCCCTGAGTATCCCATCCAGCTTGATCCCATACACGGTAACCTTTCATTCTATAGTAGCGAAGCTTTACATCTTTTAGACTTCTACCTCTAGCGTGGCCTACATGCATAAAACCGTTCGCTGTAGGTGGACCCTCCAGAAAGCGGAACAATGGACCATTACTATTGTTCCAGCTTTTCTCTTTAACCTTGAGGTATATCTTATTCTTTGTCCAGAAGTTAAGTACCCATTCCTCTACTTTAAGGGGATTATATCGTCCCTTTAAGCTAGGTACCTCGGATAATGATACCACCCGTACTACACCTCACATAGCACACGTGTTATATCTTTTACTCTTTTACCTACACGCACACGCTCGGTAACCGCTTAGAGATATTTATTTAGTTTTAACCTTACTCCATAGTATTGCTTCTACAACACTTTTATTCCATATATGTTTTTGAGTTATCACAAACTGTAATTTGAGGTGGTGATTAGGTGAGCGGGCAGTCACTGTCTCTACTTGAATACGCGTTAGGTGTTAACAGGGAGGGCAAATTATTCATACTTCCATCTAAGGTTGTATGGTCTGCTATGAGAAGAGTAGAAGATCTAAGAGAACTTGAAGGTTTTACTGTCATTGTAGTTGATGTCTCATTCGACCCCGTTGTACTAGGTAAAGATAAAGCTGAAGACTACTTGGTTAAAAATCCTGAAATAATTAAACAAGTTGAAGCATATGAACAAAGGCTACCGTTGCTTATTAAGAGAGTTGAAATAGAAGGCAATAAGTACACCTTCTGGACCAAGAAAACACGTCAAATGGTTTTAGAAAACTTGTCAAGGCTCAAAAAGGAGTTAGCAGATAAACTTGGTATAAAGTTCCTCAAAGCACAGATACCTTAAGACCATATTTTTCGCTGAAGCTGCTTTTGATTACTTGCTATTTTTAACCCCTAATCATCTTATTACCCGACTAGGAAGGGTATACGTGGATCAAGAGCCAACAAGAAAACTTAGAGAAATACTATATGATGTTATAGGTAAGCGTATACGCGGTCTAGCATATGTTGAAAAATGGCTTGTACTGGGCATAATAATAGGCATAATATCCTCATGTATAGCATTATTCTTCTACTTCCTACTAGTGTTCTTTGCAGGCATTGCTGCATGGATTTTAGGGGTAATAGATAATCCTATCATATGGGGAATAGCTGATTTATCCCTAGCAGCCATTACGAGTAATAATAGAATATTATTAGTATTCATTATAGGTCTTGGTGCATTAATTAGCGGGTTCATAGTATATAGGTTCGAGCCCGTAGCCGAAGGGCCTGGAGCAAATGCTACCATAAGGGCTTATCATCGTGGTGCCATTTTTAGTAAGCGCTTACCATTAGTTAAGGCTATTGCATCAGCTATATTGATAGGTTTTGGTGGAAGTGGCGGCGTACAGGGACCTAGCATACAAATTGGGGCTGGAGTAGGATCTATAATTGCAAGAGCCTTTAGATTAGGATTTGAGGATAGAAGGCTAGCTATTATTGCCGGTATGGCTGGTTCGCTATCAGCAATATTTCGAAGCCCCATTGGCTCAGCATTATTCGCTGTGGAAGTACTCTATAGACGTGATATAGAGTCCGAAGCTCTTGTACCAGCAGTTATATCATCCATAACGTCCTACACATTTTCAACATACATTATAGGTATAAGAGGAATATTCCCTCAAATACCAGTTGATGTAGGAAAACTATTCACATACCAAGCACTAGCGACATATATTCTATTAGGCTTTATCTCAGCTGCTACAGCTTTGTTTTACATAAAGTTCTATGAGATAATACATAGCTTCTTTGCAAGGATAAGATTAGGCGAATATACATGGACAAAACCAGCCATAGGCGGTTTAATACTAGGATTACTGGGATTTACGGTACCAGTAGTAATAGGAACAGGTAACCTCTTTATTGCCAAGTTCATAGAAAGCAGTGTTAAAGGAGAATTAGAATTAAGTATGTTAGGATTGAGTCTTGAAGCAACGCTACTACTTTTAATATTACTAAAGGTTATTGGTACATCATTTTCAATAGGTAGTGGAGGTAGTGGAGGTTTATTTGCCCCAAGTATATTCATAGGATCACTTCTAGGATACCTCGTCGGGCTTGTAGTAGCATCACCCTTATCAAGACTTCCCCCATACGTTTACGCGTACATAGGTATGGCTAGCCTATTTGGTGCTGCAACTAAGACTCCTCTAGCAACATCAATCATGGTTGCTGAAATGAGTGGAAGCTACATACTGGCCATACCAGCACTTGTATCATCAATAATAGCTAGTGAATTATCAGGAAACGAGAGTCTATATAAGGCACAGCTTATCAGAAGAGTTCAACCTAGATTAGCTAGTCTTAGGACACTTCTCGAGGTCGTATCAGCCCATAGAGATGCTGCTGATATTAAAGTCGAGAATGTAGTCAATACAAGCTATGAAGCAGTTAAAGTAAATGAGCCTTGCAGTAGGGCGCTAGAAATACTTATGAAAGGTAAACAAAGGATCATACCAGTAGTAGATGAAGAAGATCATGTTATAGGTGTGATAGACCAAGATAGTCTTAAGATCGTATTAGAACAAGGAGACTTGAATATACCTGTCTCATTGATAAAATTGAGTAGAACGCCAATAGTAAAATTAGAGGATAATTTACGTAAGGTAGTAGATGAAATGATTAAGTTAGGTGTTGACTACATCATAGTGGTTGATGAAGAAGATAAATATGCTGGCGTGATATTAGCTGAAGACATTGTTGCAGCAATATCATATTACATTGTAGGTTTACCAAGCTCGGAGGAATAGCTAGTATACTTTAGTACATTAGCGTAAAGTGATTCCTTAACGGAGTCCAGGGGTAAGCTCGCTAGTTCTATCAATGCTTCAAGTTCCACAGGATGAGGTCTAGCAACAATAATCAAACTATGGGGTGGAGGAGGATAGCGGTAATTCTTGAGTTTTGGTATTAGGTCTGCTTGTATCATTGACTCTCGTGTAGCCGCTCTAGCTATTCCTACACCTATAACCCTTTCTAGAAGAGGCTTACACTTGTTCTCAGTACAATATTCTTCTTCAAGCTCAAGCAATATATCCACTGCTTCACCTAGATTCATAGCTCTACCTTCATCATAGCGTATGTCGAGCAAGACAAGAGTATGTAGATTCAATTCAAGATTTTCCCTAATAACTTCTATTACACTATGAGGCCTATAGTCCTTCTCGGGATATGTGAGAGTAACTATTTTACCAAAACGATAGACTTGGAGAAATGATAAAGACATAGAAGCGTAAACACCGGAGACAGCAGGAATAACCTCAACTTCAATACCCTTCCTACGTGCCTCTATTAGCAACGATACATGTGTTGTGGCTGTAAGAGGATCACCTGCAACAAGTATGAGCACTCTCTTATGCTTTGCTTCTTCTATTATCCATTCATAATCTTCCTCGAGGTCTTTTCTCGAAACATAAGCTAATTCGCCTAAAACCATTCTCTTAAGCCTATCGTATCCTAAACCAATAACTATTGAAGTATAAGGTTCAATTAAAACTATATCAGCACGTACCAATTCATCTAGGACTCTTAAGCTAACATAATCTATACTGGTACCTAGACCAGCAAGTATCAATGGCAAGGATTCTTCAGCCTCGTTTAGCAGTAAGTATTCAAATTAACTTAACCTAAATACTAAGTCGAAGAATTGTTATTTTTATGCTTACCCATACACACTCATGAATACAGGGTGAATACATGAAGGAATATCAAGATCTTGCAAGAATTATTCCTAGGCTCAAGGATCTAGTAAAGCATAGAGTTACTGTAATGCCTGATTTCTTCATTGACTACATTGTCGCAATAAATGAAGAGTTAAAAGAGTTTTGTGAACTACTTAATAAGGTAGCTCAAGGTGGAGGAGGTAACCTAACGGTACATGGGGAAATAGTACGTGGAGGAAATGCTACTAACACAGCCTCAGCACTTGCATCTCTAGGCGTAAACGTGTACTTAATAGTGGTTACAAGCAGGCTTGGCAAAACACTGCTAGAGTATTTTATGGATGGACTACCAGTCAACTTAGATCATGTAAAGATCTCTGAACGAGAAAGTAAGACCGTAGCATTAGAACTCTACTTTAATAACAGGAAAGTAAACATAATGTTAAGTGATCCAGGTAGTCTCAAATGTTTTGAGACCTCTCTTTTATCAGACGAAGACATAAGAGTTATAGATCAGTCAGAGATTATAGGAGTATTCAATTGGAACTTGAATGAATGTTCAAATAATCTCATTAAAGAATTGAGGGAGTTAACAAGCAGACCATTACTTCTTGATACTGGTGACCCTCGAGTAGCTAACATAAATAGGGTTAACGAATTATTGAGAATGCTTATGAATGGTGTAGTAGATTACCTAAGTCTTAATGAAAACGAAGTAATATTCTATGCTAGTAAACTTGGATATAGCGCTAATGACCCTCTACATGCAGCAAGATACCTATATAACATGATTAATGTACGTAGATTATACGTACATACCCCTAGCCTCGTAGCTGCCTTCCCTGACGACATAGTTGTCAAAACACTGGAAATCAAGCCTATAAGGGTTACAGGAGCAGGTGATACCTGGAATGCCGGTATAATTGCAGGCTTACTTCTAGACTTGAATGCCAAGGAGCAATTGGTATTAGCAAATATTCTAGCAGCATGCTACATAACACGTGTAGACGGTAAGCATTGTAAACTAGAAGATCTAATAAAATTCATTGAAGCGATCAGGTAAATCCTCGCATTGTCCGTATTGTTTTATAGTCCTAACAATACTTTAGTGATATAGTGAATGATGAACTCAAGCGGCTCTGACCATTATTAGTATATGATGAAGGGTAGAGTAACTGATTAGAACCATTAAGCTAAACACTCCTGAAGACACTCATGCACACATTCACAATCAATACACTTGCATTCCCGATAACATTTCTTAAAACAATATTTTTCATCAAGCCCCTTACGTGGATAGGGTTGTAAGTCATCATATTCTTGTAGATCCATACAATCTATTAGACAGTCATAGTAATTGTCAAATTCCTCTCCACATTTAGTTATACAATCACTTAACCTAGACTTACCTCTATACATATTTATTTCCTCGATATAACCTCTACTCTATCTAATTTTTCCTCAACAACTTCAGGCTTAGGCAAATATCTTGCTCCTATCCTAGTCACCGCCAATGAACTAGCAGCTGCACCCCACCTTAACGCATTCACTATGTTATCACCCCTATGTATTCTCCATAACATGTAGGAAACAAGTACATCACCTGCCCCTGTAGGATCTATGACTTTAACTTCAAGTGGTTTATAGTCTATTATACTACTCCGTGAATAAAGTGTCAACCCTCTAGACCCTTTTGTAACTACTAAAGCTCTTACACCTAAATTAACTATATCTCTTGGACCTAAACCGGTATTCCTTAAGAGAGAGGCCAAGGCTTCTTCATTCAGTATTAATAGTGGCTTACATTCTACTATAATCCTAACAACGTTTTTAGGCGAATATTCTATTATCTCACGTAATGGATTGTAAACGAACAACTTATCTTCATTTAACGCTTTTATGCCTATTCTCAATGCATTTTCTACATAAGTATCCCCTGCATAATATATTTTACCATTAACTTTATCCCATTCTATCAGTGTGCTTTCAGGGGCTATTGCTACTTGTCTTCCAACAAGCTTCTTTAACTCTACATCTATTCCTCTATGAATTATTAACACCTTAATCGTTGATTTATCGTCATAAACTACTATGTTTGATAGATCAATATCATTGTTGTATAGCGATAGAATTGATAGAAAACCCTCGTAATCTAATCCTATACTTGAAACGAGCTTTGTTGTTAAGCCAAGTCTACTAATCATTGATGCTATGTTGGCTCCACTACCACCAGGTTCCATAGTTATAGGGTTGTAGAAATCCTTCGCCAACTCTACATGGTAGTCCATAGCTATTGACCCTATAACCACTATATCAGCAACCACGTGGCTAGGTGATGATTTTAGTAAAGCCGTAATTGCTCCCTTTAACATACTTTTAATTACTTCGTTAGGATCTATGTTTAATTCAATATAGCTATTAGCTATACTTTCACCTAACAACGTATAGAGTTCGAGTAATTCCTTTCTAAGTCTATCAATGCCTATAGTTGATGGACTAGACGTTAACATGTAAAGCCATTTCCCTAGCAAGCTAAGTCTATAGCACTTAAGCTTAATCCTTCTACCACTAGGAGTCTTGCTTTCAATGTATTCCTCTAACAAAACACCTGTTTCAACAAGCTCTTTTAATGCTCGTAGAACTGTTTTATTTGAATGAATACTTAACTTGTTAACTATGTCCTTTTGACATAATATTGTATCTAGATTGAATAATTTAAGAATTTCTAGAACAGTATCAGTTGAGAACATTGTTTTAAGTAATCGTTCTCTCTTAGATTTACTCCTTGGTAATGGTAATAGGAATGTCCATAGACCATAATCTTCACGTTTACTCATATTGCAAGAGCACCCTGACGTTATACTTGTGTAGTAACGTTACACTTCTAGTTCCTAGTGAATTACATGGCTACTTTTATATTCCACTCACCTGGTTAAATAGTTCTGCTGCTAGCGGTTCCATGTAGGGAACAAGTTAACTGGTTAGCAGGTGATATTTAATGTATTCTAGTGCTAGTTTAGAAGCCCTATCTATTGCTAGGATAGCTGTACTTACTGCATTAGCTATAATTATCACAATGATACCTGCATTTAGTGTTGTTGGAGTAGAAGGTGCAAGCATAACATTAGGTGCCATGGTACCTGTACTGCTTGGCGTATTACTTATGCCACGTGAAGCTATAATATCAGCTATCATAGCAGGAATACTTTCAACCATCATACCTCCTCCAGGAACCTTTGGACCTTTCTCTCCTCTACCTCTTATCATGGCTACTATAGCTGTAGTGCTAGTTTATCGCTTTAAGTATAAAGGATTGATTGGCTATCTAACATTACATCTAGGATTAGTAGTGTTATTCATAATCGTTAGTGGCATGAGATTCTTTGAAGAATTCCCACTGTATCCATGGTTTCACATTGTAGGGGCTATTATAGCTACATTGCTACTAATACTTAAGCGTACATGGTTAGCACTATTGATATCAGCTAGTATAGCTGGGGTACTAGTGGACCACATTGCCGGAAGTATTCTAGCCCAAGTGTACTTCCCATTAGTAGCAGGATTCACTATACCTGGAAGTATATGGTCAGCTATAACATGGATTTACCCTATCGAGCGCACAATCCTCATAGTAATAGCATGTGCTATTCTTACTGTACTCTATAAAATAGGTGTGCCTGCACCTTGGATAAAGCAATAACGTTAAGGAATGTGACATTAACATATCCTAATGGCAAAAGCCCTCTTAGAAGGGTATCCCTAGAAATAGTTAACAAAACAGTAAATTTAATCATGGGGGAATCAGGAAGCGGTAAGTCAAGTTTATTGAAACTAATAGCTGGATTAATACCTTGGATTCATAACGCTAAAGTAAGCGGAGAGATAAGGGTAGTAGGATTAAATCCTCTTAATAAAGAAGATCTTAACAAACTTGTATCCATGATAGGCTATGCACCTCAAAGTATAGATTATGCGTTTATGCACGTACATGTTATAGATGAACTTATAAGCAGACAACGCTTCTTAGAAGAAAATAACATAGACATAAAAGTAGACGTACAAGATGTTATTGAGCTATTAGAGTTGAAAAGCGTCGTCAACTATAGAATTGATTGGTTATCAGGAGGGTACAAGCGAAGATTATTACTTGCTCGTGCATTAATCGGTCCACCAAGAATAGTACTACTAGACGAACCCTTAGGAGATCTAGATGATGCCGCTAAATTAGATCTAATAAACATACTACCTATTGTTAAGAGAAGATCAACGTTAATCATAGCTGAACATAATATTAATCCATTACTAGATGTAGTTGATAACACCATGGTATTACTTAATGGTGAAATACATGTTGTAGATAAAGAGAATGTACATGAAGTTATAGGTGAATGCAAATGCTGGTACTTTTTGAAGATGTTTACCTAGGATACAATGGAAAATCCATTTTAAAGAACATCAATATGCGTATTAATGAGCCTGGTATAGTATTGATACAAGGACCTAATGGTAGTGGCAAAACTACATTACTTAAAGCTATTGCTGGACTAATTAGACCATTAAAAGGCGAGATAGTTGTCTTAGGACGTAAGCCCTATTCTCCATTCTTTGATAGAAGAGACATAGGTTATGTAGCACAAGATCCCGTTCATCAACTAACTGAGCCAACTGTACTTGAAGAACTATTACTTCAATCAGATAGCAAGGATAAAGCAGTTTATTGGGCTAAGAGGCTAGGTATTTATGAAATACTACATGAGTCCCCCTTGAACATTAGTGTTGGAGAAATGAAGCGGGTACTCATAGCCGCAGTACTTGCGAGGAATTCTAAGATAATACTTATTGATGAACCAAGCTTAGGACAAGATAATAGGAGTTTAAATACCATAGTGAGAGCTTTAAAGGAATACGCAGACAATGGTAGATTGGTTATAGTAGCCAGTCATGATGAAAGAATTACACATTGTCTTAGCCTTATATCCAAATTGTATTATATAGATGGTGGAAGAATTGTTGAAAGAAAACATAAAGCAAGCACATCCATTACTTAAACTCATCCTACCATTGGAGCTCGCTTTAATAGCATATCTTGCACCTATTCAATTAAAGGTGTCTATAGCATTTGTCATAGCTATACTCGTATACATGTTCTTAGACCATGCACAGAAACTTGGAACCCTAGTGTATATAACGATGCTCTCTATTGGTTATAGTATAACTGCTATATTAGCACATGTAAGTCTAGTGCAATGGTTTTACGGCTTATTAAACTTTGTATTGATTTCCCTTATACTAGTATTATTCGTAGTACTCATTGAACCTTACGACATGGACTACTTTGCCATAAGGTTAAGGTTTTGGTCTAAGCATTATCTAATTCTGCGTACAACTCTCATAGTATTTAAGACTCTTCTAAGAGATGTTGCTGAAGCTATGGCTGCCGTTAAAGCCAAACATAGAGGTAGGTTGGTAGGCTTATCGTCTCTACGTTATACTGCTAAAATGATTATAGCATCTATGGTTACAGCTAATATGCGTATCTTAGAACTTGCTGAAATGTTACAGCTCTATCCTCCAAAACCTATAATTAAGGCTTACAACGTTAAACCATTAGTATACGTCAATGTAACGCTACTAGTAATCTTAGCCTTACTGCTTACTAATCTTACTATTGGGGCGTAGTCTTATAGTGTACTAGGTGTTAGGGTATAAATTGGGAGTGAGAAGATGGCAAAAGCACATGTAGCTTATCCTGACGCAAAAGCGTTCCGCACAATAATGGAGTCCCTAGCAAAAATAGTTGATGAAGTAGCGATACATGTTACTCAGGAAAATGTCAGGATTAGGGCTATGGATCCAGCACATGTAGCCCTAATAGACCTCATACTACCTTCAACATCATTCATAGAGTACGATGTTGAAGGGGATGAAGTAGTAGGTGGTGTTAGTATAGCAAATGTGTTCAAAGTTATTAAAAGAGCTAAGAAGGGTGATAAACTAGATATAGACATAGATGAGGAAAGAATAGCCTTCACCATATTTAGTGCTACTACCAAGAGATATCGCTTCAGGAACATAGAGGTAGCTGAGCCCGAAATACCAGAAGCTCAGCTAGAATTCAATGTTAAAGCAACAATATTATCTGATCCACTTAAGAATGCATTAAAAGACGCTGAAACCGTAGGGGATACACTCGAAGTAGAAGCACCAGACACCGAGAAACTAGTACTACGTGGAAAAGGCGTAGGATTAACTGAAGCAAAATTCCCCTTAGGATCACCAGCCTTACTAGAACTCGAAGTAAAAGAACCTGGTAAAGCAGCTTATAGTATAGAATATCTCAAACATGTATTAGCATTAACAAAAATAGCTGATACAGTTCAACTAGAGTTCTCTTCAGCCATGCCTATAAAACTGCAATTCAACTTACCAGGTGAAGGTAAGGTAATATACTTGTTAGCCCCTAAGACAGAGTAGTAGCCATGTACATGATGAGGGACACCGGCTCCACTGAAATCATAGGATGAAGAGGGCCAGGAAAGCTGATCCACACTTTTATATCATCGCTAATTATCATCAAAAAGATAAACTAGACTTCAGGCATACAAAACGATAAACATAATTAAAGTAATACATTCCAACAGAGTAATACCTTCACGTATTATTATGTTAAGGTATTATTTAGCACGTATAACTCATGTAGGAGTTCTAATTAACGTTTAAGATACATATCATATACTATGAAGTGGGACAAGTATTATAGTGGTAAGTATTGGATGGTAAAGCAACCATAGCATTCATAGGAGTACATGGTGTAGGGAAAACGCGTACAGCCGAAATATTATCCAAGATGGGGTATGTGTATCAGCCATTAGAGGTTATAGAAGAAGCTTATGGTTTAAATCCTCTTGAAAGACAATTACTATTCTTTCTATCATTTACAAAAGAATACTTAAAAGCATTAAGACGCTATAAAACACGTGTAGTATTCGATAGTCATCCATTAATAGTGATACCTTACACAGAGTACTGGTTAAGAAGAGCAGAATACAGTTGGGACGAAATAACAAAACTTACACGTATAATGCTCGAAACAGTTCTGCTTTTACCAAAGATAGATCTATTAGTATATATCAAACCCCGGAAATACGATACGGTTGTCAAGAGGCTTCATCTTAGGAGACGGTTTAATGTAGAAGAGGAAGCTGATCCCGAATATATAGAGTATATAGATAGACGAACAAACCTCTACATCAATAAATACTCACATAAATTAGCATTAAAGATGCTCACCATAGATGCTGAAATAGAAGCAGAAGAGAGAGCTGAAATAGTACATAACGTAATAGCTAAGAAGCTTAGTGTAAAAATACAGTCTTAGCTTTCTTTTCTCTATTTGACGATGTTTAACTTGTAGAAGGTCATACTTAAAATATTTCTAGACACATTCTGCTTATAGTGTAATCCATGAAGATTAGAGATAACAGCAGAATAGAGCAAAGAGACACGTGGTTAACTGACTGGTGTGTATGGACTGTAGTAATTTCTAGTATTCTTGGAGCAATAGCTAAATTTATTGGAGGATATTTCTATGGTTCTAAAGCTTTATTTGTTGACGCATTAACTAGTTTAGCCAACCTCGTAGCACTTATAGCAACTATTTACTACTACTCGAAAACGCACTTACCAGCGGACTTAGACCATCACTTTGGACATCATCGCTTAGGGTTTGCAGGAACATTGGTTACTATCATCGCTTATTCCTTTGTAGCAGGACTGGTAGTAGCAGACCTCCTATATACTAAAGCTTATAGTGTGGAAGTACACGCACCCTTACTAGCACTGATAGGCCTAATATTCTATTCTATAGCTATATACGTTTCTAGGAGAATAAGCGAATATTTTGGCCCCTATAGTGCATTTACTATTAGCGAATTACTTGAGAGCATTACTGTCATTGTTGCATCATTATTAGGTTATCTTTATACCTATATTGTGGACTACATAGGCGCTATAATAATAGTATCATACCTATTCTACGAGCTCCAGGACACTTTAAGGGATCTAGTAAAATTATTGAGTGACGTAGCACCTCCCATGAAACTAGTAGAGGAAACGAGAAAGACTATAGAAAAGCATGGAGTAAAAGTCGAGAGAATAAGGCTTAGATTAGTGAGGGAAGGATTTTATCAAGGAGATATAACGATAAGGCTTCCACCCGACATAACTATAGAGGAAGCACATAAAATTACTGATATAATAGAAAGGGAGCTTAAAAACAAATACAATATGGATGTAGCAATACATATAGAGCCCTATCGTACAGAAAAGTAACATATTTTAAGCATATGCACAGAAATATCAACACGTGATAATATGGGCTGGTATGGAGGATCAGGCTACGGTAGAGGTCGTAGATGGCGTCATGGACAAGGTATGTGGGGTGGACCTCAACCCCAGGTTCCCACGATGCAACAAATTAATCCACCACCTCCAGGCATTAGAAGAATCGCTGCAGTTGTTGATGAAGATAAAGGACTTGAATCCACGATAAGTGCTGTATTTGGTAGAGCACCATATATAGCTGTTATTGATGTAAATCAAGAAGGGGTTATATTGTCGTTAAGCATTATACCTAATCCATCACTAAATGTGCCGCAAGGTGCTGGTCAAGCAATGGTACAAAGAATCATTAGCATGGGTGCTAGTACGTTAATTGTATCACGTATGGGACCCCGTGTACAACAACTATTACAACAGTATGGTGTACAAGTAGTGGCTGTACCTCCTGGTATACCTCTAAGACAAGCATTAAGGTACTTAGGAGTAAGAGCTTAGAATTAATTCGATAAAATCATACGAGTATTCTGCTATTAGCTAACTCGCTTATTAGATCCCTAAGTATAAATGATGCTTCATCAATTAATTCAAGCATTAAATCAATGTTGTCCTTACTATTTGCTGCTTTTTCAAGTACTGTAATGATGTCTTCTAATAATAACCTAACCCTCGATATGTATAAGTGGGGGTAATCTTTCTCGATTCTCTTTCTTACTTTCTCAAGCATAGCTTTTGTTTTCTCTATATCCTTCATAGCAGCATTAATATTCATACTAGCTAGATCTTTTAAAGAGACGGGTATACCAGCAAGGGCTGTAACTATAAGTACAGAATCAAGTTTTCTACCCTTAATTCTTTCAATCATATTTCTCGCTGATCTTATCTTAGCTGAAGCTATGAATAATCGATGGACTTCTTTCATTAAAACCTTGATCACTGGTTTACGTTTAATAAACAACATTATGGGACCCAAAGTGTTACTCTAAGGTAGAAATATGTTGAAACTCATATATTTCACTACATGCTTACTTAACCTTATGGACCATGTATGGTCTCATTACTGAATTAACACGTTAATGTCGTTGACATAGATGTCCAAGTATAAATCATAGTTCTTTTTAGTATACAGATTATTGTCATTTGCTGGAATAATCATTTATGAAGGTTTAACTAGCTTAGATAAGCTCATAGGTAAGATATGTTTGAATTTATAGGTTTACCGCTGAAAACTGATAAGGGATACGTTTCACCAGGTAGAACCATAGTTGTTATAGAGGGGTAACAATATGTTTAAAGGAGTAATAGTTCCATTGATCACTCCTTTTAAAGAAGACTATACCATCGACTATAATGCATTAAAGTGGCTCATACAGTATCTGGTAAGTAGAGGAGTTAATGGGTTATTCCCTGTATCAACTACTGGAGAGTTCATACACTTATCATTTGAGGAAAAGATTGCTATTACTAAGATCGTTGTAGAAGAGGTTGGTGGAAAAACCAAGATTATTCCAGGAGCATCAGAGAACACTACGTTAATGGTGTTAAGACTAGCTAAGGAATACGCTGATCTAGGTGTTGACGGTATAGTTGTTACTCCACCATATTACTTCAAATATGATTCTGATGGATTATGGAGGCATTATTCAATTATTGCTGAGAAAACAGATCTTCCAATACTAATGTATAATATCCCTAGTTTAACAGGAAATAATATCCCAGTAGAATTAATTATGAAATTAGCAAAGGAGTATTCGAATATAGTTGGTATTAAGGTAACATATGATAGTCTATCCTATATGCGTAGGCTGATATTAGCAGTTAAACAAGAACGTAAGAACTTTTCGGTACTAACGGGTTCAAGCGACTACTTACTACCAACATTAATACTTGGCGGTGATGGCGGAGTATTAGCACTTGCACATATAGCGCCAAGAATATGCACTGATGTAGTTAAAGCTTGGAATGATAGAGAATATGAAAAAGCATTTGACTTATACATAAAATTGAGTATGCTTTCAGAATTATATGACGTGGCTACAAGTATTCCATCAATGATTAAAACAGCATTAAAACTTCTAGATACACCTATTAAGCCTATAGTAAGACCACCGCTAAGACCTGAAAGTGAAGAGAATGTCCAGAAAATCGAAGAAATACTTAGACGTGTAGGAATAGAAAACCTAATGTAATTTTTTTATATAGCTTAAAACTTAGGTGGTGGGGGAGGAATACTCTTAGTTTCCATAGCTCTTATTGCTTCATCGTATTTTATATAAGCTATCAATAACAATATTCTTACCACGATTCATGAGAAAATGAATCCTAATATCATTGGTACTAATGTTTCATTTTAGCTCTCCTTATTTCTCCTTGATCTATTAGTTTTTGTATTTCAGTGCATTTTATATAAAGCCATATGTCTATTATACCGAATATTATGCCTATGACGCCTATTACTACTAAGAGACCTATAATACCCCATATAAGGTTTAGAATGCCTATAACTAATGCTAGCATTAGTTCTAGTATACCTGATATCTTGACAAGTGATTTAATGGTTTCAGCCTCCGGTGGTATATTAGCTGATTGCATAATGCTATCCTCTTAATGGTTGATTTTAAGCCTATGTTTTCCTATAAAAAGACTACAAAGACCACTATGCTTAATCTGTATTGGTTAGAATTAATACAATTAATACAGAGATTATTTCTCAACTACTATTACTTGTACATCGTTTACATTTGTACCTGTAGCCCCTGTGTATATAGTGTCCTTTAGTTCATTGAAGAATGAGTAGCTGTCATTGTTATCTAGTACTTGGTAAGGATCTAATCCTAGGCTTAATGCTCTTTCAATGCTATGTGCATCAACTATTCCACCAGCTACATCTGTAACTCCGTCTATTCCATCGGTACCCATACTTGCTATTACTATTCCATGCGTGCCTCGAATATCTATAGCTGCTGATAGTGCTAGTTCCTGGTTTCTACCACCCTTACCTTTACCTTTAACTGTTACAGTTGTTTCGCCACCACTAAGTATAACTGCTGGAGGCTTTATAGGATATCCATTCGTTAATGTTTCTAACGCTATACTTGCTAAGACTCTTCCCACTACCCTCGCCTCACCTTGTAGTAGGGATGTTAGTATTAACGTATTGTAGCCTAGTTCCCGTGCTTTAGCTTCCATGGCTTTAAGTGATACTATATTGCTTGCAACAATGTTGTTATGTACCTTTTGAAAGACTTCATCTCCTGGTTTGGGTGTTTCTGGTACTTCTCCTCTAAGCCCCTTCTCTATGTACTCTCTAGGTTTACTTGGTATCTTTTCCCATAACCCGTACCTCCTTAGTATTTCATATGCATCCTTGAAGGTGGTTGGATCTGGTGCTGTAGGACCACTTGCTATTGCCTCTAGGTTGTCTCCTACAACATCTGATATGATTAGTGATACTAGTGTAGCTGGGTAAGCTCTTTTTGCTAGCCATCCACCTTTGAACATTGATAAATGTTTTCGTACAGCATTTATCTCCTGTATTATTGCACCACTTCTTAGAAGTAGTCTGGTAACCTTTACGATGTCCTCCAAAGTTATATCATTGGCTGGATACTCGACCAATGCTGATCCACCACCTGATACTAATACCAGTACAATATCATTTTCCCGTGCTTGTTCAGCATATTCAAGTAATTTTCTTCCAGCTCTTACGCTATCCTCGTCAGGTATTGGATGATTAGACCATACAATTTCCATTAATTTAGGTACTCTTTCCACGCGATCCCTTAACGCCTTAGGTGCTGCAATAACTCCTCCACTAATACATTCGCCTAGAACATCTTCCACAGCTAAAGCCATTTTTATTGATGCTTTACCTAAACCTAAAACCCATATATTACTAGGTTTGAATCTTTTGCCAGCTATTACGATCTCTTCACCATCTATAGCTATATTCTTTCTAACCGCTTCATAAGGATCGGCTGCTTTCAATGCTTCCTCAAGCAGTTCTACTGCTGTCTTACGTGCTCTTAAACACTTAGAACAAGACTTTGAGGGATCTAGCAGTTCATCCTTATTCTTTATAAACGTCAAGACATTTTACACCTGGTAGAAAATTCTTTTGGAGGTAAGACTTAAGGATTACGAGTGGTTCTTACCTTTCCAGGTTAGTATATGTATGAGGCCCACACTAATAGTCTACGATAATATATTCCTAGAACATAAGCCTTGGTTTCCGCATCCTGAAAATCCTAATAGACTAAAAATAGCGTTGAAAGGATTAGAAGAGCATGGAATACTCAATAATAGATACGTAAGTATCGTTAAACCTTCTAAAGGAGATCTAGATCTAGTTTATAAGGTTCATGTGAAAGGATATGTAGACTATGTTTTAAGGCTTTCTAGGAAGGCTCCTGCTGAAATAGATCCAGATACATATGTTTCAGAGAAAACACTTGAAGTAGCACTTTACGCTATAGGTGCTTTAATAAGAATACATAATGAGTATCTAGATAAGGGGGTTAGCGCAGGTGTTGCCCTGGTAAGACCGCCGGGCCATCATGCTGGTAAAGCTGGGAAAGCTCTTGGTGCGCCCACTCAAGGATTTTGTATATTTAATAACATAGCAATATTAGCTAAGTACTTATTAGATAAATGGTATAGAAGGATAGCTATAATTGATATAGATGTGCATCATGGCAATGGTACACAAGAAATCTTCTGGACCGAACCACGTGTACTACATATAGATTTTCATCAAGATCCTCTTACGCTTTATCCCGGAACAGGTTTTCCCGAAGATATTGGTGAAGGCGAGGGCGAAGGAACAAAAGTAAACATAGTATTACCTATAAATAGTGGTGATGATCTATATCTAGATGCACTTGAACTAGCCATAGCTATCTTGGAGCAATTTAAGCCCCAAGTAATACTGTTTTCAGCAGGTTTCGATGCATACGTAGATGACGGTTTAGCTGATATGAGGATAACTTCTAATGCATTTTACGAGATACCAAATAGAATCATACGCGAGCTAAAACCACCACTTACCATAGCTAGTTTAGAAGGAGGTTATAGTAGAGGACTTAGTAGAGGACTACCAGCATTTGTAGCAACCATGATTGGAATAGATAATCCAGTAATCGATGAGCCAACAAGAACTTTACGATCTACTACAAGGAGCAGATTCCATGAATACATGAGGACGCTGAGACGCGTACTTAGGGAATATTGGGATATCTAAGTATACTGTGAAGAGAGTAATAGTTATGTGGCCGTCGCCAACGGCTCAGCCTCATCCCAACCCCCTACGGGGGTGTATAGGCTGAGCCCTATACATTTCCCTAACCTTAACCTTATATTTCCTAGTTGCCGTTGAA
>Ga0190363_1000431_pt1 | contig 24488 bp, 25 predicted proteins | sample 48721867_MG_FD_161272 | JGI IMG/M metagenome (GOLD analysis project Ga0190363, IMG submission 161272) | Hydrothermal vent microbial mat bacterial communities from Southern Trench, Guaymas Basin, Mexico - 4872-18-6-7_MG | ecosystem: Environmental > Aquatic > Marine > Hydrothermal vents >... | reverse complement strand
ATTGGAGCTTCAATTCTAATTGGATGAGCTGCTAAAGCTAAGGCAAGTTCATTTTGAAGCGCCACAATTTTTGAAAGTTTGGTTCCTTGAGCTGGTCTTAAAGTATAGCGAGTGATGCTTGGACCAACATTAACTTCTCCCATCTCAACTTGAATGCCAAAATTTTCTAAAGTTCTTTTAATGATATTCATATTGATTTGAAGATCAGCAACTTTTGGTTTTTCTTTTTCTTCTTCTAAAATTTCAATTGGAGGCAAAATTTTCTTTCTTTGAGGTGCTTCAATCTTTTTTATTTCAATTTCTGGTTCTTTTTTCTTTTCTTCTTTTATTTTTTCTTCAAAAATTTGTTTTGGTTTTTTAATTTCTTTTTCTTCTTTTTCTTTCAATTTTTCAATTTCAATAAAAGGTTCAAATTTTTCTTTTTTCTTTCTTTTAAAAACTTTTTTGATTTCTTTAAAAGAAATATCAAACATCAAAAAAACCCCGACCCAGATTAAAGAGAACCAAAAAATAAGAGCCGGATATTTTCCAATACCTCTTTCAAGAAAAGCTAAAATTTCTCCAATTTTTCCTCCTTTTTTAAAAAGAAGCGAAAGAAGGGCTAAAAAAGAAAGAAAAGCAATTTCTCCGCCAAGAAAACTGGTAAGATAAATTTTTTCAATTCTTGAGGAAAGCAAAAAGATAAAAGATAAAGCAAATAAAGTTAAAGGAAAAGCAAATTTTCCGGTTCCAAAAAGATAGCTTGAGATAAAATTAATCTTTTCTCCAACAATTCCGCCTCGATTAAAAAAAGAAAGAAAAAGAAAAAAAGCCGAGGCAAAGAGCAAAACTCCGATGATGCTTTTTTTAGTTTCTGGAGAAAGAGAAGGAACTTTTTTTGGGCTTTCTTTTTCTTTCTTTTTTTCTTTCATTTTTATTTTAGGATACTTTAAAAAGAAAAAGCCGTCAATGTTTAAAGTTTTTTTGACATTCAAATTTTTCTTCAATATCATTTTTAATGAAATCTTTATGAGAGGAAAAAGATTTTTACTCCTCTTTTTAATTTTGGGACTTTTCTTTTTGGCAAACTTTTCTTTTTTTGGGGAAAAGAAAACTTTTGCTTCTTTCAAAGAAGATTTGGAGATAGAGAAATTAAAACAAGAGATTGAGAAAAAAAGAAACGAAATTAAAGCTTTGGAAAAAAAATCAAAAGAATATCAAAGAGAAATTTCAAAGCTTCAGAGCCAGGCTCATTCTTTGAAAAAAGAAATTAATTTTTTTGATTCCCAGCTGAAAGATTTAAACTTTAGAATTGGAATTACCCAAGAAAAAATTGATCTTTTATCGCTTGAAATTGAAAAATTGAATTTTGAAATTGAAAAAACCAATCAAAAGATAGAGAAAAATAAAGCCACTTTAAAGAAATTGCTTCAGGATCTATATCAAATTGAAAGGGAAAGTTTAGTTTTGGTGTTTTTAAAAAACGAAAAACTTTCTCAGCTTTTTTCAGAATACCAGCATTTTTTGGATCTTCAAAAATCTTTGAAAGAATATCTTGAAAAGTTAAAAAACCTCAAAGAAGATTTAAATTTTAAAAAAAGAGAGCTTGAAAAAGATAAAAAAGATCAAAGCGAGCTTCAAGAAAGTTTGAAATATCAAAAAATAATTTTGAATCAGAAAAAGGAAGAAAGAAAAGAGCTTTTAAGAAAAACTAAAAACAAAGAAGCGGTTTATCAGGAGCTTTTAAAAGATCTTGAAGAAAAAAGAAGAGAAATTGCCAAGGAAATTGATGAGCTTGAAGCAAAGTTAAGAGAGAAAGTGAGCTTTGAAGGACTTCCAACTCCTTATAAAGGCTTGCTTCTTTGGCCGGCAAAAGGACCAATTACTCAAGGCTATGGCGCCACTGAATTTGCAAGAACTCATTATTATTCAAAATTTCATAATGGTATTGACATTGGTCTTCCTATAGGAACGCCAATTAGAGCTGCTTATGATGGAGTAGTGGTGGCTTTGGGAGATCAAGATCGTTTCTGCTGGCGCGGAGCTTATGGAAAATTTATTGTTATCAAGCACCCCAATAATTTGGCAACTTTATATGCCCATCTTTCTTTGATTAAAGTGAAATTAGGAGAGAAAGTGAAAAAAGGAGAAATTATTGGATTTTCAGGAAATTCTGGTTTTAGCACTGGTCCTCACCTTCATTTTACCGTTTATGATGCCCGGACTTTTATTATCAAAGAAAGTCGCTATTGTGGTCCGATGCCTTTTGGAGGCTCAATTGATCCGATGAAATATTTGGAGTAAGCGCAAAACTGATTTATTTAAATTCCAAATTCCAAGCACCAAATTCCAATTAAATTCCAAATTCCAATGAACGAAATGTAAATAAGTGCAAAGCGCAAAAGTAAAGTATATTGGTTGTTCAGGGTAAGCAACACCAAAAATTTGTGTCGGTTTGAAATAAGAAGATAATAAGATATAATTAGAAACAATATGGGAAAAATCGTGAAGAAAGAAAGCATAATAAAGATTGGTAAAGAACCGGTAGTGATTTTGCCTTTGCGAGAATATGAAAAGTTATGCCAGAGAGCCGTGCCTACTTATTATTTGAAAGGAAAAAAAGCTGAAGAATTAGACAAATTAGTAGAGGAGGGATTAAAGGCTCACCGTTTAGGAAAAACTAGGAAAATTAAATCATTAGGTGATTTAGATTAATTCCTCAAAGTGCAAAAATTAGAGCTTGATTTTTGGGGAAAAATTAATTTAATTTTTTAAAAGCCCGGGTGGCGGAATTTGGCAGACGCGCCTGACTTAAGATCAGGTGGGTTTATCCCGTGTGGGTTCGAGTCCCACCCCGGGCATTTTTTAATAATGGCACTTGGAATTTTTTGTTTTTGTTTTTCTTTTCTTTTAACTTTTTTAATTTTGCCTCCTTTAATTAAAGCCTTAAAAAGAGCTGGTTTTTTGGCTAAAGATATGAACAAACCTGGAAAAGTTTTGGTGCCAGAGATGGGAGGGATTGCTTTGGTTTTTGGAGTTGGTTTGACTTTAATTTTTTTAATTGGTTTAAAAGTTTTTTTAAATTTTGATTTCCAGATTTCTTTGGAAAAGCTTTTAGGAGCTTTGCTGGTTTTAATTTCAATTGGCTTTATTGGTTTAATTGATGATCTTTTGGTGCTTTCTCAAAAAACAAAAGTAATTTTGGCTTTGTTAGCTGGACTTCCTTTGGGAGTTTTGAAGATGGGAGTTTTTCAGATGCATCTTCCTTTTTTGGGTCAGGTTGATTTTGGAATTTTTTATCCTTTAGTTTTAGTTCCGCTTGGGGTCAGCGGCGCCGCCAATGCTTTTGATATGCTGGCTGGGTTTAATGGTCTTGAAACTGGATTAAGTTTAATTATTAGTCTTTTTTTAGCTTTAATTGCTTTAAAAATTGGCGCTTTTAATTCTTTTTTAATTTTACTTTGTTTGGCTGGCAGCTCTTTAGCGCTTTATTTTTTTAATCGCTATCCTTCAAAAATTTTTGTCGGTGATATCGGAACGATGAGCAGCGGCGCCCTCATTGCCACTGCCGTCATTTTAGGCAACTTTGAACTTGCTGGCTTAATCATGTTTTTACCCCACTTTTTAGACTTTTTCATTAAAATTCGGCATCATCTTCCAAAAACTTTTGGAGAATACAAAGAAGGTAAGCTTTATCCACCTCAAAATCAGGTAAAAGGTTTAGGTCAGCTGATAATGAAACTTTTTGGTGGCATTTCTGAAAAAAACTTGGTAAGAGTAATTTTTTTAATTGAAATTCTTTGCGGTATTTTTGCTTTGATTTATTATTTTTAAAAATGCGATTGATAACCGAGATTTGTTTCTCCACATTATACTGGAGTAGAACAAGTGCAATTAATTTTAAACTTGACTTTACTTTAAGTTAAACTAAACTGAAACTAAAGTTAACTTTAAGTCAAACTATGAGTGAAATTGAAAAATTTGTGCTGTCATTAAACTTTTAAGACCATTTTTTAAAAATGTAAGGTCAGAACTTTTTAAAACTCCTAAGATTTATTTTTATGATAGTGGGCTGGTTCATTTACTATGGTTGAAAGTGGTTTTTCCTCAAATTTTAGGAGAGATTTTTGAAACCGCAATTTTTTCTGAATTAGTGAAACATTTTGGGAGGAATTCAATAAATTTTTGGAGGACAAAAGATAAAAAGGAGATAGATTTTATCCTGAAAAAAGGAAATAAAATCATTCCCATTGAAGCAAAGGTTAATTTCGCTTCATTTTCAAAAAGACCGATTATTAAGAGGCAAGAAAAAAGAAAAAGGATTTATTTTTCCTTGGGAAATTTACAAAATTCAGTAAGGTCATTATAATTATTCAAAATTACGTAATTAATTACGTAATTTATTCAGTAATTAATTACGTAAAACAATGGGAAGAAGAAAAATAAATAAAAGAAATATCAGGAGTTTAATTAAGTTTGCTGGCGGGCGCTGTTATGGTATTACTTTGCCAATTGAGATAATTCGTAAATTTAGATGGCGAGAGCGCCAAAAATTAGAGCTAAAAATAAATACCCGCAAAAAGACAATTTTAATTAAAGATTGGAAAAAAACTTAGAAAATTTCAGGTAAAATAAACTTTAATGAGAATCTTAGTTACCGGCGGAGCAGGATTTATAGGGAGTCATTTAGTTGATAGATTAATTAAAGAAAATCACAAAGTGGCAGTGATTGATAATTTCACGACCGGTAAAAAAGAAAATGTTAATCCTCAAGCTGATTTTTATAACTTAGATATTTGTGATTTTGAAAAAATTAAGCCCCTCTTTGAAAATATAGATTTTGTGTTTCATTTAGCAGCTATTCCTCGAGTGCCAGTTTCAGTTGAAGATCCAGTGGGAACTTCAAAAGTTAATATTTCAGGAACCATCAATGTTTTCAAAGCCGCAATTGAAGCTAAAGTTAAAAGAATTATTTTTGCCTCTTCTTCTTCAGTTTACGGAAACCAAGAAAAATTACCTTTTAAAGAAGATATGAAACCCAATCCAGTTAGTCCTTATGCTCTTCAAAAATTAGTTGGCGAACAATTTGCCAAATTGTTTACTAAACTTTATGGAATCCCTATTATTTCTTTAAGGTATTTCAATGTCTATGGACCAAGAATTGATTTTAATTCAGATTACAGTTTAGTGATTGGTAAATTTTTAAAACAAAAAGCCGAAGGCAAACCTTTAACCATTTTTGGTGATGGAGAGCAAACCAGAGATTTTTGTTATATTGATGATGTGGTTGATGCTACTATTAAAGCGATGGAAAGTGAAAAATTAAAAGGAGGAGAAGTAATTAATATCGGTAGTGGAAAATCTTATTCAATAAATTATTTAGCTGATTTAATTGGTGGCAAAAAGGAGTATCTTGCCCCAAGAAAAGGTGATGTTAAACATACTCAAGCTGACATCACTTTAGCCAAAAAACTTCTTGCCTGGCAACCAAAAATTTCTTTTGAGGAAGGTTTAAAAAAAGTCCAAGAGTGGCTTAAGGCAAAGATTAAAAATTAAAAAACGATGCAAGAAAAGAAAAATCATTAAAAGAATTGATTTAAAACTTCTTGAGAAAGTTGAGAAAATTAATAATCAATTAATAGCAGAGTAAGGAATTAAAAATCTCAAAATTCTCAAAGAGGTAAATTGACAAAATTTTTACATCATATATTAATTTTTACGAAAACTATGGCAAAAAAAGTTCTAATTACAGGAGGTTGTGGATTTGTGGGGCATCATTTGGTTGAGGGTGTGCTTAAGCAAACAGATTGGGAGATTGTGGTATTAGATAGGCTAAATTATGCGAGTGCTGGTTTTGATAGATTGAGAGACATTGAAGCCTATGATGATAAACGAGTAAAGGTTTTAGGATGTGATTTGAGTAATGGTATTCCAGAAGGAATAGCTAAAGAAATAGGAAATGTAGATTATATCTGGCATCTTGCAGCCGAATCTCATGTAGATAGAAGCTTGCAAGATAGCATTCCTTTTGTTAAGGCAAATGTTTTAGGGACAGCGCATTTATTAGAATATGTTAAAAGACATCAGCCGAATTTGAAAAAATTTGTTACTTTTAGTACTGATGAAGTTTTTGGTCCTGCACCTCAGGGAGTATTTTACAAAGAAGGCGATACTTGCAATCCTTCAAATCCTTACAGTGCTTCAAAAGAGGGTGAAGAAGCAATTTCTAAGGCATTTGCTTTTTCTTTTGGTTTACCAGTAATGATAGTTCGTTCAATGAATATTTTTGGTGAAAGACAGCATCCTGAAAAATTTATTCCAAAAACTGTTAGAGCGATTTTAAAAGGAGAAAAAGTAACAATTCATGGTGTACCAGGGAAGATTAGCTCTCGATGTTGGATTCACGCCCGAGAAGTTTGTAATGCCTTATTATTTTTGATGGAAAAAGGAGAAATAATTGAAAAGAAATATCAATTCGATCCCAGCCATGGAGTTTATCATATTGTTGGTGAAGAAAGAAGTGTTTTAGATTTAGCAAATAGAATTTCCGAAATAATTAGAGGTAGAAAATTAAAAGAGGATGAAATTGAATATGTAGATTTTCATTCAACTAGACCTGGTCACGATCTCCGTTATGCTTTAAGCGGTGAAAAGTTAAAGAATATGGGGTTCAGATACACAATGAATTTAGAAGAGAGTTTTGATAAGATGATTCGTTGGATGATTAAACCAGAAAATAGGAGATGGCTGAATTTATAAAGAAGATAAGGAAAGGGTAAATCTCAGGTTAGAAATTTGGAAACTCGCTCTGACAATAAGGTATATTAAGAGCAACTTAGAAAAAATTTTCAAAAAGAGAATGGTTTAGAAATAAATTAGTTGAGAAATAAGAATTTTAACAAAGGAGCTTAGATTTAACTTATAAACGAATGAGAAAACTAAATAATTTTTAGACTACTGTTTTAAACTTTTTTCTTCAAATGCAAAAATTTCTTGACTTAAATCATTGGAAAAATATTTTCACTGGCTCTCCTACAAGAAAACGATTAACGGAGAATTTTTTATCTCTCTCAGTCCTTCAAGCAGTAAATTACCTTTTACCTTTGATTACTCTTCCTTATTTAGTCAGAGTTTTAGGACCAGAAAAATTTGGTTTGATCGCTTTTGCTCAGAGCTTTATTCAATATTTTAATATTCTTACTGATTATGGCTTTAATCTTTCAGCCACAAGAGAAATATCTATTTATAGGGATAATAAAGAAAAAATTTCAGAAATTTTTAGCTCGGTGATGATAATTAAGTTTGGGCTACTCGTTTTATCTTTTATAATAATGAGCGTTATTGTTTTTTCTTTTGAAAAATTTAAGAATGATTGGTTAATTTATTATTTAACTTTTGGGATGGTAGTTGGGCAGTTTTTGTTTCCTGTGTGGTTTTTTCAGGGAATGGAAAGAATGAAATATATTACAATTTTAAATATAGTTGCTAGAGGAATTTTTACGGTTTCTATTTTTATCTTCATCAAAAAAATGGCAGATTATCTTTATGTTCCTTTATTGAATTCCTTAAGCTTTCTTGTTGCTGGATTTTTGGCTATGTATATAATATTTAAGAAGTTTCAATTGAAAGTAATGTTACCAAGGTTTCAATTGACATTTAGGTATTTCAAAAATAGTGCTCAATTTTTTCTGTCAAGAGTCTCCGTTTCTATATATACTTTCACAAATACTTTTATTTTAGGGATATTTACAGATAACAAAACGGTAGGTTATTACTCAATAGCTGAGAAATTATATATTGCCCTTCAACAAATTTATTCTCCGTTGGTAAACGCTTTGTATCCTTATATAGTCCATAAAAAAAATGTTTATTTGTATAAAAAAATATTTAAATTTACAATTTTTTTGAATATAACCCTTTTACTCTGTGTTTTTGTTTTGTCTAATCATATTATAGAAATAATTTTTGGAAAAGGACTGGAAATTTCTTCAAATATCTTCAAAATATTGATTCTTTCAGCAATGGTAGTAGTTCCTTCAATTCTTTTAGGCTATCCATTTTTAGCGGCGATGGGATATTCTAACTATGCAAATTTTAGTGTCATAGTAGGTTCTATTTTCCATCTAAGTGGATTAGGAATTTTAGCCATTTTTCACTTGATTAATGGTTATACTGTAGCTTTAATGGTATTAGTAACAGAAAGCTTTGTTTTAAGCATCAGATTGTATGGAACAATAAAACATAACTTATGGAAAAGAAATTGAAAGCGGTAATATTAGCAGCTGGTTTGGGTAGTAGACTCAAGCCTATTACTAATGATAAACCAAAGGCTTTAGTAAAAGTTTGTGGAAAGCCTATTTTGGAATATCAAATAGAGTCTTATTTAAAAGCTGGATTAAAGGAAAAAGATATAACAATAGTTGTTGGCTATAAGGGAAGCAAAATTAAGGAATTTTGCAATAAAAAATTTCCAAATGTTAAAATTATAGAAAATAGAAACTTTGCAGCTACCAACAATATGTATTCGTTGTTCCTTTATTTGAAGGATGCATTTTTTAAGCAAAATTTAAAAGAAGATTTGATTATAAATAATGGAGATTGTATTTATGATCCTTCTATAGTATCTGACATAGTTAAAACAGATGGGAACTTAATTGCTTGTGATACTTATTCTTTTCGTATCGAATCTATGAAAGTAAAATGTACGGGAGAAGGAAGATTAGGAGAAATATCTAAAGAAATTTCCAAAGAAAATACTTTTGCAGTATCTATTGATCTCTATAGATTTTCTTATAATGCTGTCCAAGAATTATGGAAGATAGTAAAAGGGTATATTAAGAAAGGAGAGTGTAATAAATGGACAGAAGTTGCAATTAATGATTTGATGAAAATAGTAGATGTAAAACCTTTTGATATTGGTAAAAGAAAATGGGCAGAAATTGATGATTTAGAAGATTTATTGTATGCAGAGAAAGTTTTTTCAAAATTTGATTATAAAAGAAAAAAAGTTTTTGTTTTAGACTTAGATGGGACTCTTTATTTAGGAAATAAAGTATTTTATAAAACAATTGAGTTTATCAATAAAAACTGGAACAATTTTAAGTTTTATTTTATGACTAATAACACTTCTCGAAGTAGAAAAAGTTATTTATATAAGTTGAGGAGCCTAGGCTTAAAGTATGTAAATATTGATAATTTACTCACACCTTTTTATCCTTTGGTGGAATATTTAAAACAAAAAAATTTTAATACTGTATATTGTTTATGTACACAGGATTTTACCCAAGAATTACAAGCTGAAGGTATAAATTGCATTGCCGAGCCTAAATCTGTTGATAATATCCAAGCCGTAATTGTTGGATTTGATATAGAGTTAACTTATGAAAAACTTAAACAAGCTTCTCTTTTATTACAAAATCGTAATATTGAATTTTTATTAACTCATCTCGATAAAACTTGTCCTTTAGAAAACGGATTTATTCCTGATGCTGGCTCAATAGCAGGAGTATTAGAAGAGGTTACTGGAAGGAAACCAAATAAAGTATTTGGCAAGCCTTCGAAAGAAATATTGGTGCCCGTATTAAAAAAATATAAACCTGATGAGATAGTAATCGTTGGTGATCGCTTATATACAGATAAAGTACTAGCTGATAACGCTAATATAGATTTTATACTCGTGCTTTCAGGAGAAACTAGACGTGAAGACGTGGAAAAAGAAAATACATTTCCAGTATTAATATTGAAAAGCTTAGAGGAAGTGGACGAGATATAGAAAGTTCTATAATGGCTAGAAGGAATAGATTTTCACTATAATATGGGTCTTGTACTTAAAATTTTACAAAGAACTATGCGAATAACTGTTCTGAAAGTTATTGTAAAAATTGTTTTAAAACAATTTTTGAATTTTCTCTCTATTTTTACAATTTTTATTCCAAAAAGAAAAAAGTTATTCGTTTTCATTGGAAGAAACAAAAGTTTTTTTATAGATAATGTCAAATATCTTTATTTATTTAAAGATAATTTAAAAATAGATAAAAAATTTGTCATTGCTGACAAGAATTACTACCGAGATTTACTTAAAAAAAATAACGATTTTGTGTTTCTATTCTCAATTAAAGGAATTTGTACATTAATAAAAGCGAATTATGTCATAGTGGATAATGTGAATTGGACAGAGATATACTTGGGATTAATTTATTTTTTAACTAGAGGAGCAAAAAAAATTCAACTATGGCATGGGTATCCAATAAAGAAAATTGAATATGCTAACAAATTTGATAAATCTTTGCAGAGGTGTGCTAATAAGACTTCGATAAAAGATAAGATATTGTTTTTAGAAACATTTACAAGATGTGTAAAATATGATTTTCTATTAATCCCCACAAGAAATCTTATTTATGATAAAATATTCAAGTCTTCTTTTAAATTTGACAAATCTATTTATATCGGATATCCAAGGAATGAGTTTTTAATGTATCCAGAGAAGTTCCGAGATTGGGATAAATATGTAGATGTTTCTCTTTATGATAGAATAAAACATTACAAATTGCAGGGTTATAAAATTGTCTTTATGTTACCAACGTTTAGAGAAAAAAACACTGGTTTAATATTTAACGCTTTAGATCTAAAAAAACTTAGTGAGTTTGGGAAGAAAAATAAAATATTATTTGTGATAAAACCTCATCCATGGGATAGGGATTTAGAAGACGTATTGAAGAAAGATACATTTGAAAGAATTCTACATGTAGAAAGCCTTCAAGATATATATCCCTATTTACCTTTAAGCGATATGCTAATAAGCGACTTATCATCAATTATTTTTGATTATTTGTTATTAAACAAACCTATTTTGCATTTTTTTCCAGACAAAAACACATACCTTAAAAATGAGAGAGATTTGTACTTTAATCTAGAAAGTATTTCTGTTGGTAAAATATGCTACACATTAGATTCTTTATTAATCAATATAAAAGAAACTTTTAATAAGGACGTTTTCAAAAAGAGAAGAGAGAAGATTAAGAAATTTATTTTTAACAATGTAGAACATAATTCTGAAAAAATATTTAGAAAAATTTTAATAAATGGTTAAGTATACCATAATCGGTTTGGGCATTACTGGTGCAGTTTTTGCTGAGCGGATAGCAAATGTTTTAAATAAAAAAGTTTTAATCATTGAAAAAAGAAATCATATTGGTGGTAATTGTTACGATTTTAAGGACGAAAATGAAATAATTGTTCATAAATACGGTCCGCATATTTTTCATACAAATTATAAAGAAGTGTGGGATTATTTATCACAGTTTACTGAGTGGATTTATTATCAACATAAAGTCTTAGGGTTTATTGATGGGAAATTTGTTCCTATTCCTTTTAATCTAAATTCACTCTATAAGCTTATGCCATTAAAATTGGCTGAAAGATTGGAAAAAAAACTAATCAATAATTTTGGCTATAACAAAAAGATTCCTATTTTAGAGCTTAGAAAAACAGAAGATAAGGATTTAAAATTTTTAGCTGATTTTATTTATGAAAAAGTTTTTTTGCATTATACAGAAAAACAGTGGGGCATGAAACCAGAAGAAATTGACCCTTTAGTTACTGCGAGAGTGCCAGTTGTAATTTCCCGGGATGATAGATATTTTCAGGATAAATATCAGGGAATTCCCAAAGATGGTTATACAAAGATGTTTGAAAGAATGCTTAAAAATAAAAATATTGAAATTCAATTAAATACAGATTTCAAAAAGATTAAAGATAAAATAAAATATGATTTACTCATTTATACTGGTCCAATCGATGAATTTTTTGATTATAAATATGGTAAACTTGATTATCGGTGCTTGAAAATTGAATTTAAAACCTTAGATCAAGAAAGTTATCAACCAGTAGCAGTAGTGAATTATCCAAATAAAAAATATCCCTTTACAAGAATTACAGAGTTTAAAAAGTTTATGATGGCTAAAAGCAAAAAAACAACTATAGGGATTGAATATCCTGGAAATAGCGGATTTAAAGCCTGGCCAGTATTAAATGAAAAAAACAAAGAGATATTTAAAAAATACTGGCAAGAAGCAGAAAAATTAAAAAAAGAAAATATATATTTTGTTGGAAGATTAGCAGAATATAAATATTATAATATGGATGAAGCAGTAAAAAATTCATTGGATTTGTTTAAAAAAATTGCTTATGGAAAATAAAAAAATAAAACAAGATAAAAAAGAATCAGTTTGTGGAGTAGTTGTTACTTACAATAGAAAAGAGTTATTGGTGGAATGCCTTGAAGCTTTACGTAAGCAAACAAGACCTCTTCAGGGTATTTATTTAATAGATAATGCTTCAACTGACGGAACACCAAAATTACTTTTGGAGAAAGGATATATAAAAGAATTACCTCCTGAAAATTTAACTGAACCTCGGGAGAAAGAATTTAAAATTAAAAACTTAACGGATGGAGAAACTATAAAATTACATTATGTTCGTATGCATGAAAACACAGGCGGAGCTGGTGGTTTTCATGAGGGTGTAAAAAGGGCTTATGAAAAAGGATATGATTGGCTGTGGCTAATGGATGATGATGCAGAACCGGAAGAGGATGCGTTAGAAAAATTAGCTGTATATTTCAATAAAGAAAATATCTCTGCATTAGCTTGTAATGTTATTTTCCCAAGTGGAGAAATATGTTATATCCATCGTGGTTATATAGATTTAAGGAAGATTTACCCTCTAATTCAAAAACCATTAGAAAAAGGAAAATACAAAAAATTGGTAGAAGAAATAGATATGGCTTCTTTTGTAGGAATTTTAGTTAATAAGAAAGCCATAGAAAAGATAGGATATCCTAAGAAAGAGTTTTTTATCCATCATGATGATGTAGAATATTGCATTAGATTACGGAAAGTAGGGCAAATATTGCTTGTCCCTGATAGCATTATAATTCACAAAGAATCAGCAAAGAAGGGACTTCCTAAGATTTTTCTTGGCAGAAAATCACTTAGAATCCCTTACAATAAATTTTGGCTGACTTATTATGGCAGAAGAAATTTGGTTTGGTTAGGGAAAAAATACTCAACAAGCAAATTAAATTTTTACTTTGGAATGCTAAAAGCTTTAATAAGGTCTGTTATAGGAGTAATTTTATTTGATGACAACAAATTGAAACGAATTAAACTTATAGTTAGTGCTTATATTGATGGATTAAAAGGAGATTTTGATAACGAAAAGCCAAAGCGAATTCTATACGAAAATAGTAAATAATGTTCCTATATCAGAAGAATATAAATTTAAAGATGAAGAAGAAAATATTCCTTTGATAGTTGAGAAAATAAAAGATTGTTTTAAAAATTTTGAACTACACTATAAGAATTTTGAAAATTATAGAAATATTATTAAAAGTGAAAAAGAGAGATTCATAGAGAGCCTTAAAAGTATATTTGAAGTAAAATAAAAATTATGAATTATCCCAAAGTTTCAGTCATAATTCCCACATATAATCGTGCGGATTTATTATCTAGAGCTATTGAGAGCGTTCTGAATCAGACATTTAAATGTTTTGAATTAATTATAGTTGATGATGCTTCTACTGATAATACTAAAGAGGTAGTGGAAGAAATTCAAAAAAGAGATCAAAGGATTAGGTATATTAGATTAGATAAGAACTCAGGCGCTCCTGCTCATCCCAGAAATGTTGGTATTCAGAACGCCAAAGGAGAGTATATTGCCTTTTTAGATCATGATGATGAGTGGTTACCAGAGAAATTGAAAAAACAGATTGAGTTGTTTGAAAACTCCAAAAAGAAAAATTTAGGTTTTGTTGGATGTAATGCATTAATTGTCGATGAGCAAGATGGTAAGAAGTATGAATATAGGCTCCCAAGGGTTGAAAATGTTTTTCGAAGGCTTTTAGAGAGTAATTTTGTTTGGAGCGCTAGCAGCGTGATAGTTAAAAAGTCAGTTATAAATGATATTGGTTTATTTGATGAAAGGTTAAAAAACGCAGACGATTGGGATATGTGGATAAGAATTGCTCAGAAATACAATTTTGATTTTGTGCCAGAAGTTTTGTTTAAATACTACCTTCACGAAAATAATACTACCAAATTGACTCCTTTAAATTTCAAAGAAAAGGATTTGAAAATTATCTTTGAGAAATATAGAAGCTACTACTATAGAGACGCAAAAATTTATAGCAATAAATTAAGATACGATGGATCAAGATATATATTGGCTGGAGATTTAGAAAAAGGTAGGGAATGTTTTATAAAATCCATTAAACTAAATCCGCTGAATTTTAAGAGTTATTTATACTTGTTAATTTCTCTTTTTGGCTTAGGTTTTTACCATGACTTAAGTCGCTTAAAAATGCGATTAAGGAAATACAGAATTTTCGATAAAATCTAATTTTATGAAATTTAGAGTTATTACTCTAACTTATTGGAAAGGTATAAGTTTGACTTAAGAGTAATACTCAAAAAATTGAGAGGAGGTTTAACACTAGAAAAAGTCATCGAAAAATAGCTAGAAAATTTAAATAAAAAACCAAAGCTTTTCATATTATAAGAGTTTCTATTGATGGGGTTGAAATGAGGTTGTGTACACGTGTTTTAAAAATGAACAGAACTCAATTTGATATTTGGTTTATCTAGCAGATATCGGTTTCATAAAAGAAAAAAAATCGAGAAGTTAAATCTTCCCTGCAAAAGTAGGATTAGAATGAAAAAATGTACAGAAACTTTTTTAGTCCTTTAGAGTTTTTAGGTTGCTAAGAATCGTCGTAAGAAAATTATAAATTGGATAGAATTCAAGCCTGGATGTGTCGTTTAGGTTCAGTAGCGAGTTAGTGGAGAGATGCAATGTAAGTATCATCGATGAAAAAGGAAATTTTGTGAAAAATGTGATCCTTCCAGAAGAGTTAAATTCTGCTTTAAGAAAAAGAAATCGTCTTCTTCATGGTTCAGTTATGTTTAGAAAATCTCTTGTTGAGAAAATAGGAGGGTATAACGAAAAAATATTTTATACCCAAGATTATGAAATGTTTTTGAGAATTTCTAAGATTTCAAAAATTGGTAGAATAAATGAGTTTTTATATAAATTAAGAGTTCATAGAAGCAGTGTTTCTTATAGAAAATTTTTTGAGCAAATGTATTATGTGGCTTTAGCAAAAACTAACGTTTTATTCAAAAAGAACAAGTATTCTTTGCGCTTTTTTATGAGTTGCTTTATAGTTTTATTTTTATTTATAAACTTGGTTTGCCTATGGTTTTAAGAAGAATGAAAATTATAAAATGAAAAAAAGTGTTTTAATTTCAATAATTATTTCAACCCGAAATAAACCCTGGGAGGTTGTATCTAAAAGTTTAGATTCTTTATTGAACTCTAAATTTAAAGATCTTGAAATAATTCTAGTAGATCAAAACGAGAGTCAAGAAATAAAGCTTAAAATAAAAAGTGAGAAAAAATACCGCAATGTTCTTTATTTGAAATCAAAAGAAATAGGTCTTTCTAAAGGTAGAAATTTAGGAATGAAATATTCAAAAGGAAAATGGCTTTTGTTTTTTGATGATGACGCTATTTTGCCAAAAAATTTTTTTGAAAAAATTGAAATACCTTTAAAAGAAAACCAAGAAAAAGAGATGATATTTTACGGTAAAGTTTTAAATTTAGAAAATGGTTCTTCTTATCTTAAAAGAAGCATACCAACTCCCTACCTTCATTTATGGAACTTTGATAGTGTTTGTAGTATTGCTTTGATTTTTAACAAAAAAGCAATAAAAAAAATAGGAAAGTTTGATGAAAACTTTGGGGTAGGCAGTAAATTTGGTGCTGGCGAGGAAGGAGATATGATAATTAGAGCCCTTAAAAAAGGGATTAAAATAAAATATTTAAAGGATTTTATTGTTTACCATCCTAAACCAAAAACTGACCCGAAGAAAAAATATTTGTATGGGTATGGTTTGGGTGCTTTATACAGAAAACATATTTTTAGTAGCTTTAAATGTTTTTTAGTGTTAGGAGTTAAATTTATTTTAGAAATAGTAGCAAGGGGAGTTTTAAGTATTTTTTTTCTCTTTTACAATTTTCAAATTTCCCAATCACATTTTAATTATCTAAAAGGGTTTGTGAAAGGTTTCTTATTGAAAAAATAAATTGATAACATGCTTAATCTAAAAAAACAGGTTTTTGTTTTTGATTATTATTTTCACAAAGGGAAGGCAAGGGTTTTTAGTAGGTTGTGGGAATTTTTTTCTGGTGTTCGAAGTATTGAGAACATTGCTTTTTTTAACCAGGTTAAAAATTTTCATTTTTCAGGAAAAATTATTTTTGGGTTTTGGAACCCTAAGATAATTCATTTGGGAGATCAACTTTTTTATCAGCCAATTATTGATTTTTTAAATAAAAATTTTGAAGTTGAAGTTTTAACTTATCCAACCATCAAAGATTATTTTACTACTTTAGGATATAAAACTTTTGAAGTTGAAAAAATTCAAGGAAAAATTGAGGGAGCAATTTTTATTTCTAACAGGGATTTTTTATGGGAGATGAGGAAAAATTTTGGAAGAAAAAACATTTTTTTAGGAATTGATTATGCTTCTCCTCCAAGAACTGAAAGAGTGGTGGAATTGATTTTTAGGGTAGTGATAAAATTTTTGCAAGAAAATAATCTCTTAAGAAAATCGGTGGATTTAAAAAAAGAGGATTTGTGCCCAAAAGTTTCTCCTTTTCTTTTGGCAAAATATGAAAACGATCCAGCTTTAGATGTTTTTTTAAAAAATCCAGATAAAAAGTTTTTACTATTTAACAATTATGTTTTTTCTAACTTTAAAGGGATAGATAAAGAAAGAGAAGAAAAGTTAGAAAAGATAGCGAGGGAAAAGAAAAAGGAAGGGTATTTAATTGTTCATATTGGAAGCGAAAAAGATAAAGCAATGGATAGAAAATTTTATGATTTTGTTAATTATGATTTAAGAGGAAAAACCACTCCTCTTTCCTTGTTTAAAATTCTTTCATTGAAAAATGTCAAAGGAGTAATTTCGTTTGACACCTTTGTTATTCATGTAGCTTCAATTTTAAAAAAAGATTTGTACGTTGTAATTAAAAAACGCTCTTCTTATAAAGAAGAAGAAAAGATTAAAAAAGTTTTTGTTCCCATGGCTTCTTGTTTTGAAGATTTGGTAAAATGCATTTTTTGATTTCTTAAAATAGAGTCTTTTAAAAGAGAATTTAAAGCAGTTTTTGTTAAAGAAAAAAGCGTTTTTTTGAAGATTCGAAGTTTCAATAAGTTTTTTAAAGATCTCATCAAGTTTTTGACGGTTTTGTTTCTGTTAAGTTTTATTGGGCTTGTCAAATGTAAATTTTGACAAATTTTTTCTTTCGGCTAAAATTCCAGTTAGTTAACAAAATTGTTAACTAACTGGGAATATGGAAAAGGAAATTGCTCAAAATTTAGCAAAAGAATTAAAAATTAATATTGAGAGAATCGTAAGGGAATATTGGGAAATGATGATCTTAAAAGAAATTTCCCAAAGCAGGCTTGGTGATTTTTTGATTTTTGCTGGAGGAACGGCTTTAAGATTGGCTTATAATTCACCTCGATTCTCGGATGATTTAGATTTCTATTTAAAAAAAAGATTAAATTTTTCACTTTTTGAGACTCAGATTAAAAAAATGGCTCAAAAATATGGTCTTGAAATTTCTGATTTTTACCAAAAGCGTTTTACCTTTTTGGCTGAATTTAAAATAAAGGTTGATTATTTGACTTTGCCTTTTAGAGTTAAAATTGAAGTTCGAAAAAAAATTTTAAAAAAAGGATTTGAAATTAGACTTTTAAGTTCTCCGACGGTTAATTTTCAAGTTTTGCTTTATGTTTTGAAGTTAGAAAAAATTAAAGAATTTAAACTCTTAGTTTTAAAAGAAAGAAAAGAGCCAAGAGATCTTTTTGATTTGTGGTTTATTTCTCAAAAATTAAAAATTCCTTTTAAAAAACCAAAGGTAAAGATTGATAAAAAATTTTTAAAACAGTCTCTTTTTGAATATCTTCCTTTAGATTACAAAAAAGTCGTTGAAGAATTAGCAAAATGATGAGCCAAGAGTTTTTGGAAAAATTAAAAAAAATCAATAAAAGTTTTTTTACTTTAAAAGATTTAGAGAAAATTTGGCCTGGAAAGAAAGATACTCTTAAGGTAGTGCTTTCAAGGATGGTAAAAAAAGGAAAGTTAAAAAGGGTGAAGCGAAATTTTTACATTTTGCCTGAAAAAACTTTAGAAATTGAAAAAATTGCTAATCAGATTTATTTTCCTTCTTATCTTTCTTTTGAAACTGCTCTTTCCAAGTGGGGAATTTTATCTCAAATTCCTTACTTTTTAACTTTTGCCACTTTTCTTAAAACAAAAAAGTTTCAAATTGAGAAAACTTTGATTGAATATCGAAAAATAAAAAAGGAGCTATTTTTTGGTTTTAGGCTTTATAAAGGAGTTTTTATCGCTCAACCAGAAAAAGCTTTGGCGGATACAATTTATTTAGCTTCTTTGGGGAAGCTGAAAATTAATTTTAATGAGCTTGATCTTTCAAAAATTGATAAAAAAAAGTTTTTCAAGTTAATAAAAAAATTTCCTTTAAAAACTCAAAAATTTGCTTCTCAGCTAAAGTTTTAGCTTTAATGAGAAAATTTCTTTAATTTCTTTTAAAATCGGCTCTTTTAAAAGGAAAAGGAAAGTAAGGTAAAAAAGGGCGGAAAGGAAGATGATTAAGATTAAATGAAGGGAAAAGTTTTTTAAGATCAAAATAAAAGCTGACATTGTTAAGGAAGCTAAAAAAGGGTTTTTTATTTGAGAGAAAGAGATTAAAGAAGTTTTTTCTAAATTTCTGCTGGCAAGGAAAAATAAAAGGAAATTGAAGAATTGGGAGATTAAAGTAGCGCTGGCAGCGCCAACAATGCCAAATTTTAAGATTAAAATTAGGTTTAAAAAGAAATTTAGAGCCGCACTTGCTAAAGAAAAAAGAGCGTTTTTTCTTTGAAGATTATAAGCAAAAAGAAGGTAGCCAAAAATGGTGGTTGGAAAGACAAGTAAAGGAAGAAAAATTAAAATTGAAAAAATTTTGGAGCTTTCAAGATAAGCCAAACCAAAAAGAAAAAGAATAATTTCTTTGGAAAGGAAAAATCCACCAAAGCTTAAAGGAAAGGCAAGCAAAAAAAGAAAAGAAATTGATTTTTTTATTAACTCTTTTTCTTGAGGAATTTTTTTTGAAATTACTGGAAGAAGAGAAGTGGCTAAAAGCCCAGCGGGAAGAAAAAGGACCCGGATGATTTTTAAAGGGGCGCTGTAAATTCCGACTAAAGTTGAATTTTTTAAAAGAAAGCCAATCATTACCACATCAAGATAAGTTAAAAGATTTCCAATAAAGCCAGCAAAGGCAAAAGGAAAAGCTTCCAGAGCAATTTTTTTGGCAAGGTTTTTTTGGAAATAAAAAAATAAATTTTTGAAATTTTGTTTTAAAAAGAAAAAAGAAGTTAAAAAAGCCAAAAAACTTCCAGAAAGGTAGGCGAAAGCAAGGTTTTTAGCTGAAGGAAAAAGAAAAAGAAAAGAAATTCCAAGAAGAAAAGTAATTAAAGTTTCTAAACTGAAAATAAAAGCTTCTTTTTCCATTTCTTCTTTGCCTCGGAGAATGCCATAGAAAAAAAATAAAAGGTTTTCAAAAATTCCCATCAAAAGCAAAAGAAAAATTAAAATTTTGACTTCTTTTGAAGGAATAAAAAATTGGGAAAATAAAACCAGAAAAACAAAAAGAAGAATAAAAATAAGTTTAAGACGAAACGAGGTTGAAAGAAATTCGTTTAAAGTCTCTTTTCTTTTAGGAAATTCTCGAGTAATTAAAGAAGAAAGCCCAAGGTCACCAAAGATAAGAAAAAGAGAAATTAAACTTAAAGCAAAAGCAAAATTTCCATATTCTTTTGGTCCTAAAATTCGAGCCGCAAAGATAAAAAGAGTTGCTCTTAAAATTTTGGAAAAAATTTGAGAAAAAGAAAGCCAAAAAAAATTTTTGGCAATGGTTTGCTTTAAAGTTAAATTTTTAAAAAGAATTTCTTTTAACTTCATTAAAATCTATTTTAAAAGAAAAGTAAGCTTTCTCAAGTTTTTCACTATTTTCCAACCCGAGAATTTTGGAAGTTGACTTCCATTTTTCTCGGGTTAAAATAGAAGTATGATTGAAAAAAATGTAATTATTAAAAGAAAACTTTTCTCTGAATTGAAAAAACATCTCTCTCAAAAAGAGATTAGTTTTATTGTTGGTCCGAGGCAAGCCGGAAAAACAACTTTAATGCTTTTATTAAAAGATTTCTTAGAAAAGCAAGGAGAAAAAACCTTGTTTTTTAATTTAGATATTGAAAGAGACAAACAATTTTTTAAATCTCAAGCCACTTTAATAAAAAAGATTGAGTTAGAAATTGGCAAGAGAAAAGGATTTGTTTTTATTGACGAAATTCAAAGAAAAGAAAATGCTGGAATTTTTTTAAAAGGAATTTATGATATGAATTTGCCTTACAAATTTATTGTTTCCGGTTCTGGTAGTGTAGAATTAAAAGAAAAAATTCATGAATCTTTAATTGGACGAAAGCGAGTTTTTCAGCTTTTTACTTTGTCTTTTGAAGAGTTTGTAAATTTTAAAACTAATTATAAATACGAAAATAAACTTTTAGATTTTTTTGTTTTAGAGAGAGAAAAAACCCAAGAACTTCTTGAGGAATATCTAAATTTTGGTGGCTATCCCCGTCTGGTTTTAGAAGATGAATTTGAAGAAAAACAGAAAATAATTGATGAAATTTATCAAAGTTATTTAGAGAGAGATATTTTCTATCTTTTAAAACTTAAAAAAACCGAAGAATTTAGTAATTTAGTAAAATTACTTGCTTCTCAAATAGGAAAATTAGCCAATTTTTCTGAAATTTCTTCTACTTTAGGAATTTCTTTAAAAACTTTAAAACATTATCTTTTTTACCTTCAAAAAACTTTCATTGTCCAAAAAATTCCTCCCTATTTTAGAAATGTCCGAAAAGAAATTACTAAATTGCCAGTTTATTATTTTTATGATCTTGGTTTAAGAAACTATTCTCTCGGGATTTTTGGTCAAGTTAAAGATCCTAAAGAAACTGGCTCTCTTTTTGAAAATTTTGTTCTCAATCTTTTAAAAGAAAAAATTCTTTGGCAACCTGCAAAAATTTATTTTTGGCGCACCAAAGATGGAGCAGAAATTGATTTTATTTTAGATTTAAAAAGAGAAATTATTCCCATAGAAGTGAAATATAAAAAACTAAAAAAACCAGAGATACCCCGGGCTTTAAAAAGTTTTATAAAAAAATATCAACCTAAAAGAGCAATGATTATTAATTTAGAACTAGAAAAAACCCTAAAAATTGAAAACACCTTAATTCAATTCCTGCCTTATTATAAAGTAATTTTTGAAAAAATTTAAAAATCCTTATCCTATATCACAACAAAATTTCGCTTTTTGGTTTTTATTCTTTTATTTTAAATGTGGAACGGAGATGTTACCAATAGGTTTATCAAGGGCATTTGCTTGAGATTTTTTTAATTTTTGATTAAGATATTAAAAACGTGAGGCGGGGGCGAAGGTTTTATTTCCGAATTCCTTCTCAGTTCAGAAGAATTAAAATTTTTAAAAATAAAATCTGGAAGGCAAGGTTTTTTGGCAAAAGGTCGCGGAAGTTTTTAAAATCGATAAAATTTAAACATTTATGATGAAAAATTGTAATCATGATTTAATTCAACAGCTTTCGGAATGTATGGATAGTCTTTGGAGATATGATGAATACATTAAAAATGCTCAGGAAAGTGGCTGTGGAAAATGTGTTGAGCTTTGGCAAAAAATGAAAGAGCTCACCAAAGAGCAAATTAAACTTTTAAAACAGCATTTAGAAGAGTGTATCAAAGAAGGAAAATTTGAATTTCTTGAATAAAAGATTATAATAATTTTTCAATGAAATTTGAGGGAGAAACTCGATATAAAATTTGTGTTTCTGGAGCGGCAGTAATAAAACATTGCTCCAAAAATATTATTAACTTAGCTCAAAATTTAGGTGAAGAAATTGCTAAAAGAGATATTGTTCTTTTAACCGGGGCGACCACTGGAGTGCCTTTCTGGGCTGCCAAAGGTGCTAAAAAAGCTGGAGGGATTGTGGTTGGAATTTCGCCAGCCGCTTCAGAGAGGGCTCATCTTTTAAAATATCGCTTGCCAGTGAAATATCATGATCTTATCATTTATTCTGGTGCTGGCTATGCCGGAAGAAATCTTCTTTTAACCCGAGCCGCTGATGCCGTGGTGGTTTGCTGCGGGCGGATGGGAACTTTAAATGAATTTACTATTGCCTTTGAAGATGAAAAACCAATTGGGGTTTTGGAAGGAAGCGGCGGGACGGCTGATAAAATTAGAGAAATTGTAAAAGGAGCTCATCGTGGTCCGGGAAAAATTGTTTATAGCAACTCTCCAAAAGAGTTGATTGAGAAAGTAATTGAGCTAATTAAAAAAGAAAAACAAAAAGAGGAAAGAAGATTAAAAAAACTTAAAAAGTTAGAAGAAAACAAAAAATTGGTGATCTAAACTTTCAAGGTCGAATTAACTTTTTCAAAAATTTTATGGAAAAAGAAACTTTAGTTGGCGAAGTGACCCATTATTTTACTGCCATTGGAGTCGCAGTGGTGAAAGTAAAAAAGAGTTTCAAAAAAGGTGCTCGGCTTCATATTAAGGGTGCCACAACTGATTTTTATCAAGAAGCTGCTTCAATGCAAATTAATCATCAAGATATCTCTCAGGCGCCTAAGGGAAAAGAAATTGGTTTAAAAGTTGATCAAAGGGTAAGAGAAGGAGATAAGGTTTATTTGGTAGAAGAAGTAAAGGAAAAGAAAAAGAAAACAAAAATTTCAAAAGGAAAGAAGAAGGTAAAAAAGAAGACTAAGAAAACTTCAAAGAAAACCAAGAAAGCTAAAAAAGCTAAAAAGAGCAAAAAGAAAAGAAAGAAAAAATAATTTATGAGCCTTTTGGAAGTTGGAAAATTGCTTCTTCTTTCAATTGTTTTAGGGCTTTTCATTGGAATTGAAAGAGAATATCTTGCTGGAAAAAGTGCCGGAACTCGAACTTATGCTTTAATTTGTTTTGGTTCAACTCTTTTTACTTTAATTTCAAGGTTTGGCTTTTTAAAAGAAGGAGCTTCTTTTGATCCTTCAAGGATTGCGGCAGGAATTGTGGTTGGAATTGGTTTTCTTGGAGCTGGTGTGATTATTTTGCATCGGGAAAAAGGAGAAGATAAAATTTTAGGTTTAACTACGGCGGCAAGTATTTGGGCTTCTGCGGCTATTGGGATGGCTTTGGGAATTGGTTGGATTAAAGTTGCTTTTCTTGGGACTTTTTTAATAGTATTTGTTTTAGGAGGAATTGGTTGGATTGAAAAAGCTTATTTTGAAAAATATCAAAAAACAAGTTAAAATTATTTAATGTAAAAACGGGCTGTGGCGTAGCTGGCTAGCGCGCCTGCTTTGGGAGCAGGAGGTCGTGGGTTCAAATCCCACCAGCCCGACTTATCTTGACAAAAAATTTAAAACGAGTAAGATAAAAATCACTTTTTGTCCCTTCGCTGAAAAATTTTGGAAAAACTTGCTTTCTAAAATAAAACCAAAAAATTGAATTAAGCTCAGCTCTCTCTTACTTCTTTAAAAGAAGAAGTAAAATTTTTTTGCTGAAAAAAACATGAAGGAGAAAATTTTCTCTCCGATCCCAAAACTTTATCAATTTCCCTATCATTTAAACGAGATTCAGTTTAATTCTTACCAGTGGTTTAAGACTGAAGGTTTAAGAGAGCTTTTTGATGAAATTAATCCAGTCCGGGACTATACCGGAAAAAATTTGGCACTTTATTTTGAGGATTTTTATTTTGAGGAGCCAAAATATTCAGAGAAAGAAGCCAAAGAAAAAGGATTAACTTATCAAGCGCCACTTCGAGTCAAGCTTCGACTTCAAAATTTTGTGACTAAAAAAGAAACTGAGCAGGAAGTGTTTTTTGGAGAATATCCGATGATGACTTCTCGGGGCACCTTTATTGTTAATGGAGTTGAAAGAGTAGTTGTTTCTCAGATTATTCGATCTTGTGGAGGATATTTTACCTGTCGATTAATTAAAGGAAAAAAATATTTTGGAGCAAAAATTATTCCTAATCGAGGCTGTTGGTTTGAATTTGAAACCGAAGGTGACAATGCCATTTATGTTAGAATTGATCGAAGAAGAAAAATTCCAGTGACAACTCTTTTAAGAATTTTTGGTCTTGAAAGTGATGAAGAAATTTTAAAGACCTTTAAAGATGTTGATGTTGGACCGATAAAATTTATTGAAAAAACCTTAGCTAAAGATAAATCAAAAAATAAAGATTCAGCTTTTGTTGAGATTTATAAAAGATTAAGACCAGGAGATTTAGCGACACCTGATAATGCTCGCTCTTTAATTGAAGC
>Ga0190363_1000429_pt1 | contig 24521 bp, 23 predicted proteins | sample 48721867_MG_FD_161272 | JGI IMG/M metagenome (GOLD analysis project Ga0190363, IMG submission 161272) | Hydrothermal vent microbial mat bacterial communities from Southern Trench, Guaymas Basin, Mexico - 4872-18-6-7_MG | ecosystem: Environmental > Aquatic > Marine > Hydrothermal vents >... | reverse complement strand
CACCTGAACATAAAAAACTTGCCAAGACACTTGGTATTTAGAGGTGTGGACGGAAACTTACATTAACTTCGCCACTGGAATATCATTCTGGAAGTAGACACAGAAACCCCGGAGTTTAGAAGCAAAATGAAAAAAATCGATCCATAATAGTTATAGGTCTTTTCTTGTCTTAGATAGATTGAAGTGAAGGAGTTGCCAAGAATGGTCTCAAGCGTAGAGGTTCCCAAGATAGTTGTAACGCCTCCAGGCCCGAAGTCCAGGGAGCTCATGAAGCTCAAAGAGAGGTACGTTCCGAGGGGGGTGTACACGGTGACGCCGATATTCGTGGAGGAGAGCGAAGGGGCTCTGATAAGGGATGTGGACGGGAACGTCTACATAGACTTCGCGACGGGGATATCCTGCCTCAACGTCGGACACAGGAACCCCAAGGTCATCGAGGCGGTTAAGGAGCAGCTTGACAGATACCTCCACCTATGCTTCCACGTGACGCCTTACGAGCCCTATGTCAGGCTGGCTAAGAAGCTGGCTGAGATAACTCCAGGAGACTTTGAGAAGAAGACTGTTCTTGTGAACAGCGGGGCTGAGGCCGTCGAGAACGCTGTTAAGGTGGCCATAAAGTACACGGGTAGGCCGCTAGTGGCTGCGTTCGAGTACGCCTTCCATGGTAGGACGAGGCTCGCCATGGCCCTGACCGGGAGTGTCCACCCGTATAAGCACGGGCTCGGAGTCATGGACGTGAGGGTCCGTAGGTTCCCGTATGGATACTGCTACCGCTGCTCCTTCGGCCTCGAGTACCCGGAGTGTGGCATCAGGTGCATAGAGTACATAAGGGAGATGCTCGAGATACATGTCTCGCCAGACGACATCGCGGCCTTCATAGCAGAGCCGATCCAAGGTGAGGGGGGCTTCATAGTCCCGCCTAAGGAGTTCATCCAGGGTCTCAGGAAGGTGTGTGACGAGAACGGCATACCGCTGATAATAGACGAGGTTCAGAGCGGGATGGGCCGGACGGGTAGGATGTTTGCCATAGAGCATTATGACGTCGTACCCGACATAATCACGATGGCCAAGTCCCTCGGGGGAGGCCTACCCCTAGCGGCCGCCATAGGCAGAGCCGAAATAATGGAGTCTGTCCAGGTGGGAGGGCTCGGCGGAACCTTTGGGGGGAACCCCCTAAGTTGCGTCGCGGCCTTGGAGGCAGTAGACGAGGCTCTCGGGTTACTCGATGAGGTTAAGAAGCTCGGGGAGACGCTTATGGGTAGGCTGAAGGAGATGCAGGAGAAGTATGAACTCATCGGAGACGTCAGGGGGATGGGTTTGATGGTTGCCGTCGAGTTTGTTAAGGACAGGAGGACCAAGGAGCCTGTGAAGGATGAAAGGAACAAGATACTGCGTGAGTGCTTGAGGAACGGGCTCGTGGTGATAGGCGCCGGGGCCTACGGGAACGTTATAAGGTTCTTACCTCCACTTAACATAAGCGAAGAACTCCTCAACAAAGGCCTTGATATATTTGAGAGGGCGGTAAAAAAGGTTTCAAAAAGTACTGGCTGACTTGCCTGTCAGCATCCACCTTCTTTTTGTAGGTCTACCGTTCTCGGTCCAGCTTCTTAGTCCGTAGTACTTCTTGAGCATCTTGTCGAACTCATCCTTATCGACGATTTGCCCCTTAACCGGTTCCTCGAAAAACCTCGCCGGCAACGTGTCGTCTTCTCTGGTCAAGCCCTCTCTAAGGTTGAACAGCCTTACAGTGTCGTTTATCAGCTCACCCCTCTCCACGAGTTCTGCCTTACTTACCTCTAGGCCGGTCACGATAGAGTACAGCCTAGCAAGCTCGTCCCAGAGTATGGGGCCTATCGACGGCAGGCAAACAAACTTGCACAGCACCATAGAATCGACCACGGCGTGGAAGTCCTCGAGTTCCTTGACCATCTCCGCCTGATCCTCGTAAGACAGCCTGTCTATTCTTCCCTCCCTGAACGGGTGCGTACCCGTCAGGTTCGGCCTGTACGCCATGTGTCTCAGGTGGCAGGCGCCCCTACACGAGACGGCGTAAGCTAAGGCCACACCCTTCAACCCCCTCGGGTCGTACCCAGGAGGTTCCAGACCCTTGACGTGAATCGCGAACCTCTCCGAACTCTTGCCGATTATCCTGGAAGCTCTCCTCACACCCTCGGCGAGTATGTCTCCGAGGCCCTCCCTGTACGCTATCTTCTCCAGCATAGTGACCACTGCCTCGTGGTTCCCAAACTTCAGCCTTAGACCCCCCGTGTCCTCCTCCGTTATCAGACCCCTCTCGAAGCACTCCATCGCGAAGGCCAGCACGTTACCCGCTGATATCGTGTCCAGGCCAAGCCTGTCGCAGACCTCGTTAGCCTTCACGATGGACTCAAGGCAGTCGTTCCCGCACAGCGCCCCCAGGGCGAAAAGCGTCTCGTACTCAGGCCCCTCAACCTCAGCCCCGGCGTAGGGTCCCTTCTCAACCCTCGTTAACTTGCCGCAGGCTACTGCGCAACCATAGCATGCCCTGTTCCTCTTCACAAGCTTCTTCACAGCCTCCGCATTTATTCTCTCGAACCCCTCGAACTCGCCCTCCGTCCAGTTCCTTGTGGGGAGAGTACCCGTGGCGTTTGTCAGGGTCATGATGGCCGGTGTCCCATACTCCGTCAACGACCTCAACCTCTCCCTAATCCTCTCATTCAGCTCCTTCCTGAATTCCTCAAGTTCGTCGGGCTTGGCAACCTCAACGCTTCCCGTTCCGTGAACGGCTATGGCCTTAAGCTTCTTGGAGCCCATGACAGCCCCAGCTCCACACCTTCCGAGCTGTCTCCCCATGGCGTGGTTCACACATGCAAACCTGACGAGGTTCTCGCCAGCAGGGCCTATGGAAAGAACCTGGAAACGCTTGCCCCGGTCTTTCTTGACGGTTTCCTCTGTCTCTAGTGCGTCCATGCCCCAGAGGTGGGTGGCATCCATAATCTTCACATCTTCGTCCTCAACGAGGATGTATGAAGGTCTTTTAGCCCTCCCCACGATGACTATCGCATCGTATCCAGCGTACTTCATCTGAGGGGCAAAGTATCCACCACATTGGGATTCTCCCCAAGCTTCTGTTAAAGGAGACTTAAAGACTGCGCAGAATTTAGCTGCTCCGCTTAAAACAAACCCATTTACAGGACCAGTGGCAAGTATGATCGGATTTGAAGGATCGAATGGACTTATTCCTGCCGGTACTTCATCATACATGATTTTTGCTCCGAGTCCCTTCCCACCTATGTAACGTAAGGCTGTCTCCTTCCTTAGCGGCTTACTCGTGATCTTATTCTTGCTAAGGTCTATCCACAGAATTTTGCCGGAGTATCCGTACAAGCTGGTTTCCATCTCGATGTATTTAAGCGAAATATTTTAAAAAATTTAAACTCCTAATTGGAGGGGAAGTTGCATGAAGGTGGCTCTTATAGGAGCTGGCGTCCAGGGCCAGGTTCTTTGTACGATGCTCGTCGAAAGTCCCGATGTAGATGAGGTGAGGGTTGCCGACAAGAGGTTTGGGCTTGCCAAAAGACTTGCCGACTATCTCAAAAGCGACAAAGTTTCGGTGCACAGCGTCGATGCTTCCAAAATCGATGAGTTGTTAAAGGTGACTGAAGGCGTCGATGTCGTGGTTAATGCGACTGTTCCCATGCTTAACCTCACAATAATGCAAGCCGCATTCAAAAGCCAGGCCCACTACATAGATTTGGCGTCTCTATACGAAACGATAGACGAGCAACTCGGGTACAGCGAGGAGTGGAGGAAGGCTGGGTTAACGGCTATGATGGGAATGGGGTACACGCCGGGTCTCACGGACGTACTGGCAAAGTACGCAGCCGACAGGCTAGACCGCGTTTACGAGATAAGGGTTAGGATGTATGGAGATGCTAAGTCCAAGGAGCCCATCGCGTTCTGGTCTCCCGCCGTGGCATGGGACGACATAGCGCGTTCTCCCGTAGTGTTCATGGACGGTGAGTTTAAGGCTGTACCTCCGTTTAGCGGCGTTGAGGAGTACGAGTTCCCCAACCTCAAGGAAGTGTTTTCGGACGTTGCGTCTAACAAGCAGACGTGCATATACCACGCTCATGAGGAGCCACATTACATGGGACGGTTCTTCAAGGATAAGGGGCTGAGATACGCAGATTTCAAGGTTGCCTCCGCCAGGTGGAAGGTAGATAAGGAGATAGTCGACATGGGTTTAGCCAGCACGGAGCCCATAGAGGTTGATGGAGTCAAGGTGATTCCTAGGAATGTGTTAATTCAGCTTTCTCCGAAACCTCTGTTCATAGAGGAGTACAAGAAGAAGATAGAGGAAGGTGTGCTGATAGATCAGCGCAGATACGAGGTTGTGGAAGTTCGTGGAGAGAAGGGAGGAAAGGAAGTGAAGCATACTATGTGGTTCTACATGACGCTGAAAAAGGCGCATGAAAGGGTTCCAGGTGCAACCGCGACTTCGTACTTAACGAATGTTAGCGCCTTCGTGGCTACCTTAATGTTGGGCAGGGGTGAAATAGAGACCAGGGGCGTCATAACTGGCGAGAGGCTTTCTCCAGAGGAGGTTAGGAAATTCCTGACAGAGATAGCCAAAAGAGGCGTACCGATTCATGAAAGAATAGAGACGACAGCGTTTCCGTGAAACACTTGAAATTACTGTCCTTCGATTTTTTCTGGTTTAAAAAGGCTGTTGGAATTGAAGAGCTCCAGAAGCTCCCTTTTTACCTCATTTTCTAGATGTCCCTCATCTTTTATGATTGTTTCGAAGGTTTTGAATATCTTTGCTAGTTTTCTCCAGTCCGGTACATAAACCCTGGAAAACCAGAGTCTGATCCCGTCTATACCGTAATCTTCAATCATATCTCTGTACTCCATGATCCTATCCTCAGCAATTATGTGGGCCCTGCCTAGCGGAGCTTCTTTCTCCGGGGCTTCGAGTACCATGACACCGTCGGCGCCGTGGGCGAACGCGTAGAGTATGTGCTCCAACCTCAACCTGCTCGCTGAGGGGAGAGGGATGATTCTGACGCTGCTTGGATAAGTTAGCCGTGCGACTCCTGCTAGGTCTGCCGCCGTGTACACTATGTTCTCCTCCATAAAGACCAATATCTTCCATTCAGCATTCGAATCACGCAGGATACCCCTGATCTGGGCGTACAGCTGCTCTTCTGTAAGGCCTCGAAGGTCTAGGACGCGTTTGGGGCAGGTGGGGATGCAGGCGCCGCATCCGTTGCACACTATCTCGTTTACGACGGCCTTCCCGTCTTGTATCGATATGGCCTGCTGAGAACAAGCGTCCACGCACACTCCACACCCGTCGCAGAGATCTGGGTGCTTGAGAAATGCCTTGTTAGGTTCGATCGCCCTGGCTTTTGAGAGGAACTCCACAGCCTTCATGGCAGCCGCCTCGGCCTCAGCCGTGGTCGTTTGTATATCCTTTGGACCCATCGCCATGCCGCATCCGAATACACCCTCCCTCTTAGTCGCCACGGGATCGAGCTTGGGGTGTTTCTCGAGTATGAAGCCGTCTTCGTCTATGGGAACCCTCAGAATTTCTGCCAGTTTGAGGGTGTCCGGGTCTACGACGACCGGGGGACACAGGACCACGAGGTCAACTGGGTTCTCGACCATCCTGTTGATCATCATATCCTCTCCTCGGACTATGACCTTGTCCCCTTCGGGGACTATTTCAGCCACCTTGCCCTTAATGAAACGGACTCCTTTCTCCTGCGCCTGTCTGTAGAACTCCTCGTACCTCCTGCCAGGGGCTCTTATGTCGATGTAGTGCACCCAAACATCTATTCCCCTATCCCTCAGCATGATCGCCTGTTTCAAGGCGTAGAGGCAACAGACCCTGCTACAGTATGGAACTCCTTGATTCAGGTCTCTTGAACCTGCGCACAGCACGTAGGCGACGCTCTTCACAGGCCTACGGTTACCTGGAACCACTATCTCACTGCCAGTAGGCCCTCCCACATGCATGAGCCTCTCCATCTGTAACGAAGTTATGACGTTCGGGTACTTACCAAACCCAAACTGCGGCAGCTTTTTTGGGTCATACAACTTGAAGCCCGTTGCCACTATTATCGCTCCGACGTTTACTTCGACGATTTTTTCTTGGTCCTCTAAGTCTATAGCCTTAGCTGGACAGACTTTCAGACATTCCCTACACTTCACACAGCTGTCAAAGTCTACAACTGCCGCCAACGGGACGCTCTGAGGAAACGGTATGTATATCGCACTCCTGACCCCCAAGCCCTCGTCGAACTCGTTTGGAACCTTGACAGGACACACTTTGCTGCATACCCCACAGCCCACACACTTCTCCACGTCGACGCCCCTCGGTCTGAGTCTTATTTTGCATTTGAAGTCCCCAGGGACACCGGACACCTCGCATACCTCGGCGCACGTGTACAGCGTTATGTTCGGGTTTGTGGAGACCTCGGCCATCTTAGGCGCAAGTATACATTGAGCGCAGTCAAGTGTTGGGAAAACCTTAGGGTACTTTATCATGTGACCGCCTATTGAGGGGCTTTTCTCCACGAGGTATACCTTTAACCCGTATCCTGCGAGTCTAAGGGACGCGGTTATGCCCGCCACTCCTCCACCCACAACGAGTACTGAACGCCTGACCTCCATTTTACCTGGCTTGAGGGGAACGGAGTTCTTGACTTTCTCAACGGCGCCCCTGATGGAGTCTAAAGCCTTCAGAGTTGCGCCTTCAGGATCGTCTGCGTGAACCCATGAGCACTGTTCTCTTATGTTGACCATTTCCAGCATGGCTGGGTTTAGGCCCTCACGTTGCAAGTTTTCCTCGAACATCTTCCTATGCATTTTTGGGGTGCAACACGCCAAGACAACTCTGTCCAGCTTCTTCCTCCTCACAGTGTTCCTTATGAGCTCTATGCCGGGCTTCGAACAGAGGTACGTATAGTTTTTAGCTACCACCACCCCCTCCCATCTTGACGCCTCCTCCACAACTCGGGGTACGTTAACTACGTCAGATATGTTTCCACCGCACTCGCAGACGAACACTCCCACACGAGGCTCCATACCGAGCGCCTCTTCCTCAGAATATCTTGAGCTCGTGTGAGATGACCCTTTCTCCACGGTAATCTGGGAGCAGCACGGGGGCCTTTCTATCCGTCTCTATTCCCGCCTCCCTCAACATTCTTTCATACTCCTCAACGTGCCTGAGAGTTAATTTTCCTACCGAGGCCTTCTTCACACGCTCAGCCGCGTTTATCCCAGCCCTCCTTCCAAAGACGACGAGCTCCAGCCACGAATTCCCCATGAGCCTGTTCCTTCCATGAACTCCTCCGGTGACTTCACCAGCTGCGTAGAGACCTGGAACATCTGTCTCGGCCTTTGTGTTTATGGCAACACCACCGTTCTGGTAGTGCAACGTGGGAAAGACGAGTATGGGGTCCTGGGTTATGTCTATTCCATGTCTCGCAAAGAGCCTAACCATCGCTGGAAAGGCCTTCTTTGTGGCTCCTTCGCCGTGTATGATGTCTATCATAGGCGTATCAAGCCAGACACCTCTCATCCCAGTCGGGGTTACGACACCCATGTCTCTCTCATAGCATTCTCTTATTATCATGGATGCAAGAACGTCCCTAGGCTCTAGGGGGTTGACGAATATCTCCCCGTTCTTGTTCACTACCTGGGCTCCACCCCTACCCCTAAGCTTCTCTGTGCAGAGAAGGCCCACGATGGCCTCAGGGTACGCTGCACCCGTCGGGTGGTACTGGGCGGTGTCCATGTGCACGAGTCTACACCCGACCCTGTAGGCGAGCACGATTCCATCCGCCGTTGCCCCGTAGTGGTTCGTGGTTGCGAACCCCTGCAGATGTATCCTCCCCAAACCCCCTGTCGTTAATATCGTCGCCTTCGCCCTCACGACGTAGTACTCCTTCGTCTCCATGTTCCATAGGACTGCCCCGGCTACCTGACCCTTATCATCCATGAGGAGCTCTATGGCCGGTGTGAACTCCAGCACAGGGACCCCGGCGTTCTCAACCTCGTCCATTAGGTTCCTCATTATCTCAAGGCCCGTGTAGTCTCTGCAGCAGTGGACTCTCTTTATCGAGCAGCCGCCGCCGTAGTCCGTCTGGAGAGTCCCGTCCGGGGCCCTGTCGAACATGACTCCGAGCTCCATGAGCCAGCTTATCATGAAGGGTCCGTCCGTCACGAGACACCTGACAAGCTCCGGGTCGTTAGTGAAGCCGCCTCCACCTAGCGTGTCGAGGAAGTGCACCACGGGGCTGTCCTCCGGCCTGGTTGCGGCCTGTATACCTCCCTGGGACATCTTTGAGTTCGAGTCTCCGAGCCTAAGCTTCGTTGATATGAGTATATCCTCGGCTGGTATGCCGCTCTCTATGGCCCAGAGAGCCGCCGTGAGGCCAGCCCCACCGGACCCTATTATCAGTATCTCCGGGTCGTAGTCCACGGTGGAGAGGTCTATCTCTCTCGGATCTATCAGCGGGTGGGACTCGAGGAGGTCGGCGACTTCGTTGTACATTAGGTCTCCTTTGTTCGGTCCAACCCTGACACGTCTCTTTGCGCCCTCCCTGTAGTCTGGGTGGTACTTGTGGAGTACCTTCTCCCTCTCCTCCAGAGTCAGGAACCTGTAAGACTTCTCGAAGATGTGTTTAAGACGCTCGTCCCTCGTCTTCTCGACAAGCTCTATGGACTCCCTCATGTAGTCTGGGTATCCCTTAACCAGGCTCATCTTTTCACAACCCTCATCTCGTACAGTCTCTTAAGATCATCCACACTCATCCCGACGAGTTTATCCAGTTCAGCGTCGAACACACCGCTCCTTATCTCCTCAACCCTCCTCTTAAGCTCCTCCGACTTCGGGAGCATGTACTTTCCGTAAAGCCTCCTCGCCAAGAGGCCGACGTAATAGGGCACTATCCCGGCCGGACACCTGACGGCGCACAGCCCACAGGCTATGCAGTCGAATGACAGCTCAGCCGCCTCCTTCACGTCCCCCCTCAGGGCTGCCTGGACGTAGTCCATGACCGATATGTCCTGGGGGCACGCTCTCGTGCATGTGTTGCAGGAGAGACACCTGGCTATCTCTGGGTAGAGCTGGAGGAATACGTTCGGCGTTGGCCTCAGCTTCCTTATGTCGTACGTCTTCTTCTTCGCCGGCGCGAAGGGTATCATCGTCAGGTACATCCCGTCTCTCACGAGTTCTTGACACGCCAGCGCAACCTGAAGCCTGTAGTCGCCCTCCATCCGGTATATGGTTGCACAAGCGCCGCAGAAGCCACCCCTACAGCCTGCGCCCCTTATGAACTTGTATCCTATGTACTCCATGGCCTTCATTATCGTCAAGCCTTCAGGAACCTCGTACTTCTTTCCCATCACGTATATCCGAACCTTCCGCACTTCGTCGGGAGGGCGGGTCATATCAATCAGTCTCTTCCTACTTCAACGATAAAGTTTCTTCTCAAGCACAGGACGGGGGTCTATGCGGTTCATCTCGAAGCCGCATTCCTCCATCGGAAGCCCGAACGCAAGCGCCATGAGCTGGGTAAAGTATACCACGGGTATCGGCTTAAAATCCCTGTACCTCCTTCTTACAACCTCCTGTCTGCCGAGGTTAAACTCGCATAGGGGACAAGCGAGGGCGACCAAGTCGGCCTCTCTCTCCGAAGCCTGTCGAAGAATTCTGTACGAAAGTTCTGCCACGACCTCGTCTCCCACGAGGCCGTGGTAAGCGCCGCAACACTTGGCCTTGTAGGGTATGTCCACAACCTCCGCTCCGAGGGCTTCCAGTATATCCTCCATGATCGTCGGTTTCTCCGGGTCGTCTACGCTTACTTCTCTCGGCCTTAGGAGTAGGCAGCCGTAGTATGGAGCCACTCTAAGTCCATCTAGGGGCTGTCTTACGCATTTCGAGATTTTCTGTAACCCCAAGTTTCTCAGTATCGTGAGAAAATGGACGACCTCGACGCCGCACTCGTAGTTCTCTTCCTTGTCCATGAACTCATTGAGTTTTCTAAGTCTCTCAGAATCCTCACGGACTGCTGCATTCTCCCTCTTGAGCGTGTTATAGCACATCGCACATAGAGTGACGAGGCGCGGCTCGTCCACCAGCCCACCCTTATAAGCCTCCTGACACCTTATCAGAACTCTAAGGGGGGCGGTGTGGTGGATGAGGTCATCGCTGGTGAGGGAGTACACAGCCCCACAACAGTTCCACCTTGGGAGTTCCACGAGCTCCACGCCGAGCGCTTCGGCCGACGCTAGCGCCGTCTTCTCGAAGTTCACGGCTGAACTCTTCAGCGTACATCCAGGGTAGTAGGGAAACCTCATCCGTCGACCACCCTCACGATGTGAATTTTCTTAGGCTACTCACGAGGGCTATTTGCGGGGCCTCCCTAAGCCTATCGTCCGGTACGGCTGAGAGGTTCATCCGGTCTATCCCCTTCCGGAGAACAAGCTGTCTCAGCGCTTCCATAACCTTGGCGACGTCCAGCCCCCTTGGACACCTAACCGTACAGTTGAAACACGTACTGCACACCCATATCGTCTTACAGTTCAAGACTTCTTCCCGCCCGAGCTGAACTAACCTGATCACTGTTGATGGCAGAAGATCCATTTCGAACGTCAGCGGACAGGAGGACGAACACGCGCCGCACTGGAAGCATAGGTTTACGTTCTCCCCACTGAGTTTCCTAACCTTCTCGTAGAATTGCATGTTTTCCTCGGTTATCCTCAAAACAGTGTCGTAAGAAGCCATCTTCCCGATCCCCTCCCGCCGGCCTTTAGTAATAGTAAATGCGATTAATAAATTTGCAGACCTAAGTCGAGGTACGTGAGGACGAACGCCTCCGTCTACCGACCGGGCTTTTCCCTCATCAACAGCTTGTATATAGACGGGTTCACCAGGACGGTTATCATCGAGAATATGACTATGGCGGAGTATATCAGCTCCGTGAGGAGGCCGAGCTCTAACCCTATCCTGGCTCCGGCTATTATCAAGCTGAGCCTAGCGGAGTGGAGGAAGCCCGTGGCCAGGCTCTCACTCTTCGAAAAACCGAGAAGCCTACATACACCTGAGACCCCGACAACCTTGCTCGTTATGCCTGCGGCCAACAGCAAGGCGAGTATGGCCATGGACTCGACGGACAGAAGCTGCCTGACGTTGGTCTCGACGCCTACGGCTATGAAGAACAGAGGTATGAAGAAGCCGTAGCCGAAGCCCGTCAGCTTTTTCTCGAGCAGACTACCTCTTTCTGTCAGTTCAGAGACTATGAGACCCGCTAAGAACGCACCTAACACGGTATGAAAACCAAACGCTTCGAACATCAGGGCAAGAGTGACTATGAGAGCTATGCAGAAACGAACTTCGTATTCGAACCGGCTCTTATCCTTCAGCCATGCGACGAGTCTTCTACCCATCCTGAACTCCCGTATGGCTACAGGTATGAGGAAGAGGGCTAACACGAAGAGCATGGACAACACCATCAGCGAGAGAGGTGTACCCTCGACAACCTCGAGCGACACTGCCAAAAGGAACATCGCTGAGGAATCCACAAGGATGGCCGCCTCCAGGGTTACGTGCCGGAGTTTACCTTTGACGCCGGTTTCTCTGAGGACCAACGCGACTTCTCCCGTAGAGGTTGTACATAGGAGGGTTCCCATCAACAGAGGCTCTACCCCTATCGCCATTCCAAGCAGATAGCCTAAGACGAACGGGAGTGCAAGCGAAGACAGTCCTATCAACACACCTTCCATGTGCGGTCTTCTGATTCCCATCTCCAAGCCCACGAGAAAGAACAGGTATATCAGACCGAAGTCTGCAAGGAACGCCAACCATGGTGTGTAGCTGACCAAGTTCAGCAGAGATTTACCGAGAACTATCCCAGCCAGGACTTCCAACACTATGACGGGCAAACCAACTCTACGGGAGATTATGGGAGTCAACAAGATGGCCAGGAACACGAGTCCGAGTGTCAGCAGTGTAGACGGCAATCTAACAGCCAATAATCGAGAAAATCTTTAAAATTTTCAGCCTTGTCCTACGACCTTCCCTCGGTCTCTCGTGACGTACACGTAGGTCAAGTCCTTGAAGCTCAGGCCTTGGAAGGGTGTTCATGGCTGTAACGAACTTCAGCGACGGAGTTCTCATAGAGACGGAGGATGGGAGGTACATAATTACCCCGAGAAACCCGGACGAGTTCATCAAGGCCTTGGAATCAAGCATTTAATAAGGGAGTTCTGAAAGACGTTTTAACGTGGGGAAAGTTAAGTTCTGTCCGAACTGTGGGACGCCCGTCGAGCCTGGCTATAAGTTCTGCCCAAACTGCGGCTCCCCCCTCAGAGCTGAGGAGCCTCGGAGGGCGAGAGGCTTCACACTCCAAGACGTGCCGAGGTCTCCTGAGACTCGTGTGGGGGAGAAGTTCACGGTGTTCATAGAGGGTGTTTCGAGAGACCTCAGGTTCGACGGATCCGGTGTGCAGAAGTTCAAGAAGGTGCCATTGGAGGAGGCTCTGAGGCTGTTCTCGACGCTCCCGAGGAGCTACCCTGAGGGCTTCACCCCAGACGAGAAGACCAGACTCCTCATATTCCAAGTCGGCACAGTCCAGCCTCTCTCGATAGGGCTCAGACTCGATAAGGCTGGCGCATACGACATCTTAGGCCGCATCAGCCGGGTGATTTACGGAAGGGGGCTGTTCGCAAGTTTTTGGATAAAGGACGTGGACTACGACACGGCGTGCGAGGCGATAAGGAGATACTACACTGAGCCCGACTTCGTGGAGAACGTCTTCAAAGCCCAGGAGAGGTGGGTTCAGGAGGCAGAAAAGGGGAAATACATGGCGAAGATTCCGTGCGCCGTACCCATATACCACAAGGGTGAATTCCAGGAGCTTTTTTTGTACGGAGGCCTGTACGCCATGGAAGACGGACTTGCGCTCTGGCCGACGTCGCTTAGGTCCTACGAGCCTAAGAGGCTCCCGGACGATGTACGGCGGATGCCCTTCGAGCCTGTGAAGATAAAGGGTCTGATAAGGCTCGAGATATGGATGGCCGAGGGGCTGTGCCACCTTCCTTTCCACGCCGTCAAGAAGGCCAAGGTGAAAGTGAAGGACGCAAAGATGGAGATGAAGTACGTCGACCCGAGGGACAAGAAGAGGGACATAGAGTTCTACTTCCTGATAAAGGAGGACGTGCCCAAGTTCTGCCAAACCATCACGCCCTACCTAGCCGATAGACTGAAGATAAAGTAGGCCGTGGCGCCGGGGGTGGGATTCGAACCCACGCGTCCCGTACGGGACACCGGCTCTCAAGGCCGGCGCCATAGTCCACTCGGCCACCCCGGCAAGCCCCGTTTGCTGAAAGGAGGCCGAAAAACAGCCCCGCCGGGCCTCGTATAACTCTGGATAACAGCTGGTAACTCGGAGCACGGCAGGGCTGAACGGCCTCCACGTAGCAGAACCTACCATGGCTGGGATAAACGTATCGGTACCAACAGCCTTATCATAGTCTCGACACGCTCGTAACCTCCGTTTATTCTGCCACAGAACTTTTGAGCTCTTCGAGTAAAACTTGAGACCACCGCAGCTCTGCATCCTTTTATGAACGCTCACTTCAACATTCACGTGTCCCCATCATTCAAAGCCAAAGGTGGCTGCAGGCGGCAAGCTTCTATAGAGTTAAATGGATCAAGAAGAACCTCACAGTATTTATCTACTGGAAAAAGGTTGAGAGGATAGTTTTATGAACCTTTTCTTGACCAGTAGGAAGACGATTGTAGCGGCGGTCGCCGCAGCCACAGTCCCCCCTATCAACCACCAGTAGTAGGTCGCTGGCTTCTTAGGTGACAGGGGTGTAACAGCCTCAGGCTTGAGGTGGACACTGTAGAATAGCCAGTCGTCGTACCAGCCCCACAGGCCGTTCAGGCCGTACCTCCAGCCCTCGAACTTGTCGGTTCTGTAGGCTCCGAACACGTTGGGTCTCACGAGCGTTATGGCTGGTAGATCCTCGGAGAATATCTCCTGGAGTTTCCACATAAGCTCCTTCCTCTTCTCCGGGTCGAGTGTCTCTTCGTACTCCCTGAATATCCTGTCGAACTCTGGGTTTGAGTATCCACCTATGTTGTTGCCCCTGCCACCGGCCTCCATGCTGAGGAACATGTAGTATACCCACCAGAACTGCGGGCTTGGATACTCCTCATACAGCGTCATGTGGTATGGACTCTTCTCAGGCTGGAACGCATAGCTCCACCAAGTGCTCTCGTCGATGACAACCACGTCTATCTTGATTCCAACCTTAGCCAAGTCTCCCTTTATGACCTGGGCGATCTTGAACAGACTGGTCCAGGGCTCCGCGACGACGAGTTTGAACTCGAGCGGTGTTCCGTCTGGGGCCTCCCTTATCCCGTCTCCATCCGTGTCTATGTAGCCAGCCTCGTCAAGTATGGACTTAGCCTTCTCCGTGTCACACTCATACTGAGGTAAGTTGGGGTTATGCTCAGGAAGCTCTGCGTACACGAGGCTGTCTATGGGTGTGGCGTATCCCAGGTAGATGGTATCCACTATTTCTGTCTTGTTTATGGCGTAGGCCACAGCCTTCCTAAAGTTCACGTCTCTGAGGATGGCTCCGAGTGTACCCTCCATCATCAGGTTGAAGTTAAGCCAATTGACGCCGTCTCCCGGCGTGACGATGATCTTTATGTTCTCAGTTCCATTAAGTTCCAAGGCCGCGACTACGGGTAGGTCGTCGGCCATGTCTATGTCACCCTTCTTGAGAGCCATTATCCTGGCTTCCTCGCTCCCGAAAGCTATGATTACTACCTGGTTCACGTACGCCTTACGGCCCGTTCCGTGGTAGTTCTCGTACCGTTCGAGCACTATGTACTCGCCAGGCTTGAAGTCCTTGAGCTTGAACGGACCAGAACCTATGGCGTCGGTGTTCGGGTAGTACGTGAGGTTGGTCCTGTAGGGCCACCATATGTGCTTCGGCAGCACCGGAAGCCACCAGAGCGGCACGTCAGGCCAAGGCCTCTTCAGCGTAATCCTCACCGTGTGCTCGTCTATGACCTCAGCCTTCTTGCAGTCCGTGTCAGTCTCGTTCCACCAACCCAGCCTCGGAAGGTACATGGCGATGAAGGCCACGTCCTCGGCAGTCACGGGAGTTCCGTCATGCCAAGTGGCGTTGGGTGCAATATACAGCGTCCACACAGTCCCGTTCTCGCTACGCTCCCACTTGTAGCACAGCCTCGGAGCCCACTCGTAGGCTCCGCCTGTATATGGAGCTATGAACGCAACCTGGTCGTATAAGAGACAGTTTAGCAAGCAGCCTTCGTCTGACCAGCAGAACTCGTGTCCGACCGTCAAGCTCTCCAGCATGTGAAGCACACCGACTCTCAGCGTCCCCCCGATGGGTATCTCCTCGGAAGAGGCTGGCGTGAAGCTGGCGGCTGCCATAGGCAGTAGCAACAGCACGACTATCGATATAGGTAGCAGAACCCTCCCATCCATCAAAATTATTCTTGCCTCAGGAGGTATAAAGTTTTTAACGACACTAAAAAAATACTGAAATAACCGACAATTTTTACGCGAAGATTCTATTGGGGGTTGCTTGTCCGTCCGGTGTGGGAAAGGTGTTTGGCGCCCTGGCCGGGATTTGAACCCGGGTCGCACGGGTGACAGCCGTGCATACTGGACCTGGCTGTACTACCAGGGCGCCAAGTTGATTTCTATTCCGTTCTCACCTATTTATGTTTCGCTTGGTACTCCTTCGAGACTATCATCGTGGTCGTTAGGAGTATCTGGGGTAGGCTTCTGACCTTGTTAGTCAGGAAGTCGTCTAGGTCGTCTAGGTCTTTGACCCTCACCTTCGCTATCAGGTCGTACTCCCCGTAAACTATGGACACGCTCTCAGCCTCCTCGTACTCTGCTATCTTCTTCGCAACCTCTCCCTCAGAGCCGGAGTTCACCATCATCAGTATGTAGGCCAACACCATACCGTACACCAGCAAAACTAAGAGACACCACTAAAATAGGTTTCTACGCCGAAACGCCCGTGACGCGGCCGGTGGGATTCGAACCCACGACCCCGGGCTCCGAAGGCCCGTGCTCCGTCCAGACTGAGCTACGGCCGCACTTTCTCCTAACCATCCGTGTCGGTTAAACCTTGCTTCGGGCAGGCGACTATGGCTAGGCAGCCCGTCCTAGACCACAGCTTCATGAACTTCTTCACTGGGACGAGTACGGCAGGCCCCTTAGCTGGGTCGTTCACGTACACGTACCTGTCGTCGTATCCGACCACGACCACCGTATGCCTCACTCCGTTTATCTCCAACCTGACCACGACAGGCCTGCCCATGTCTATCTGGGCTTTGAGCTCCTCAAGCGTCAGGTGGGCGTAGGATGCGTTCAGGTATTTTTGGATGAGGGGAAGCATGTTCTCAAACCTGTCGTAGCCTTCGGCGTTTATCTCCTCCTGGGTTAGGTTGAAACCGTAGTACTGGAGAAGCATGCTTGCAGACGCCTCTGAGCAGAACCAAGGCTTCTGCTTGACGAAGGGCACGTCGAGCACCACGGCCTCCTGCGAGGGCTGGGGCGTCGGATGCCACAGCGTGAGGAGCGCCGTTAGGACTAGGGCGACGGCGGCCGTGGAAGCCAGCAGCTTCCTGTCCATCTTCACGTCTAGTTAGACTTCGGAACGCTTTAACATGTTCTCCAGTATAGTCTTCCTCGGGTTGGCTTCGGTGGGTCGTGTCTACAGGCTTGAGGTCAGGGTTTACGCCCACTCGACGGAGGACCCTGAAAGGGTCGTAAGGGCCGTGCTGAACGTCTTTCCGGAGGATGTCGGTGAGGTTAGGTTCAGGAGGAGGATCGTGAGCGGCCAGTACGGGGACAGCATAACCATACTTAGGGCCGAGTTGAGGGGCTCCAAGGCGAGGAGGGTTCTGAGACACGTCGTCCAAGGCCTCGACGACGCGGACTTCGAGAGGCTGCTGTCTGAGGTTTCCTCGAGGGTGGACGAGTCTGGGAACCTCTACGTCAGGCTGGACAAGCAGGAGGCCTATCTCGGAAGGGTCAGGCTGATGGACTCGGATCCCATCAGGCTGAAGTTCTCGATCAAGCTGAACGTGGGTGAGGATCCCCCCTCAGTGGCTGAGAAGCTGCTCAGGGAGCTGAGGGGAGGTGGCGGAGGTTGAGGAGGTTCGTAGACCTGTGCATCAAGCCTGACCTGCGGAACACTAAGCTGGTTAGGGAGATGGCGTCCCTGTGCTCTGAGATGGGGTTCTCGGCGGTTGGGGTCCTATTTTCCCCGAGGGCGGGAGAGGAGCTCGTGAGGAGCGTTGGCAGGATCTTCTCGGACGAGGGGCTGGACATGGCCTCGAGGACCCACCTGGAGGCGAGGGGGAGGGGGGAGCTCCTCCAAGCTCTTAGGAGGGTTAGACGTAGGTTCGAGGTCGTCTCCGTGGGTTGTCTCACGAGAGAGGCGGCCAGGGTGGCTGCTAGGGACAGGAGGGTGGACCTGCTGAGGTTTCCATCCAACCCGAGGGAGAGGGTCAGGCTGTGGTTCGACAGAGCTGAGGCAAACCTGGCCTCATCCTCCAACACGGCCTACGAGCTCTGTATAGACCAGCTCCTCGGGCTCGAGGTTCAAGAGCTGTCCTCCATGCTCAGAATACTCTCCATCGAGGTCCGGAACGCGGTTAAGGCAGGGGTTCCTGTGGTCGCGTCGAGCTGGGCCTCGGACAGGTACGGCCTCAGGCCTCCGAGGGACATGGCATCCGTGCTCGTAGCGGTGGGCATGGAGGTATCAGACGCCCTCAGGGCTGTCTCGAAGAACCCGATGGAACTCGTCGAAAGGAACAGGGAGAAGCTCAGCCCATCCTACGTCATGCCCGGCGTGAGGGTGGTCGACAGGCTTTGAGGAGGCGCTACATAGCCTTCAAGGTACTCTCAGAGTCGAGGCTCAGCCCAAGGGAGGTTTACTCGGCCATACTCGAATCGATGGCCAGGCTGTTCGGAGCCAGGGGGCTGTCTGAGGCCAACCTTAGGCTGGTCTCCTTCGACCCATCGAAAGGGGTTGGCATACTGAGGTGCAGCCACAGGGCCGTCTGGATGGTCAGGGCATCCCTGGCCCTCATCTCCCACGTATCCTCCTCCAGGGTCTCCATGCACGCTGTCAGGGTCTCCGGAACCATAAGGGCCTTGAGGGAGAAGGTTAGGCTGGGGGTACAGCCATGTACCTCACGTACCTAACGCCCTTCTGGGACCTGAGCCTCGAAGCAAATTCACCTATTCTCTTAGCGTCTCCTCTGACGACGACAACGTCCAGACACGCTCCGTCGTCCATGTGGGCGTGTATGAGTGTGTGTATTATGTCCGTGAAGTCGTGCTGAACCCTCAGTGAGCCCCTCGCCTTAGCCCTCTCGTACACCGCTACCACCACCGCGGTCGTAAAGCCTCCGCACTCGACGCCCAGATCTGCCAGGAAGACTCTTAGGGCATGTCTGACGGCCTCAGATCTGCTGGCGTACCCGCAGCTTGAGACGACCCTGTCCAGCTCCTCGGCCAGCTCGTCGGGGAGCATAACGCTTATGATCGCCATTCCTTAATAACTTCAGGCTACCAATCTTAAAAATATTTAATAAATTTTCGGGGAATGTTTAATAGCGGCCGGACGCTTATCGAACATGCCATGCTCGCAGTCATTCTCATGTCCCTGCTGCTCGCTGTGCCATGTCCCATCCCCCAAGCCTCCTCGGTCAAGGTCGCCGTCTCCATACCGTCGCTGGCTCTGATAGCCTCCGAAGTAGGGGGCGAAAGGGTCAGCGTCTACACACTCCTGCCGGAGGGGGCTGAACCACACTCCTTTCAGCTCACCCCGAGGGTCTTGTCTAGGGCTCTGGAGGCGGACATCGTGATGATAACGGGTCCAGGCCACTGCCCGTTCGAGGACGAGCTCCACGAATCCCTGTCTGAGGAGGTCTCGTTCCTGACGCTGGAGGACTACGGGAGGCACGGCTGCCGGCTCAGGGAGTTCCCCGGCGTAGGCCTGAACATACACGGGTACTGGCTAGACCCTGAGAACGCCGTGGCGGTGGCTGAGGCCCTCTGCGAGAGGCTCTGCGAACTCGACCCCGAGGGTGAGGCATACTACAGGGAGAGGCTAGGAGAGTTCTCGGAGAGGGTTCTCAACCTCTCCTCAGCCAAGCCCCTCGAGGGGTTGAGGGCGATCGTCTCGAAGCCCGTGGAGGCCTACCTCTGCAGGGCTCTGGGCGTTGAGGTGGTGGGCACCCTATCGACGGGGAGCTCCCAGCTCGGTGTGGGGGAGATGTGGAGACTGTACGATGAGGCCGGCCGGGACGTAGACCTCATCGTGGTCTCGGACGAGTCCGAGCGGAGTAGGGTCGGGGAGTTCGCCAGGCAGCTCTCGAGGGATACGGGTGTGCCCGTACTTAGGCTCAGGATACTCTCCGGGGACTTCAGGGGGTACACAGACATGCTGGAGTGGAACATAAGCCACTCGGACGAGTTTACCGCGGAGCCCGGAACTCCAGCCCGCTCACTGCTCGTCTCCCTAGCCGTCGCCTCGGCCTCGACCGCGGTCTCCTTGGCCGTCTCTGTGAGGAGGGGGAAGTTTGGTGGGGGTTGAGTTCGACTCCGTGACAGTCAGGGTCGGCGGTAAGACCATCCTGGAGGACATCTCCTTCAGCGTGGAGGACTCGTTTTCGCTCGGGATAGCGGGTCCCAACGGAGCTGGCAAGACGACGCTCCTCAAGACCATCCTAGGGTTCGTCAAGCCTTTCAGGGGAAGCGTCAGAGTGTTCGGCCTCGACCCCGTCAGGGAGGGGAACAGGGTCAGGAGGATGGTGGGCTACGTACCCCAGCACGAGAGGATATCCAGGAGCGTACCGCTTCCCGTAAGGGAGGTCGTGCTGATGGGCAGGCTCGTCAAGAGGCCTCCGCCGAGGACGCCTGGACCTGAGGACTTCGAGGCGGTTGAGGAGGCTCTCAGATGCGTCGGAATGGAGGGTTTTGAGGAAAGCCCTTTCAGCAGCCTCTCAGGAGGACAGCAACAGAGGGTCCTCGTGGCGAGGGCGCTGGCGTCCAACCCAAGGCTCTTGATGCTCGACGAGGGTCTTGCATCTGTGGACGTGGATGGGAGGCTTGAGATAATGGAGCACCTGATAAGGTGCCACAAGGTCAGGGGGATGAACATCATAATCGTGACGCACGACCTCGGCCTGATAAGGCGGTACTGCGATGCAGCTCTGCTCCTGAACAGGAGGGTATACGCCTACGGACCTCCTTTTAAAGTTCTCGAGCCCCAGATCCTCAGGAAGACCTACGGCCCATCGCTCAGGATAATGAACCACTGATGAAACCTACATCGCGTCAGAAGATTCCGCTATATTTCCGCTTAACGATTTGAGGGGTAAAGAAGGTTACTAACTGCCAGAGCGCCAAACACACTTCTGCGAGAAGAAAGGGATAAAATAGCTGTTCTAACCGGTTTCACATATAATCATCCGTTATTCTGTTGTTACAGAATTTTTCTGTGGTCATAAACTTTATATATTACACATCGGGGAAAATTATTCATGGAAAAATGAGGAAAGAGATTCTACTATCAGTATTGATCATCCTACTGTTGTTACTGCCTTTAGCGACCATCGTCTTCACACCGTCTTCAGCTGAGGAGATACCAATTGGAGGAACCCTAAGGACTTCTGTGAGCTACATGGTGCAGAGCTTAACAGTCGGGCAGGAGATGCCTTGGACCGACTTTGGCTGTCTTCTCGTAGCTCTCGTGTACGACCAGCTTGACTGGGTAGGCCCGTACCCAGATTTCGGAATGGTTCCGAGGCTAGCCTACGACTGGGAGGTCAGTCCGGACGGAAAAGTCTGGACCTTCTACCTCGTGAAAAACGCCACCTGGCATGACGGAAAGCCTGTGACGGCCGAGGACGTGGTCTTTACGGCTAAGTATCTTCCCAGGCTTTCATGGTGGAACGCGTCGGTCGCTGATGTCGTGAAGGCTGAGATTTTGGATAATTACACAGTGAGACTGACGTTCAGGAACGTTGTTCCCGAATTCCCGATGTGGTGGCATCCAATACTTCCGAAGCATATATGGTGGCCTTATAGGTACAACCTGACGTACTACCCGAACCCGGACTGCATAGGGTCGGGTCCGTTCATGGTTGAGGACTTCGAGCCAGGAGAGTACATAGTGCTCAAACGGTACGAAAACTACCACGGAACCGGACGCAGAGTGTACATAGACAGAGTGGTCTTCCAAGTCTACGGGAGCACGGAAGCGGAGGTAATAGCTCTAAAGAAAGGTGAAATAGACTTTATCAGCGGCTTGATTCCGTCGGCTGCGCTGGAGCTCAACGGAACAAAGGACATAGTAATCGATATCGCACCCGGAGACTCCATCAGCTGGTTTACATTCAACTTCAAGACACCTGACGAAAGAATAAGAAAAATCGTTAACGATGTACATTTCAGGAAGGCTGTCGCGTACGCCATAGACAAGCAGGAGATAATTGATATAGTCTTCTTAGGCTACGGCACCCCGGCAGACACTCTCATATATTCGGAGTTTCCTGGACACAACCCAAACCTACCCCAGTACGAGTACAATCCTAAGAAAGCTGAGGAGATACTCGACAAGTATGGCTACGTAGACAAAGACGGAGACGGCATAAGAGAAGCCCCTGACGGAACACCACTCAAGTTCAAGCTCGGTGTCGCAGAGTCTTGGACATGGACGCTCAAGCAGATGCAGGTAGTCGCACAGCAGCTTGAAAGGGTCGGGATAAAGGTGGAAATTGTAGCGATTGACGAGGGGACCTGGTGGGGCTACGCCTTCTCTCCTGAGGAGAGTCCATTCCATATGTTAGCTTACACCGAACTCCCAAGTCCTGAATACTCGTGGATATACTACGAGTTCCTCAGCATAGAGAAAGGAGGAGGATCTAACTTCTGGGGATACTCAAACTCCACGTACGACGAGACATTCTGGGAATACATGAATACGGCTGACCCTGATAAAAGGAGGGAACTAGAGTGGAAGATGCAGGAGATACTCGCGGAGGACGTGGCAGCCGTGTTCCTCGTAAGGCCAAAAGTGTTCTCCGCGTACAGGACGGACAAGTTCGAGGGATGGCGGTCTGGTATGGGCGGCTTATGGGCTTGGTACGACGACTGGCTGTTCTACAGCGTTCACCTCAAGCCTGGGGTTGTCGAGGAGCAGCCTAGGCCGACGAAGCCAACAAACTACTACTGGTGGATAATAGGCGGAGCCGTAGCGGCGGTCGCCGCTACAATCGTCTTCCTACTGGTCAAGAAAAGGTTCATAAAACCATAACCCCATTTTTTTGACTCATAGACGAATGCTGAGATTTCCCAGCCAAAACATACTACCAGAACACTTTTAACAATAGTTTCCTTTATTTTCAGAATGTACCCTCTCTTCCTTCTTAGGGCCGCAGTCTCTATGGGTCTGCTGTCCATGATAGCTGGAACAGCCGGTCTCTACACGGAGATGAGAGGCCTGTCCTTCCTGGTGGCCGCCTCAGCCCACGCGGCCCTAGGGGGGGCCGCCCTTGGAGTTTTCTTGAGCCTCCGTGGAGTTCCACTCCCACCTGAAGTCTTCGCCCTCCTCTTCTCGGTCTTAGTCGCTATGTTTGCTGGTCTAGTGGGTGGGAGGGCTTTAGAGGCTGTGAGGATGGAGACGGCTGTCGGGGTGGCCTTCGCCCTCTCGATGTGCTTCGCATCGCTGTTCCTGTACTACATACCGCCGGCCATGCAGCCTCTGGTATGGTCCTACATAGTCGGAGACCCGCTCCTTGTGACGGGCAGGGAGCTCCTCATGCTCTCCTCAACCACATCAGCCACGGTCATACTCTTCGCCGTGTTCAGGAGGGAGTTCACGTACGTCTGCTTCGACCCTGAGGGAGCCGCAGCCCACGGCCTGAGGACGAGGCTGTACAACACTGTGATGCTCGTCCTCGTCGCCGCCTCCGTCTCGCTCGCCTGCAAGGTCGTGGGGGCTATACTCATGTACGTCGTGATGATAATGCCCGCAGCCGCCTCCTCGAGGCTTTCGAGGAGCCTAAGCTCCATGACCCTCCTCACAGCTTTCTCAGCCCTCTCCTTCCAACTGCTCGGACTGACATCCTCAGCCCTGCTCGATGCCCCGGCGGCCGCTGTGGCAGGCGTGCTGTGCTCCGTCTTCTACGCTCTCTCGCTTAAGTTCGGTAGGTCTGGCTAGACTCTCGTGAAGCTCTCGACCGTCTCTGAGTCCAGTCTCTTGGCGAGGGCTACCACGAGCCTGACGGCGTTTTCTACGTCTTCGAGGCTTAGGACTCCGACGTGGCTGTGTATGTGTCTCGTGGGTACGCCTATCACGACGGTTGGGCATCCGGCTCCGTGTAGGTGTATCTGGCCTGCGTCTGTGCCCCCTGTGGCGCAGTGGCTGAGCTGGAGCGGTATACCCTCCTCCTCCGCCACCTGGATTACGAGTTCCTTGAAGGGCTGGTTCGGTATCATCGTCCTGTCGAAGGTGACGAGGGTGGGTCCCTTACCCATCTTCGACGGCGCCTTCTTCGGCTCTATGCCCGGCACGTCTCCTGCTATGTCCACTTCGAGCACTATGGCTGCGTCGGGTTCGACGACGTGGGATATCGTCCTGGCGCCTCTGAGGCCAACTTCCTCCTGGACCGTGGCGGCTCCGTACAGCGTGTTCGAGTGGTCTATACCCTGCTCCTTTATCCGTCTCAGGGCTTCCATGAATATGAAAGCACCAATCCTGTCGTCGAAGGCCTTACCCATCGCCACTTTTCCGTCTCTCACGACCATGAAGGGAGACCATGGAACCGCCGGGTCTCCGATCCTTACCCCCAGCTCCTCGACTTCCTCCTTCGACGTGGCTCCGACATCTATGTACATGTTCTCCTTCTTCACGACCTTCCTACGCTCCTCCTCTGGAAGCAGGTGGGGAGGCTTGGCCGCTATGACACCCATCACGTCTCCCTTACGTGTCCTTATGACCACCCTCTGACCCAGCAGGACCTGGTCCCACCATCCACCCAGCGGCGCGAAGGTCAGGAAACCTGTCTTCTCGTCCACCCCGGTTATGACGAACCCAACCTCATCTATGTGGCCAGCCAGTAGTACCTTAGGCTTCTCCGATGACCCCTTAACGACGAACGTCAAGGAGCCGAGGCGGTCTGTCAGGACTTCGTCGGCGTATGGGGTCATGTATTCCTTTATTATCTTGGAGACCTCCCTCTCGAATCCGGATGGTCCGAAGGCCTCGCACATCTCCTTCAACACGTTCAAAGCCTTCTGGTCGAGCAACTTGGACACCATACAATGTCCACGAGAACATATTTAGGCCATACGGCCTAACCCCTTGTTGGTAGGTTTGGTCAGGGTCATCGCAGACCTCCACATACACAGCAAGTACAGCAGGGCCACGAGCATGCGCATGGAGATAGG
>Ga0190363_1000428_pt1 | contig 24531 bp, 37 predicted proteins | sample 48721867_MG_FD_161272 | JGI IMG/M metagenome (GOLD analysis project Ga0190363, IMG submission 161272) | Hydrothermal vent microbial mat bacterial communities from Southern Trench, Guaymas Basin, Mexico - 4872-18-6-7_MG | ecosystem: Environmental > Aquatic > Marine > Hydrothermal vents >... | reverse complement strand
ACCGAAAGCTAGTTTCAGGCTCCAAGCTTTTAATAAACCTTATGGTCGCCTCCATCCCCAACATGCCTCGTGATAACCGGGTTCCCGCTACTCGGAATACCATACCAAGCACATATGCTACTCCAAGTAGGACGGCAACGAGATGGATTGAAGATACAACTAGCATCAGCCGAAGCCATAACAGCGTCGGTGCCGCTGTTTCTCTTCGGTACGATCATACTAAAATAGTTCTTCGAGAGAAGACTATGCTTTTTGATGAGGCAATTAGAAGTAGTTATAGTACTAATTGTTTTAGCTGTTGCAGGATGGGGTTCCGCTTTTTCAATTCACCGAGAGGCGACTGTTTGGAAGCAACGGTATGAAAACCTAAGCGAACAGTTTTCCAGTCTTCAGAGCAGATATGCAGATTTAGAAAATGCGTATGCATCCCTTTCATGGAATTATTCAGAGCTTCAATCTGATTATGACGGTCTTCTGTTAGAGTATCATGATCTTCAAGAGGATTATCAAACGCTTCAAGGTGAATACTACGACCTTCTAGATAGGTATAACGGGTTAGTTGACGACTGGAATAAGCTGGTCGAAGACTACAACAGCTTCATAAATGAATATAACGACCTCGTAAATAAATATAACAACTTATCCTATAAGATTGAGCTAATTAGCCAACTCTATGACCCAGTCAAATACAAGCAGACCCCATTCATAGCCGAGCTTAAGTATTGGTTAAGAACAGATAGGACAGATCAAGTGGAGTATGTGGACCCAGACTATGTCTGCTTTCATTTCGCTGTAACTCTTATGCTTCATGGAAGAGCACACCACTATCAGATCGGGGTGATTTATGTACATGGATACGACATAGTAACTGGCGAAGAGTTCCGACACGCTATTAACGCTATAGTTACTCACGAGGGATTGGTTTACATAGAGCCTCAAACCGATGACATATGGTGGCTAGAAAACCATCAAGAGATCACGCCAGGTGAAGCCTACGAGTTTCCTGGGTTCGAAAACCCTATCTACGTCCAAGAAGTTATAATAGTATTCAACTACTAACAACCACCTCTTCCCTGACGGGACGTGGCTATTTAAATATTTTCATTTTACCATCACCCCTGAAATAGCCTCGTCATATCTGTCTTTGACCGGTTTCCTTACCTCTATCAGCCCCATGCTTGTTCAAGGAGTCTATGATCCCATTGATCTCATCTTCGTTGCAGTAAGCCAGAGCGTCTTAAGCTCAGTTTATTTCGATTTTAGCTATCTAGAGATTGAATGCTTGGATGATTATCGATGAGATTACGCCTTAGTTTAAATAGGTTTTCGTTTAACTTTAACTCGACTATGAGCCGGGTTGCCATCGTGAAGGGAGAAGCTCCTCAGGATATGGTGGTCGAAGCCTTGGAGATGGTGTCGGCTCAAGACGCTATCCCAGATGGTAAGCCTGTTCTGATAAAGCCTAACTATATCAACGCGAGGCATCCGTCGACTGGGATTACGACGGATAGCCGGGTCGTCGAAGGTGTTATCGCCTTTCTGAGACGCCATGGTATAGGGGACGTGGTGGTCGGTGAGGGAAGCGGCTTAGCCGATACGTTCAGGGCTTTTCAAGTCGCAGGCGTCGACGCCGTCGCGGAAAGGTGGGGTGTGGGCCTGGTAGACCTTAACAGGGATGAATTTATCGAGGTCGAGCTTAGAGACCCCCTAGCTTTGAAACGGGTGAGAGTGGCTAAAACAGCCCTTGAGAGAGCCATAATAAGCGTCCCTAAGCTTAAGCCTCATAGACTCGCTCGCGTAACTTTAAGCTTGAAGAATATGATGGGGGTTGTTTCCCCGAAAGGAGCTATGCACAATCACCTGAGCGAGAAGATAGTCGACCTAGCCTCTCTCGTCAAGCCCTGCGTCGCCGTTATAGATGGCATAATAGCGGGGGAGGTTCATGAGACGGCCGGAAAACCAGTCGAGATGAACCTAGTGATCGCGGGGACCGACCCTGTGGCCGTGGATGCTGTAGGGGCAGCCGTGATGGGTATAGACCCTAAAACGGTTAAACACTTGAGGCTGGCGGAGGAGAGGGGTCTCGGAGTATGCGACCTTAACCGTATAGAGGTTTTAGGAGTACCCATCAGGAGGGTTCGTAGAAAATTCAGGCTGTCGATCTTATCGAGGTTTCTCAGCCGCTAAATGGGTGAGGCGGCGGCTGTTTTATGAAGACCAGGCATGGAAGGAATATATCGAAGCCGTCTCATGTCTCTCTAGCCCCTGCGGCATTCGGCTGAGCAACGTTATTCTAGAAGAAGGGGACCGTATGGTATTTCTTAGACAGTGTTTAAAAGCTCCCTGGTAGTAATATTGATGTCGCCATGTCGTATGTCTACGCACCGTTGGCCTTCGCCACGAGTTTCGTAGCTACTTTACTGTCGACACCTAAGGTAGCGTCCTATATGCGTGGAAAGGGTATCGTCGGCGTCGATGTGCACAAGCCGAATAAGCCGGAGATACCTGAAAGGGTCGGGTTATCCATGCTCGTGGGTTTCATAGCCTCCCTAGGCCTCCTATGTCTGGTAGACATCTCCTCGGCTTCCACCTACCTCGCGGTCATGCTCTCTATACTAGTGGCGGCCGGTATAGGGCTTGTAGACGACCTCAAAGACCTAAAGCCGTTACATAAGGTTATTCTAGCTACTTTAAGCGGCCTCCCGATACTTGCGTTGAGAGCATACGAGCCTCGGCCTCTGATACCGTTTGTAGGGAGGGTTAGGCTCACCATAGCCTATCCCATAGCCATACCATTCGCGCTGAGCGTAACGTCTAACACCATGAACATGGCAGACCCGGTCAACGGAGCCATGAGCGGCTCGGCGTCTATCATAATCACGACTCTTGTTTTAGCCTATCTCCTAGCCGGGAAGCCTAAAGGCGTACTAGCCGGCTTAGCGCTCTTAGGAGCGGTTCTGGCGTTTTACGTGTATAACCGTTATCCCGCGAGGGTTTTCTCGGGTAACGTGGGAAGCTTCGCGGTCGGAGCGGCTTTAGGAAGCTTAGTCGTCACAAACGGGCTAGAGGTCGTAGCGGTAGTGGCTATGCTGCCTCAGGTGCTTAATTCCTTTATGATCCTTTCATCCGTCGGTGGTTTAAAAGGTAAGACCAGCATACCCGTCAGACCCACGAGGCTCCTAGAAGACGGCCTTATAGAGGCGGTTAAAGACCCTAGGGCTCCGTTGACCCTGGTGCGTATGATACTCGCCAGCTCACCTAAGAGAGAAGCTGAGGTCGCTAGGGAGTTTTTAACCCTGACAGCCTTCTCCTCTTTCTTGGCTATTATAACGGTTTTCCTAACGGTGGAGGTTTGGGTGTGAGAGGGACGGTGTGGATATACGTCGACATATTCTTCGCGTGGCTCAGTATGCTCCTAGGTCTATATCTGATAGACCGGTTGGTAGACCTCACACCGATTCTCGAGGAGTTCATGTCTAGGACTCAGATAGGCGTAGTAGAGGTTCTCATAACGGCTTTGCTGTTCATACTTTGGCTAATAGCCTGGAGGATTTTAACGGTAAAAGCTTTCAGGAGGATAATCGGCTCCTGAGGGCGTAACGTTTAAAGGTCTGAGAACCCCCGGTTATGGGTTGAAGGAACTATGCCAAACTGGGGTTACTCGGTCAAAGACCTAGACCCTGAGAAGACGGTCATAGCCTCGGGTAGAGACCTAAGGATATCACCTAAGGCTGCCGTAGAGGTCTGCAGGGCTATAAGAGGGTTAACCCTAGACGATGCTAAAAGGCTTCTAGAGGACGTTATAGCGTTGAAGAGAAGCATACCCTTCAAACGCTATAAAAAGAAGGTTGCTCATAGGAGAGACCTACAGGGTTGGTATGCGGGTAGATACCCTGTCAAGGCATGCAAAGCGATCCTTAGGGTATTGGAGAACGCCGAGTCGAACGCGGAGTTCAAAGGTTTAAACCTTGAAAGGCTGAGGGTCATCCATGCGGCGGCTCAGAGAGGCCCGATCCTGAAGCGCTATACCCCCCGGGCCTTCGGTAGAGCTACTCCCAACTTCGAATACCTAACCCATGTGGAGATAGCGTTGGTGGAGTTCTAGCCGAAACTTCCCTTCACCGGTGACCGGCGTAAATAGACCTATTCAATACGTTAGCGTATATTTCTGTTCATCCATTTATAAACAAAAAAATTCTCCGTCTTCTGTCTTGTCATCTTTTCCTCGTAAACCTTATTAATGTGGCGTCTGTCTTAGATTAGCTAGCCTTAGTTTATGGAGAGGGAAAAAGCGGTGATTCAGGGATGTCCACGGTTCGAGACCATTTCATAAAGCAGGCTATGGAGAAGACTAGGCTAGATGAATTTCTAATGAATCGTTTAAGAGACGCCGGATACGGTGGCGCTGAGATCTCTAGAACTCCCTTGGGAACTAGGATAACGATATTCGCGCTGAGGCCGGGTCTTGTCATAGGCCGGGGTGGCACGATCATAAAGGCTTTGAGTAAGGAGCTTCAGGAGAAGTTCAACGTTCCGAACCCTCAGATAGCCGTCGCAGATATTACTGTTCCAGAGCTCAACCCCTATATAATGGCGAGTAGGATAGCGTTGGCTATGCAGAGGGGGATCCACTTCCGTAGAGCAGCCTTCTGGGCTTTAGAGAGGATCATGAGGGCTGGGGCCTTGGGGGCGGAGGTTAAGATAAGCGGTAAATTGACCTCTGAGAGGGCTAGATACGAGAAGTATAGGGTGGGGTATCTGCCTAAATCCGGCGACCCGGCGATGAAGTATGTTAAGTCCGCGGTGTACTCTCTGCTTTTAAAACCCGGTATATACGGCATCAAGGTTACGATACTTCCTCCCGGTGTCGAGTTTCCCGATAAGATAGAATTGAAGGAGGCGGCTAAGGAGGTTCAGGTCGAAGAGGGGGAGGAGAAGTCTGAGGAGAGTGTTGGCTGATGCCTATCCTCAGGATGCGTGAGATAAGGGCTATGAGCCCTGAGGAGCGGATTAGGAGGGTCATAGAGCTTAGGATGGAGCTTATGCGGCTGAGAGCAACCGTTAAAGCTGGCGGAGCGGTCGAGAACTACGCTAGGATCAGGGAGATCAAGAGGACTATAGCGCGTATACTGACGGTTCAACGGGAGGAGGAGCTTAAACTGGAGAGAGGTGGTTCCAAGTGAGTCCGATAACCCCCTTCAACATACTACGGCATGAGCTGATAGGGCTTAAAGTCAGGGTTAAGGACTCCACATGCAGGTCCTACTTAGGTATAAAGGGGGAGATAGTGGACGAGACTAGGAATATGCTATATATTAGAACTGAAAACGGTGTTAAGGCGGTTCCTAAATCTACGTGTAAGTTCGTGTTCACGCTTGACGGGGGTGTTAAAGTAGAGGTCGACGGCTTGAAGCTTGTCGGCAGACCAGAGGATAGACTCGTGAGGTGATTAGGATGCCGAAGGAGCCTGAATGTGGAGATAGGAATTGTCCGTTTCATGGAACGTTATCCGTGAGGGGGCAGGTTATAGAGGGGACGGTCGTGAGCGCTAAGGCCAAGAACACGGTTATAGTGCTTAGGGAATACTACCACTATGTCCCGAAGTACCGTAGGTATGAACGTAGAAGAAGCCGTATACCCGCCCATTGCCCACCATGCCTAGACGTTAAAGAGGGCGATAGGGTTCGTATAGCGGAGTGTAGACCCATAAGTAAGACCGTGAGCTTCGTGGTCATAGAGAAGCTGGAAGGTGGTAGAGGTGTCGCGTAGAAGACCTCCGAGGGGTGGCCCTAAGACCAGGGCGGTCTCCGCTAGGGCGGTTATCGAGTACAGGCCTCACATACCCAGATGTCTGCCTGTCGGAGCATACATCGACTGCACAGATAACACCGGGGCCAAGGTTCTGAAGATCATAGGTGTCATAGGCTATAAGGGGAGGCTTAAAAGACTACCTGCTGCGGCTGTGGGGGACATGGTGGTTGTGAGCGTCAAGAAGGGTGTCGTAGACTTGAGGGGGCAAGTCATGCACGCCGTTATAGTGAGGCAGAGAAAGCCTTACAAGAGGGCGGACGGCACTTGGATATGTTTTGAGGACAACGCAGCCGTTTTGCTGACTCCTGAAGGCGATATAAGGGGAACCGAGATCAGAGGACCTGTGGCTTTAGAGGCTGCGGAAAGATGGCCTAGGCTCGCTGCCCTGGCGAGTATGGTCGTTTAACGGGTGAGAGGTATGGCTAAATCTAAACAACCCAGGAAGCAGAGACTTATGCTTTACAACGCTCCTAAGCATCTAGCCCGTAAATTCCTCTCCGCTCATCTCTCCGACGAGCTTAGAGAGAAGTATAAGCGTAGATCATTCCCCATACGTAGGGGGGATACGGTTAAGATCGTTAGGGGCGACTTCAAAGACTTCACAGGTACCGTCACCCGGGTCGATTATGAGAAGATGCGTATATACATAGAGGGTGTTACGAGGGAGAAGGTCGACGGTACGAGGGTTTTCATACCGATTCATCCGTCCAAGGTGGTTATAACTAAACTTAATCTAGACGATAAGAGGCGGGTCGAGGCTTTAGAGAGGAAATTAAAGGTTCAACCTGCTCAGGAGGTGTAGCTTTTGGGTAAGATGGGAGGTTCAAAGCATCTTAAGAGGTTGGCTGCACCTAGGTTCTGGAGGGTGCCTAGGAAAACCTACAAGTGGGTTGTTAAGCCTATCCCTGGTCCACACCCAATAGATAACTGCATACCGCTTCAGCTTCTTATAAGAGACTATTTAGGCCTCGCTCATACGGCTAAGGAGGTTAAATTCATCCTGAATAGGGGTTATGTGAAGGTAGACGGTAAAGTCGTGAGGGAGAGGCGGTTTCCGGTAGGTCTTATGGATGTGGTCTACTTCGAGAAGTTGGATAGGGCGTATCGTATACTTCCGTCTAAGAAAGGTTTGATGCCGTATCCTATTCCGCCTGAGGAGGCTTCCTTCAAACTGAGGAAGATCGTAGGAAAGTCTACGGTTAAGGGCGGCCATATACAGTTGCATATGCACGACGGCTATAACATGCTTGTACGGGTCTCGGACCCGAGAAACCCGGTTGAAGATGTTTATAAAACCCATGACGTTTTGAAGATGAGCCTCGAAGACTCCTCGGTTCTGGAGCATATAAGGCTTGAAAAAGAGGTGTGCGTGGTCATAGTAGGTGGACGTAACATAGGCAAGTGGGGAAGGATACTCGAGACCACGCCGGGCTCTCTCACGTCGGATCCATCGGCTCTCGTCGAGACGGAAGACGGCTCTAAGGTATATACGATACTAGAATACGTGTTTCCGATAGGTGTCGAAAAGCCCTGCATATCTCTGCCGGAGGTGTAGACCTTGACGTATTCTAACCCCATGCTGAAGCCCAGGATCGCTAAAGTAACGGTCAACGTATGCCCTGGTAGAAGCGGAGAGCCTCTAGAGAAGGCGATGAAGATCCTCGAAAGCCTAACCGGCGTTAAGCCATGTATGTGTAAAGCCAAGCGTACGATAAGAGACTTCGGAATCCATAAGGGCGAACCTATAGCGGCTAAGGTCACTCTGAGAGGGGTTAAGGCCATGGAGTTTCTTCAGAAAGCCTTGGACGCGGTCAACCGTAGGATCCCTGCAAGTAGCTTCGACGAGTATGGAAACTTCTCCTTCGGGATTAAAAGCCATCTAGACTTGCCTGGTACGAGATACGACCCCGAGCTTGGTATAATCGGTATGGATGTATGTGTAACCGTCGAGAGACCCGGCTACAGGGTAGCTAGAAGGAAATGGAAGAGAAGTAAAATAGGTAAGAGGCATAGGTTGACGAAGGAGGAGGCGATAGCTTTCGTTAAAGAGAGTTTAGGTGTGGAGGTGGTTTGATGGCTAAGCAGAAGCCTAAGAAGGAGCGTAAGTTCGGTAAGGGGTCTAGGCCATGCGTGAGATGCGGCTCATATGGGCCTATAATCCAGAAGTATGGGCTTATGCTATGTCGTCAGTGCTTTAGAGAGGTCGCCGCTAAGCTCGGTTTTAAGAAATACGATTAAGAGGGAGGGTGAACCGTCGTGGTTATGAACGACCCGCTTGCGAACGCCCTTGCGGTCATAGCGAATAGCGAGGCTAGACGTAAGAGGGAATGCATAATCTACCCCGCCTCCAAGCTTATAGGTAACGTCTTAAGGGTTATGCAGGCTTACGGTTACATAGGTGAGTTCGAGCTTATAGACGACGGAAGAGCCGGCAAGTTTAGGGTTCAGCTCCTCGGCCGTATAAATAAGTGTAAGGCTATCAAGCCGAGGTTTTCTGTCAGGCTCAAGGAGCTCGATGAGTATAAGCGGATGTTCCTCCCATCGAGGGATATAGGAATCCTCATACTGACTACCCCTATAGGTGTGATATCTCATAGGGAGGCTGAGGCTAAGGGGGTCGGGGGCAAACTGTTGGCCTACGTCTATTAGGGGAGGGGGTCTCGGAGTTGAGTCTTAGAACGGTTGAAATCCCGGAGGGTGTCGAGGTTCAGGTCGAGGGGTTAAAAGTTAGGGTTAGAGGCCCCTTAGGTGAGCTCGTTAGAGATTTTTCACACGTAGCCGGTAAGATAGCTATCAGGAAGAACGACGGGGAAGTCGTAGTCGAGATGGTTGGAAAACCTCGTAGGAAGAAGATAGCGCTAGTAGGTACGATAGCGGCGCATATAAGAAACATGATAACCGGTGTCACCAAGGGCTTCACCTATCGTTTGAAGATAGTTTACGCTCACTTCCCGATAAGTGTGAGGGTTAAAGACGGGTATGTCGTCATCGAGAACTTCCTGGGTGAGCGTTCTCCCAGGTATGCTAAGATAGTCGGAGATGTCAAGATATCTGTCGAACAGGACGACGTGGTCGTCAAGGGGATAGACATCGAAAAGGTCGGTCAGACCGCTGCGAACATAGAGAATGCGACGAGGATCAAGGGTAAAGACCCTAGGGTGTTCCTAGACGGCATATACGTGTACCAGAAGGAGGTGGGTATGTGACCGCGGAAGAAGAGGCCGTAAAGGAGGTTCCTGAAGAAGCCGAGGAGCTTATAAAGATAAAGCCCAGGCTACCCGGTGAAATAACAAGGCTTTTGAAGATTAGAGCCAGGCTTAAGGCTAGAAACCCGAGGTTTGTGAGGTGTGAAAGCTGGCGGCTCGTCAGGGTCAAAGAGAACTGGAGAAGACCTAGGGGCATCTCGAGCAAGATGCGGCTTGAGGTTAAGGGCTGGCCTCCCAGGGTTAAATCAGGCTACGGTAAGCCTAAAGCCGTCCGTCACCTACACCCCTCTGGGTTTAAGGAGGTTCTAGTCTATAGGCCGGAAGACCTCGATAAGGTCGACCCTGAGACCCAGGCCATACGGATAGCGCACAGCGTCGGCAGGAAGAAGAGGCTTGCCATAATAGAGAGGGCTAGGGAGTTGCAGATAAGGGTTCTGAACCCGTCGACCAGGTGATGTAGGTTGAACGTAAGCGTTCAAAGGAGGATGGCGGCTGAGATATTGGGGGTTGGGGTTAACCGTGTCTGGATAGACCCCTCTAGGCTTGAGGATGTCCGTTCCGCCATAACGAGAGAGGATATCAAGAGGCTCATAGCAGAGGGTGTCATATCTAAGAGGCCTGAGAAGGGTACTAGCCGTGTCAGGGCTAGGATGCGAAGGGGTCGACGTAGGGGACCCGGCAGTAGGAAGGGTGCACGTAAGGCTAGGCTGAACCCGGAGAACCTCTGGCCTGCTAAAGTGAGGGCTTTGAGGAGCTTCCTACGTTATCTAAGGGATAGGCGGATAATCTCTAGAAGCGTGTATAGAGAGCTTTATCTTAAGGTTAAAGGCGGGGCCTTCCAAGACATAGCGGCTCTGAAACGTTATATAGAGGTACGTAACCTTGTCAGGAGGAGGTTTAGGTGAAGAGAGGTAAGATCAGGAAGTTTCCTTTGAAGAGACGGCTTCAGTTTAGGACAGACTATAGGCGTAGAAAGCGCCTACTCCTGTCTGGGCTACCTCGGTTCGTCGTCAGGAGGACCGGGAAGAACATAATAATCCAGGTGGTCGAGGCTAGGCTTGAAGGCGACCACGTCCTCGTCTCAGCCCATAGCAGGGAACTAGCCCGGGACTTCGGATGGTTAGGTGATAGAAATAACACACCTGCCGCTTACCTGACCGGTCTGCTGGCTGGGCTTAAATGTCTAAAAGCCGGGATCACTAAAGCTGTTTTAGACGCTGGGATATTCAAGCCGACGAGGGGTGGACGCATAGCGGCTGCCCTTAAAGGGGGTTTAGACGCTGGTTTGGATATACCGCATGGTGAAGAGATCCTGCCGGATGAAGACAGGATCTGTGGGAAGCATATAGTAGGTTACGCTTCAAAGCTTAGGGAGGAGGATTCTGAACTCTATGCGAGGATGTTTTCAGAATATCTTAAGAGAGGGTTACCTCCTGAGAAGCTGGTCGAGCACTTCTATGACGTTAAGAGTAGGATTCTCAAGGCCTTTGGGAGGGGTTGAGTATGTCGCGTGTAGATGTAACGGATCTGGAGGGTTGGAGCCCTAAGACCACGCTGGGCAAGCTGGTTTTAGAGGGTAAGATCGTCTCGCTTGAGGAGATATTTGCGAACGGGTATAAGATAAGGGAACCTGAGATCGTGGACCTCCTACTTCCAAACCTGACGCACGAGGTTTTAGACACGGCGTTCGTTCAGAAACAGACAGATGCGGGTGAACGGTCAAGGTTCAGGGTTATAGTGGCTACAGGCGATATGAACGGTCACATAGGGATAGGCTTTGGTAAGGCTCCTCAGTGGAGGATGGCCCTCCGGAAAGCTATCAAGGATGCTAAACTGAACATAACGATAGTCAAACGGGGATGCGGCTCTTGGGAATGCGACTGCGATCTACCGCATTCCTTACCCTTCAGGGTGGAGGGTAAGTGCGGGGGCGTCCGGGTTGTCTTGCTACCCGGTCCGAGAGGTCTAGGTCTCGTGGCCGGGGATATAATAAAGACGATCCTCCGGCTCGCTGGTGTCAAAGACTGCTGGGTTCGAACCTATGGTTCGACTAGGACCCACTCGTCCTTGATAAGGGCGACTTTCGAGGCTCTTAAGAGCACGTATAAGATAGTTGTGTTTAAGGATTAGCGTATAAGAGGGGGATTGCTGTGATCGCTATAGTCAGGGTTCGTGGTACGGTTAACGTCAGAAGAGATGTCGCTGAAACCCTTAAACGGCTTAACCTTAAAAAGCCTAACCACTGCGTGGTCGTGCCTGAGACCAAGCCGTACCTGGGTATGATTCAGAAGGTTAAGGACTATGTGGCGTATGGTAGCATAGACCTCGAGACGTTTAAGAAGCTGTTGAAGCGTAGGGGTGAGGTTAAGGGCTTGGGAAGATTGAGCGAGGAGAACGTTAAAACGCTGGGCTTCAACTCTATAGATGAGCTTGCAGAAGCGTTGTACAGCGGTAAGATATCTTTCAAAGACGTTCCCCAGCTTAAGCGGTTTTTCCGTCTAAGGCCTCCTAGTAAAGGCTATAAATCCGTTAAAAAGCCGTATCCGGAGGGTGCTTTGGGGAACTGGGGCTCGAACATATCCTCTCTCATAAACAGAATGCTCTGAGCTTACCCATAGTTCCCCTCTAGGAACGAAGGTTTATAGCTTAGTTAATTCCTCTGATCTCTTCGGAAGGGTTAGCTATGGGTAGTGAAGACCGGTGGAGGAGGCGTAGGAGGAGCTGGTGGTTCGACATATTCGACGAGTTTGAACGTATGAACCAGATGATCGAAGATATAATAAGACGGAGCTTTAGGTTCGAACCTGAAGAGTTCTTCGAAAGAGCGGGTGAGCCGGGTAGGCCTAAGGTATACACCTACGGGTTTTCGGTGAAGATCGGGCCTGACGGTAAACCGGTCGTCAGAGAGTTCGGCAATATCTTCCCAGGGAGATATGGGCCGGAGATTAGACCTGAGATAGAGCCTCTGGTAGACGTTATGGAGAAGGACGATGAGATAGTGGTGGTGGCGGAGTTGCCGGGTGTGGAGAAGGAGCAGATAGACCTACACGCCACCGAGAAGGTCCTCACCATAGACGTCGACTCGCCTAGAAGACGCTACCATAAGGAGCTTGAGCTTCCAGCCCCCGTAGACCCTAAGTCTTCCAAGGCGACCTACAAGAACGGTGTGCTCGAGGTTAGGCTTAAGAAGGTTAAACCCTCTGCTAAGGGTGAAAAGCTTAAGATAGAGTAGGCTTATCTTTTCCTTCAACCGGCGGTGAAGCTTATGCCGACGAGGCTTCGTAAGATAAGGAAGTTTAGAGGGTCTAGGACCTGCGGCTGGGGTAGGGTAGGTCAGCATAGGAAAAGCGGTATGAGAGGGGGCTTCGGTAGAACCGGTAGGCATAAGCATAAATGGACTTGGGTGATCAAATACGCACCGGACTACTTCGGTAAAAGAGGGTTCAAGTCGCCTATGCAGAAGATCAAGGTCAGGGTTAAGGAGGTTAACGTCGGTGAGCTACCCGACATCTTGGTGAAGCTCGAGAAGACAGAGACCCAGGATGGTAAACCGGTCATAGACCTGCCGGCTTTAGGATATGGTAAGCTGCTCGGTAAAGGGCGCATAGATATACCGGTAATCGTTAAGGCTTACGATTTCACGGAGACCGCTGTCGAGAAGATCAAGAAAGCAGGTGGAGAAGTCGTCAAGGTAGAGGTATGATAAGCCATGCCAGGTAGGTTTCTAAGCCTATTCAAGCCGATATCGAGGTTCACGTTCGAGGTTAAGAAACCCGAGAGGAGGACAAGTTTCACAAATAAGCTTCTATGGACTTTTATGGCCCTTCTGATATATTATCTCATGAGCGAGATCCCGCTCTACGGTATACCTGTAAGGGGGTTAAGAGACCCGCTTGTAGCCGCTAGGGTCATATTCGCCTCGAGACACGGGACGCTCATGGAGCTTGGTATAGGTCCCATAGTTACCGGGGGACTTATCCTCCAGCTTCTGGTGGGCTCTAGACTCATAGAATGCGACTTATCAGACCCAGAGGATAGAGCCCTCTACACGGCGGCAACCAGGTTTATGAGCATATTCATGACGGTCTTCCAATGTCTCGTATACATCCTCGGAAGGGTCTGGGGGCCCCTAACGTTAGAAGCGAATATTTTAGTCTTCTTCCAGCTCCTCTCAGCTGGTATAATTCTGATTCTTCTAGATGAGATGGTTCAGAAGTGGGGTTTAGGCAGCGGCATAAGCCTCTTCATACTAGCGGGGGTCGCTAGGGAAATTTGGTGGTTCGGGTTCTCTCCTTTCCCCGGTATAGCGCAGGATGGCAAGCTTTACGGAGCTTTACCGGCTTTCATAGAGGGGCTTGTTAAAGGCGAAGACTTCTCGACGGCCTTCCTGAGGACGGGTAACCTGCCCAATATGGTTGGGTTTATATCGACGGTCGTAGCCTTTCTCGTGATCATATACCTTGAAGGGATTAGAGTAGAGATACCGATATCATACGCTGGGTACAGAGGCTTTAGAGCCAGGTTTCCGCTTAAGCTATTGTACGTATCCGTTATCCCCGTCATATTCGCCTCGGCTTTGCTAGCCAACATATATGTTATGCTAAGGCTTCTATGGTCTAACTTTAACCCCGCGAACCAAGATTTTTGGTTCAACTTTCTGGCTCAGTTCGACCCTGAGACCATGGATCCTCTAAAAGGTAGCCTCGCATATTACGTGTCATCTCCGAGGAGCCTACAGTATGCGGCTGAAGACCCTATAAGAGCCGTAGTCTACGTCGCCATATTCGTCCTGCTTTGCGTAATGTTTTCCATAATGTGGATAGAGGTCGGCGGTATGGGTCCCAGAGACGTCGCAGAGCAGCTTATAGACGCCGGTATCCAGATACCCGGCAGGAGACGGACGGTTAAAAGTATAGAGCGCTTGATGAAACGCTATATCCCGACGGTGTCGATCCTAGGAGGCGCTATAATAGGGCTCATAGCCGCCGTATCGGACCTGTTCAACGTCTTCGGCTCGGGAACAGGTGTGCTTCTATCGGTAGACATAGCCTACCAATACTATCAGCTCTTGGTCAGAGAGAGGGTTGCCGAGATGTATCCGGTGCTAAGGCCGCTGTTGGAGAAGTGATAGTCATGAACTTTTTCGAGGTCATAGTTGAGTTCCTGAAACCGTTGGCCGTTAACCCTGGGATGGGCTCTCTAACAATCCTGGGGTTATCTGCCTTAATGACGATATTCTCCACCCTGCTGAATAAGCTTATAATGAGCGAAGAGCTTCAGAAGGCCTATACCAAGGAGCTAAGCGAGTATAAGCGTCTTATGAGCGAGTACAAGATGAAGGGAGATAAGAAGATACTGATAAAGATCCGGAAGAAGGAGCCGATCATAGCGAACCTTAGTAAGAAGGTACTCATAAGGACGGTTATAAGAATGGCTATTCTCCTGACTTTCGCCTGGGGCTTCTTCGCCGTGATAGGTGCGGTGTTCGGCCCAGACTATACGATATTCATACCTTTCCCAGTCGAGACACCTGTGGGGTGGTTCGTATGGTACTTTATATGCATTTTCGCGTCTAGCCTTCCGCTCTCTAAGCTCCTCGGCATCTCTATGGTACCGTCTACCCAGGAGGCTGCAAGCCATGAGGAAGAATCTTCTGTCAAAGCCAAAGGTTAGGGTCAGGCTTCCAGGCGGTGAAACGGTCGTCAGGGTTGTTAAGAAGAAGCCTGGGAAAGCCTACTGTGGGATATGCGGTAGAGAGCTCCATGGTGTAAACTACGCTGGGAAGACTAAGTCTCAGAGAAGAGTCGAGAGGCTACACGGCGGGAATATATGCGCTAGCTGTTTGAGGCGTCTCCTCGTTAGGGAGGTGCTCTCTAGCTTTGGCTAAGGGGCTCGTGATAGCCGTCAGCGGACTACATGGAGCCGGTAGGTCTACTCAGGCTAGAATGCTAGCGTCTGAGTTCAACCTTAGATACGTATCCGCCGGAAGCCTGTTCCGAGGATACTGTAGCAAGAAGGGTATATGCTTAGCCGAGGCGGCGGAGATGCTTAAGGACGACCCTAAGCTCGACAACTACATCGACTCTAGGACCAAGGAGGAGGCTAGGAAGGGCTCTGTAGTGTTGGAGGGCGACCTCGCCGCTTGGATGGCGGGGGAGTTGGCTGACGTTAAAATATTTCTGACGGCGCCGGATGAAGTTAGGTTTAAACGTTTAGCCGAGCGTGAGGGTCGACCTATAGAGGAGGTCTCTGAGGAGACTAGGCGTAGGGAATCTGGAGACCGGCTAAGGTATAGGCTTTTCTATGGTATAGACTTCGAGGATATGAGCATATACGACATCGTGCTCGACACGGGTAGGCTTCCGGCCGAGTCGGTCTTCAGGGTTCTGAAGACCTTGGTCGAGGAGTACGCTAAACTTAAAGCTTAGCTTTCGTTCAACTAGGTGGGAGGATACGGATATGATAGAAGTGGGTAGAGTCTGTGTCAAAACCATGGGCCGGGAAGCCGGTAGAAAATGCGTGGTAGTCGATATCATAGACGAGAACTTCGCCCTCATAACCGGTCCTAAATCCATCAGCGGCGTCAAGAGGCGTAGGGTGAACATCAAGCACATCGAGCCTACACCTTACAAGCTAGACATATCCCGAGGTGCAAGCGACGACGAGGTCGTCAAAGCCATAGAGAAGGCTGGTTTAAAAGAAGTATTCGAAAAGCCTCTGAAACCTGAGAGGAGGGCTGTTTTCTGAGGTATCAGGCTCCTTGGGAGGTTAAGTGGGAGAGGCTATACAAGTCGTTCGACGAGACCAACGAGGCTTATGGTAAACCGCCTTGGAGGAGAAGCATCGAGGAGCACATAAGATATGGAGTCGTAGTGCTCGATAAGCCGGCTGGCCCTACAAGCCATGATGTAACGGCTATGGTTAAGAGGATCGCGAACGTCGAGAAGGCTGGGCATGGGGGAACCCTAGAGGTTTAAGCCGGGGAGATCCCCCTGCCACGGGGATCCTGCCGATAGCTTTGAACGAGGCGACTAAGGTTCTCCAGGTTCTACTATCAGGCGGTAAGGAGTATGTGTGCGTTATGAAGCTTCACGGCGACGTCTCCGAGGAGAGGCTTCGAGAGGTCGTCGAGGAGTTTCAGGGAGACATATACCAGAAGCCTCCGCTAAGGTCTTCCGTTAAGCGAGCATTAAGGGTTAGACGAATCTACTACATCGACCTCCTAGAGGTCGAAGGTCGGCTTGCTCTGCTTAAAGTCGGCTGTCAAGCTGGCACGTACATCCGGAAGCTCGTACACGATATCGGTGAGGTCTTAGGCTGTGGGGCGCATATGAGGGAGCTTAGGAGAACCAGGGTCGGGCCGTTCAGCGAGGAAAGAGGTCTAGTCACGCTTAGAACACTTGCCGAGGCCTTCGAAGCATACAGGGCAGGTGACGAAAAACCCCTTAGACGTGTAGTCCAGCCGGTCGAAGAGGTTCTAGCCTTGACGCCTAAGGTGTGGATCAGGGATACGGCTGTGGACGCGATATGTCACGGCGCCGACCTCGCGGTTCCAGGGATAGTGAGCCTGAATTCAGGTATAAAGACGGACATGCTTGTTGGGATATTCACGCTTAAAGACGAGCTTGTCGCGTTGGGTAGGGCGTTGATGTCTAGCGAGGAGATTCTAGAGCGGGAAAAAGGCATAGCGGTTAAGACGGAGAGGGTCATCATGAAGCCTGGTACGTATCCTAGGATGTGGAAGTAATAGGTATCTATTAGCCGTCTACATTCTCTAAGATTTTCTGAAGCCTCTCCGCTATCTCTATGAAAGCGTTGCTGGCTGGGCTGTCCGGCTTCCATATAACTATGGGCTTACCCATCTCTACCGAGAGGTTGAGCTCCGGGTCTATCGGTATCTCGCCTAGTACGTTTAATCCAAGCTCTTCAGCCATCTTTTTCCCGCCACCACTTCCAAATATATTCACTTTATAACCGCACTTCGGACATATGAACCCGCTCATGTTCTCGACTATCCCTAAAATCCTGAGCCCAAGCCTCTTAGCAAAACCCACAGTGCGTCTGACGACTATGAACGACAGGTCTGACGGTGTAGTAACGATCACGACACCTGTCATGTTCGGTATCGAACGTGCGACCGTTAAAGCCTCGTCACCTGTGCCCGGCGGCAGGTCTATGAAGAGATAATCGAGTTTACCCCATATGACTTCACCGAGGAACTGTCTTATAGCCGCGGATTTGAGGGGACCTCTCCATATAACCGGTGTATCATCGTCAGGTAGAAGTAGGTCCATCGACACAAGCCTTAGGTCTAAGGCTGTTTTCACAGGCATTATCCCTATGGGTGCAGCCGTCAGAGGGTTCCCCCTCACGCCTAGTATCTTAGGTATGCTCGGCCCGGTTATGTCGGCGTCGAGTATACCGGTTTTGAAGCCCTTAGACGCCATGGCGCAGGCAAGGTTCGCGGCTACGACGCTCTTACCGACCCCGCCTTTACCGCTTAGTATGGCGATCTTATACTTGACGTTTCGCATAGACTTCTCTATACGCTCCATCTGCCTCCTGTAGGCTTCCAAAGCCTTCAACTCCTGGTTATCCAAACACATCTACCCCCTACTTTATATGATGCTCCCGAACAACCCTAAAACACTGAATTATGCTTTTACACTTTCTCCTCTTAACCGAGAGCTTTATCGATATGAGATATCCGACCGATAGGATCACCCCGACCACCGCGCTTGTAGGTAGGTTCAGCATAACGGAGACTAAAAAGCCCAATATAGACGATACGAGGATCGTGAGGAAGGAGATCTTACCCATCTCCTCGAAGCTATGCGAAAACTGGTATGCCACTACGGCCGGTATGGCTATGAAGGCGACCGACAGGATCGAGCCTACGACCCTCAGATTCACGACCATCGAAACAGCCGTGAGAATTAAAAGGAGATATCTGTAAAACCTGACGTTCAAACCCATGGCACTCGACCCCTCTGGGTCGAACGTTATGTATTTGAACTCCATCTTGAAGAGGGTTATCACACCTATCACGGCTAGGCTCATAACCGCTAATACCAGAAGCTCGTTATCGGTGACGCCTAATACGTCTCCGATCAGGAATCTCCACGCCGACGCGGCGTAGGGGCTTGAAAGCGATATAGCCAACGCGGCTACGGCGGTCGAGAAGCCGAATAACACACCGATGGTCATATCCGCCTTAACTTCGCCCTTCTCCTCACCGTAGCCTGAAAGCAGGGCGAAAACCAGGCTTAATATTAATGCCCCTACGACGGGGTCTAATCCTGTCAAGAGGCTAATGGCTGCTCCCGCCAAGGCGACGTGAGCTATCGCAGCTCCTATGGACGACAGGCCTCTGAGAACCATGTAGACCCCTATCAGGGCGGACGCCGAGCCGGATAGAATAACGGCTATCAGAGCTTTAATCATGAAGGGTTGGGTTAAGACCTCAAGCATGATAACTCACCCCCGTAACTATTCTTCCCCTGTCTGATGCTACGACTTGGACTCTTTTCAAAAACGTCTCCGTCAGAAGAGCCTCATCCAAGACCTCGTCTGGTTTTCCGAACGCTATGATCCTACGGTTAAGTAGCATGAGCCTGTCTATATGCTTCAGCAAGACGTTTATCTCGTGCGTGACTAACATGATCGTTACACCCGATTTATCCACGAGCTCTCTGAGAAGCCTTACCAAGAGCTGGGTGGTAGGCGTATCCACGGCTGAGAACGGCTCGTCTAGTAGAAGTAAACTAGGCTCCGACGCTAGCGCCCTAGCTACTAAAACCCTCTGCTGTTGACCGCCGGATAGATGCGCATATGACTTCTCCCAGAACTGGTCGACCTCCAGTAGCCGAGCGACCTGTCTAGCCTTCTCTAGGTCCTCACTCGTTACTCTCCTTGGGAAACGCTTCTTGGCGAGTCTACCCATGAGTATTATATCTTTAACCAGCACAGGTATCAAAGGGTCTATACGCTCCCTCTGGGGGACGTAGCCGACGAGCCTCCTCACACTAGAATCCTCCACCGGGTTCCTACCTAGAACCCTTATCTCCCCTTCGACTGGTTTTATGATCCCGAGCATCGTCTTAAGCAACGTAGTCTTACCCGCCCCGTTAGGACCGACCACCGCCACGAAGCTCGGCTCGACTATGCTGAACGATAGATCCTCCAGTATGGGTTGCTGGTTTAAAACCACGTAAACGTTCTTAAGCTCTACTATACCCGTCTAAACCACCCCTCAAAGACCAGAAACAATACGAAGAGTATAATGGTCGCATAGAGCCATATGTCTAGTCCCCCTCCACCCGTGCTCTCGGGTATATCCATCTGTAAACCGGCTAAAGCCATAGACGTTAAGGACTTATAAAACTCCACATAGCTCTCTGAAGGATCTAGGGGGAACGCGTAGAGATATAATACAGGAATTCCCGTGGCTCTAGAGACCTCTAGGGCAAGCCTACCTTCATCGCTCCCCTTCTCGGTAGCCAGCACGACTATATAAACGGGTCTGGTCTCCGAGAGCGTACTCTGGAAGTCTGAGACATCTATCGGGCCGGGGGCTTTACCGCCTTTGACAAGTACAGCCACCACCGTTATGTTCAAGAAATCGAAAAGAGGCTCGAAGTGTGAACCGGCTAGAGCGACCTTGGAATCAACCAGATTCAGACCTGTTAAAACTGTCTTAGCCCATGTCTTAATCCTAGAGATGTTCTCAGAAAAAACCTTAAGTCGTTCGTGGTAGTAGTCTTTGCCTTCTGGGTCTATCTCAGAGAGCTTTTCGGCGATTTTAGACGCCGCTTTCAAGGCGTCTTCTGGATATAACCATATGTAATGCGGGTTTCCGTCTTTAAGCTTCAACCCCGCCTCAACCCAATCCTCCCAACCGATCCTCGGGACGTTTAATTTCTCGAACATGCCTAGAAACTCCTCCTTACCTATCGTGACGAATAGGTCGCAGCTTCGGACAAGCAGCACGTCCCCTGGCTTAGGGGAGTACGTATGAGGGTCTAACCCGACGGGAACTATCGAGTATACATCGACCCTTTCCCCTCCGACCTCCCTGACAATCATCGCAAGAGGCCATATCGTAGCCACGACCTTAAGCCTAGGCATGGCTAGCGATACTTTAGCCGTCGAAGCCATAAGAGCCGTCAGGACCAGTAGCGATATGGGTTTGGCTCGTATGGGTCACACCCCCTAGGGATGTCTATGCACGATCTCCAACCCGCATGGAGCTCTCCTAGGCTTGTTGAGAAGTGAACATAGCTTGTCGCATACTTTGTGTGAAATCCTGGTTTCCAACTTTAAAGCCTCTTCATGGGCGTCTGAGGGGTTTAACTCTAAAACCTCGTGTAGAAATACCTCTAGGACACCGTGTTTATGGGCTATCTCTATGGCCTCCTTTACACCGTCCTCTGTAAGGGTCACACCGACCCTTGGCACGACCTTGACAAACCCCTTGACCGCTAGTCCTTGGACAATTCGTATGGCCGTCGGGGTTTTAACGGACAGCCGCCTAGCCAGCTTACTGGTCTTGACGAAGCCCTTAGAACCCCCTAGTATATAGATCGTCTTCAGATACCGGTATTCGGCTTCGGTAAGCATTAGCATGCTAGACAGCATCTAACTAGTATATAAATATTTCTATGATTAACCTCATTAACCCTATCTAGTCCTATTTTCTAGTGGGTTTACATGATACGCGTAGGTATCGTAGGTTTCGATACGTCTCATGCTGTGGAATTTACCAAGAGGCTTAACCACGTGGACGTAAGCGAGGAGTATTGGGTCAGAGGAGCTAGGGTCGTGGCCGGCTATCCAGGCGAGCCATCACCCGCGGCTTCTGAGGAGTTGTTGAACGAGAGAATCGAGGTCTTGAGGCGTTATGGCGTTGAGATAGTCGATAGCCCTGAGTCTCTGATAGGGATGGTGGACGCGGTCATGATCGAGTATAACGAGGGTGCTAAGCACCTCGAAGCTTCTAAGCCTTTCATAGAGGCTGGGTTGCCGCTTTTCATAGATAAGCCCCTAGCCTGCTCCATCGACGATGCTAAGGAGATATATCGTCTCGCGGAGTCTAGAGGTGTCCCGGTGTTCTCAGCCTCGTCTCTACGCTATGCGGTCGAAGTTCAGAAGGTCAAAAAGTCGATAGACGAGGTGGGTAGGGTCTTAGGAGCCGACACCTACAGCCCAGGTATGATAGTTCCGTTCAACCCAGGCCTATTCTTCTACGTCATACACGCGATAGAGATGCTATACGCACTGATGGGTCGGGGCTGTAGGATGGTTAGGTGCTTCACCGAAGAACGCTGGGACTTTATAGTGGGCCGATGGGTCGACGGCCGCATAGGCGTTGTAAGGGGTTTAAGACATGGTGGCTGGGGATACGGTTTCACGGCTTTCTGCGAGAATAAGGTTGTATCCGCCACTATAAACACCGCCTATCTGTACACCGAGCTTCTGAAGAAGGTGGTCGAGATGTTTAAAACCGGGAAGCCGCCGGTAGACCCCAAGGAGACGTTGGAGATAATCGCTTTCACCGAGAAAGCCATGGAATCGGCTAGGTTGGGTAAAGACGTGGAGATCCCCCGAGAGATTTGAGATGAAAGGTCGAAAGGCCTAATAAGGTTAGGGTGGAGATTTCAACAATCGGAGGAATCGGTCTTGAAGTTTTTTATCGAGGAGCTTTGGAGCCTAGATGTCGGAGTCGGGCCCGCCGAGCATGGAGTCTATAAGTTTGGGTATCTCTGGCTTTCGCCTACGTTTCGAAACCAAGTTTGGAAGGTCGATCCTACGACCGGTAAGGTTCTGCAGGTCTTCTCTATGCCAGGTAAGGTTTGGGGGGCTCCATGGGTCGATAGGGATGCTGTGTATTCCGCGTCGGATGACGGCTCGGTTAGACGGTTTACCCACGACGGCGAAGTCGTATGGTCGGTTAACCCAGGGCTCGGAGGGTTTATAGCCGAGACCATCGTAGAGGCTTGGAACAGGTATCTCGCGGTTCAGTTTCCTAACGGATTGGCTGTCTTAAGGAAATCCGACGGCGGCGTTGTATGGAGTATAGAATGGAGTCCCATAGTGAACTCGGGTCAGGAGCCGACTTTCACCCTCGACACGGGTCTTCTGTGGGTGTGTAAACCCACCGCTGAAGACAACCTTGAGGCCTATGACTTGCATGGTCGGAGGTTGCATAGGTTTACCCTCCCCAGCCCACCGACCACCTATGCGTGTCCACAAGTCTGGAATAACTTGATGGCCGTGGTCTGTAGAGACGACGTGGTGGTATTAGACCACGTAGAGGGTCGGATTCTATGGTCTAGGAGATTTAAACCTGTGGAGTATGGAGGTAAAGAGTTTGCCGCGCTGGAGGGTGGTCCTAGGGTTATAACACCCGACGGCCGTCTCATAGTCTGGACTACTGATGGTGTCTTCCACTGCTTCGGTATGGAGACTGGTACGGCTCTTTGGAGGCTCGACATGGTCGAGCTTGGCTATGCGTCGAGGGACTGTAACGATCCGTGGGGCTACGCGGGCGGGGCCGCCGCAGACGGTGTCCTGCTCATACTCGGTAGAAATAACCTACCTGAGGGTTCTGGTAGTCCCTTCGAGTTCCGTAAGAACAGGCTTTTCCTGATAAACTACTTCGACGGCTCGATCGCCGCTGTTTCGAAGCCTAAGTATCAGATGGCTTGTTGCTGTAAACCAGTGGTCGCAGGGGGGAGGGTGGTCATAGGGGGATGGTATGAGGATTCTGAAAACCGGAGATACGAAAACCGGTATTACTGCTGGAGACTAGGTCCGCTTGAAAACCGTAGGGTTCGGGATATCGACTATGAGTGGTTAGGCGGTTATCACCACGGAGGGTACGGCGTCGGAACGATTCTAGGAATCTAGGTAAGGCGGTTCTAAGATGAAGCCTGTTCATAAGTGGGGTGTGTTCGAAGCGGTATTCAGAAGCAAAGGCCGTTACGAGGATCCCCTTCGAGACGTGTCTGTCCGCTGCGTCTTCGATTCGCCGAGCGGTGGGGAAACGGTCGTCGACGCGTTCTGGGATGGAGGAGACGAGTGGAGAGTTAGGTTTATGCCCGATGAGGAGGGTGTGTGGACGTATAGGACCGTGTGCTCTAACGAGTGCGATGAGGGTCTTCACGGTAGGAGAGGCTCCTTCGAGGTAGTTCCCTACGACGGCGACAACCCGATTTATAGGCATGGTCCTCTGAGGCTGTCAGACGACCGTAGGTATCTGGTCCACGAAGACGGCACACCGTTTTTCTGGCTCGCAGATACTGCTTGGAACGGTGTGATAAAGTCCACTCTAGACGAGTGGCGGGAGTATCTATCTTTTAGAAGGAGACAGGGTTTCACGGTTATCCAGTTCGTTATGACGCATTGGCGTGGAGGTCCATACGACCGGCTGGGTGAGAGGGCGTATGAGGGGGATAAGCGTATAGAACGGTTGAACGTCGGGTTTTTTAGACGTATAGACCCTAAGTTTTCGATGCTGAACGAGTATGGCTTCGTAGCGGCTCCCGTGCTTCTGTGGGCGATTTCAGACGACATAAGTCCTGGCTACAAGCTATCGGATGAGGATGCTCTTCTGCTCGCCCGCTACCTCGTAGCCAGATATGGTGCTTATGTAGTCGTTTGGATACTCGCTGGGGACGGCGACTATAGGAGTGAGAAGGCTGAACGATGGCGGCGTATCGGTAGAGCGCTTTTCCAAGACAAGCGTAGGCAACCGGTTACTATGCATCCCGCCGGGAGGCATTGGGTTCTCCAGGAGTTCATAGACGAAGAATGGTTTGACATAGTGGGCTACCAAAGCGGGCATGGTGTGGACGAGGAGGACCTTAGATGGCTCTGCTTCGGTCCGCCTAGTAGGGATTGGAAGCTTAAGCCTCCGAGACCGTTCATAAACCTAGAGCCTAACTACGAGATGCATCTAGCCTATAGAATACTCAAACCCATAACCCCTCACATGGTTCGTAGGGCGGCGTATTGGAGCCTCCTGATAGCGCCTACCGCCGGTGTATCCTATGGTACGAACGGTGTCTGGTATTGGGCTGAGAAGCCTGAAACCCCCTTCGCCCATCCTAATGCAGGTGTGGCTAGGCCTTGGTGGGAGGCTATGCGGCTTCCAGGGGCTGAGGACATGGGTAGACTTAAACAGATATTTACCGAATTACCTTGGTGGCTTCTGCGGCCTGACCCCGGGCTTTTGACGGAACAGCCTGGGCTTGAGAATGTGGAGCGTTTCGTAGCTGCTTCCAGAAGCCTAGACGGTGAGCTAGCAGTGATATATACGCCTGCGCGGCAAGAACTGCGTTTAAACCTAGCGGGGTTGAAAAGACCGGTTAGAGCCGTCTGGGTCAACCCTAGAACCGGCGAGAGGTCGGAGGATGGAGAGATATCGGAGACCTGTACGACCGTTGAACCTCCCGGAGAAGGCGACTGGATACTAATCCTCCGCCACACATCCTCTTCATAGTATTATCGACTC